>Ga0226835_1000329_pt1 | contig 64217 bp, 35 predicted proteins | sample LAC_MetaG_1_FD_163627 | JGI IMG/M metagenome (GOLD analysis project Ga0226835, IMG submission 163627) | Anaerobic ammonium oxidizing microbial communities from anammox membrane bioreactor (MBR) in UC Berkley, California, United States -... | ecosystem: Engineered > Bioreactor > Anaerobic >...
CTTTAACCTGTCTTGGTTTTCTTTTGTAACTCGAACAACTTGTTTAACGCTTCGATGGGCGACAAACTCATTACGTCCAACGCCGCGATTTCTTGACGCAGCGCATCGTCCGCCGAAAACAGACGCAATTGAATCGGCGACGATGCTTGTTCAATGCGCGCGTCGCCATGCTCCAATTCTTTAAGAATCTCTTGCGCGCGATTCACTATCGGCTGCGGCACGCCCGCCAGTTGCGCGACGTGAATGCCGTAGGATTTGTCCGCGCCGCCGCGCACGATTTTGTGCAGAAATACAACGTGGTCGCCCTGTTCGACGACGGCGACATTGTAATTTTTTACGCGCGGTAAATACGCTTCGAGTTCGGTGAGTTCGTGATAATGCGTGGCGAACAAGGTCTTGGCGCGCGCCTGCGGATGATTGTGCATGAATTCAATAATCGCGCGCGCGATTGCAATGCCATCATACGTTGACGTGCCGCGTCCGATTTCGTCCAACACCACGAGCGAGCGCGGCGAACAATGATTCAAAATGTTCGCCGTCTCGACCATCTCGACCATGAACGTAGATTGTCCCGCGCTAATCGCGTCCTCTGCGCCGATGCGCGTAAAAATTCTGTCCACGATGCCGAGCCGCGCGGATTCGGCGGAAACGAACGAACCGATTTGCGCCATGAGCGCAATCAACGCCACTTGGCGCAAGAAGGTGCTTTTGCCCGACATGTTGGGTCCCGTAATGACGTGAACCAGTTCATCATTCGTTAACGTCACATCATTCGGCACGAATGGCTCGTCGCGCAAACGATTTTCGACGACGGGATGTCTGCCGCCGCGAATTTCGATAACATTTTCTTCCACCAATTCGGGACGCGCGTAACGCTGACGAATTGCCACTTCCGCGAGCGCCGAATACACATCCAATTCCGCGATGGCTTGCGCGGTCTTCAAAAGACGCGGCGCGTATTGTGAAATTTCGCCGCACAGCGCGCGAAACAGCGTCGTCTCCAATTCCACCAAACGCTCTTCGGCGTTCAAAATCAGAGATTCGTACTCTTTGAGTTCGGGCGTGATGTAACGTTCCGCGTTCGTCAATGTTTGTTTGCGAATGTACTCGGGCGGCGCTTGCGGCACGTTCGGCGTAGTGATTTCGATGTAATAGCCGAACACTTTGTTGTAACCGACTTTCAAGCTCTTGATGCCTGTGCGTTCACGTTCCGTTTTTTCCAACGCGGCGACCCAATCTTTGGCGTTGCGCGCGGCGTGCGTGATGGAATCGAGTTCGGCGGAATAGTTGGGCGCAATGACGCCGCCGTTTGAAAGATTCGCGGGTGGGTCGGCGACGATGGCATGGGCGATGAGCGCGGAGATTTCGGGCAAGGCGTCAATGGCGGAATGACGTTTGACGCTCGACGCTTCCGACGCGTCCTCTGTCAGCGCGGCGTTCAGCGCGGGAATGATTTCCAAACTCGCGCCCAGCGTTCGCACTTCGCGCGGCGACGCGATAATTTGTTGGACGCGATTGGTCAAGCGTTCGATGTCGCCGATTTTTTTCAATGCCTCGCGCACGCGTTCGCGCGGCGCGGTGTTTTGAAAAAACGCGTCCACCTTGTCCAAGCGCGCGTTCAACGCGTCGCGGTCGCGCAGGGGCTGCGTCAACCATCGTTTCAACAAGCGTCCGCCCATCGCCGTACGCGTGTCATCCAAGACGCCGAGCAGTGAAAATTTTTGTCCGCCGCCGCGCATTGCGGATGTCAATTCCAAATTGCGCCGCGTCGGCGGGTCGAGCGTCATGAACGCGTCGGTCGCGTACACGCGCAGCGCGCGCAATTGTCCCAGCGCGCCGCGTTGATTTTCTTGGAGATAGCGCACAATGCCCGCCGCCGCGCGCGTGGCGAGCGTCATGTTTTGCAAACCAAAGCCGTCGAGTGAACCGACGTGAAATTGTTCAAGCAAAATGCGCGCGGCGGCTTCATCATCAAGCGGGGGAATATGCGTGGTGGGATAAGAAAGATTTTTTGGCGCAAACCCCGCGCCTTGTAAATTCTTTGTGAGGAACAAAACTTCGGCGGGCTGCAAGCGGTCGAGTTCCATCAACGCATCGCGCGCGTCAATTTCGGTCGCGGCAAATTCGCCCGTCGTAATGTCGGCGTGCGCGATGCCCGCGCGATTGTCGAAAAGAAAAACAGAGGCGAGATAATTGTTTGCCTTGTCTTGGAGCAGATTCGGTTCGACGACGGTGCCCGGGGTGACGACGCGCTGCACTTCGCGTTCCATCAAACCTTTGACCGGTTCCGTCGTCGTCTGTTCGACAATCGCAACTTTGTGTCCCGCTTGAATCAAACGCGCGAGATAATTTTCGACGGCATGATACGGCACGCCCGCGAGCGGCACGCGTTCGCCGTCGCCCATCTCGCGCGCGGTGAGAACGATTTGGCAAACGTCGCTGACGAGTTTCGCGTCGTCGTCGAACGTCTCATAAAAATCGCCGAGCCGAAAAAAAACAATCGTCTCGGGATATTGTTTTTTGATTTGGAGATATTGGCGGCGGACGGGGGTCATGGCTGACAATGATAATGCAGGTCATCCTGCCAAGCAAGTCTCCGCGCCACATCATTCAAAAAGCTACCGAAAGGGAATCGCCGCCTCATATAAGAAAACTGCCGAAAGTGGAGCGAATAATAAATTGGCGCGTCTGTGCCGCAGCGGGCTTTTGAAAGCTAGTTTTGCTTTATCGCAAAATCTGAAAAAGGTTGCTGTAATCGTCGGTCCATAAATTCAAAGGTTTGAGGTCGGCGGGACGCGGCGAAATGCGCGCGGCAATTTCGGGCTGCGCCAGAAATTTTTCGTTGCGCGTCAGCAGCATCCACAGCGACAGGGACGCGCGCTCATTGTCCGCGGGCGTTTCAATGAACGCGGCGCGCAAACCAAATTCGTCCGCGAGGTTGTAAATCACCGGACGCAAATCCAAATAATTGTTGCTGATGTGCAGCGCCAGCGTCCCGTTGGGTTTTAGATGTTGTAAATACAGCGCCATCGCTTCGCGCGTCACTAGATGCACGGGTACGGAATCGCTGTTAAAAGTGTCCAAGACCAAAAGGTCAAATTGATTCGAGCCGTGCGCCGCCAGCTCTTGTTCCAACGAAAGACGCGCATCGCCGGCGACCACGCGCACCGCGCCGCGAGCGTCGGATAAAAAATGAAAAAAAGCTCCTTTGCCTTGCGCCAATTGAATCACGTCGGGATTGATTTCATAAAATGTCAGCTCGTCGCCGGGCTGCGTATACGCCGCCAAGACGCCAATGCCTAAACCCAATACGCCGATGCGCCGCGGGGCGGGTCGCGTCGGGAAATAGCGGAGCGCCAAACCGATGCCGCTCTGTTCGGTGTAATACGCCGTCGGCAGCGCGCGTTGAGCGGGAGCGATAAATTCAAAGCCATGCAGCGTCGCGCCGTGCGCCAATTGATACGCGCGTTCCGACGCGTCGGCGGCATTGATTTCGTTTACGCGTAGCGCGCCGTAGAAATTGCGCGTCGCGTACACTGCATCCCACAGCGTCGGTTTTACATCCAAAATAAAAACGCCGCACAACAATACGAACGCGCCGCCCAAAACGGTCAAGTCCGCGCGAGTGCGCGCGCTGCCCGCCGCGCTGCGCTCGCGAAATGTGATAAAGAGCAACAACCCCGCGCAAGCAATCAACCCCAGCGGCAATTCCCAATATCCTTTGAACGCAAGGGGCGCGAGCAAACTGACGGCAATGCCGCCCAACGCGCCGCCGATGGAAAGCGCCAAATAAAATGTCGTAAGGTAACGCGGATGCGGTTTCAGCCGCGCCAATTCGCCATGACAAATCATGCAGCTCACAAACAGCATGGTCAGGTATATGCTCAATTGGACCCACAACCCCAGCTGCGGGCCCATTGCCAAACCCAGAGTCGCCAGTGCGCTGACCAAGAAAAACGCGTAGGTGAACGCGCGCCGCGCATACCAACGCGCGCTGTCAAACGTTAGAATAAAACTCACAAGATAAATGGCAAGCGGCAGGATCCACAGAAACGGAATGACGGCGACTTCTTGCGTAATTTGAGCGGTCGTAGCCAACAAGAGCGCGGACGCGCACGCGGGCAGCAATAGCCACAATCCGCGCGCGCTGCGTGAGGGAAGCGTCGGCGTTCCAAAAATGGTTTCATCCCGCGCGACGTCTTGGCGCGAGGACAGGCGCACCATGCGGTACGCGCCGTACAAAACCAGCGCGGCAAAAACGATATAGCCGATTGTCCAGATTCGGGCTTGTTGCGTCACCGCCAAATTCGGTTCGACCAAAATCGGATACGTCAATAGCGCGAGCAGGGAACCTGCGTTTGACAGCGCGTATAACCGGTACGGCGATTTGTTGGGAACGGCGCGGCTGAACCATGCTTGCAACAGCGGACTGTTGGACGCCAGCGCAAAATATGGAATTGCAATGGCTGCGGATAGAATGATAAAAACATCCGCGTACGGCGAATCCACCGACGCGGGACGCCACGCCGCATCCGGCAAAATCGGCGCAGACCAACGGAACGCGTTCCAAGCCAACAGCGCCAACGAAACCAAGATTACTGCGCCGTGGACGGCGCCTTGCGCGCGCGGCGATAATCGGCGGTGTAGCCAATTCGCATACGCATAGCCGGCGGTGAGCATGGCTTGAAAAAAGAGCAGCGCGGTGGACCAGACGGCGGGGGCGCCGCCGAACCATGGCAAAATGTATTTGCCGATCAACGGTTGCGTTTGAAACAACAAAAAGGCCGAGAGGAAAATTGCGAGCGCAAAATAATACATCGGGGCGTTATCATAGCGTCAAGCGCACGCTCTGACAAGCGCGCCCCGGAACGCAATGAATTTTTGCCGTCGCCCTCTTTCCAGATATAATGCAACAAATCATGAAAGCCATCCGCGCTGCGCGCAAGGAAGCTCGTCGCGGAACGTCCGACCCTTTTGACGAGCTCCCTTATGCGAATTGGAATTGACGCGCGTCTTGTTTTTTACAGTACTGCCGGCATCGGGCAATACATTCTTCGCCTGACCGACGCTCTCGCCGCCCTTGATTCTGAAAACGAATATGTTTTGTTCCAAAGCCGCAAAGATACAATGCGGCTGGTGGAAGCGCCCAACGTGCAGCGCCGCAAACTCTGGACGCCCAGTCATCATCGTTTTGAACGGCTCGCGTTGAGCGTAGAAATGCTGCCGCACCCATTGGACGTGTTTCACAGTCCCGATTTTATTCCGCCGTACAAAACGCGCGCGCCCAATGTCATCACCATTCACGATTTGGCGTTTCTCTTGTATCCGCGACTCTTGACGCCCCAAGCGGCCAAGTATTACGGCCAAATTGACCCCGCCGCGCGCAGCGCCGCGCATGTGATTGCGGTCTCGTTAAGCACCAAGCGCGATATTACGCGTTTGCTCGGCGTACCCGAAGACAAAGTTTCCGTCATTTACGAAGCGGCATATTCGACCGCGCAGCCGCTTGACCCCGCCGTCGCGCGCGCGCGTGTGCGCGAAAAATATGGCGTGGACGGCGCTTTTATTTTGTTTGTCAGCACCATCGAGCCGCGCAAAAATTTGCCGACGCTGCTCGCCGCCTATAGCAAATTGTTGGACAATTATCACAGCGCGGCGCGCCTTTTGGTCGCCGGCACCAAGGGCTGGTTGACCGAAGAGGTGGACCAGGCGCTGGACAAATACAAATTGCGCAACCGGGTTTGTTTTCTCGGCGGCGTACCGGCGGATGAATTGCAATATCTGTACAAAGCCGCGCGCGTTTTCGCGTTGCCCTCGTTGTACGAAGGATTTGGTTTGCCGCCGTTGGAAGCGATGGCGCATGGCACGCCCGTGATTGTGTCCAAGGTTTCGTCCCTACCCGAAGTTGTCGGCGACGCGGGTTTGCTCGTGGACCCGAACGATGTCGAAGGTTGGACGGTGGCGCTGCATCGCGTCTTGACCGACGAGGCGCTGCACGCGGAAATGTCCGCCAAGAGTTTGAAACGCGCCGCGAAATTTTCGTGGGAACGGGCCGCGCGCGAAACGTTGGATGTGTATCGCAAGGTAGCAGGGAAATAAGTAGCAGGTTGCAGGTCTTTATTTTCTGCCGAATACCTGCTCCCTACCAACTGCTATCTGCTACCTGATACCTGCTACTTGAAACTCCTCTTTCTCACCCCACAGCTGCCGTATCCTCCTCATCAGGGGACAACGCTCCGCAATTTCAACATCCTAAAGAATCTTGCGCCGCGTCACGAAATCCATTTGCTTTCGTTTGGCGCGCCGCACGAGTTGGAAAATTCGCCGCTGCGCGAATTTTGCGCGCGTCTTGAAATGGTCCCTCCGCCCACGCGTCCCATGTGGCGGCGCGCGTTCGAAACATTTTTTCATCCGCTTCCCGACATGGCGCGGCGCTTGGATTCCCCGCTGCTCGCGCAAAAATTACAAACGCTGCTGAATGTGAATCGCTATGATGTCGTACAAATTGAAGGCATCGAGATGGCGAACGCGTGGTTCAATCAAAAATCGAAAATCGAAAATCAAAAATTGATTTTTGACGACCACAACGCCGAATGGACGCTGCAAAAAACCGCGTACGAAACCGACCGCCAAAATTTCAAACGCTGGCACGGCGCGTTGTATTCGTGGATTCAATATCACAAGCTGAAACGCTTTGAACGCGCGGTATGTTTGCAGGCGGACGCGGTGGTCGCGGTTTCGCAGCCGGACGCGGACGCCATCGCGCAGCTCGATGCGCGCATCAAACCGTTTGTGATTCCGAACGGCGTGGATTGTGAATACTATGCGCCTGCGCCCGAGCGAGTCGCGCAACCATCAAGCGAGTGGTCTTGCGTGTTCACGGGCAAAATGGATTTTCGCCCGAACGTGGACGCGTGCGTTTGGTTTGCGGATGAAATTTTGCCGCTGCTCCGCAATGAAATTCCGCTCGCGCAGGTTTCGTTTGTGGGACAAAAACCGAACGATACAATGCTGGCATTGAGACAACGCGCGGGCGTCACGGTGACGGGATTCGTTCCCGATACGCGTCCGTACATTGCCGACGCGGCGGTCTTTGTCGTCCCCTTGCGTATGGGCAGCGGCACGCGATTAAAAGTTCTCGAAGCAATGGCGCTGGGCAAGGCGCTTGTGAGCACCTCGTTCGGCGTTTCGGGCATCGAATGTGAAAACGGACGCGACGTTTTGATTGCCGATGACGCGCCCGCCTTTGCGCGCGCGATTGCGACGTTGATGCGCGACAAGGATCAAGCGCGCGCGTTGGGCGAAAACGCGCGGAAGTTGGCAGAAGAAAAATATGATTGGCAAAAATTGATTCCGAAATTTGAAAATCTCTACGCCCAACGTTGACACCCCCGCACAAACGTTCTATACTAACGCGTCCATCCCATCAAGACCCGAAGGGTTTTTACGCGCAATGTGTATTTTGAAAGGAATGTTTAAAAACCCTTCGGGTCTCTAGTGAATCATGCCCGAATTCAAACTTGTCTCTCCCTTTCAGCCCACCGGCGACCAACCTGCCGCGATTGAAAAACTCGTCGGCGGCTTGAACGCGGGAATGAAATATCAAACGCTGCTCGGCGCCACCGGCACGGGCAAGACGTACGTAATGGCGCAGGTGATTGAACGCGTCCAACGGCCCACGCTCGTCATGGCGCACAATAAAACGCTCGCCGCGCAGCTGTACGCCGAGTTCCGCGAATTTTTTCCCAACAACGCGGTCGAGTATTTTGTTTCGTATTACGATTATTACCAACCTGAAGCGTATGTGCCGTCCAAAGATTTGTATATCGAAAAAGATTCGAGCATCAACGACGAGATTGACCGCTTGCGGCTCGCGGCGACGAGTTCGCTCTTTGCGCGGCGCGATGTCGTCATTGTCGCGTCGGTCTCGTGCATTTACGGTTTGGGTTCGCCCGAAGATTACGGACGCGTCGTCATTTCGCTCAAACGCGGCGAGACGCGCCAGCGCGACAAAGTATTGCGCCACCTCGTCGAAATTTATTACGAACGCAACGATTTGGAATTGACGCGCGGCAAATTTCGCGTGCGCGGCGATACGCTGGAAGTGATGCCCGCGTACGGCGAGACCGCGTATCGCATCGAATTTTTTGGCGACGAGATTGACCGCATAACCGAAGTGGACCCGCTCACGGGCGAATTGCTTTTGGAACATACGAGCATTGACATTTATCCCGCCAAACATTTCATCACGCCGCAAGAAAAATTGGCAAAAGCGTTGGAGGACATCGAGGCGGAATTGAATCAACAACTGCGCGTGTTCCGCGAACAGGGCAAATTGCTCGAAGCGCAGCGCATCGAACAGCGCACGAAATACGATTTGGAAATGATGCGCGAACTTGGCTACACAAGCGGCATCGAAAATTATTCGCGGCATCTGTCGCAGCGCGCGGCAGGTTCGCCGCCGTGGACGCTGCTGGATTATTTTCCTGACGATTATCTTGTCATCATTGACGAATCGCACAACACGATTCCGCAAGTGCGCGCGATGTACAATGGCGACCAAGCGCGCAAGTCCACGCTCGTAGATTTTGGTTTTCGTTTGCCGAGCGCATTGGATAATAGACCACTCAAGTTCGACGAATTTGAAAACAAAATCAATCAGTTAATTTTCGTCAGCGCGACGCCCGCGCAATTTGAGCGCGAAACGTCCGCGCAAATCGTCGAGCAAATTATTCGTCCGACGGGTTTGGTTGACCCGCAAGTGATTGTGCGCCCCATCAAAGGGCAGGTGGACGACCTCGTCGCGGAATTACGCAAACGCATCGGCGAAGGCGAACGCGCGTTGGTGACGACGCTGACGAAGCGGATGGCAGAAGACCTCGCCGATTATTTGCACGAACTCGCGTTCAAGGTGCATTATCTTCATTCCGAAGTGCAAACGCTCGAACGCATCGAGATTCTGCGCGATTTGCGAATGGGCGTGTACGATGTCGTCGTCGGCATCAACTTGCTGCGCGAAGGGTTGGACTTGCCCGAAGTTTCTTTGGTCGCAATTCTCGACGCGGACAAGGAAGGTTTTCTGCGAAGTGAAACGTCATTGATTCAAACGACGGGGCGCGCGGCGCGGCATGTGAACGGCACCGTCATTATGTACGCGGACAAAATCACTGATTCGATGCAACGCGCGATGGACGAAACGAATCGCCGCCGCGCGATTCAAGAGGCGTACAACAAGGAACACAATATCGAGCCGCAGGGTATCGTCAAAGAAATCAAAGACCTCACTGACCGCGTGCGTACAATGGCGGAAGCGCGCGGCGAGTACTCGGCGGCTGGCGCGGCCGGGACTGAAAAAGGCACCCTGCCGCTCGACATGCCCAAGAGCGACGCGCAAAAATTGATAACGGATTTGGAAAAGCAGATGAAGGACGCGGCGAGCAAGTGGGAATTTGAAAAAGCGGCGCTGCTGCGCGACCAAATCATGGAACTGCGCGCGATGCTCGACACGCTGGACGAACGTCCCGAATGGCAAAAGGTGATGGCGAGCGAAGACCATTGGGAGATTGAACAATTGCGCGCGCAAAAAGCGGCAATGTCGAATACGCCCCAACAACCAAAGCAGTCAACCTATTCGAAAACGATTCGTTCCGGCACACCGCGACAGCGGAGACGTTAAAGAATGACGAAACTCATTCGTTCAAAGAGGCGCGCGAATTGTTAATTGGACATTCCAAGCGTAACCGCTTGTTGTTTCTAGTCTTTGTTGAACGCGCCACCGTTCTCATTCGTCTCATCAGCGCAAGACCAGTACTCGACCAACATGAAATTGCATAGTACGCACTCTCTAGTGCGGCGTTAGAGAACGCCTCTCTACGCATCCGTATCCCGCAATTTCATCTTGTTAAAGAACTAGCGACGGCGGGCGAAAGAAAAAGATATAAAGAAGAGAAACGCGCTTGGAGCGGCAAAACCAATTCAAATGACGCCCGACGACGACTTGCTGCCCGAATACGACATTATAGCCCAAATGGGCTATGTCGTTTTATTTGCGCCCTGCGCATAATGGTATTGTTCTCTGTCCAAAAAATTTTCGCGCCGATAGATTCCCTTTGGTTGACGGAGGAGTTTTTGCAATGAAACGTTTGACGCTGCTTTTTACGATTTGGTGCGCCGTGAGCGCGCTGCTCGTCGTTTCCACCGCGTCCGCCGCAATGAAAGTGACGCTTAGATATCGTCTCGATAGCGCGTGGGAGAGCGGTTTTCAAGCCAACTTTACCATTAAAAATAGAGCGGCTGCCGCGCTCTCAAATTGGGAACTCGAATTTGATTCGCCGCACAACCTTACCTCGATCTGGGATGCCGAAATTGTTTCGCATACCGCGACGCATTACGTCATTCGCGGCGCGGCGTGGAATCAGGACATTCCCGCGCGCGCCCAAGTCAATTTTGGTTTTGTCGCGCAAACCGTCGGCGCATTGAGCTCGCCCAAAAACTGCAAACTAAACGGCGTCCCCGTCAAATGCAATGGCAAAACTCGAGCCACCGCGACGCCTACAAAAAAACCGCGCAAGACGCGCACCCCCACCCGTACTGCAACGCTCGCCGCAGCGTTCACCCCCACGCGCACTGCAACGCTCGCCGTAGCGTTCACCCCCACGCGCGCCGCGTCGTTCACCCCCACGCCCACGCCGGGCAATTCCGTATTTCCCGCGCGCGTCTTTGCGCCGTATGTGGACATTCTCTTGTGGCCCACGCCGAACCTCGCGCAATTCGCGCAGCAGACGGGCGTCAAGCATTACACGTTAGCGTTTATGGTCAGCCGCAACGGTTGCAGCGCGGCGTGGGGCGGCGTGATTCCGCTCGCGGACAATTTTTATCAAACCGAAATGGACGCGCTGCGTCAAAGCGGCGGCGATGTGATTGTTTCGTTTGGCGGCGCGAACGGCATTGAACTTGCGCAGAGTTGCGGCACGATGGCGAGTCTGCAAGCGCAATATCAAGCCGTGATCGAGGCGTATCATTTGACGCACCTCGATTTTGATATTGAAGGCGCGGCGCTCGAGGATACGGCATCGGTTGACCGCCGCAACAAGACGATTGCGGCATTGCAAGCGGAAGCGCGCGCGCAAAACAAAACGCTGGACGTTTCCTTTACGCTGCCTGTTTTGCCGACGGGCTTGACCTGGCAAGGCGTCGCGCTGTTACAAAACGCGCTCGCAAACGGCGTCGAAATTTCGACCATCAACATCATGGCGATGGATTACGGCGGCGCGGCGGCTGACCCGAACAAGATGGGCGATAATGCGATTGCGGCGCTGAATAGTCTGCACGCGCAATTGCAGCCGCTGTATCCGAACAAAACGGACGCGCAAATTTGGCGTATGCTTGGCGTTACGCCGATGATTGGTTTGAACGACGTGCATCCCGAAGTGTTCACGCTGTCCGACGCGCAGCAAGTTTTGCAATTCGCGCAGCAGAAAAATATCGCGCGGCTTGCCATGTGGTCCATGAGCCGCGACAAGAGTTGTCCGAACCATGGCGCGTATGTCGCGCCCGATTGCAGCGGCATCGTTCAAGCGCCATGGGCTTTTTCCAACGTGTTTGAACCTTTTACGCAATAACGCCGCGCGTTGAAAAAAAAAACTTTCGGAACTTGGCTTCCGAAAGTTTTTTTCAATTTATTGCGCTGCCGAGGGCGGCGCGTCGTCGGCGCCTTCGGGTTCGGCGTCGGGATGTTCTTGCAACACGGCGGCGGCTTCGTCCGTCGCCTGCTCGGAAACTTGATGCGTTTCCGTTTTGCCGCCGACAGTTTCCATCCACGCCGTTACCGCTTTGGCTTGGCTTTCGTCCACCAGCACGCCAACCGCCGCCCTGCCGCCGTCGAGTTCGCCGCTAATGCGCGCGAGGTCGTCTTTGGACATGCCCAGACTCTTGTGCACAAAATGACCCAACGCGCCGCCCAGCACGACGCCGGCAATGAGCGAAAGTCCGCCGGTCAAGACGGCTGCCAGCGCGCCGAGCAAAATACCGACGCCGGTGCGGCGCGGTCCTTCCATGTGGGCTTTGACTTGGCCCTTGGCGTCCTTGACCAGAATGCCGATATTATCAAATTTGACGCCGGCGACGGCTTTGTCAAACTCTTTGAGCTCTTGCGCGGCATGGTCGGCGGCGGCGCGGCTTTCGAAAAAGCCAAGCACGAGTTGTTGATGTTTGTCCATCGTGATTGCTCCTAATTCTTGGGATAGGGTATTCTTTTTGTCGGGCAGCTAATGCCCAAGCGCGGTCTATTATATGCGCGGATGCAGATTTCTCAACGCGCGCGCAAAAAAAACGCGGGGCGTAAAATACGCTCCGCGTTTTTTTATTTATGTTCGTCCAAAATGCTCGGCGGCGGCGCGGGGGTGCGTTCGCCCAAATCCATCGCGTCGAGTTGCAAGCCCGCAAGCCGCAGATATTTTTGCGCGAGCTCATCGGGATATTTTCCCGCATAGACCACGCGCACGAGCCCCGCGTTGATAATCATTTTCGCGCACGTGTGACACGGTTGATGCGTCGTATAAATGGCGCCGCCTTCGAGCGAAACGCCATACAACGCAGCTTGCAAAATCGCATTCTGTTCCGCGTGCAGCGTGCGAACGCAATGTCCGTTCACGATTTCGCAGCCCGCGTCGAGACAATGCGGCAAACCTTTTGGCGCGCCGTTATAGCCCGTCGTCAAAATGCGTTTGTCTTTGACAATGATGGCGCCGACCTGCGCGCGCAGACACGTCGAACGCGTAGATACGTCGAGCGTGATGGTCATGAAATAATCGTCCCACGATGGGCGGGTCATAATTTTAGCCAAGCAGCCAGGGTGGGGCGCAAGCAAGCGGCAGCCGGAAAAATTTTTGCCTGCGACTTGCGCCGCTATCCCGTTCCAAATTGTCTATCGCCCGCGTCGCCCAAGCCGGGCATGATGTAACCGGCGGGGAACGCGTCCTCGTCGGTCGTCAAGCGTTCGTCAATCGCGCCGAGATAAATGTCAACGTCGGGATGCGTTTCGCCGAGTTTTTGAATGCCTTCGGGCGCGCCAATCATGCCGACGAATTTGATGCGTTTGGCGCCCCACTTTTTCAAAAGGTTCACGCACTCGACCGCCGAGCCGCCGGTGGCGAGCATCGGGTCGAGAATGACGCACACTTGGACGGTGGGCGAAACGGGCAAGCGATTATAATAGGCGACCGGTTTGAGCGTGCGCTCGTCGCGGTAAAAACCAATGTGCCACACTTCGGCGGGCGGCATCATTTCCCAAAATCCTTCGACCATGCCGAGCCCCGCGCGCAGAATCGGCACGAGTCCGATTTTGTCGTGCAAACGATACCCGGTCGTCTCTTGCAGCGGTGTCGTCACGCTATTTTCTTCGAGCGTGAGGTCAGCCGTCGCTTCGTACGCGAGCAGGATGGCGATTTCGCGCACGAGTTCGCGGAATTTTTTCGGTTCCGTGTTAATGTCTCGCAGCTTGGTTAGTTTATGACGAATCAGCGGATGATGGCTGACGTGAACGCGTGGATAATTCATAGGCCTCCTCGTTCATTTACTTTTTTTTCGGCAGCGGCTTGAAGGATGCTAATGGCAATTCCATTTGTTCATCCTCATCAGCCGCCGTGTGCGCGGGAACGGCTTTGGGTTTGCTATTTTGTTTGGGCGGCGCGGCGGCTTTGGGCGCGGCTTGTTTCGCGCTCGTTTTTTCTGCTTTGTTTTTCTGTTTGGCTGGCGTGGCGGCGCGCTTGGGTTCCGCTTGCGCCGCGCGTTTGGTGGCGTGCGCGTCCGCCTTGCTCGCGGGGCTCGGGCGTTCGGGTTTGTGACCGTTGCCGTTCGGCGACGCGGGCGCGCTTTTTTTCTCGCTCTTTTCTTCGCCTTCGACGTGACCGACCAATGTTGTGACGCGCGCCAGCGCGTCGCTCTCTTTGAGCTCGACGAACAATTTGGCTTTGGTTTCGCGTTTCCCTTTGGCGATATTTTCGGCGCGCACGCGCACGGTCAAACCGTTTTGCGATACAAACATTACGTCTTCGTCTTCGGCGGCTAGGCGCGCGCTCGCGACCGGGCCCGTTTTCTTGTCGGCGTCAAAAACGCTGTTGCCTTGCGTATATCTGCCTTTGGGTTGAAATTCTTTCAGGGCGACGCGTTTGGCGAAACCGTTCGCGCTGGCGACGACGAGGAACGTATCGGGTTTGACGACTTCGAGCGCGACGACCTTGTCGTCGTCCGCCAATTTAATCGCCCACACGCCCGCGGCGGCGCGTCCTTGAATCGGCACTTCGTCTGCGGTAAAACGTAACGCTTGGCCGTTCGCGGTGACAATGAGAAATTCACCGCCGCCGCGGGTGACGTGCGCCCAACCGAGTTCTTCGCCTTCGCCGAGATTGATCGCTTTGACGCCGCCCGCTTGAATGCCGACAAATTCTTCGAGCGCGGTGCGTTTGATTTTGCCTTGCGCGGTGGCGAGCGTCATGAATACATTTTCGGTTGCGCCGTCGAGCGCGACGACGCTGACAAATTTTTCGCCGCTTTCGAGTTGATTCGTCAGCGCCAAGCCGGACGGATTGCGCGCGACATCGGGGACTTGGGATAAACGCAGTCCGAGCGCGCGCCCGCGATTGGTGAACAAGACGAGATTGTCGGTCGCGTTGGCAATGAGCAGCGCAATCGTCGGGTCGTCGCTTTTTTCCGCGACGCCGTTGACGGCATTGCTGCGCGTGCGGCGATATTGCGCGGGCGGCGCTTTGCGAATCACGCCGTCGCGCGAGAGCGTGACGAACGCGACGCCTTCTTCCGCGTGATGAGTTTCTTTGAATTCCGTTTCGTTCGTCTGCGCGATAAAGGTGCGGCGCGCGTCGCCGAAACGCGCCTTTAAATCCGCGCACTCGGCCTGAATGACGCCGAGAATTTTCTTGGGATGCGCCAACAAATCTTCCAAGTACTTGATGCGCTTTTTGACTTCGGCGAGTTCGTCTTTGATTTTTTCGCGTTCCAACGCGGCGAGGCGGCGCAGCTGCATGTCGAGAATCGCGGTCGCTTGCAGCTCGGAAAGTTTAAAGCGTTTCATCAAACGTTCGCGCGCAGTCTCGACATCGGACGATTGGCGAATGAGCCGAATCACTTCGTCCAAATTATCGAGCGCGATTTTCAAACCTTCCAAAATGTGCGCGCGCAGTTTCAAGCGTTCCAATTCGTACTGCGTGCGGCGCGTAATGACGCTTTGACGGTGCTGGACAAAAAGTTGCAGCGATTTTTTGAGCGAAAGCACGCGCGGCTCGCCGTCCACCAGCGCCAAAAGATTGAGCGAGAACGCGGTTTGCAGCGGCGTATATTTCAGCAGCGCATTGATGACGGGCGTCGGTTCGACGCCGCGTTTCAATTCGATGAGGATGCTCATGCCTTGCCGGTCCGATTCGTCGCGCAGGTCGGCGATTTCTTCAATCTTTTTGTCGCGCACGAGTTCGGCGATGCGTTCAATGAGCGAAGACTTGTTGACTTGGTACGGGATTTCGCTGACGACGATGCGCTGGCGTCCGCCGCTCATGGCTTCGGTGTGAATTTTGCCGCGCACGACAATGCGCCCTTTGCCGGTGGCGTATGCTTCTTTGATGCCGTCCGTACCGAGAATGATGCCGTAGGTGGGAAAGTCGGGCCCTTTGACAAATTGCATCAAATCGTCGGGTTCGATGTCGTCAACTTTATGCCAATGCTCAATGACGTATTGAATGGCGTCGCAAATTTCCGAAAGGTTGTGCGGCGGGACCAAGGTCGCCATGCCGACGGCGATGCCATTTGCGCCGTTGAGCAGCAGATTGGGGATTTTGCCGGGCAGCACCGCCGGTTGCTTGAGCGTATCGTCAAAGTTCGGATAAAAATCCACCGTGTCCATGTCAATATCGGCGAGCAATTCTTCGGCGATTTCTGTGAGCCGCGCTTCGGTATAACGCATTGCCGCCGGCGGGTCGCCGTCAATTGAGCCAAAATTTCCTTGCCCATCCACCAGCGGATAGCGCATGGTGAAATCTTGCGCCATGCGGACGAGCGCGTCATAGACCGATTGGTCGCCGTGCGGATGAAAACGGCCCAGCACATCGCCGACGATGCGCGCGCATTTGCGCGTGGCGACATTGTGCCGCAAACCCATCTCGTTCATTTGATACAAGATGCGGCGCTGTACAGGTTTCAAGCCGTCGCGCACGTCGGGCAGCGCGCGCGACGTAATCACGCTCATCGCGTAATCGAGATATGCCGTTTGCATCTCGTCGCGAATATCGGTAGGTTTAATTGTGCCAATGTCCATAAGAAAGGATGAAGGATGAAGGATGAAAGAGAAAGAATTCGGTTTCAGCCCTCATCGGCTCGTCGTGAAAAAATAGCTTGCCATCGCGGATTGTCAAGTGCGCGCAGCATTATACACAAAAAGAACAAATTTGCTATACGTTCGGGCGGATTGTCCAGCGTTGACACACTGTGCCTGCAAGACCCCAAGCGTTTTCACCGCGCCGCGCGAGGCGATAGGTATTTACATGGCAAAACATTTTGGGTTTTGGTTAGCGCACCGCCGACGTTAGCGCGCCAAGCGCGGCAATACCCGCCGCGACAAGAAAACTCGCGGTGACGCTTGCATACAACGCGTCCGGCGCCGACGACGCTCCAGCGACCGTCGAAAAAATCGCGCCGGCTAAACCGACGCCCAAGACCATGCCCACATTGCGCGCGGCGGCGAGAACGCCCGCCGCAATACCTTGCCGTTGACGCGGCGCGGAACCCATGAGCGCGCTGTTGTTGGGCGTGACAAAAATGCCCGTGCCGAGACCGACGACCGCCAACGGAATGACGATATCGCTGACGGAAGATTCCGCGCCCAAGCGCGCGAGCCAGATCAAACCGCCGGCGAGAATCGTCATGCCCAGCGTGGCAAGAATGCGCGAGCCGATGCGGTCGGAAAGAATGCCGCTCAGCGGCGCGGCAAAAATCATGATCAAGGGTTGCGCGGTGAGAATCAAACCCGCGTCTTGGGGACTATAGCCGCGTCCTTGAATCAAATAAAACGGCAGCAAAAAAATAATCATGTATAGACAAATGTAATTCATCATGGCAGTCGCCGTCGAGGCGCTGAAAAGGCGCACGCGAAAGAGCGCCAGGTCCAACATGGGAAATTCGCTGCGACGTTCGACCGCGATAAAGGCGCCAAAAATTATCATTGCGCCGGTGAACAAGCCGAGCGTTAGCGGCGAAGTCCAACCCCATTCCGCGCCCTGATTCAGCGCGAGCAGCAGCGCAATCATGCCGATGGTGAATAAAATCGCGCCGAGAATATCAAAGCGTTCGCGGCGCGCGCTGCGCGTTTCGCGCGGAATGAAACGCGCAGCCATCAAGATGCCGAGCAAACCAATCGGCACATTGATAAAGAAAACGGCGTGCCAGCTAAATTGTTCCGTGAGCCAACCGCCCAGCGAGGGTCCCACCGTCAAGCCGAGATACGTCATTGTCGCTTGCAGCCCCAACGCTTGACCGCGCTGTTCCGCCGGAAAATTTTTGGTCAAGATGGCGGGCGAATTGGAAAAGAGCATCGCCGCGCCCAGCGCTTGGCTGACGCGAAAAAGAATCAAGACATAGACGTTCAGCGCGAGCCCCGCCAAGAGCGAGCTCGCGGTAAAGATGCCAAAGCCGGTTACATACAACGATTTATTGCCAAACATGTCGCCGAGCCGGCCAAAGGTGAGCAGCCAGCCGCTGACGACCACCAAATAAATTGTGACGACCCATTCGACGGTCGTCACACTTGCGCCAAAATCGCGGCTCACGACCGGCAAGATGATATTGGCAACGCTGGCGTCCAGCGCGGACATGAATGTGCCGATGCCGACACAGACCAAAACAATCCATTTATGTTCGTATGCGCGAACGGGAGAAAGAACTGTCATAAAATTTTTTACTTGGAGAGAGATTCCAAAAGCAGAATTGGAATCGGACGTCCGCCGGTGCGTTTTTGATATTCCGCGTAACCTTTGTACAAATTTACCGCGTGTTCCCACGCGCGCGCATATTCCGCGCCCTGCGCCGCGCGCGCGCGAAACGCGCGCGTCTCGTTCCGATAGGTGACCTGACACTGCGGCTGCGCGCGCAAATTGTGATACCACGCGGGATATTTTTTGCCGCCCCAATTTGACGCGACGAGGATGAGGGCGTTCTCGTATGGAATGATCAAAAGCGGTACGGCGCGCGGTTGGCCGCTTTTTGCGCCCGTCGTCGTGAGAATGGCGACCGGCAAGCCGGTTGCCCAGCCGCCAAAGGTGAAACGCCCATTGGACCATTTGAGCGCGGTGTTGTCAACATGATGGAAAAAGAACGAAAACGCTTTGGCGCCCCAACGCGATGACGATAGATTGTGCATCCAACGCTGCCACGCGCGGGGCTGCGGTTCAGGAATAAACATGTTGAATCGTCAAGGGGTCATGCTGAAGGTTCATTGCTCTGTTGGCCCGGCGAGTGCGTCGCGGTTGACGACGGCGGGGCCGAGCCACAGCGCGGCGAGTTTCAAATGGTCATACGCTTGAGGCGTGGTTTTTTCGCCCAAACCGTCGGCGAGTCCTGAAAGCAGCGGAATATCCTCGAACGTAAAAAAACCTTCCATCCCTTGCCGCCAACCGAACGCGTCGTTAAATTCGAGGCCCGCCATTTGCGCGGCTTGTTTCAAAAGCTGGATTGGTTCTTGCGCGGCGGCAGCCCACAACGCCATGACGAGCGCGGCGATTTGCGGCAGATTTTGCATCCCTTTTGCAATCGCTTTGCGCTGTTCGATGGGATGCGCTTTGCTAAACGAACGCGCGCCTTGCGCGGGCAGCGCGTTAAAAGCCGTCCGCGCCATAGTCTGTAATTCGGCGTCGGCGGACGCCAACTGTTTCAACGCCATCCCGGCGACGAGCAAACGATAATCGTCGCGCATGTAATAATTCACTTCTTGCCAGTCGTGCAAAACAAATTCTGCCATGTGGATATCCTATGGTTGGCGCGCGCGGCGCGCGCGTCGCGTAAAATGAAAAAATGAAAATGCCGCGCGCGATTATAACGCGAGCGACAGCCAATGCCAATTGTAACGCGCGTCAGACGTTTCGTCCAAACATCCCGAACAAGCCGCCGCGCGGTTCAGATGTTTCGCGCGCGGGCGGCGCGGGCGCGGCGGCGGCGTTTGGAACGCGTCTCAAAAATTCGTCCGCATCGCGGAATTGCATGGCGTATAAACGCGCGTACAAGCCATCGCGCGCCAGCAATTCCGCGTGGGTGCCCAGCTCAATAATTTGTCCGTCCGCCATAACCGCGATGCGGTGCGCGCCTTTAATCGTGCTGAGCCGATGCGCGATAATGACGGTGGTGCGATTTTGCATCAAACGCTGAAGCGCCTCTTGGACGAGCGCTTCGGATTCATTGTCCAGCGAACTCGTCGCTTCGTCGAGCAAAAGGATACGCGGATTTTTCAAGAGCGCGCGCGCGATGGCGATGCGCTGCCGCTGACCGCCCGAAAGTTTCATGCCGCGTTCGCCGACGAGCGTGTCGTACTGTTCCGGCAGCGCGCAAATAAATTCGTGCGCGTTCGCCGCTTGCGCCGCCGCAATCATTTCCGCTTGGCTCGCGTCCAATTTGCCATACAAGATATTTTCGCGCACCGTGCCGCCGAATAAAATGGTTTCTTGCGGTACAATCGCAATGTGCGAGCGAATGCTCGCCTGCGTCAAGGCGCGCAAATCGTGCCCGTCTATTTGCACGCTGCCTTGCGTCGGGTCGTACAGGCGCGGAATCAAATTAAAGAGCGTACTTTTGCCCGCGCCGCTGGGGCCGACGAGCGCCAGAATTTCGCCCGGCGCAATGTCGAGCGTTACGCCTTGAATGACCGGAATCAAATCTTCGTAATGAAAATATACCTCGTCAAAATAGAGATGTCCTTGCGGCGGCGCTAAACTTTGCGCTCCCGGCGCGTCACGGATGCCCGGCGACGTGTCGAGAATTTCAAAAACGCGCTGCACGCCGCCGAGCGCGGCGCGCAATTGCGTGTACAAACCGGCGAGGCCGCCGAGATTCGCGGCGATGGTGACGCCGTAAATTAAAAAGCCCGAAATCATCGCGAGCGAAAGATTGCCCGCAATTACTTCGCGCCCGCCGTACCACAGAATCGCCGCAATCGCGCTCAAGCCCAGAAACGCCATCACCGCCAAGAACAGCGCATTGAGCAGCGCCAACTTGAGCGACGCGTGAAAAGTTTGCGTCATCGCGTTGCGATAACGCTGGCTTTCGTATTCTTCGCGCCCGAAACTTTTGACGATGCGAACGCCCTGCAAACCTTCTTCCGCCACAACGGTCGCATCCGCGAGTTGGTCTTGGACATGGGCGCTGACGCGTTGCACGCGGCTGCCAAAGAGAAAGGCGACGAGAATGAGAATCGGCACGAGCGCGAGGATAAACAGCGTCAAGCCCGCATTCAAAGTTACAAGAATGACAATTGAACCGACGAGCATCAGGACTTGATTGAGCAGCTGCGTCAGATTGGTGGTGAGCAGCGCGCGCAGTTGCGTCACATCGCTTGAAAGACGCGAAACGATTTCGCCGACGCGCCGCGTGGCGTAAAATTCCAGCGAGAGCTTTTGCAAATGCGCGTACAGCGAGGTGCGTAGGTCAAAAACGATATGCTCGCCGACAAACGCCAGCAGATACGATTGCGTGAACGTAAAACCCGCTTGCAACAGAAACATGCCGACCAACGCGCCCGCCAAGAGATTGAGTTGCTGCAGATCGCCGTTTTGCGTGACTGAACTGAGCAGACTGATAATCAGCAAGGGAAATAACAAACCCAGCGCCGTCGCGCCGACGAGCGCGAAAATGGCGAGCGTCATGCGCCCGCGATAGGGACGCAGATAGCCAAACAAACGTCGCCAGGGAATTTGCTTGAATGGGAGGGGACTTGGCAGTTTGGTTGGTTGCGCGGCGCGCGCGCGGCGACGCCCCAAAATACGTTTTCTCATACCGACTCCATTGCGCGCGCGCAAAGCGCTTGGCTCGGCCGCGCGCGCCGAATAACAAGCACAAACTATATCACGCAAACGCATGGCAGAAAATTTGTTTGATTGCCCTCTAGGGATTTCCCGCAACGCGTAGAGAGCTTCTCTAACGCTCCGTAACGTGTAGAAAGCGTTCTCTAACGCTGACAAGGCGCATTAGAAAATGCGCCCTGCGCAGGTAATTTTCCGTAACGCGTAGAGAGCGTTCTCTAACGCTCCGTAACGTGTAGAAAGCGTTCTCTAACGCTGACAAGGCGCATTAGAGAATGCGCCCTACGCAGGTAATTTTCCGTAACGCGTAGAAAGCGTTCTCTAACGCTCCGTAACGTGTAGAAAGCGTTCTCTAACGCTGACAGGGCGCATTAGAGAATGTGTCCTGCGCGTGAGAGGTGGATAATCACCGGTTGCGCTCTACGCGTGAAATGTGGGGAATCGCCGTGTGCCTTTTATTGCCCTGTGCTATAATCGGGGCGTTTCACCTGAAGGAGGTACGATGAAAAAAATTTTGACTTGGACGCGCCGCGCGACTGTAACGCTTTGCTTGAGCGTTCTGTTGGGCGCGGTTCTGCTTGCCGCGCCGATGCCGTTTGCAGACGAAACCAACATCGCTTGGGCGCAAGCGCCGGAAGCGGGGCCCGCCATTACAGTGGACCTTTCGCAGACCAAAGGCAAAATTGACGCGAATGCGTTTGGCGTGATTTTGAGCAATAAAGGGATGACGGTTCCCGAACAGACATATTTTTATCGCGACGCCGATGGCAAACAAGATTTGAAAGATTTGGGCGTTCGCAATATGTATTACTGGGTGGACCGCGACAATTGGCAGCAGCCGTATGACCCCTATACGGCAGAACCCGCGTCGCCGGCGTCAATCATATATGTAGATGAATTTCTCAGACTGAGCAATGAGGTTGGCGCTGACCCGATGATTTCGGTCAACATTACGCACCTCTGCGCGCGGGCGAACGAAAATCTTTCGTATGCGCCCGATAATGTACAGTGCGAAATGGCGACCAAAGAAGACGCCAAGGCCTTTTTGGCGCACATCAAATCACTGGGCATCCGCGACGTGAAATATGTATTTTTGGGCGTCGAGCCGTATGCGGGCTGTGAGTATTGGCTTAAAGGAATCAATTGCGTCACGCGTGTGAATGAACATAAAATCCAGTTGACCCAGCAGGAATATGCCAAGCGCGTGTTGGCGTGGACCAAAGCGCTGCGTCAGGTGGATCCCAAAATCAAGGTCGGTTTGCATCTCTTGCCTAACGCGTATATTTGCGAAACGAGCTGCAATGGCGTGTCGTGGGATGAAACGGTTCTCAAACAAGCGGGCAGCAAGGTTGATTTTTTGGTGACGCACCAATACTTTCAAGTGGACGCCGCCGTGTCGGATGAAGCCACCGCGCAGCATTTTTCATATTATCAAAATCAAACCGATGTGCGGGTGGATAAACAAGGCGCCACCGCCATGCCGAAAACGATTCGCAAAGAATTGTTGAAATGGTTGCCGTCGCGCAAAAACATGCCCATCTTTGTCGGCGAATTCAACGCTTCTCGGACGGACGGAAAAAACAATGCGGTTGCGGTGGATACGCGCATGTCGTTGTTCGCGGGTTTTGGTTTGGTGGAAGGGTATTTGGATTCCATCTCGTCGGTGAAATATAAGGGGATTACGTATCCGGGCATCACGCGGTTGGTGTTGTTGGATTTGTACTCGCTGCCGGTGATGCTGGCGCATTATCTGCCGTTGGATCAGCCGACGACGCTGGTCAAGGCGCCCGCGTGGCACATGCTCGCCGCGCTGCGCGAGCTGCAAGGTAAAACGTGGATCAACGCCAAAGTAAAAAATAATCCCAAGACGCCGGCGGGGCGACCGGCGCTGCGCGTCTATGCGGTGAAAAAGAACAAGAACGTATGGTTGGTCGTGTTGAATCACAGCGCCGACAGCGCGTACACGCTCAATATAAATCTGGTCGGCACGAAAGCCAAGAGCGCGACGACGACGGTCATTGGCGATACGGCGGCGGGTTTTTTGACGCAAAATACCGCAACCAATCCTGAGGCGGTCGCGCCGGTCACGAGCGCGGTGCCTGCGGGAAAAATCAAAAGCAATCAGCTGACGGGCATGACCTTTCCCGCCCATTCGATGACGGTCATCAAATTGCAGGGCAAGTGAACGGGTTCGCGCGCAAAAATAATTTTGACATGAAAAAGCAAGTTGTGTCAGCACAGTGGCTTGTCCCTGTGCTGATTCTTTTCCTCGCGTTCGCGCTCCGCTTTTATCACCTCGACGCCAAGGGTTTGTGGGGCGACGAAATCGCCCAAGCGCGCTGGGCGGCGTTTCCGCTAGAAAAAATATGGGAACGTTTCCGCGACCCGCCGGATTTTTTGCTCCATTTTGTCTTGGGCCATTTTGCGCTGCAAGGGGGCGCCGCCGCGCTTTGGATTCGGCTGCCGTCGTTGGCGACAAGTCTGCTCGCCGTCCCAGCAACCTACATTGCGACGCGCCGCCTTGCGCGTCGGGAAATCGCGTCGGCGGCGATGTTGCTGATGGCATTGGCACCGTTTCAAATTTGGTACGCGCAAGACGCGCGCATGTACGCGTCGCTGGTTTGCTTTGCGGCCTTGGCGCTCTATTTCTTTTTGCGATTGTTGGACAAACCGCAGTGGCGCGGCGTCTTGGGTTTGACGCTTGCCAACGCGGCGGCAATCTATACGCATTTGTTTGGCGTGTTTCCGACGCTCATTGAATTTTTTGCGCTCTGCGGCATCGCGGGTGCGGCGGGGTGGCGCGCGCGTAAAAATGGAAATTCGCTTTTCCGATGGCGCCGCATCCCGCGCAGCTATGTTTTGATTGTGACGAGCTTGGCGCTGGCGGGCAGCTTGGCTTTGCCATTGGCGCCTGGCACGCTGCCGTATGTCGCGGGGCAGACCGCGGGCGCGAACGGAACGACGGACGCCGCGCAAGCGTTCCAACTCTCGCCGCAATTTTTGCAGCTGTTGTTGAGCGATAGCGGCCTCGCGCCCGATATGGGTTGGCGCACGGGCTTGTCGCTCGCGTTGGCGCTGCTCGGATTTATTTTGCTCGCGCGTAAAAATCGGCGCGGCGCGTGGATTCTCGGCGTGTGGTTGATTTTGCCGCCGCTGCTTTTGCAGCTCACGCATCCGCTGCACGATGTGGCAAATCGTTATTTGATTTTTCTCCAACCCGTCTATTTGATTCTCATCGCGCACGGGCTGTACGCTATGGCGCGCGGCATAGGCGGATTGCTGCGGCGCGCGGCGTGGTGGCGCGCGCAGAATGCGGCCGCGCGTTATTTCGTCGGCGCCAGCGCGTTTGCGGCGCTGCTGATTCTGTTTAGCGTCGCGCCGCTGCGCGCGTTGTATGCGCGCGCGAAATTGAACGATTGGCAAACGCTCGCGCATTTTTTTGAAACGCACACGGCGCCGGGCGATGTCTTGATGGTGGAAAAAGGATTTTGGGGGATGAACACGCTGGCGTTTTATTTGAAAAATGTGAACGCGTTCAGCAGTCCGCCCGCGACGCTAAAAGAATTGCAAAAAGCGTTCGCGCAAAATCGAACGATGTGGTACATGTCGTTTGGCGGTTATTACAATCCGGCAGAGCAACAGTGGGTGGAGCAAAATCTACAGCGTGTGGAGCATACGCAGTGGATGCGGCCCGATTTGGATTACGCGCCGCGCGATGAATTTCATTTTACGCAATCGGAACCGCTGCTCGAAATCTATATGCGGCAGGGCGAAATCCCTTCGGAAATCATTTATGGCAATGAATTGGGCGACCGCGCGCGCGCGACGCCGCATTTGCCGCTCGCGTTCGCGAAAAAGTTGGAAGCGAAACTTGCGGTTCGGAATCCGCCGCCGCGCATTCTGGAAATCGAATATGCGAGCAAGCAGCCCGCGCAGTTTGAGATTGATGTGAACGGGATTGCGTTCGCGCGCGTGCAGGATGCCGCAGCGAGTCCGAATGGAACGACCGCGCGCTGGGTTTTGCCGCCGGACGCGAGCGCGGAAATCGTCGTGCGGCTCGAAAATGTCAGCCGCCAAACGCTGTTGTTTATCAAAGCGGTGCGCGTGCGTGGAGAATAAAAGTGGCGCGTACTTTCGACAGTGTCAGACGAAAGGAATAGCATAACGCTTACTCTCCCATTATTCGACGAAAGGAACGTTCCCAATGCCAAAGCGTTTACTCGGGTTCGTCGGTCTGCGCGTCCTCGTTATCGTTGGCTTTCTGAGTTTGCCCATCTCTGCCGCGCCGCAGGCGGTCTTTACCGTCACGACGACCAATGACGCGGGCGACGGCGTTTGCGATGCGGCGCACTGTTCGCTGCGCGAAGCGATTAACGCGGCGAATGTCAGCGGCGCGCCTGGCGTCATCAATTTCAACATCATCGGTTTTCCCCCGTTCGTGATCCAACCCACTTTGTCCTTGCCCGCGCTTGCGCAAAACGGAATTTAAATTGATGGGTACACGCAGCTGGGCGCGAATCAAAATACGGACCCGTCCATCAGTAACGCGATTTTGATGATTGAATTGAGCGGCGCAGCGGCGGGCGTGTCGGATGGTTTGATTTTGGCGGTGCGGAATGGGTATGACAAAAAGTAGGCCGATTTTACCGTGTCAGTAGGTGAGGATAGTAAAGACCCGGGCACAGACCCAAACAGCACAGATGCGTTCGGTAATTTGAGCATTACTCGTGTCAGTATCTGGGAAGCGGACGTAGTCGGAATTCATACAGTGCAACTTGATCTCACTCAAAGATGGAGGTGGGATGGAGCGACAACAAGGTTAAAAGGATTGTGCGCCTTGGGCGGCGTAGGCGGGGTGATTGCAGTTGTCGCGTTTGCTCTGTCACAAGCCGGCGCATTTTCCGAATCTCTTGTAAACATGCCTGCAAGCATGCGATGGACTGTGTTTGGCGGGGAATTCAGCGCATTGATCTTAATGGTTCTTGGTTTTGCCTTTGTCGCCCCGAGTGCAATCCGAATGAGTCTATTACATTCAAAAGCAAGGAGTGTAGTCATCATTGTTGCGGCGCTTGGGTTGCTTCTTGTCTCTGTAGTGACAGCTTTCACCATTGGCATTTTTATTTTTCCGATGGCGCTCGCATGTGTGATAGGAGGGGGAGTCTTACTGTTCGCGCGTTCGTAATAAATTAATCGTTGCCCGAAATAAAAACACCGCGTCTCACACGAGACGCGGTGTTTTCTTGTCTACCGATTTTCCGACTGCAATTTTCCATCCTCACGCGCATTTTGATTTCGCGCGTCAATTGTCCATCTATCATTTTGGATTAAACATGTTGTGCTATAGAATTCTGCCACGTTCAAAAGCTGCTTTACATGGAGGACTATGCAAGACCTTGTGCGCGTCTTGATTGTAGACGATTGCGCGCCCCTGCGAATGGGCACGCGGCGCATTTTGGAACAAGCGGAAAAAATTCGGGTGATTGGGGAAGCAGGGAATGGCAGTTTGGCTTTGGCATTGATAGCGCGAACACAGCCCGATGTAGTGCTGCTGGATGTGCGCCTGCCCGATTTGTGCGGAATGGAAGTGGCGGCAATGGCGCGCGAGCAGGGATATACCGCGCGCATCCTTGCTTACACGTCGCATCAAGACGATGAGTATGTGCGCGGAATGATGGCGAGCGGCGTGCTGGGCTATGTGTTGAAAGAGGAATCCCCGGAAAAAATCATCGAAGCGGTGTTGACGGTGGGACGCAGCGGCAGGTGGTTCAGCCGCGCGGTGTTGGAACGAATCGCCGAGTGGCGAATAAATCCGCCCGCGTCGCTCGAATTTACGGTGATGGAAGAACGCGTGCTGCGCTTGTTGACGCGCGACTTGACGAATCAAGAAATCGCGGACGAGTTGTGTCTGGAGGAAACAACCGTGCGGTTTCATCTGCGCAATATTTTTGCAAAACTGCGCGTCAAGACACGGGCAGGCGCGGCGGTGTGGGCGGTGCGAAATGGGTATGACAAGAAGTAAGGCACGCGGCGGATGCGCAAACTGTCGGAAGCGCTAGGAAAGGGCTGTCGGATCCGACAGGTTAAAACTGTCGGAATGGACGTTGTGCGCGGGAGGGGAGGTGTGGTATAGGGGAGATGCCATCGCGCGAAGACGCGATGAGCTTTGCAATTTCGGAGGTCTGAAATGAAGTGATTCAAAATTTTGGCGTTGTTGTCATTCCTGACACTGGGGATGTGCTTCGTACCAAATTTGGCGAGGGCAGAGGGCGGCCCGGAGAAGAAGCCCAAGAAGCCAAATGTAATAATGAGCATCGCGGACACGCCCTCGAATGAAGATGCGAACTAGCCAATCACACGGGTCGAAAACTGGCAATCTACGGATCCTCAAACGGGGACTGTTCATTTTCACAAGACCATCATTAGGACTGCGCCAGAAGGTTATGTTTCGCCAGATTCCAGGTTGATTGCTTGCGCAAATGATGGCATTGCAGCGCCAAGTGTTACCTGCACCTTCGGCGGATATGTTTCTCGCACAGATCAGGATGTCCAAGGCCCGTACATCGCGAACATTGTTCATTATGCGAACAAGTTCTGTTCTTCATACTACGGCTGTACCCATTTCCAGCCGGTGAGATTGGAAGTCTGGTGGACCAAAAGTGCCGCAGGCACTCCAAGTATCAGCTACACAACGGATTGGGGTTGTGGAAATTGCGCCAAATGCAACGAAGGGCAGTTCCAGTACGTATATCATGGCAGCGGAACGATGAAAACTTGGAATGGAAATAAATCGAGTGTTCTAATCTATACAACCAACATTCGCCTTTGGCCCGCGCTGCGCGCTTTCCCAGATCTGTGGTACATGATTGCCGGTCACAACACGTCCAGTACGTCAAACTACAACATGGCGGTTGCGGCCGATTATCTATAACTTATGGATAGTCACTTGTCTTGTCACGGGCGGAAAGTCATAGTCAAAGGTTGGGTGATAATTATCATTGGGTTGTTGGCATGCCAGCCTACGCGAGTTGTACCTGTTGTGCCAGAAACCCAATTGCCACCCGTCGTGACTGTGGCAACGGCGTTTCTGCCGTCACCAACACCTATTTTATGCAGGGCAGCTCCCGGAGTTTCCATGTCGGTAAAGCCTACTTCATCAACCTCCGCCAAGGTCGAGCTGCAGGGACTAGAACCCGGGGAAACTGTAACATTGATTTTCAAAGCGGAGGTTCCGGGACACCATTTTAGCCAGACCGAGGAGCAGCCCGTTCAACAAGCGGATGTGAATGGTCACTATGCTTATGAGGTGTTGGGACTTCGTCCGCTACCTGGCAGCACGGTAAATCAATGGCAGGTTCAAGTTGTCCATAAGCGTGGTGTCGCTTGCAGTCAAGTCATTCTGCCCTAAGAGCTTGTTTGGAAATTCAACGATGGTAGTTTTTGGCAGGAATTATGAGAACTTTTTTTTGAAGCGATTGAGCTCGGGCATCATACGCATTTGACCCATTCAATCAATTGACCACTGTAGCCACCGTCCGCCCAGATGATTTGTAAACGCGGTAAGCGTCCTTTTACTTTTGCCGGCAGTTGGCGTGCGCCGTCGCGATCTTGAATGTTCGCTGTCAAGACCATTACCATCACGACGAGTCCCAAGGTATCGACAAGCAGATGACGTTTGATCCCGTTTACTTTTTTGCCCGCATCATAGCCGCGCGCTGGGCTCATTTCAGTGGCTTTGACCGATTGGCTATCCAAGATCGCGGCAACTCGGCTCAGGCTCTTTGCCTACACGGAGCCGAATTTCAATCCGTAACTCGCGATTCAAGCGTTCAAACGTGCCATCGTCGCGCCACAAGCAAAAATAATAGTACACCGTTTCCCACGGTGGAAAATCATGCGGGAGCATGCGCCATTGGCACCCAGTGCGTGCGAGATAGCGCAACGCATTCATCACTTCGCGGAGATTCACGCGGCGCGGCGCACCACGCCCTGGTGGTTTTTGCAACCGCGGCTTGAGAATTGCCCATTCTTGATCACTGCAATCGGTGGGATACGGTTTACGTTTCATGAGACGCATGATACTCGCGATTTGTTAAACAAGCTCTGATCGCAGGCAAAGACCCTACCGACCTCGCGCGGATGTGCAACTTGCAAGACCCAATCGTGAAAAAGAAACCGCTCCCCATTTTGAGGAGCGGTTTTTACTTGTCTACCTATTTCCCTGTCTGCCGCTTACCGATTACTGACCACTGATTACCGATCACAGATTACTGATCACTGCTCACCGGTCTAATAATCCGGCATCGGCGGCGCGCCCATTGGCGCTTTTTCTTTTTCCGGCGCGTCGGTAATCAACGCTTCGGTGGTGAGAATCATGGCTGCGATGGAGGACGCGTTTTGCAGCGCGCTGCGCGTCACTTTGGCGGGGTCAATGATGCCCGCGCCGAGCATGTCTTCGTACTGCTCGCTCATGACGTTGAAACCGAGGTTCGAGTTGCCCTGGTCTTTTTGCAAGCGGCGCACTTCGCCGACGACCACCGCGCCATCTTCGCCCGCGTTTTCGGCGAGTTGGCGGAGCGGCTCTTCCAATGCGCGGCGCAAAATCACGACGCCGGTTTTCAAATCGCCGTTCAACGCGTTTTCGCCTTTGATGAGTGAATCGAGCGCGGGCGCGATGTTGACCAACGCGACGCCGCCGCCGGGGACGATGCCTTCTTCAACGGCTGCGCGCGTGGCGCTGAGCGCGTCTTCGACGCGATGTTTCTTTTCTTTGAGTTCGGTTTCGGTGGCTGCGCCGACGCGAATCACCGCGACGCCGCCGGACAATTTGGCGAGCCGTTCCTGCAATTTTTCGCGGTCGTAATCGCTGGTCGTCTTTTCCACTTGGGCTTTGATTTCGTGAATGCGCCCTTTGATGTCTTTATCCGAGCCGCTGCCTTCGATGATGGTCGTATCGTCTTTGTTGGAAATGACGCGACGCGCTTGGCCCAAATCGCTGACGTTGGTCGTTTCGAGTTTGCGGCCCATTTCTTCGGTAATGACGTTGCCGCCGGTGAGGATGGCAATATCGCGCAGCATCTCTTTGCGGCGGTCGCCGAAACCGGGGGCTTTGACCGCCAGCACGTTCAACAGCCCGCGCAATTTATTCAGAACCAATGTGGCGAGGGCTTCGCCTTCGACATCTTCCGCGATAATGACGAGGTCGCGTTTGCCCATCTGGACGAGTTTTTCCAAGACCGGCACAATGTCGGTGTGCGCGGAAATTTTCTTGTCGGTGATGAGAATGTACGGGTCGCTGATTTCGGCTTCCATCTTTTCGGGATTGGAGACGAAATAGGGCGAGATGTAACCGCGGTCGAATTGCATCCCTTCGACGTAATCCACTTCAAAATCCAAACCGGTCTTGGATTCTTCGACCGTGATGACGCCGTCTTTGCCGACCTTGTCCATCACGTCCGCGAGCAATTTGCCGATTTCGGGGTCGCCGCCGGAAATGGTGGCGACGTGCGTGACATCTTCTTTGCCGTTGACGGGCTTGGACATTTTCTTGATTTCGGCGACGACGACGTCAGTGCCTTTTTCGAGACCGCGCTTGAGGAGCATGGGATTGGCGCCGGCGGCGACGACTTTGAGTCCTTCGGTCACAATCGCTTGCGCGAGGACGACCGACGTGGTGGTGCCATCGCCCGCGACGTCATTGGTTTTGGTGGACGCTTCTTTCAAAAGTTGCGCGCCCATATTTTCGTACGGATTTTCGAGTTCGATATCTTTGGCGACTGTGACGCCGTCATGCGTAACCGTCGGCGCGCCGAATTTTTTATCGAGCGCCACGTTGCGGCCCTTGGGCCCGAGCGTTGTTTTTACCGCGTCGGCGAGCGTGTCCACACCCACTTTGAGGTGCTTGCGGGCGTCGCCGGAGAATGAAAGTTGCTTTGCAGCCATGGGTATTCCTCCGAGTGTTTGCATATCGCAAATCGTTGCGCGTCCGATTCGTGGAATCGAACCAATTTGCCATACGCGCTATGCTATAGGCGAATTATTTCTGAACGACAGCGAGAATATCTTTTTCCGAAAGAATCAGCAATTTCTTGTCGCCGATTTTGATTTCGGTGCCGCTATATTTGGCGAAAATTACCTTGTCGTCAACGGCGACTTCGAGCGGGATGCGTTTTTTGCCATCTTCATCCCAGCGACCGGGACCGACGGCGAGAATTTTGCCTTCTTGAGGTTTTTCTTTTGCCGTCTCGGGCAACAAAAGACCACTGGCAGTGGTTTCGTCGCGGTCGAGCGGTTCGACGATTACGCGATCGGCAAGCGGGCGCAGAGTTTGGTCTGCCATAATGCTTCTCCTTGAATTTTGATTTTTGAATCGCACAGAAAGAGGTTAGCGCTCGCTTGCAGAGAGCGCTAACCGATTAGAAATATATCACAGAAATCGAACTTGTCAAGAGGGTTTGACGAAAATTTTACAAGAATTTTTGACGTCAATTTTTTTTGGCGAACAATTTGCTAACAATTTTCCGACAGCTATTCCAAATCATTTTTTTTCTGTTATGATATAGCTGCCTCCAATTGGAGCTCATGAGCGCTTCATGCCGGACGAGTTACGCTTGTCCGCCCAAACTTTACATTCAACAATCAAATCGCGCGCGGTCGTATACCGCGTTTTGTGTACAATCCGCAGTTTGAAAACTGTTGGCAAGCGATTCAGCATAAATGCGTTGAGATTCCCTTGCCATGACGGTTTCAACCTCAAGCCGCGAAATTTACACAACTTTTGGTCAACCGCCTCGCGCGCTGACAACAATCGAATAGTACACTAACAACAATGGCGTTGTAATCGAATTGACATCCGAAACGACGCTCCAAGTACATCAATCCTATTGCTTAATAGGGATGCAAACCTATACAATTCCTGTGTAGAGATGGCAAACAGTCGGATGGCTGTTCCGGCTCTGCCTCTCGACGATGGGGGGCGAAATTTTGGCGTTTGTCCTCCACGCGTTCCTGTCTAGGGTTCAGTGGAGTTTTTGTGTTTATTGGCGGGCCCAAGCGCGCCATATCGTCCGTTGTGGGTCTGGCAAGTTCTGAACGTGTGAGAATTGATTATGGATCAAGCGACGCAAGCGCGTAATAAAAATTTATATCGCATTGCGGGCATCATTGGCGCAATTATGCTCGCGTTCGCCGTGTACGGTCTACTCAGCGGCAGCAATCGTTTTGCGCTCGGTTCGTGGCTCGCGCTGGCGGCGGTTTGCGGCGCAGCCATTGTGTTGACGCGGCGCAACCGCCGCGACTTGGGCGTTGGGTTGATGTTGGGCGTGACGCTGGTCTCTTTGCCTTTTTCTTCATTTGTGGCGCAAGGCGCCGGCATCTTTATGGGCTTGATTGCCGTAGCGTTTTCCAGCGTGTGCGCGTTCTTGGCTCTGTCGCCGCGCTGGCGCATCTGGGCGCTGTTGGCGGGCATTGTTTCGGCGTCAAGCTGTCTTTTGCTCGATGTGTTTGGCTCTCCCGCGCGGCCGACGCCTTTGAATTTTACGCTCACCTTTATTATTTCCTTAGCCGTTTTGGCGCTGTATGCGCTTTTTGTTTTACGCCAATTTCCAAACTTTAGTCTGCGCGAAAAAATTATTGTCGTATCGCTCGCGCTAACGCTCGTCCCGCTTGCGATTTTGGTTTTTTTCAATAATCGCGCCTCGACCGAAATTCTCACGCAGCGCACCGGCGTCGCGCTCAAAAATTTAGCCGACACGCAAGCGCGCAATGTCGCCAGCTTGTTGGAACAGGAAACGGGCGTGTTGGATGTGTTGGCGTTTGACAGCGCGATTCTAACCGAAGTGGAAAAAGCGAACGAGGCGTACACGGACGACGCGAACGCCACGCAAGCGCAGTTGACGCGCCTTGACCAAATCTGGCGCGCGGCGGATGCGGCGAACAATAACGCGGATGTGCTGGTCGCGTCGCGCTTGAACAATACCGCGTCCGATGCGCTGCGCCGTTTTCGCGCGGCGTATCCGAACAATGTCGAAGTGTTTGTGACGGACCGCTATGGCGCAAATGTGGCGGTCTCAAATCGCACATCGGATTTTTATCAGGCGGATGAAGCGTGGTGGCAAGCGGCATACAACAACGGGCAAGGCGCGGTCTATATCAGTCAACCGATTTTTGACGAAAGCAGTCAGACCAACGCCATCAACATCGCGGCGCCCTTGTACGCTGCGGATGGGCAAACGGTTCAAGGTGTTTTGCGGACTACGTTTTCGATTCAAGCGTTGGCGCAAATTTTGGAAAACGTTCGCTTGGGCGAGACCGGCTATGCCCAACTTTGGTTGCCCGACGACCAGCTGATTGGGAATCGTCAAGCGGGCGCGCCGGAACCGCAAACGTTGAACCGCCTCCGCAATGCGTCGGAGCCGATTGTCGAAGTCGTTGGGCCAGGGCTGGCTTCGCGGTTTTATAGCCGCACGCCGATTCAAGCGACGACGGGCGCGGCGGCATCGGCTATTACAAACTTGGGCTGGGATATGTTGGTGCGGCAAGACCGCGCCGAAGTCTTGGCGCCCATCGAGGCGCAAACGCGCGACGCGATTACCATTGCGTTGGTGGTCGCGCTGGTGAGCGCGTTGATTGCGTTGGGCGGCGCGGAATTGTTGACGCGCCCGATTACGCGTTTGACGGCGACGGCGAACCAAGTGCGCGCGGGCGATTTGCAAGCGCGCGCCGTCGTCGAAACGCATGACGAAATTGGCGAATTGGCGACGACCTTTAATCAGATGACCGCGCAGTTGAGCGGGCTCGTCGGCAATCTGGAACAACGCGTCAGCGACCGCACCAAAGAACTCGAATCGAATAACGCGTATTACGTTTCGCTCCAAGACATTAGCGTTGCGCTGCTAAAACGTCGCGACGTGGAAGCGTTGCTGCAAGATATTATCGAGCGCGCCGGCGATTTGGTCGGCACCAAAAACGGTTATGTGTTTTTGCTCGACCGCGCGACGCAAGAAATGACAATGCGCGTCGGCGTGGGTTCGTATCACGACCTCGTTGGCGCTCAAGCGCGCTTGGGCGTTGGTTTGGCGGGCCAAGTGTGGGAAACGGGACAGACGCTGGCGGTGGATGATTATCGCGAATGGAGCGGCCGCCTGGCTGACCCCAGCCGCGACGTATTGCGCGCGGTCATTGGAGTGCCGCTCCAATCCGGCGCGCAGGTGATTGGCGTTATCGGTCTGGCGCATTTGGACGCGGACAAAAAATTTGGCCCCACCGAAGTGGATGTGCTAAAGCGGTTTGCGGCGTTGGCGGCGTTGGCGTTGGACAATGCCCAGCTCTTGGACGCGTCGCAACACGAGTTGGCGCAGCGGCAAAGTACCGAGCAATTTCTGGATTCGATTATCGAAAACTTGCCGACGATGTTGTTTGTCAAGGACGCGCAAAATTTACGCTTTGTGCGTTGGAACAAGACCGGCGAAGAAATTACGGGCCATGCGCGCCAAGAACTTTTGGGCAAAAGTGATTATGACTTTTTCCCAACCGAAGAAGCCGACTTTTTCGTCGCCAAAGACCGCGAGACCCTCAATAGCGGGCAGACGCTCATTATTCCCGAAGAACCGATTCAAGCTGCGGACGGTACGACGCGTTGGCTGCGGACCGCCAAAGTGCCGGTAAAGGGCGCAGACGGCAAACCGGTATATTTGCTCGGCATTTCGGAAGATATTACCGAGCGCAAGCGCACGCAAGAACGGGAAGCGTTCCAGACGGCATTGATTGCGGCGCAATTCCAGATTTCGCCGGACGGTATTTTGGTCGTCGGCGCGGATGAACAGATTCTCTCTGCCAATCGGCGCTTTGCCGAAATGTGGGGCATTCCCGAAGAGGTGATGGCGACGGATTCCGTTCAAGCGGTGCGTCAAGCCATGCATGACAATTTGATGGACCCGGAAGATTGGGCCAAGCGCAGCGCTGAAATCTATGCGGATCGAAACAGCGCCAGCCGCGATACGGTGGAATTCCGCGACGGACGCGTGTTTGAGCGTTACAGCGCGCCCGTGACCGCGCCCGATGGTTCATATCTCGCGCGCGTCTGGTTCTTTCACGATATTAGCGACATTCGCCGCGCGGAATCGTTGGTGCAGCGCGTGACGCAGGACGCGCATGCCGCTTTTTGGTCGGCGCGCGTTACGAAACTCGACGATGAAACGCAAGAAGCGTATGGCTATCGCTGGAAAACCGAGTACGCGAATCCCGATGCGATTCGGCAGTTGGCGCCAATCAGGATGGAACCGGGGCAATCTTTTAACGACGCGTGGTACGCCACATGGGACGCTCAAGACAAAGAGCTGATGAATCAGCGCAGCGCGCGCGCGTTCCGCGAAGGGTTGGATCGTTATACGCAAGAATTTCGTTTTTATGACGCCAACGGCGACGTTCATTGGATGTCAGAAGAGGCGCGCATTCATCGCCAGAGCGAAACCGAATTTGTGGTCACGGGCGTCAGCACCGAAATTACCGCGACGAAAAAAGCAGAGCAAGCCATTCGCGAACGCGAAGAGCTATATCGCTCGTTGGTGGATGTCATCCCGCAAGCGTTGACGCGCAAAGACCGCGAAGGACGCGTAGTGTTTGGCAATGCGCGCTATTTCGAAGATACGTTAATGACGCCGGAAGCGCTCTATGGCAAGACCGATTTTGATCTTCATCCGCGCGAACACGCCGAGAAATATTGGCAGGATGATTTGCGGGTGCTGCGCGACGGAGAAACGCTTGAAACGATCGAACCGCATCGGCGCGGCGACGGCAAGAATATCATCGTGCGCGTAATCAAATCGCCCATTCGCAACTTGGCGGGCGAGATTGACGGCATCCAAACCATGTTCTGGGACATTACCGAAGAACAATTGCGCCAAGAACAAATCAATCGCCAGAATATGTATTTGAATGCGCTGCAAAACGTTTCGGTCGGTTTGATGCAGCGTTTGGATGTTAATGCGGTGTTGCAGGATATTGTGGCGCGCGCCGGTCAATTGGTCGGTACGGAAAATGGCTATGTGTTTTTGCGCGAGCCGGGCGCGGACGAAATGGAAATGCGCGTTGGCGTGGGCGCGTATGAAGGATTCGTCGGCCGCCGCGCGCAGCCGGGCGTCGGGCTCGCGGGCGAAGTGTGGGCGCGCAACGAGCCGATTGTGGTGGACGATTATCGGAATTATGGCGGACGCCTGCAAGATGCCAGCCGTGATATTTTGCGCGGCGTCGTCGGAGTGCCGCTGCGTTCGGGCAGCGAAGTGATTGGCGTCATCGGTCTGGCGTATCTTGACCCGGAACAGAAATTTGGCGACCAAGAAGTCCAGGCGTTGGAACGGTTCGCGCAGCTCGCGGCGATTGCGCTCGACAATGCGCGTTTGTATGAATCGGCGCAAATCGAATTAACGGAACGCGCCCGCGCGGAACAAGCGCTCGCGCTGCAATTGCGTCAAACCGAGTTGGTCAATCGCGTTACGGCGCACGCGGTCAGTTTCGACGTGGACCGCGCGTTGGGCGAAATCTGTGAAGAGCTCGCGAACTATTTTGGCGCGGACCAGGCAGGGATTGCGCTGCTCAGCCAAGACAAGTCAAGTTTGATGGTTGTGGCAGAGCGTCATCCGCAAGGCAATCCTTCCGTCATCGGTTATGAAATTCCGGTGACGGGAAATCCGTCCACCGAAATTGTTATGCAAACACGGCGGCCCGCGGCTTTTGCGGACGTGCAACATGACCAGCGTTTGGCGGCGATTCACGAATTGATGGCTATGCGTCGAACGGCTTCGCTTCTCATTGCGCCGCTGTTTGCGCGTGAAGACATTATCGGCACGCTCGGCATTGATTGGCAAACTCAACGCGACATTACGCCAAGCGACCTGGATTTGGCTGAACGCGTTGCGCTTTCGATTTCTACCGCGCTCGAGAACGCGCGTTTGTACAATTCCTTGCAACAAGAATTGGGCGAACGTACGCGCGCCGAAGCCCAAGCGCGCCAACGCAATCTCGAATTGGAATCGTTGAATCGCGTCGCGAGCGCGATGATGTCAAACGAACCTATCGAAGACTCGTTAGCGCAAATGGCGCGCGAATTGGTCGAGACGTTCCGCGCGCGCAATTGCGGCATCGCCTTGTTGAATTCCGAACGCACCGACCTTGTCGTCGTCGCCGATGCGTTGGCGCAAGAACACGAACAACACTCGGTCGGCATTGTCATTCCGGTCAAGGGCAATTTGTCGTCCGAATATGTCATTGAAACAAAAAAATCGCTGGTCATTAGCGACCCGCAAAATGACCCGCTGACGGAAACGATTCATGAACGGATGCGCGACCGGCAGACGACCTGTCTCGCGATTATTCCGTTATTGTCCGGCGACCAAGTCATTGGCACAATTGGTTTGGATACGACAGAAGCGGGGCGCACCTTTAGCGCGGATGAAATTCGCGTGGCGGAAACGATGGCGTCACAGATGGCGAACGCGCTCGAAAAGCAGCGTTTGTTGGAAGCGACACAGCGCGAAGTAGTGCAGCGCACGCGCGCCGAACAGGTGCAGAGCGCCTTGTTCCGCATCGCCGACGCGGTCAATACATCCGCTGCCGATGCCGATTTTTATCAAACGCTGCATGGGTTGCTTGCGGAATTGGTCTATGCGCCAAATATGTACGTCGCGCTGCATCATCCCGCCGATGACACGCTCGAATTTGTATATTTCAAGGATGAAGTGGACCCGCTGCCCGCTGAAGCAGGCAGAATGCTGCCGGCGGGCAAACGCATCACCGCGTGGGTCATCCGGCAGGGCCTTCCCCTCTTTGGCGATGCGCCGACGATTCGCGCCATGATTGACCGCGGCGAAGTGGAAATGAACGGCAATCTCTCGTTTGAATGGCTGGGCGTGCCGCTCAAACGCGGGGCGGAAACGTTTGGCATGTTTGCGGTGCAAAGTTATGAAGGTAAACATTCGTACACGCCCGACGAAATGGAATTGTTGTTTTCGCTGGCGCCGGAAATTGCCAACGCCATCACGCGGCGCCAAGAACAAGAAGCGCTGGTGCGGCGCAATCGTGAATTGGCGGTGTTGAACCGCGTGACGCAAACTGCCGCCGCCGGAACGGAATTGGCGGACACGCTCGACACGATGGCGCGCGAAATGGTGGCGGTGTTCCAGGCGCGCAATTGCGGCATCGCGCTCTATGTACCTGACCGGACCGCTTTGGTGGTTGTCGCGAGCGCGACGTTGCAGCCCGACCAACCCAATACGGTCGGCGTGCAGATTCCCATCGCCAACAATCCGTCCACGCAGCGCGTTTTGGAAACCCGCCAGTCGTTGGTCATTGACAACGCACAGACCGACCCGCTGACCGAACCCATTCACGGTTTGATGCGGCAATTCAATACGTATAGTTTGATGATTGTGCCGCTCTTGTCCGGCGGTCAGGTGATTGGCACGGTGGGTCTGGATATGAATGATCCCACCCGTTCTTTTTTGCCGCAAGATGTGACCCTGGCGGAAACGATTGCAAGCCAGATGGCGAACGCGATTGAAAAACAGCGTTTGTTTGACCACACCAAAGAGCGCGCACGGCGTGAACAATTGACGCGCGAGATTGGCGCGCACATGGCGCGTTCGCTCGACCTTGAACAAATTTTGCAGACGACGGCGCGCGAACTCAGTCACGCGTTGGGCGCGTCTCACGCCGTCGTCCGTATGGGCAACCCCGAAAAGCAAACGAACGGGGGCAATGGACACAGCTAGTGTCCGTACCGCGCGCTTGTTGAGGGAAACAGGCGCGCGCTAAATCTCTATCCCTCAACTATGCCCGCGCACTCGACCGGGTGCGCCATGGCAACATCAACTACCTCGGAGGGTAAAATGTCAGAGAAACAACCCATGGATATAAATGTTCCCAATGCTGCGCGCGTGTATGACTATTCGCTCGGCGGCTCGCACAATTTCGAAGCCGACCGCCAAGCCGCAGAATACATGTTCTCGCTCGTGCCTTCGACAAAAAAATGGGTCCGCTTGCTGCGTTTGTTTTTGCACGACGCGGCGCAGGAACTTTCGGCTCAAGGGTTCACTCAGTTTCTCGATTTTGCGTCAGGGCTGCCCACTGTCGAACATATTCATTCCACTCTGCCAGATGCCAAAGTAATTTATGTGGACAATGACCCGGTGGTCGCGAGTTACGGAATGGAAATTTTAGGTGATAACCCCAACGTCCGTTTTCTGGAAGCCGACGTTCGCGACATTGATTCCATTTTGGCCTCGCCAGTTATTCCCGAAATATTTGGCGATAATCGGCGAGTGGCGATTGGCTTGAACGGCATCACCGTCTTTTTGTCCGACCAAGAAATTCGACATCTTATGCAGGCGACCTATGACTGGGCGGCGCCCGGCAGCAAAATGTGGATTACATGGGAAACGCAGGCGGCGGGCGCGATGACGCCGCAATGGGGGCAGTTTCTCGGCATGTTTGATCAAATGGGTTCCCCCATGCATCTCGTGCCGGAAGAAAGGGCGCGCGAATTGGTAAAACCGTGGCAGCCCGATGCGCGCGGGTTTCGCCCCATCACCGAGTGGTTGAATTTAAAAGATTATATTTCCGAAGCCGACCGCGAAGGCGTAGGTTTGGAATTTTACGGAGTGTATGTAGAGAAACCGTAACCGTTCAATGCTCTAGAGCGAATTCCTAAATGATTTATGGTTTGGACTCGACGCTTTAGCGGGTTAGTACATTAACCGACCAAAGTCTCGATTCCAAACCTCAAACGAAATCGGAATTTGCTCTAATGCCTGAGCCGCACTAGAGCAAATTCCGATTCAATTCGTGGGGTATAGGGGCTGCGATGAACTGGCAGCACAGCATTCGCGGAACGGCTAATTATTACGCAAACGGCGCTGCGAATGCTTCGCCACAACAATCCTGAGGGGGAGATGGCAGAGAAGCAATTTTTTGCAATTTCAAGAGCTGGAACTCGTCATACGCGCAACGTACGACTGGGTTGCGTCCGGCAGCAAAATGTGGGTGACAGTGGGCGTTCAAACGGAGGGCGCGATGACGCCGCAGTGGAAACAGTTGTAGAAAAACCGTAACGCGCGTATTTGTGTGGCGGATAGTTTGCCCGAAATACGCCAGTCACGCGCTGCCAAAATATGGTCGCGCGCGTGGCACGGGAGATTGGCATGACGACAATGGATTTACCTACTGACAATCAAGTGTCTGTCACAGCGAAGATGCGCGACGCGCTGGAGCGTTTGCGCGCCGAGACGCCGCGTCTGTGCGAGCGGGTCGTTCAAGAAATGCGGACAAACTTTCTCGAAGCGATTGGTCCCTTTTCTTCAATGCGGCAGATGCCCGCGCTGGCCGAAGAAATCGTCGAGCAATTCTTGGCGGCGCTGAATGAACGGCTCAGTGCGGTGGAGATGCGAGAACAAATGCTCGCGTGGGTGCAGCATGGTTTGGGCCCGCAAGGCGCGTTTGCGATTGCGGATGCGCTCTTTGAAATGGGGATGCAAGTTGATGCTGACCTCATGCCGCGTTTGATTACCTATCGTCGTGGGTTTGTGGCAGAATTCGAAAATGCGCGCCGCACCGAAATTTTGCGCGAACAGGAACGGATGCAGCGCAGTTTGTACGCTGCGGTGGAACGACAAATTGAAAGAGAACGCGAATTGCGCGCGGCGATACAGCGTCGCCAAGAACAACTCCAATTTGTCGCAGAATTGGCGCGAGTCACCAGCGCCCTACGCGATCTTAACGAATTGCTGTCGGCGTCAGTGCGTTTTCTGCAAGAAAATTTGCAGCTCGCTTTTGCCGGTATTTATTTGGTGGATGACTTTCAAACTTGGGCAATCTTGCGCGCAGGTTCGGGCGAAGCGGGGGCTCAGCTGTTGCAGCGGAGCTATAAACTGCGCCTCGATACCGATTCCCCTTTGAGCCGCGCGACCAATCAAACTGAACCGCTTGTCTTGGTGGATGGAACTTGGCGCGGCGCGTCGTTTGCTCAACCATTGCTTCCGACGCTGGCGCAAACAATAATTCTGCGGCTTGTGGCGCGCGGCCAAGTGTTCGGCTTTTTAACGTTCCATTCAGCGACGCGTGAAAAATTTACAACGGCAGACCTTACTATATTGGCTCTAAGCGCGGACAATCTAGCTCACGCGATCGAAAATGCACAGCTGTTTTCTCAAGCACAATCGAATTTGCAGGAATTGGAACGCGCCCAACGCGGATTTGTGCGCGAGGCGTGGGCGGATGATGCGCTTGCCAAACAACTGGTCTATTCTCACACTCAAGATGCATTCATCCAAATGTCCGAAGCCGGATCCGTTTTGAGCGAAGGCGGCAACGGCAGCGTCTCTGGCAACGCATTGAGTGTGCCAGTCACCCTGCGCGGTCAAGTGATTGGCGCTGTAGATTTGTTTGACGTAAATCAGCCGCACACGTGGAGTGACAATGACGTGGCCTTGGCGTCAAGCGTAGTGGAACAGATGGCGCTCGCCGTCGAAAACGCGCGTTTGCTGGAGCAAGCGCAGCAGCGCGCCCAAGAAATGAGCGCGTTGAATGAAATCGCGAATGTCATTGCCCAAGAGCTCACGCTGGACCGCTTGTACGAGAGCGTGCGCGAGCAAGTTTCCAACATCATGCCCACCGACGCGTTTTTTGTCATGCTGTATGACCGCGCGAGCGATTCCGCCTCCTATCCGTATGTGTATGACGACGGGCAGGTGCATACCAGCTCTACCACGATACGCACGGTGCGCGCGAATCTACGCACTGTGATTGAAAGCGGCAAACCGCTGTTGGTGAATCGAACGCCGGCAGAGATTGACGACATGCAGACGCGTATGAGCGCCGAAACCGGCATCGGCAATATCAACAAAGCGTCCGCGTCGCTCATGTACGTGCCGATGCGGCGCGGCAATGAAATCGTCGGTTGTATTTCGGCGCAAAGCTATACGCTCAACGCTTATACGGAACGGCATACGATATTGATGGAAGGGATCGCCAACCACATGGTCGTGGCGCTGCAAAATGCGCGGCTCTTTGAGGCGACGCAGCAGCGCGCCCAAGAGACGGCGATCATTAATGAACTCGCGCGCGAGATTTCGGGCGAACTCGACCAGGATAAATTATTTGCCAAAGTGTACAAACAGCTGGCGCGCTTGATGAAAGCGGAAGCGTTTGTCGTATGGTTCTATGATGAAGCGTCGCACACGGTTACGCGTCCGGGGTTGTACGATTTGGGCGAACAGTATCCCGCGCGGAGCGACCCGGCGCCATTGTCTCCGCGCCTTGAAAGTATTGTCGAGTCCAATCGGCCCTTTATCCTGAATCGGACGCGTTCGGATTGGGAAGCGGAATGTCAAAGAACGGCAAATATCTTTGGTTCGAGTAAACCTTCGGCATCGCTCTTGTTTGCGCCGCTGCGTTTTGGCAATCGCGTGCGCGGAATTATTTCCGCGCAATCGTACGCGTTTGACGCGTACGGCGCGCCGCAAGAAGCGCTGCTCGTCAGCGTTGCCAATCAGATGGCGGCGGCGTTAGAGAACGCGCAACTTTTCCAAGGGACGCAGCAAGCCGCCGACCGGTTTGCGATGTTGAATCGCATCGCGCGCGCCGTGACCACGCCCGCTTCCTTTGACGAAATGGCGCGCGAAATTTATCGTGAAATTGCCGAGCTGTTAAAGCCCGATGCCTTTTTGATGGCGCTCTATGTGCCAGAAACGGACGAGTTGGATTTCCGTTTGAGCATTGACCGCGGCGTCGAGTATTCGCCCGAACGCGCGCCGCTTCGAGAAACCTTGTCGGGCCGCGTCATTACCGGCGACGCGGCGCTACTCATTCCCGATTTGTCGAGTACGGAAAATCCGAACGAAGGCGTCACCTTTGGCAGTGAGATGCAGGTTCGCACGTGGTTGGGCGTGCCGCTTCGCAGCGGCGAAAAACGGATTGGCGTCATGGCTATCGAAAGCTATACGCCCAATCAGTACGGCGAGGCGGAATCGAGATTGCTGCAAACCATCGCCGACCAAATTGGCGTGGCGGTGGAACGCGCCCAGCTCTTTGACGAATCCGAAAGACGGTTGCGCCAGGTGACGATTTTGCACGATTCGATGCAAACGTTGGCGCAGCAGGTGGACCTCGACGCATTGCTGCAACAGCTCACGTCTCAATTTGCGTCCGCGTTGGATGTGGATACGGTCGCGGTGACGGAATGGGATGCCGCGGCGCGCGCCATGACGACGCTGTACGACCATGACCCCGAACCGATGGCGGACGCGCCAAAGGAAACGCGTTTTACGGCAGAGCATTATCCGGGGCTGCAAGACGATTTGATGCAAGGCAAGGCGGAAACGCTTCAGCGCTCCGACCCGCATTTGTCGCCCGAGTTGCGGCAGGATTTGGAGCGCGGACGCTGGCAAACTGTGCTGCGTCTGCCTTTGCTGCGCCAAAATCAATTCGTGGGCGCGATTGAATTGGGCGCTCGCCGCGCCGAGCGTCAATTCACGCCAGACGAAATTCGTCTCGCCAGTAGTTTGGCGAATCAAGCCAGCGTCTTGCTGGAAAACGTCAAACTGTTTCAGGAAACGCAGACGGCGTTGAATGAAACGGAAATTTTGTATCGCACGGGCAGCCATCTCAATCAAGTGGATTCACTGCAAGAATTGGTACGCGTGGCGGCGCAGCCGGCATTCGAGCGCGGCGCAGGTTCCGCCCAACTCTTGCTGCTCGAATACGATGCGCAAGGCGCGGCTGCCGCAGGGCATCTGGTGGTGAGTCTTTTGCCGTCCGGGCAAGAGGCGCCGGTCATTGGGCCCTTGCGTTTCCCGGTCCAAGAATATCCGCTTGCCCGCGCGTTGTTGTCGAATTTGGACGACTTGATTTGGGTTGAGGATATAGATACCTCGACGTTGGACCAAGAGACGCGCAAGGTATTGCTTGCGACGGGGACGCACAGCATTGTCTTTATGCCGCTGCGGGTCGAGCAGCGCATTCTGGGCGTGGTCACGATTGGCTGGGGCGAGCCGCATACGTTCACCGAACAGGAACGGCGCATTTATCGGGGCTTGGCGAGCCAAATGGCGTTGGTCTTGAACAATCGGCTTTTGCTGGAACAGACGCAGACGGCGCTGGCGGAATCGCAAGCGCTTTATCAGACGGGCGCGCAGCTCAATGCGGCGACGACGCTGTCGGAAGCGATGCGGGCGGCTTCCGAAATCGGAATCGAAAGCGGCGCGGACCGCGCGACATTGATGTTGCTCGCGAGCGACGCGCAAGGACGTCCGGAATGGGGAACGGTTGTAGCAACGTGGATGAGCCGGACGGACCTGCCGACGATGGACAATATGCGTTTCAATTTGAACGAGGTGCCATTGTCCAATCACTGGATTGAAAACCCGGGCGAGCCGGTGTTGATTGCTGACATCGAGGTTGACCCGCGGGTGGATGAAAATGCGCGCGCGTTGTATCGCTACTCCCAAGTCCGCGCGACGGCGCTCTTGCCAATGCGCGCCGGCGCGCGTTGGGTGGCGCTGCACATCCTAAGTTGGCCCGAACCGCATACGTTTTCTGACCGCGACGCGCGTTTGTATCGCGCGGTCATGGCGCAGGCGGCGACGGTGTTGGACAATCGGCAATTGTTTGACCAAACGCAAGAGGCGCTCGCCGAAACGCAGACGTTGTACGAAGTCGGCACGCGTTTGAATGCGGCGGCGACTTTGCAGGAAGCGTTAGAAGCGGCGGCGGGGCCCGCCATTGTGATGGGCGCGGCGACTGCTTCTTTGCTGCGCGTGCATCTGGACGAGCAGGGCGAACCGCACGAGTTGGAATTGGTCGCGCTGTGGCCCCGCGAGGCGAGTCATGCTTCTGCTATTGGTTCGCGCTTTCCAGCCGAAAATCTTTTGGGCGACCGTTCCTGGATGGAACAAGCCAACGAACCGTATGTCTTTGACGATTTTGAAACCGCGCCAAATGTTAGCGCGGGCGCCAAAGCGGTTTATGCGCGGCGCGGCATTAAAGCCGGCGCGCTGCTGCCGCTCAAGATTGGCGGGCGCTGGATTGGAGTGTTGAGCCAAAATTGGTCCGCGCCGCATCCATTCACGCCGCGCGAGCGCCGCATTCTCCGTTCTATCATGGCGCAAGCCGCCACCGTATTGGACAATCGCGCGTTGTTTGAACAGACGCAGGTCGCTTTGCTGCAAACCCAAGACGCGTTGGTGCAGATGCAACGCACGCGCGACCGCTTGAATTTGCAATACGAAACCGCGCAGCTCTTGGCGGGCGCGACGGCATTTGATAAGGTATCGAGTCAACTGCTGGAAATGATTTGCGGCGCGCTGCATTGGGAAGTCGGCGAGTATTGGGTGGTGGATGAGGTCGCCCAAAAATTGACCCTGCGCCAAGTTTGGGGCAGCGCGGCGCCAAAAATTCAGACATTTATCCAAGATACGGTTGGCATGACCTTTGGCTATGGCGAAGGATTTGTCGGCGCAATCTGGTCGGAACGAAAACCGATTTGGTCGGCGGATGTTTTGACGGATGAGCGTTTGCGCCAATCCGAAATGGCGCGGGCGGTGGGCTTGATCAGCGCTTTTGGTTTCCCTCTCGCCAGCGAAGACAAAATGTATGGCGCCGCAGTCTTTTTCAGCGACCATTTCCAGTCCATGGACGACCTGACGATTGTGACCATGACTGGGGTGGGGCGTCAAATCGCGCAATACATGCAGCGCCGCGAGGCGGAAGCGGCATTGGAAACGAGTCAGGCGCAATTGTCCGAAGCCATGCGGATTACGCATCTGGGCAGTTGGGAATATGACGTGGCGCAAGATTTGTTCACGCTCACGCCGGAATTTTACGCGATGTTGCGGATGAGTGAACCCGAGCCGGGCGGTTACGCCGTGTCCGCGCGCGAATTTATCCGTCGTTTTGTCCATCCCGACGATGCGTCGCTAGTCGTTGCCGCCGGCAGGGCAGCAGTGCGGACGACCGACCCGCACTATGAACATGAATTGGATTATCGCGCCTTGTTTGGCGACGGCGCTGTCGGCAATGTGACTGCGCGCATCCGTGTGGTCCAAGATGCAACCGGTAAAACAATTAGAACGTTTGGTACGAACCTCGACATTACGGAACGCAAACGCGCCGAAGAAACGATGCGGCAGCAAAATGCGTACTTGACCGCGCTGCATGATACGACGCTCGGCCTCATGCGCCGCCTCGACTTGGAAGAGCTCTTGCAAAACATTATCGCGCGCGCGGGCGAATTGATTGGGACCGAACACGGCTATGTGCATCTGGTTGAACCGAATGGCAAAGCGTTGCGGATGCGCGTCGGAATCGGTTTGTATCACGAACTCGTCGGCGCACTAGCCAAGCCCGGTCAAGGTTTGGCGGGAACCGTTTGGCAAAATTCGGAACCGCTGGTGGTGGATGATTACCAGACCTGGCAAGGTCGTTTGCATACGGCGGGCCGCGATGTATTGCACGCGGTGGTCGGCGTGCCGCTTAAATCCGGCGATGAAACGGTCGGCGTGTTGGGTCTGGCATCGGTGGAAAAAGAGCGCGTGTTCACGCCGGCAGAGGTGGAAGCCGTGAAACGCTTTGCCGAACTGGCGGCGGTTGCGCTCGATAACGCGCAGTTGTACGAATCCACGCAAACGGCGCTGCAACAGACCCGGCGCACGGCGGAACGCGAAAAACGCATCGCCGAAATTACGGATCGCCTGTATGCGGCGCCGGACATTGAACTTGTACTCAAAGCGGCGGCGGAAGAATTGCAGCGCACGACCGGCAGCAAGCGCGCGATTGTGCGGCTTAACCTAAAGGATAATGGAACGAACGGCAATGATTGAGGCGTAAAGCGTATGAATCCAAGTACTCGAACTTTTGGCGAAACCGCGCCGAATCGGCGTCATGCCTGGTATGCCGTGTTGTTCACGTTGGGCATTTTTGCGGCAGCCCTTGTCCTCGTCCTTTTCGTTTCCGTCAATGTCACGGGCGGGTGGTGGAATCAAGCCGTGCTGTTGTTTGCCGTGCCGGTGATCGGTTGGTTGGTTGGCATCGCGCTCATGGCGCGCGGACGATTCGATTGGGGCGTGCAGTTGGGTTTGCTCTGCATGATGCTTGCACTGCCTTTGGTGTCGCTCTTTATCGCCGGACGCGGGATGCTCATTGGCATTACCGTTGGCACGACGACGTTGTTTGTGGCGACGTTGGCGCTGCCGCCCGCGCGCGCCCAATGGTTTATCGTGGCGGGTGTATTTGCGGGCTTGGCGGCGATTGCGCTGGATATTTTTGGCGCGCCCTCGCGGACTGCGCTCGACCCGTCGGCGGTGCCCGGCGCCTTGCTTTCGGTTGCGCTCATGCTTTTTTTGGCAGTCTTTGTCCTGCTGAATTTCAAATCGTATCCGCTGCGTATCAAATTGCTTTTGGCATTCGTCGTCCTCGCGTTGCTGTCGGTCGGCAGTGTGACATTTGTGGCGACGCTGGCGATTCGTACGGCGCTGACCGAAAACGCGGCGCGCGATTTGCAGACACGCGCGCAAGCGGCGGCGCTGGCGGTCGGCATTACGATGGATCGCAATATAGACCGGCTCTCAACCATGTCGCTGAACAAACGTATTCAAGCAGATGTGATGGCGGCGACAGACCGCTATCCTGCCAATGAAGCGGAACGCCAAACGCAGTTGCAAGCCAATAGCGCGCGCTGGGCGAGCGCCGCGCCGCAAGACGCTTTGATTCAAGGCATCCTGAATAATGATTTGTCAGCCGGCTTGCGTCAGTTTGGCGACGTGTTTCAGGGCAACAAAGAATTGTTCATGACCGACGCCTACGGTTCCATGATTGCCGCGACCGGTTGGCGGCCCGAATATAATTATCGCGATTATGGGTGGTGGCAAGCGGCGTACAACGGCGGCCGCGGCGGCATTTTTATCGGCCAGCCCGAAGCGGACCCGATGCTCAATGACTATGGGATTCGGATTGCCATTCCCATTTACGCGCCGGACCGCACGCGCGCCGTCGGCGTCTTGCATGGCATTTTCACTTTGGCAGCGTTACAACGCGCGCTCATCTATAACAGTTTTGGCGAATCGGGCAAAATTGATTTGTTGTTTCCCCAGGGCCAAGTGCTTACTTCGGACGGCGCGTTTCGTTCGCTTTCATTCGACGAATTCGCCCAAATTAAAGATGGCATTGGCCAATTGCTGCCGACTTTGACGTATCGCGGCGCGCCGCGCGTATCGGGCCAAGCCGTCGTCGGGGTTTCCGATGAACAGCCCGAACCGTACCTGCGGAGTACCGCGTGGCGGACGATTGCGACGGTGGACCCGACCGAGGCATTGGGTCTAGTAGAGGCAGGCGCGCGCGCGGCGCTTCTGGCGGGCATTTTGGCGATTGACGCGGCGATTGTTGTCGCGTTTGCGCTGGCGCAATTTTTGACGCGTCCCATTCGGCGTTTGACCTTGGCGGCGGATCAGGTCCAAGCCGGCGATCTCGCGGCGCGCGCGCCGGTGGAATCTACCGACGAAATCGGCGCGCTCGCCAACGCGTTCAACGGCATGACCGCGCGTTTGCAAGACACGCTGGTCGGGCTGGAACGACGCGTCGCCGAACGCACCCAAGAATTGTCGGAAGCGAATCAGAGTCTGCAATCCAACAGCGCCTATCTCTCGGCTTTGAGCGACACCTCCACCGGGCTCTTTGAACGGCAGAGTTTAAAAGATTTGCTGCAAGCGACGGTGGAACGCGCGGGCGCGCTCATGGGCGCGCAGCACGGTTTTGTATTTTTTCAACAGCCGAACGACCAAGAAATTGAAATGCGCGTCGGCATGGGTTTGTACGACGATTTAATTGGGACGCGCGCCCAGCGCGGCATCGGTTTGGCTGGCACAGTTTGGCAAACGGGCAAACCGATGGTGATTGACGATTATCAAACGTGGGAAGGACGTTTGGCTGGTTCGCGGCGTGACGCGCTGCGCGCCGTCGTCGCCGTGCCATTGAAACGCGGCGCAGGCGTTGGCAGCGCGGATGATGTGACTGTCGGCGTTATCGGTCTCGCTTATACCGAGCAAGGGCGCAAATTCGGCAAAGCCGAGACGGATATTTTACAGCGTTTCGCGCAACTCGCTTCGATTGCGTTGGATAATACGCAATTGTACACCGATGCCGAAGTCCGCGTCCAAGAATTGGGCGCGTTAAATACCATTAGCCAATTGCTCGTCGAGTCCGAGGATTCGGCCCGCGTACTGGACCAAGTCGGCGCGGAAATCAGTAAAATTTTTGACGCCGATTTTGGTTATATCGCGCTCTATAATCGCGCGACGCAACAAATTGAATTTCCGTACGCGCTCGATGACCGCAAACAAATTGAAATCGCGCCCATGCCGTTTGGCCAAGGGCTTACTTCGCAAGTCATTACGACCGGCGAATCGCTCTTGTTGACGCGCGCGACCGACCAAGATTTCAAGACGATGGGCGCGGTGGATTTGGGCGATGGCGTCTCGCCAAATTCGCTGTTGACGGTGCCGCTGCGGAATGGCGACCAAGTGGTTGGCGCGCTTTCCGTCCAACGGGTGTCGCTGGAGCGCCCCTATACCGCCAATGATACAAAACTGTTGACGACGATTGCGACTAATGTTGGCGTCGCGCTGGACAATTTCCGCTTGGCGCAAGCTACCCAGCGGCGCGTCCAAGAACTTGTCGTATTGAATCGCATCGGCGAACGGTTAAATTCGGACCAACCCTTTCAGATGCGTTTGCGCGACACAGGCAAAGAATTGACCGCCATTTTCAAGGCCCCGAATATGTATATCGCGTTGTACGACGAAACGCAGGACCGAATTGAAATGCCGTTTTTTATCGAAGATGGCGTCGAGCTGGAAATTCCGCCGCGACCGCGGCGTTCGGGTTTTATCGCGCATGTGTTGGAGACGCGCGCGCCGCTTTTGGTGAACGAGAATTTGTCGCAGCGTCTTCAAGAGCTCGGCGGCGCGTGGATTGACAAGACCAGCGACCAAACGCAATCCTATCTCGCCGTGCCGATTATGTTGGCGGACCAACCGCTTGGCGTGCTGGCGCTCTATGCGAATAGCGAACGATTCTTTACCGACGCGGACGTTAGTTTCCTTCAAACCATTGCCCCCAGCGTTTCGGCGGCAATTCAGAACGAACGCTTGGCGCAAGCGACGCGTCAACAATTGGCTGAACTCGCCGTCTTGAATCGCGTCGGTTTTATTCTGACCCAAGACAAACCGCTGGACGAACGCTTGATAGAAATGGGGCGCGAATTGCCGGCGGTGTTTGGCGTGACGAGCGTGTATGTGGCGCTGTACGACGCCGCGAGCAATATGGTGCGGATTCCCTTTTTTCTCGGCGACAACAAAATCCTGCCGGTCGAACCGTTCGCGCTTGGGCCCGGTTTTACGTCGCATGTGATTCAGACGCGCGCGCCGTTCGTCGTCAATAATGATTTGCGCGCGCAAATTGAAAAGCTACAAGCCCCAGTCGTGGGCGAAGGCGAGGTCACCGAATCGTTCTTGGGCGCGCCGATTTTGTTGGGCGACCAAGTGTATGGCGTCATTGGCTTGTCCGATGTCGCGCCCAATAAATTTCACGACTCGGACGTCAATTTGTTAATGACGCTAAGCGCGACGGTCGCGGCGAGCATTCAAAATACGCGTTTGTTTGAACAGACGCAAACGGCGTTGAGTCAAACGGCGTATCAGGCGCAGCGTTTGGGCATCTTGAATCAATTGAGCGCGGATTTGAATCGGGTGCAAGACATGAACGAGTTGTATGCCACTGCCGCAAGCAAAACGCGCGAATTGTTCCGCGACAGCGACGCCACATTTGCCATGCTCACCGACAATCCGCGTTTGGTGCGCTTGTATGCGCTCCAAGACCCGACCGCCGCGCATTTTGTGAATGTGGGTTTGGCTCTCGACAATACGCTCATTCAACAAAGCTTGCAGCAGAATCGGCTCTTGAATATCTCTGATTTGAGCGCGGTGCATTATGTGGATAGCGCGGCGATGGTTTCTCAGGGTTTGCGGTCAACGCTGGTGACGCCGCTGTTTGCGGGCAATAACGAGCCGCTTGGGACGCTCAACATCGTCAGTCCGCATCCGGCGCATTTTGACGCGCTCGACGAACAATTGGCTTCGCAAATTGCCAATCTTGTTTCTGCCGCGCTGCAAAATCGGCGGCTGTTTGAACAGACGCAGAACGCGCTCGCGGAAACGCAGCGTTTGGCGACGCAAGCGCGCCAGGCGACGGAACAGGTCACGGCTTTGAATCGGCGTTTGACGCGCGAAGGGTGGCAAGATTATGCGCGGCTTGCTTCGACCACGTTAGTGGCGGAAGCGGTGCGCGAACAACATTCTGTCGTCGCCCAAACCGACGCGGGCAATGGCGGCGCTGCGCCAGAGAATGGCGCGAGCAGACGCATCCAAGTGCCAATCGTCGTGCGCGGTGAAACGATTGGGACGATTGAAATGGATTACGACGACGCCGCGGGCGAATGGACGCCAGACCAGCAAGCGATTGTGAATAACGTCGGCGAGAAATTGGGTTTGGTGTTGGATAATGCGCGTTTGCAGGGACAAATGCAAGTGGCGCTGGATGAAACGCGGCGCCTCGCGGAACGCGAAAAGCGCGCGGCAGAAATTACGAGCCGCATCCATTCGACCACCGACGTCAAAAAATTGCTTCAGATTGCCACCGAAGAATTGCGCCGTTCGACGGGCAGCGCGCGGGCGGTGGTCAAACTGAGCCGCGACAAGTCCAATTCGTGAGGGCGCGACGCGGCAAAGCCAAGATTTGGCGCGGCGTAAAAAATTTTCGAGCGAGCTACAAGTTTTTATTCATTGCATTGCAAATGAGAGTTATGCCATGAAATCCAGTCCTGATTCGGTCAGAACGCGGCGCAGTCTGAGTACAACCATCGCGCTAACGTTTTTCGCGTTGAGCGTGATTGTGAGCATCCTGTCCGGCGGGCTTGTGCTGTTATCCTATGTGCGGACGCAGCAAGAGGCCGTCGCGGGAAATCTACGCGCCGCCGCGCAGGGCGCCGCGCATCAAGTCAGCGAATTTTTCCAAGATAAATTCGGCGCGCTCGAAACGTTGGCAACCTTGTCGCATCTAGCGCCGGAATATCGGGCGCAGAATACGCAAAATCTCGAAAATCTGCTGAACATTCAACCGTCGTTTCGCCAACTTGCGATTTTAACGCTGGACGGACAGGTGGTCGCGGATTCTTCGAGTCGCACATTTCTTTCCATCCGGGAATTAGCGAAACATTTGACTCCCGCCATGAAGGCGCAGTTGCAAGCCGGCGAACGCGCGCTGGGTTCTGTGTATATTGATTCTGCGATGAAAGAGCCGTTGATTTTGCTGGCGACGCCCATCAAAGACGAGACGGGCGCGGTCCAGGGCGCGCTCTTGGCGGAATTGAATCTCAAGCCGGTCTGGGATTTAATCGCTCATCTCCAAGTGGGCGCAACCGGGATTGCCTATGCCGTGGACCGCGCTGGAAATTTGGTCGCGTATCAAGACACGACGCGCGTATTGGATGGCAATAATGTACAAAATCTTTTTCCGGTGCGCGCGTTTGTAAGCGGCGCGAGTACGTTGAATCCAAATCCGCTCAATGTGGGGACGGGCATTCGGAATGATACGGTGGTTGCTTCGACGGCTGCGCTGGGCGCGCCCGATTGGGCGGTTGTGACGGAACTTCCCTGGCTGGAAGCGTACAGCAATGTGCTTGGCATTGTTATTTCTTCGGCGTTTATTATTTTGGCGATTTCATTGTTGGCGGGCTTGGTCGGTTTATATCTGGCGCGGCGTTTGACCGCGCAGCTCGTGAGTTTGACGCAAACGGCAACGCGCATCACGGCGGGCGAATTGAACGTCCAAGCCAAGGTCGAGGGTCCCGCCGAGATTTCTGGTTTGGCGCTCGCGTTCAATAACATGACGACGCGGCTGCGCCAAACGCTAGCTGAACTGGAACAGCGCGTGACCGACCGCACGCGCGCTTTGGAAACGAGCCGCAACGAGCTTGAAAACGCCAATCTCGACTTGCAATCGAATCGCGCGTATCTGGAAGCGTTGAACGAAACCAGCGCCAATCTGATGGGACGGCTCAATACCAAAGAGTTGTTGCAAGCCATTGTCACGCGCGCGGCGACGCTGGTGCATACCGACAACGGCTATATCTATTTACAAGACGACCCGGATTTGGAAATGATGTTGCGCGTTGGCATCGGTTTGTATGAAGGTTTGGTGGGCGCAAAAGCCAAGCGCGGCGTTGGCTTGGCTGGCACAGTGTGGGCAAACGGCCAAGCGCTGGTGGTGAATGATTATCGGAATTGGCCCGGCCGCTTGGGCGGCGTCGGACGCCAAGACATTCAAGCGGCGGTGGGCGTGCCGCTGCGCGCGGCGGACAAAGTCATTGGCGTTATTGGGTTGGCATATCGAGAACCCGGACGCGAATTCGGAGAGACCGAAATCGAAATTCTGAATCGGTTCGCGCAGCTCGCCTCGATTGCTTTGGAAAACGCGCGCTTGTTTGAACAATCGCAAGCCGCATTGGCGCAAAGCGAACAGCAAGCGCTTATGCTGCGCCGCCTCAGCGCGACCAGCGCCGAAGTTTCACTGGCGCGCAATTTTGACCAGGTAATGTCTATTTCACAGCAAGCGATTCACGAAGTGCTTGCGCCAGAACGCACGGCGGTATTGTTAAAAACGCCGGATGACGCGCACTATCGCGTTTATGCGGTGCAAGGGGAAAGCGGCGAATTGGCGCACGGCGCGGTTCTACCTCTCGCCGCCACGCTGCTGCAAGATGCGTTGACCAAGCGCCGACTGGAATACGCGCCAGACATTATCGCCCATTACAACAATCCTGATGCGATGGCGGGAGTCGTGCGCGGTTTTCGCGCGGTCATTAACGCGCCGCTCGTGGTGGATAACGTCGCCATTGGCGCGCTGAATGTGAGCAGCAAAACGCTCAACCGCTTTTCCGCGCAGAGCGTTGATTTCGTCAAGCAGATTGTGGCTTTGGCGAGCGGCAGTTTGCAAAAATTGCGTTTGTTGGAACAGTCGCAGAGCGCGCTGTCCGAAGCCGAAGGTTTGTATCGCGCGACTCGTGAGTTGGGCAATGCGTCGGATTTGCCGGGATTATTGCGCGTCGCCGCCGAGTTTGGCCGCGCGCAAGGTTTCGACCGGACGATTCTGGCGCTCGAAGACCCGATGCAAGACCCGCAAGCGCCGCGTTTTGTGATTCACAGCGCGACATGTCGGGGGCAGACGATTGCGATAGAACCGCCCACTGCCGCGAACGACCTCTGGGCGATTCCCGACGACGCGTATCGGACGGCAGAGGGCCAAAAATTGCTCGTGCTGCCCGAATTGGCCAAGGCAACGTATTTATCCGAAACGACGCGCCAAATTTTGCGGACGCAAAAAATTCACGCGCTCGCAAGCGTCATGCTTCGTTCGGGCGATGGACAGGCAGGATCTTTAACCATTACGTCGTCCGAACCGCTGCATTTGCAAACGGAAGCGTTGGAACGGCAGCTTGTGGCGTTTGGCAATCAGTTTCGCACGGCGTTAGAGAATCGCCGTCTGTACGAACAAACGCAAACGGCATTGGCGGAAGCGCAGCGCGCCGTCGAGCGCGAACGCGAAGCGACCGAACAAGTTCTGGCGCTCAATCGCCGTCTCACCCGCGAAGGTTGGCAAGAGTATCTGGATGCCCAAGCGGAAGGGCTGTGGGTCGAAGATGCGATTCCCGAAATGCAAAGCGGCGACGCCGCGCTGCCGGAATTGGAACATGCGGCGGAAACGGGCGAGTTGGTCATTTCCCGCGAAAATGGTCACAGCGCGTTGGCGATGCCGATTGTGGTGCGCGGCCAAGTGATTGGCACGCTCGGCTTGGAAGATGCCGACGGCACGCAGGAATGGTCCGCCGACCGCATTAACATTATTAACGATGTGGCGCAAACTTTGGGCATGGCGTTGGACAATGCGCGTTTGTACGACGAATCGCAGCGGCGGGTCACCGAGTTGGGCGCGTTGAATCGTATTTCCCAAGCCGTGACGTCCGAATTGGATCTCGCCAGCTTGCTCAATATCATTGGCGAACAGGTGCGCCAAATTTTTGACGTGCAGAGTACGTACATCGCGTTATATGACCGCGCGCATGAGACGATTGCGCTCCCGTACTTTGTCAATGACAATAAACGCGTGCAGGTCGAGCCGATTCGTTTTGGCGAAGGATTGACTTCGCAAATCATTCGCACGCGTCAGCCGCTGGTGTTGAATGAAACGTTGGACGATACGATGGCGCAGCTCGGCGCCAAAGTATTTGGCGCTCCGGCGCAAGCGTATCTCGGCGTGCCGATTCTGGTGGGCGACGAAGTGACGGGCGTAATCAGTATCCAAAGCGCTGTGCGCGGACATACCTTTGGCGAAGGCAACGTGCGTTTGCTGGAAACGATTGCGGCGGCGGTGGGCGCCGCCATCCAGAACGCGCAGCTGTACGGCGCGATGGAGCAAGAGGTGCAGGAACGCAAACGCGCCGAAGAAGAAATTAAATTGTCGCTCAAGGAAAAAGAGGTCCTGCTCAAAGAAATTCATCACCGCGTGAAAAATAATTTGCAAATTATCACGTCGTTGTTGAATTTGCAATCGGCGCAAATCAAAGACCCCGAAACGCTAGCCATGTTCCGCGAGAGCCAAGCGCGCGTGCGCTCGATGGCGCTCATCCACGAAAAATTGTACCAGTCCAAAGATTTGGCGCGGATTGATTTTAGCGGTTACGTGCGCGAGTTGATGGTATACTTGTTTCGTTCGTACACCGTCAGCCCGGATCAGATTCAAACTGAATTTGAGATGGGCGAAATTTATTTGGGCATTGATACCGCCATTCCGTGCGGTTTGATTATTTCGGAATTGGTCACCAATGCCATGAAGTACGCGTTTCCGAATGGCCGACGCGGCAGACTGGCTATCGCGCTGCATCCGCGCGACGATGGCAATTTGGTTCTCCGCATCGCGGATAACGGCGTCGGTTTTCCCGATGATTTCGATTGGCGCGAATCCGACTCGTTGGGGTTACAGCTGGTCAGCACGTTGACCTCCCAGCTGCATGGCAAGATGGAAGTAAGTGGGCGCGACGGCGCGTGTTTTACGTTGACGTTCCCGGAATAAAAATGGCTGTGCGCGAAAAGCAAACTCGCGCGGCGCCCAATTTGTGTTGAAAGGTAAAAGTTATGAGTGATACGCGAATCATGATTGTTGAAGACGAACGCATTGTCGCCAAAGACTTGCAATTTCGTCTGCAAGGTTTGGGTTATCAGGTGGTCGCGATGGCTTCGGAAGGGAATGACGCCATTGCCAAAGCCAAAGCCACGCAGCCCAATCTTGTGCTCATGGATATTCGCATCGAAGGCGACATGGACGGCATCCAGACGGCGGAAGTGGTGCGCGCGGAATTGGATATCCCCGTCATCTTTTTGACGGCGTACGCGGACCAAGCCACGTTGGCGCGCGCCAAAATCACGGAACCGTTCGGTTACATTCTCAAGCCGTTTGAAGAGCGCGAACTCCAATCTACGATTGAAATCGCGCTCTATCGCCATAAAGCCGAACAGCGTTTGCGCGACAACGAACGCCGTTATCGTCATCTGGTGGATTATAGTCAGGGCTTGATTTTGACGCACGACTTGAACGGCTGTCTCAAAACCATCAATCCGGCGGCGGCGAACCTCTTGGGCTATCCGGCAAGCGAAATCGTGGGCCGCGATATGCGCGATTTTATTCCAGAAGAATTTCATCCGCAGTTTGAGGCGTATCTGGAACGCATTGCGGTCAGCGACAGCGACGATGGATTGGTACAGATGCGTTCGCGCGATGGACAGGTGCATATCTTGCAATATCGCAACGTGCGCTCGCAAGAACCCGGCGAAGGCGCGTACGTGTTGAGTCACGCGGCGGACATTACCGACCGGATGCGCGTGGAACAAATTTTGCGCGAACAAAACGCGTACTTGAACGCGCTGCATGAAACCGCGCTCGGCTTGATGAGTCGTTTGGACATTGAAGATTTGTTGGAACAAATTATCATGCGCGCGGCGGCATTGGTCGGCACGGAACACGGATATGTCTTTTTGCAAACGCCCAACGCGGCGGGCGAGAACGAAATGATTATGCGTATCGGCGTCGGCGCGTACAATGGCTTCAAAGGCACCAAAGCCAATTACGGCGTCGGTTTAGCGGGGACGGTCTGGCAATCGGGCGAACCAGTGCGCGTGGACGATTATCGCAATTGGGCGGGGCGGTTGGCTCTCTCTTCGCGCGATATTTTGCGCGCGGTGGCGGGCGTGCCGATTAAATCGGGCAAGCAAACGATTGGCGTCATCGGTCTAGCGTATTTGGAAGAAGCGCGCCATTTTGACAAGGGCGAGATGGAAGCGTTGACGCGTTTTTCTGAATTGGCTTCGATTGCTTTGGACAATGCGCGCTTGCATCAAACGGCGCAGTCCGAATTGAGCGAACGCAAACGCGCCGAAGGGGATTTGCGCCGCACCGAAGTTTTTCTCAATACGGTGGTGGACAATCTGCCGTACATGGTTTTTGTCAAAGACGCGCAAGACTTGCGCTTTGTGCGGTTTAATCGCGTAGGCGAACAATTGTTGGGCAGATCCTCGACCGAGTTATTGGGCAAGAACGATTATGACATTGTGCCAGAAGCCGAAGCGCGCTTTTTTGAGCTCAAAGACCGTGAGACGTTGGCGGCGCGCAAACTGGTGGATATTCCCGAAGAAGCTATCGAGACGCCCACCGGCAAACGCTATTTGCATACGAAAAAAATCCCGATACTGGATGGCGAGGGCCAGCCAAAATATCTGCTCGGAATTTCCGAAGATATTACCGAACGCAAGCTGGAGCAAGAACGCCAGCGCGTCTTTGAACGCAAATTGCAAGAGACGCAAAAACTCGAATCGCTCGGCGTTCTTGCGGGCGGCATCGCGCACGATTTCAACAATCTGCTCGTTTCGATTTTGGGCAATGTCGGTTTGGTGCTGGTAGATTTGGAAGCGGATTCTCCGGTGCGCGAGCCGGTGGAGCAAATCAAAATTGCCGCGCAGCGCGCCGCCGATTTAACGCGGCAGATGTTGGCGTATTCGGGCAAAGGGCGCTTTGTAATGCAAAGCATCAATCTCAATCACGTCATTACCGAAATTACGCAGCTGCTTCAAGTGTCCATCTCTAAAAATGCGGCGCTTCGTTTTAATCTCGACCCGCAATTGCCGCCCATTGAAGGCGATGTGACCCAAGTGCGCCAAGTGATGATGAATTTGATTGTGAATGCGTCCGACGCCATCGGCGACCGACAGGGAACCATCAGTCTTTGCACCGGCGTCGTCAAAGCCGACCGCGATTACTTGAACGGAAATTTTATGGCGCCAGAATTACCCGAAGGCAGATACGTCTTTGTCGAAGTGGCGGATGACGGCTCGGGCATGGACAAGGAAACGCAAGATAAAATCTTTGACCCATTCTTTACGACCAAATTTACCGGGCGCGGTTTGGGTTTGGCTGCCGTATTGGGCATTGTGCGCGGACATGGCGGCGCCATCCGCGTCTATAGCGAGATAGGCAAAGGTTCGGTCTTTCGCATCCTGCTGCCCATGAAAGACGCGCCCATGCACGTCGAAAAAACCGGCAATGAATTGCTTCCTGCCAAAGGCAGCGGCACGGTGCTGGTGATTGATGATGAAGAAGTGGTGCGGAATGTGACCAAACGGATGCTCACGCGGATTGGCTATACGCCGCTGTTGGCGGATGACGGTCCGGCGGGCGTTGAAATATATCGGACGCATCAAGCGCAAATCGTTTGTGTCCTGCTCGATATGACCATGCCAAAAATGAGCGGCGAGGAAACCCTGCGCCACTTGCGCGACATAAATCCTGACGCGCGCGTTTTGCTGATGAGCGGTTATTCCGAACAAGAAGCCAGCACCCGCTTTAATGGTAAAAAGGTCAATGCTTTTATGCAAAAGCCATACACGCCGCAAGACCTGCAAGAAAAAATCAGCGAAGTCTTGACATAAGATTGGGCGGTAAAATTCCAAGACCGATTCTCACCGATGGGCGGCATCAAACCGCCCATTTTGTTTGCGAGCCGATTCTGATTTTGGTTTGTGTCAATGTCTTTCGAGGCGCGCGCGCGCTGTTTCGCGTCGTCCATTTCACCGCCAAAATTTGACCAAAAAGCGCGAATTGTACAAGATTTTACAATCCTGATAGCTTTTGGCAGCGTCCCTACAGTCTTTTGTAGTGTTTTTATCGTATCATCGCTGAGGTGAGTATGGATTACTCGTCCCGTTTGGAGGGTTTTTACAAGCTGTCGCCGGGGCAGCGCATCGAGTGGCTTGCCAATTTGGCGGACCTCGACGCTTCCCAGATTGACGCGTTATTGTCGGGCGGGCTGGAAATTGCCCAAGCCGACAAGTTGGTGGAAAACGCCGTCGGGCTGTACAGTCTGCCTTTGGGCATTGCCGCGAACTTTACAATAAATGACCGCGATTACTTGATTCCTCTGGTTACAGAAGAACCGTCCATCATCGCCGCGTGCAGTTATGCCGCAAAAATCGTCCGTGCTTCAGGCGGTTTTCATGCTTGGGCGCAAGAGCCGATTCTGGTTGGGCAGGTTCAGGTAATGTTCCAAGATAACCTTGACCCGGAGGCGGACGCTGTGCAATTGGCTGAAACGATCCAAACGCTGCGCGCTAGTCACAATCACATTTTGGATGCGCGCGACGAATTGTTGGCGTTGGCGAACGCGCCGCATCCGAATCTCATCAAGCGCGGCGGCGGCGCGCGCGACATTACCGTCCGCGAGTTTTTTCATACCCGCAGCGGTCCCATGCTCGTAGTGTATCTCGCCTTTGACACGCGCGACGCGATGGGCGCCAATTTGGTCAATACGGCGTGCGAAAACATCGCGCCGCGCATTGCCGAGTTGACCGGCGGACGCGTCAATTTACGCATCTTGACCAATCTTTCGGACCGCCGTCTGGCGCGCGCGACATGCCGCGTTACGGCGGACGCGTTGGGCGGTCACGAGGTCGCGCGGCTGGTGGTCGAAGCCCAAGTCTTGGCAGAGGTGGACCGATATCGCGCGGCGACGCACAACAAGGGTATTATGAACGGCATTGATTCGCTCGCGTTGGCAACGGGAAACGATTTTCGCGCGCTGGAAGCGGGCGCGCACGCCTATGCCGCGCGCGATGGCGGGTATCGTCCCTTGACGCATTGGGAACTCGCGAACAATGGCGATTTGATTGGCAGTCTTGAACTGCCGCTTGCAGTGGGCATCGTAGGCGGCTTGACGCGCGTCCATCAAGTCGCGCAGATTGCCTTGCGGATTCTCGGCGTCAAATCGGGTCCCGAGTTGGCGGGCGTCATGGCGGCGGTGGGCTTGGCGCAAAACCTCGCGGCGCTGCGCGCGCTGGCGACCGACGGCATTCAAAAAGGACACATGAAATTGCACGCGCGTAGGTTGGAACAAGAACCAAGTAAAAAGCGCAAAGTGAAAAGCTAATTTTATGTCGCAGATAATGAAACCAAAACGTGAGGTAGGCATTGTCGGGTACGGCGCGTATGTGCCGCGCTATCGCATCAAGGCGAGTGAAATCGCGCGCGTGTGGGGCGGGGCGGACGACGGGCTGCCGATTGAAGAAAAGGCGGTTCCGGGGCTCGACGAAGATACGATTACGATGAGTGTCGAAGCCGCGCGCAACGCGTTGGCGCGCGCGCAAATTGACCCGCGTACGTTGCGCGCGGTGTGGGTCGGCAGCGAATCGCATCCGTACGCGGTGAAACCTTCGTCAACGCTCGTCGCCGAAGCGCTGGGCGCCAGCGGCGCGATTTTGGCAGGCGATTGGCAATTTGCGTGCAAAGCCGGCACCGAAGCGATGCAGGCGGCGATTGCGCTCGTCGGCAGTGAAATGGCGGAGTACGCGTTGGCGATTGGGATGGATACGGCGCAAGGTCGTCCGCACGACGCGTTGGAATATACGGCTGGCGCGGGCGGCGGCGCGTACATTATGGGCCCCGCCGAAAACGCGCTGGCGGTTCTGGAAGGTTCGTATTCGTATGTCACCGATACGCCCGATTTTTTCCGCCGCGCCTATCAACATTATCCCGAACACGGCAATCGTTTCACCGGCGAACCCGCGTATTTCGCGCATACGCTCGCCGCGACGCAGAATTTTTTGGAATTGATGCAGTTGACGCCGCGCGATTTTCAGTGGGCGATTTTTCATCAGCCCAACGCAAAATTTCCGTTGCAAGCGTCCGCGCAATTGGGTTTCACGCGCGACCAGGTGGCGCCCGGCTTGCTCGTCAACAAAATCGGCAATACGTACGCGGGCGCGGCGCTAATCGGCATGACGAATGTTTTGGATAACGCCAAACCGGGCGATAGAATTTTGCTCGTCTCGTTTGGTTCGGGCGCGGGCAGCGACGCGTTTTCGTACGTCGTGACCGACAAAATTTTGGAACGCCGCGATTTGGCAAAGCGTACGGCTTGGTACACCGCGCGCCGCGAACTGATTGATTACGCGCGGTATGCCAGATTTAGAAACAAGTTGGTGATGAATTGACGAGCGCAAATTCAAAATTAGAAATTCCCAGCGCAAAGCGCGGCTGGGACTTGCTAATTTTGAATCTTGTATTTTGTAATGCTGCCCGAAATTTCTGAAGCGATACTGCGCTTGCGCGCGCTGCGCGGCAAGATTTTCGAGACGCTCGAGGGTTTGGACGCCGACGCGCTTAATTGGTCGCCGACAGACGCGAACACAAATTCCTTGTTCGTTCTGGCGACGCACTGTATCGGTTCCGAACACGGCTGGATGTTTGAAACGCTCGGACACGGCGCCAAGACGCGCAATCGTTCCGCCGAATTTGCCGCGCGCGCAAGTAATCTAGACGCGCTGCGCGCGGAATATGCGCGAGTTACCCAAGAGACGGAAACGCTGTTGGCGACGCGTTCGTCAGACGATTTATCGCGCCGACGCGAAAACGCCAATTTCGGCCCAATCAGCGAGCGTTGGATTATTTTGCACATCATCGAACATTATGCCGAACATCTCGGGCAGATGTATTTGACGAAACAATTGTGGGAGGATAGTAAGATAGTGCGATAGTGCAATCGTGCGATGGTTAATGAATCGTTCTTGATTTCAACTATCGCACTTTCGCGCCAACTCACACTTGCACTAATAAACTTATGCGAGACGTTTCAATTATTGGAATTGGCCAAACGCCCGTGCGCGAACATTGGGAAAAAGATTTACGGCAACTTGCTACCGCTGCGGTTCTTGCCGCGTTACAAGACGCGCATGTGGACCAAGTGGATGCCATTTACGTCGGCAATATGTTGAGCGGCGAATTGACGCGTCAAGAGCATCTCGGCGCCTTGATTGCGGATCAGCTTGGCCTGAGCGGCGTCGCGGCGATGAAAGTGGAAGCCGCGTGCGGCGCGGGCGGCAGCGCGGTCCACGCGGGGTATCTTGCCATCGCGTCGGGACAATATCGTCGCGTGGCGGTCGTCGGCGTTGAAAAGATGACCGATTTGTGGAACGGCAGCGTCACGGCGGGTTTGGCGATGGCAGCCGATGGCGAATACGAAGCGGCGAACGGCATTTCGTTCGTTGGGCTCAACGCGCTAATGATGCGCCGTTACATGTACGAATACGATTTGGTCGAAGAAGATTTTGCGCCGTTCGCTTTGAACGCGCACAAGAACGCGGTGCATAATCCGAACGCGATGTTTCGCAAGAGCGTGACGCTGGAGCAATTCACCAAAGCGAAAAAGGTCGCCGACCCGATTTCGCTTTTTGACGCGTCGCCCGTTTGCGATGGCGCGGCGGCTTTGATTTTGTCGCGCAGTGAAAATTTGAACGGCAATGCCGCGCGCGCGGTGGCGATTCAAGCTAGCGCGCTGGCGACGGATACGCTCGCCTTGCATGACCGCCAAGACCCGTTGTGGTTGCGCGCGGTGGAACTTTCGTCCATCAAAGCGTACGCGCAAGCAGGCGTGACGCCCCAAGACATTAACTTGTTTGAATTGCATGACGCGTTCTCGATTGTCGCGCCCATGTCGCTCGAAGCGGCGGGGTTCGCCCCACGCGGCGCTGGGACCTATTTGGCGCGCGACGGCGGAATCTCGCTGTACGGTAAATTGCCCATCAGCACGATGGGCGGCTTGAAAGCGCGCGGCCATCCCATTGGCGCGAGCGGCGTGTATCAAGTGGTCGAGGCGACGCAGCAATTGCGCGGCGAAGCCGGAAAAAATCAGGTGCCGAACGCGCGGATTGCCATGACGCAATCGCTTGGCGGCGTCGCGGCGACGGCGGCGACGCATATTTTGAAAGGCAAAAACTGATGGCAGATAATTTGGCGCCGCATTGGCGCTTGCGCGCGCAGCGCTATCAACTTGTCGGCAATGTTTGCTTGAAATGCGACGCGAAATTTTTTCCGCCGCGCCAAGTGTGTGCCAAATGTCGCGGTACAGAATTTGAGTTGTTTCAATTCAGCGGTCGCGGCGAATTGTATTCGTTCACCACATTGCGTTCCGCGCCCGCCGGGTTCGAACAATACGCGCCCTATTCCGTCGGCATGATTAAATTGGACGAAGGGCCCATGGTCGAAGCGATGTTGACCGATGTGAACGAAGACAAACTGACTATTGGTATGCGCGTGGAAATGGTGACGCGCAAGATACGGGAAGAAGACGGCGAACGCGGGTTATTGGTGTACGGATATAAATTTAGACCGAGCGACGCATAGCTTGAATAGAACGGCGCGCAGCGAAAGCGGCGCGCCGTTTTTTATTTTATCGCCGCGCAAACCCAAATGGCGCGGCGCTTGGATCGCCGAACGCTTGGACGTTGGCGTATCGGCAAGCGCCCGGCAGGGCTGACGCCAAGTCGAGCGCGGGGCCAAGACCCCAAGATACCGTCTTGTTTGTCAAGGGGTCACGGCATGAATTTTGGAAAAATTTGGGTCGAACGGTTTGCCGGATCTCAACACGCCATAGGCTAGACACAACAACTTGTGCATGGCTGCGCC
>Ga0226835_1000330_pt1 | contig 64214 bp, 58 predicted proteins | sample LAC_MetaG_1_FD_163627 | JGI IMG/M metagenome (GOLD analysis project Ga0226835, IMG submission 163627) | Anaerobic ammonium oxidizing microbial communities from anammox membrane bioreactor (MBR) in UC Berkley, California, United States -... | ecosystem: Engineered > Bioreactor > Anaerobic >...
GAGCTCTTTCAGGAACAGGAAGACATAGACGCCCTGCGCCACGATCAGCCCGAGATAGAGCGGAAGCTGCAGCCAGCGCGAGGCAAAGATGAGCTGCGGCAGCGGACGCAGGCCTTTGAAGCCCCGCGGCGGGACCGGCGTTTCGGGCGCCATCGACATGACTGGTTCCTTTCGGGCGGTAACGGCGTCGGGCCGCGAAATCCGCGGCCCGGATGCGCATTATAATGTGATTCGGATGGCGGCCGACGGGCGGCGCGCATGCTCAGCGCTGCGGGCCGGCAGATCCGTCACCCGCCCGCCGGCGCGACCCCCGCACAGTCAGCGGCGCTTGCGCGGCGCGCACCGCGCGCTGCCAGTCGGCGAACGCTTCGCCGGCCGGCGTCTCGTCGAGCCAGGCGATCGCGTCGTCGAAATTGAGCCCATCCTCCTGCGCCTCGCCGATGCCGGCGAACCAGGCGCGCACGCCTTCCGGCAGGAGCGGGAAATGGGTCTGCAGGCAGGATTGCGCGCGACCGCGGCAGGCGCTGGCGCGCATGCAGGCCGAGTTGCGGCACAGCCGCCAGATCAGCAGCACGTCGTTCCAGCCGCGGATGGTGCGTTCGATGGTGCGTGCGTCCGCGCCGGGCGCGGCATCGTTCGTGGTCATGTCAGCCTCGTGAGATGTGTGGGGAGAATTCGGCGCAAACGCCGTCGCCCGTATTGTTTGCGGCGCCGGGTACGCCGTCGTTCCATGCCCGTTCGGACTCACATACCGGGTAAACCCGGCATGTGATTCTTTCCTTCGCATACCGGGTAAACCCGGCATGCAATTCTTTCCTTCGCATACCGGGTAAACCCGGCATGCGAGGGCGACGGCGCGCCGCAGGGCGCAACCGCAATCGTTGTGCGGTCCTTGGGGACCGCCGCGCCTTACGGCGCGCCGTCACGGCGTCTTCACTCCTGCGCCGGGCCGCGCTTTCGTGCGCGCCGTCCGGCGCGCGACGTCAGCGAGCTCCTCGCGGGGACTCCTGATGGTCCCGGGCGGAGCCCCGGCGCAGCCCGGGAGCGTGCTTGCGAGGCACGCGCGCGGGCGCCGCATCCCCTCCCGCTGTCACGACGCCTCATGAAAGCGCCCTCGGCGGAGAGGAATATGTGGAATATATTCCTATTACGGGAACGTGTCAAGAGGGGGTGAATACCGGGCGGGCGGGGCGCCGGTTCGACAGCCAGTGTATATTTCTATAATATACACTTATGTTGTTCGACACGACCAAAATCGTCGGTTTTGAATGGGACGAGGGCAATCAACGCAAGAGCACGGACAAGCATGGCGTGAGTCAGGCTGAGGCCGAACAGGTCTTCGTCAATCGACCGCTCCTGCTTTTGGATGATGCAAAACACAGCGATGACGAACGGCGCTTTCATGCCTACGGCACGACACACGGCGAACGATTATTGCAGGTCAGCTTTACATTGAGACGGGAGGGTACGCTGATAAGGATCATTTCCGCCCGCCCCATGAGCGCAGGGAGCGCGCACGCTATGCCAAAGAAACGTAAGGCGACAACAAAGCGGAAGACCGTGCCGTCGTTCAGAAACGAGGCCGACGAGCGCGCGTTCTGGGAATCGCACGACACGGCGGATTATTTCGACCTGACCAAGGCGCGGCGTGCGAACTTTCCCAATCTCAAGCTGTCGACGACATCGATCTCGCTGCGTCTGCCGACCGGGTTGCTCGACCAGATCAAGATCGCGGCCAACAAGCGCGACGTGCCCTATCAATCGCTCATCAAGATGTGGCTGGCCGAGAAGGTGGGATAGCGGGTCCGGTCCTACCGCCTGCGGTCGGCAAGCGGTCCTGGCTCTCGCTTCGCTCGGCCGGGACGACGGCCGGCGCGGCGCACGGGCCCCATCCTTCGGAGCGGCCCTTTTTGCTCATGGTGAGAAGCAGCGCACCGCTCGGGATGAGCGCTCACCGTATGCGCCTCATGGTGAGGAGCGCTGCGCAGCAGCGCGTCTCGAACCATGAGGCCGCAGCCTCGCAGCGCACGGGCCTCATCCTTCGAGACGCGCTTCGCGCTCTTCAGGATGAGGATAGCCGCATATGCCGCAGGACGAAGATAACCGCGCACGTCCAGCGTCTCTTCCAGCGCGCGCCTCCCGGCATCACCGCGTGAACTTCTTGTACTTGATCCGGTGCGGGATGGTGGAATCGGTGCCCAGCCGGCGCATCTTGTCGGCCTCGTAGTCCTGGAAATTGCCCTCGAACCATTCGACATGGCTGTCGCCCTCGAAGGCGAGCATGTGGGTGGCGATGCGGTCGAGGAACCAGCGGTCGTGGCTGATGATCACCGCGCAGCCGGCGAAATCCTCCAGTGCCTCCTCCAGCGCGCGCAGCGTGTCGACGTCGAGATCGTTGGTCGGCTCGTCGAGGAGAAGCACGTTCGCGCCGGATTTGAGCATCTTGGCCAGATGCACGCGGTTGCGCTCGCCGCCGGAGAGCGCGCCGACCTTCTTCTGCTGGTCGGCGCCCTTGAAGTTGAAGGCCGAGCAATAGGCGCGCGAATTCACCTCGCGCTTGCCGAGCGCGAGCATGTCGGCGCCCTGCGAGATTTCCTCCCACACCGTCTTGCCGCCGTCGAGCGTGTCGCGCGACTGGTCGACATAGCCGAGCCGCACCGATTCCCCGATCGTGATGGTGCCGGCGTCGGGCTTCTCCTGGCCGGTGATCATGCGGAACAGCGTGGTCTTGCCGGCGCCGTTCGGGCCGATGACGCCGACGATGCCGCCGGGCGGCAGCTTGAAGGTGAGGTTCTCGATCAACAGACGGTCGCCATAGGCCTTGGTCAGGCCCTCGAAATCGACGACGTTCTGGCCGAGCCGCTCTGCCACCGGGATGACGATCTGGGCGGTCTGGGTCTGCTTCTCGCTCGCCTGCTTGAGCAGGTCCTCGTAGCGCTGGTAGCGCGCCTTGGATTTCGCCTGCCGCGCCTTGGGCGAGGCCGCGATCCATTCCTGCTCGCGCGCGAGCGTGCGCTGTCTCGCTTCTTCCTCGCGGCCCTCCTGCTCGAGGCGCTTCTGCTTCTGCTTGAGCCAGGACGAGTAATTGCCCTGATAGGGAATGCCGCGGCCGCGGTCGAGCTCGAGAATCCAGCCCGTCACGTTGTCGAGGAAGTAGCGGTCGTGGGTGACGATCAGGATCGCGCCCGGATAATTGCGCAGATGGCCTTCCAGCCAGGCGATACTCTCGGCATCGAGATGGTTGGTCGGCTCGTCGAGCAGGAGAAGCTCGGGCGCCTCCAGCAGCAGCCGGCAGAGCGCGACGCGGCGGCGCTCGCCGCCGGAGAGCGTGGTGACGTCGGCGTCGTTGTCGGGACAGCGCAGCGCGTCCATCGCCTGATCGATCTTGGAATCGAGATCCCACAGGCCCTTGGCCTCGATCTCGTCCTGCAGCTTCGTCATCTCGTCGGCGGTCTCGTCGGAATAATTGACCGCAAGCTCGTTGTAGCGGTCCAGGATCGCCTTCTGCGCGGCAACGCCCTCCATGACGTTCTCGCGCACGGTCCTGGCGTTATCGAGCTGCGGCTCCTGCGACAGGTAGCCGACGCGCGCGCCCTCCGCCACCCAGCCCTCGCCGGTATAGTCCCTGTCGATGCCGGCCATGATGCGCAGCAGCGTCGACTTGCCCGCGCCGTTGACGCCGAGCACGCCGATCTTGGCGTCCGGATAGAAGGAAAGGTTGATGTTCTCGAGCACCTTGCGGTTGCCCGGATAGGTCTTGGTCAGACCCTGCATGTGATAGATGAATTGGCGGCCGTTCATGGTCCTTCGGTCCCTCGCGCCGGGCGCGTTGTCCGTTTCGTGATCTGGCTGGATCGCGCAGTCCGCTCATTCCCGCTGCCCCGCGGGAATCCAGCCCGTTTCATCCTGGGCCCCCGCGGGCGCGGGGACGAGCGGATAAAATGATTTGGAATCTGCCGCTCATGTAGCGGTGCCGACGCGGAAGGGCAAGGCTTGCGGGCACGCCCGCCAGCTTTTCCGCCGGGCCTTGCGGGCCAGTCCGCCGCGGCGGACGCATTGGCGAGCGCCCCGCGCAGGGCTATCGTCGGCGGCCCGGGCCGAGCGCCCGACCCTTCCTGTCGCCTCCTTCCGCCCATGGTGCCCCAATGCCTCTTCGCTGCGCTGTTCTCGACGACTATCAGGATGTCGCCCATACCCTCGCCGACTGGTCGGCGGTGGCGCCCAAGGTCGAGGTCAGGGTGTTCCAGGCCCCGCTCGGCGACGAGGGCGCGGTGGCGGCCGCGCTCAAGGACTTCGAGATCGTCTGCCTGATGCGCGAGCGCACGCCGTTCCCGCGCACGCTGATCGAGAAACTGCCGGCGCTCAAGCTGATCGTCACCACCGGCCTGCGCAATGCGTCGATCGACGTGGCGGCGGCCGCCGGGCGCGGCATCACGGTCTGCGGCACCGAATCCGCCGGCCACCCGACCGCCGAACTCACGGTCGGGCTGATGCTCGACCTCGCCCGCAAGATCAGCTTCGAGAGCGCGCGCATGAAGGCCGGCGAACCGTGGCAGGTCACGGTGGGGGACGACCTTTACGGCAAGACGCTCGGCATCATCGGGCTCGGCAAGCTCGGCAGCCGCGTCGCCAAGGTCGGGCTCGCCTTCGGCATGAAGGTGATCGCCTGGAGCCAGAATCTGACGCCGGAGAAATGCGCGGCGGCCGGCGTCACCTATGCCGGCAAGGAGGAGCTGCTGCGGCAGTCCGATTTCGTCACCGTGCATCTCGTGCTCAGCGCGCGCACGCGCGGGCTGATCGGGGCGGCCGAACTGGCGTCGATGAAGCCCAGCGCCTACCTGATCAACACCGCGCGCGGCCCGATCGTCGAGGAAAGCGCGCTGATCGCGGCCCTGCGCGAGAAGCGCATCGCGGGAGCGGCGCTCGACGTGTTCGATACCGAGCCGCTGCCGCGCGATCACCCCTTGCGCGCGCTGCCGAACGCCATCGTCACCCCGCATCTGGGCTATGTCACCGCCGACAATTACCGGCAGTTCTACGGCCAGACGGTGGAGGCGATCCGCGGCTTTCTCGACGGCAAGCCTGTTCGCGTGATCGCGCCTTGAGTAAGGTCGGCGGCAGGGCGAAAAACGACGGACGGGAGGGACCATGCAGCCGCGCGAACGGATCGAGTTTTCCCCGATCGAGACCCGCCCGCCGCTGAAGCTGCCGGACGGCGTGCGCATGGTGATCTGGCCGGTCTTCTCGCTGGAGGACTGGGATATTTCGCGCGCCATGGCGCGCATGGTGATCTCGCCGCCGCAGGGCGCGCCGATGCTGCCCGACCATCCGAACTGGAGCTGGCACGAATACGGCATGCGGGTCGCCTTCTGGCGCATGCGCAGGATGCTCGAGCGCGTGAAGGCGAAGCCCACGGTGGCGATCAACGCGCGCGTGTGCATAAGCTATCCGCAGGTGGTGAAGGCCTGCATGGAGTCCGGCTGGGAGCTGAACGCGCACGGCTACGAGCAGATCCCCATGCACAAGGTCGAGGACCAGCGCGGCAGCATTCTCAAAACCATGGAGGTGATCGAGACGTTCACCGGCAAGCGCCCGCGCGGCTGGTTCGGTCCCGGCCTGACCCAGACCTTCGACACGCTCGATTATCTCTCCGAGGCGGGGCTTGAATATTTCGGCGACTGGGTGCTCGACGACGAGCCGGTCACCGTGCGCACCAAACACCGGCCGATGGTGGCGCTGCCCTATAATTTCGAGGTGCACGACATCGTGCTGATGAACCTGCAGCACCAGACTTCCGACATGCTCTATGTGCGCGCGATGGACGCCTTCAACTGCCTGTACGCGGAGGCCGCGACGCGCGCCAAGATCATGTCGATCTCGGTGCATCCCTATCTGTCGGGCCAGCCGCACCGGATCGGCCATGTCGAGCGCACCTTCACCGAAATCCTCTCGAAACCCGGCGTCGTGGCCTGGACCGGCGAACAGATTCTCGACTGGTACCTGAAGGAGCGGCCGCTGTCGTGAACGCACTGATGAACACCTCTCCGCGCGGCAACGGCGCCTTCGTTGCCCACGATCTCAAGCGCCCACTCGCGGGCGCGCCGGCAGGCCCGCTCGCCGGCCTCACCGCCGCGGTCAAGGACATGTACGACATCGCCGGCGAGAGGACCGGCGGCGGCAATCCCGACTGGCTCGCGCAGGCCAAGCCCGCGACAAAGACCGCGCCGGCGGTGCAGACGCTGCTCGATGCCGGCGCGACCGTGATCGGCAAGACGGTATGCGACGAGTTCTTCTTCAGCATCCTCGGCGTCAACGCCCATTACGGCACGCCGGTCAATCCGCGCGCGGCGGGGCGCGTGCCCGGCGGCTCCTCGAGCGGCTCGGCGGCGGCGGTCGCCTGCGGCGCATGCGATCTCGCGCTCGGCAGCGACACCGGCGGCTCGGTGCGCGCGCCCGCCTCGTTCTGCGGGCTTTACGGCATCCGCCCGACGCACGGCCGTGTCGACCTTGCCGGCGCCATGCCGATGGCGCCCTCCTTCGACGTGTGCGGATGGTTTGCGGGCGGACCCGGCGTGTTCGCCAAAGCCGGCTCCGTGCTGCTGCGCGGGCGCGGCGAAGCGGCGCCGATCCGCAATCTCGTCATTCTCGACGACGCCTTCGCGCTCGCCGACGCGGGCGTGGCGGGGCTGATGCGCGCGGCGCTCGCCGCGATGGCCGACGCGCTGCCGACACCGCGGCACGAGACCATCGCCCCCGAAGGGCTCGACGCCTGGCGCGAAATCTTCCGCATCCTGCAGGGCCGCGAGGTCTGGTCGCTCTATGGCGACTTCATCACGACGCACAAGCCGCAGCTCGACAAGCCGATCCGCCGGCGCTTCGAGGCCGCCGCGGGCATCACCGCCGACGAGGCGGCGCAGGCCGACGAGGCGCGCACGCGCGCACGCCGCCGCATCGAAAGCCTGGCGCAGCCGGGCACCGTGCTCATGCTGCCGACCTCGCCCGCCATCGCGCCGCGCCGCGACGCTTCGGGCGCCGACACCAACGTGTTCCGCACGCGCATCATGGAGCTGACCTGCATCTCCGGCCTGAGCGGCCTGCCGCAGGTGACGATCCCTGCCGGCACGGTGGACGGCTGTCCGGCCGGCCTGTCGTTCATCGGCTGGCGCGACGGCGACGAGGCGCTGCTCGGTCTTGCCGGCGCGCTGTCGCGCCATTGCGGGATCGAGGGCTGAGGGCGCCGCCCTCGCTGGACGCGGCGGCGGAACCGCCGCGGCGGATGCGCGTTGACGAAGGCACAGAGACGCCTTCCGCCATGCTCAAATACGCCGTGATCTTCTTTGCGATATCGCTGGCCGCCGGCGCGTTCGGGCTAACCGCGGTGTCGCAGATCGCGCAGCGCATATCGTTCGTCCTGTTCGCGCTGTTCTTTCTCGGCTTCCTCGCTTTGCTCGGCTTCGCCTATTTACTCGGCGAAGCGTTCGAGGCCGGACAACAGGCAGCGGCCATCGCCGCGACAGCGGCAGGCTGAAGCAGAAAGGCCGAAGCGACAAGGCCGGCAAGCCTCTTTTCGCTTATGGCTCCGGCGTCCAGGGCAGATCGGCCAGGATCATGGGATCGCTGACGACGTCGATGACGGCGGGACGATTGGCCTTGAGCGCGCGTTCGAACGCCGGCCGCAGGTCGGACGGCTTCTCGACCCTGATACCGAGCGCCCCGAACGATTCCGCGACCGCGGCATAATTCGTCGGCAGATAGACGCAGAGGTCCTCCAGCCGCCCCTCGATGCCCTTGTGCGCGGCCGTCAGGTTCCGGAGCCCCTGCCCGAGACGGGAATTGTTGTTGACGATGGTGATCGTCGGCAGGTTCCAGCGCAGCGCCGTTTCAAGCTCGGTCAGATGGTACATCATGCCGCCGTCGCCGGTGAAGCAGATCACGGGCCTGTCCGGGCAGGCGCACTTCACGCCGAGCGCGGCCGGGAACGCCCATCCGAGCGAGCCGGCGGCACGGAAATAACGCTGGCCGGAATGGCGCAGCGGCAGCATGGTGCCGGTCCATTGCGACGCGTAGCCGGTGTCGGCGACGACGATGGCGTCGGCGGGCAGCCAGTCGCCCAGATCGCGGCAGATCCGCTCCGGGCGGATCGGCACCGCATCCGAATTCAGCCGGGACGCGATTTCGTCGCGCCATTCCTGCACCAGCGTGCGCAGGCGCGCGCACCATTGCTTGCGTTCGGCAGCCGGCATCATCGACGCGAGCGCGCCCAGCGCAGCGTCGAGATCGGACTGGATGCCGATCGTGCCGCCGAAATTCCGTCCGAGCTCGGCCGGGTCGGTATCGATCTGGATCGTCGCGACGCCAGGGCGCGGCAACGTGAAATTGTTGGTGACCTGGTCGCCGGCGTCGCAGCCGACGAACAGGACGAGGTCGGCCTCGGCGACGAGCCTGTTCGCGCAATTGCAGGAATAAGTGCCGACGACGCCGCCGAAGAGCGGGTGGTCGTCCGTCAGCACCGCCTTGGCGTCGAGCGAGGCCAGCACGGGAATGGAGGTTTTCTCGGCGAAATCCCGGATCGCCTTCTCCGCCTGCGCCATGACGGCGCCGGCACCGGCGATAAGGACGGGCCGTTGCGCGGCGGAGAGCGCGCGCACGGCGCGCGCCAGTTGCCCGGGATCGGGCTGCGTCCGCTGGGCGGGCACACGGGCGTATTCAGGCTCGACGGCCGGATCGACGGCAAGCTCGGCAAAGTCGGTCACGCTGCCGGTATTGCCGGCGACGTCGATATGTACGGGACGGACCGGCGGGGAGACCGCGTCCCGGAACGCCTGCCGCATCGTTCTCGGCAACTGGTCGGGGACATCGACCCGGTACGAGGACTTCACGAACGCCGAGAACATCGGCTCGTGCGGCAATTCCTGATAGGCGTTGCGATACTGAAACGCCGCGATGTGCCGCCCGGTCATGGCGATGAGCGGGGCCCCGAACAGGCGCGCATCCTGCAATCCGGCCGCGAGATTGGCGGCCCCGACCGACTGCGCCATGACGACGGTGGCGCGTCCGCTCGCCCGGGCGTAGCCGTCCGCCATGTAGGCGGCGCCCTTTTCCGAATGGGCAAGAATGCGCCGGATGCCGACGGTGCCGCATTCGGCAAGCGTGCGCCGCAGCACGGCGTCCATGAAGAAGACGTGATCGACGCCATAGGCGCGAAGCGTTTCGGCGATATAGCGCGCGCCCTTGATCGTGCTGTTCTGAGCCGGCTTAGCTGTCATCGTTGCAGTTCCCTTACTTGATCGCCACGGGCACGACCGGCGCGCCGACCGCGCCTTTCACCGGCAGCGACGGCGCCACGAAGAAGAATTCGTAGCGTTTATCGGCATGGCAATCCTCGGCGAGGTCCTTCAGGTAAAAGATCTCGCCCATGGTCAGGCCCATGTTCGGGATCACCACCCAGTGCCACGGCTGAAAGATTCCGGGACTGTCGTTGGGGCGCACTTCGCAGCCCCAGGTATCGGTGGCGACGGCGGCGACCTCCTTGCGGTTCAGCCAGTCCGCCGTCTCGAACGAAAGCCCCGGCGCGTCGCCGCCGGCGTAATTGCCCCACGAGCCGCTTTTCAGGCACGCCTCAAGCTGGCCGGTGCGCACGATGAGAAAATCGCCGCGCCGGACCTCCACTTTCTGCCGCGCGGCGGCCTCATCGAGATCCTCGGGTGTGACCGGGGTGCCGTCCGCGAGCGCATCGACGCCTTTCACGCGCGGAATGTCGAGCAGCACGCCGCGGCCGGCCGCGCGCGCGCCGGTCTTCTCGATCCCGCACTTGCGGGCGCCCCAGGAATAGACCTCGCGCGCGTCGTAGCCGTTCCACATGCGGTCCTTGTAAAAGATGTGCGACAACGCATCCCAATGCGTCGCCGACTGCAACGGCATGATCAGCCAGTCGTCGGCGCTGCGGATTCCGGTTTCGTCGCGCAAGCCGGAATAGGCGTCGGCGCCGTCATGGCGCATCAGGTGGATGGGATTGACGCGGCCGCGCGCGCCGGTCTGCGGGCCGTCGGCGCCGAGCGGGATGGCCAGCGGAAACGATTTGCCGTTCTTCACGAGCTTGGCCGCTGCCGCGACGAGCTCCGGCGTCGCGTAATTCAGCGTTCCGATCTCGTCGTCCGGACCCCACTTGCCCCAGTTGCGGCACTTGACGGCCATCGCCTCGACATCGGCCAGCGTCAGCGGCGCCTTGCGGTTGCGCAGCGGCGCCGAGATCGCGGCGCTGGGTTTGAAGGGGGCCGGTCCGACCGGCGCGAGCGGGCTTTCGGAAGCGTTCTGTGCCGCCATGATGTCCTCCGTACTGCAGATGATGGCCTTAAGACCTCGGCGTCGCCGTCAGCGCGGGGCGACGGCGGTCACCTCGATCTCGAGCAGATTTTCACGAAATGGCGAGGCGCCCAGAATGGGCACGATCGTCGTCGGCGGGAGCCGCCCGCCGAAATGCGATACCGCGATCCGCTCCAGCGCTGCGAAATCGCCGACATCGACAAGATAGACGGTCTGGTGCGCGACGTCGGCAAACGTGCAGCCGTAGTTTGCAAGACCTTCGGCAATCAGCTCGTAGACGCAGTGGCTCTGCGCGACGAGCGGGATTTCGCGGTAGTTGCGTCCGAAATGCAGATGGCGGAGGCCTCCGGAAAGGTCGGCCGCCCGCTCGACCATCCTCGGTCGGCTCTGGCTGGTGTCGATCGCGACTTCGCCGGCCGCGAACACATACCGGCCCGCGCGCGTGGCGCCGAGATAATACGGACCGACGCCGTGGCTGCCGATGCCGATCTCCTTCTTGAAGCCCTGCTTTTCAAAGCCGGGGCGCACCGCGATCAGCGAGCATTCGTAATGCGCCGCAGGCGTGCGCAGGTTCGAAACAGGCAGGCTGGTGGCGGCCGTGCGCCCCCGATCCAGGCCGAACACATTGCGCCTGACGCGGGTGACCGGCACGTATTGCTGCATCGATATGCGCAGCCAGTTGTTCTGGTGCAGCACGTTCTCGAACGGGATGCCGGCGGCGGCGAGGATCGCCTTATGATTGCGCCAGAGCATGAGCTGCTCGGCGACCAGCGCCTCCTCGGCGGCGCTGACATAATATTCGTCGGCGAGGCCGCGTTCCTCCGCCGTCAGCTCGGACAGCAGCGTCGCCGGCCGGCGGGTGGCGGGATCGCAGCCGGCAATCGTCGAGGTGAACAGGAACGGTCCGGCGAACGTGGCCGTGGGGAACGGCCGATGCAGCGGGACAAGCTCGGGGACGACGAAATGACGAAGCTCGAAGCCGCTGTCCCTGCTGAGCGCGAGCGCGTCGATCTGGACGTCGATATCGGGATCGACATTCGGCCCGTTGGTCTCGATCACGGTTGCCGACGGCAGGTCGGCGCCGAGCGCGCGATGCACGACGTCGACCGCCGAGGGAATGTCGCGCCGGTCGCGAAGGAACATCCGCAACGCGACAAGGCGCTTGAATGAAGACCCGGCGCTCTCGAGCGCGAGGCGCAGGTTCTTGAGCGCCATCAGCGTTTGCGCCCGGATCCGCGCTTCCGGGACGTCGGAAATAACCATGTCGGAGGGAATGATCGCGACCAGATCGGCATCGAGCTCCTCGATCCGCGTCACGAGCCGGCCGCGTTCGAGATCGTGCGGGGTCTGGCTGCCGACAAAGACGAAGTCTCCGCTCACCGCGGCGGGCGGAATGAGCAGGTCGTGGTTACCGGCGCGATGGTTCTGGAACTGGATAGGCATCAGACGATCCCTCGTGATGTTGACCGGTCAATGCGGCGCGCGTCGCCGCCGGCGGCATTGGGAGCGGCGGCGTTCTCTTCACCGGCGGCCGCGGGCAGAATCGTCTGCTCGCCGAGATCGGTGGCGCCGATCATTCGCACCGTCCCGGCCGCTATGACGTCGAGCACCGGCAGGTCGGCGAGCAGATTGACGATATGGAATAATGTCGGAAGCTGTTCCCAGTCCGACTTCAGGAAGCGGACGCTGCCGATTCCGGTCCGGCGGTCGTGCACCGACGCCGCATGATTCACCGGCGTCATCGTCGCGTAGGCCGCGTCGGCCTCGCCCCAATCCTGGGTCCGCGGAATATATTTGTAGTGCAGCATCGGCAGCGCGGGCGCCGGCGCGGCTGATGCCGGAGCCGGGGCCAGATCATCGATGCGCATCTCGAAGAAGCGATGCCCGAGCCAGCCCGCTTCGTGCACGAGACTGCGCCCGACATACCGCGGCCCGGGAATCTCCGCATAGAGCTTGTTGAAGCCGAGTTCTTCGCGTCCGCTGATGATGGGATCAGCCAGATTCTCCCAGAGCACGGCCAGGAAGGAACCTGCGACGACCCCCGACGCGCTCCGATATTCAGCGGCAAACTTGACGCCCAGCGTGTTGTAACCACGCCCGGCAAGCCACGGCAGCTTGCGCAGACGCTGAACGTCCACCGTCACGGTGGCAGGATTGCGCACGCGAAACCCGGGCGGCAGCAGGGCCGCGATGCGGGCCGGATCGCTGACGAAGGTGACGCTCGAGACGTCGCGCTCCGCCCCGGACCAGTCGAAACGCCGGCCGTCCGGCGCCTGGCGCGGTCCGCCCATGGCCCCGAAATGCACGGGCATCCGATAGATGACTGGTCGCGGCGCTACGGGGGCCATGGTCGATACGAGCTTTCGGATTAGACGCGCGGCCGGACCGCGATCGCCTCGATCTCGACCAGGAATTCGGGCCTGATCATTTCGGCCTGAACCGTCGAGCTGGCCGGCGGCAGCTCCGGAAAGCACTCCGCGCGCACCTCGTTCATGGCCTCATAGTCGGCGACCGACTTGAGAAACACCGTGAGCTTGACCACGTCGCGCAGCGACGCCGCGTCCTGCTCAAGCAGCGTCTGCATCAGCCGGAACACCTGGCGGGTCTGTCCGCGCACGTCGCCGACATGCATCGGCTTGCCGTCGTCGTCGATCGCTGCGATGCCCGACACGAAAATCATCCGTGCATCGCCGAGCTCGACACTCACGCCGCGCGAGAACGGCCGGCGGTCGGTTGCGGCGGGATGCGATCCCAGGATGCGGCGATTGACGCTCATCACAAACAACTCCCACAGGACATTTCACGGCCGCCCGCCCGGGCTCGCGCCCGGCACGGCCGTCATCGATTGCAGAAGACGTTCGTAGCGCTGCAGCGTCGCGCGGCTGCCCGCCAGGAACTCGTCGAGAAGGACGCGGTATTCCGGGCCTTCCATGGCGCGAATGTTCTCGCCGAGTTCGGCGCGCGACAGCGGACGCGCGGCGTGACCGACAAAGTACTGGTCGATGTCGGTGTGCGTTTCGTAGATCTCGCGCAGCACCTCGTATTTGCGGAACACGTCGAGCGTATAGAGACGGTCGCGGCCGACGATGAAGCGGATCGGCTGCTCGGCAACCGGACTGTGTATGAGGTCCCCCAAGAAGGCGACCTTGCCGGCATTCTGCGAGTCGATGATGAAATACATCTCGTCGCGCGAATGCGCCCGGAACACGTAATGGAAGCGGATGTTGGGATCCTCGACGAAGCCCTTGTCGTAGACCTGCTCGGTCTCGACATAGAACGGCGTGCCGAGAATGAGGATCCGTCCGTTCTGCGGCGCATGGAGTGGCCCCGATCCGCCCCAGACGCACACCGGATTATGGGGAGAGAACCGCGTGATGTTCTCGAAGTGATCCTCGTCCCAGTGGGTCTGCAGAATATGCGTGACCTTGGCGAGGTGGTCGCAGCCGATTTTCTTCAGATTGGCCTCGATCGTCGGCCACTGCACCGCCATGCCGGTGTCGAGCATCATGTAACGCGGCCCGCTCTCGCTGTCGTATTCGACGACGCCGACGGTGGCGCCGGCCGCCGCCACGCGGCGCACGTTTTTCATTTTCGGGAACTGCTCCGCGAAACGCGAGAACTCAGCCGACCCCGGCAGGATTTCCTGGACCGGTCCCCAGCACAGGATGTGAAAACGCGGCTTCATGGCTGCTGCTTCTCTTGTTCGATGCGGCGCGCGAACGATCCGGTCATGGCGGCGTCAATCCATCGAATGCGGGAGGAACAATATGACTTGCGGAAACACCATATAGATACTGAGCACGATGACATCCATGAGGATGAACCAGGTCGCGCCGCGAATGACCTCCCGCATCGTCGCGTTCGGCGCGACGGATTTGAGAATGAAGAGGTTGAGACCGTAGGGCGGCGTGATGAGCGCGACCTGGCAGAGGTGGACGATCAGGACGCCGAACCAGATCGGGTCGTAGCCGAGCTTGATGACGAGCGGAAAGATGATGGGCAGCGTGATGAACATCGCCGCCAGCATGTCGAAGAACGTTCCGAGGACCAGATACATCCCCATGATGCCGCACAGGACCAGGAAGGGCGGCAGATCGAGCTGGGTGATGACGTCGGAGAGCGTGTTCGGAATCCGCGAGGTGGCCAGCACGACGCCGAAGATGTTCGCCGCCGCCATGATCAGGAACAGCATGGCGTTGACGCGCATCGTCTCGGTGACCGAGTCGATGAGCTTGCGGTAGTTCATCCGGCGCAGCACGAACCCGAGCAACAGGATGACGGACGCGGCGACGCCGGCCGCCTCGGTGGGCGTGAACAGGCCGGTATAGATTCCTCCGACCACGATGACGATCAGGATCAGGATCGGCCAGATGTCGCGGGTCGACTGCATGCGGTCGGCCATGCTGACGCTCGCGATGGCAGGACCGAGCTCGGGATTGCGCTTGATGCGCAGCGCGATCATCAGCGAATAGCTGGTGGCCGTGAGAATACCCGGCACGATGCCCGCGATCAGCATCTTGCCGACCGACTGGTTGGTGATGAGCGCGTAAACAACCATGAGCACGCTCGGCGGGATCATCTGCGCCAGCGTTCCGCTGGCGGCGACCGTCCCGATCGAAAGCGCGCGGTCATAGCCGTGCTTGAACAGTTCGGGGATCGCGATCCTTCCCATGGTCGCGGCACCGGCAAGACCGGAGCCGCAAATCGCGCCGAATACGGCACAGCCGACGACCGTCGCATGCGCGAGCCCGCCGGGAATACGCGCAAGCCAGTTCTGGGCCATGCGGAAAATGTCGGCGCCGAAGCCGCCGTGATAGGCGACATTGCCCATCAGGATGAAGAACGGGATCACCGACAGCGCGTAGACCGACACGCTGCTGTAGGGCACGAGCGCAATGATGCCGAGCGCAGGCTCAAGCCCGTTGATCGCCCAGAAGCCGAGAAAGCCGACCACCGCAAGCGCGATGGCGACCGGGATCCCGATGATCAGCAGGACGAAAACGACCGCGATGCAGATCCAGCCGATCGCCCAAGGGGTAAGCTCGATCATCGGCTTTCTCCCCTCAGCCGTTTGACCATGTCAAACAACAGACGCAGCCCGAGCAGCAGGAAGCCGAGCGGCACGGCGGCGACCGCGGGCCATGTCGGCCACGGGATCAGGCCGCTCATGGTATCGCCGGTCTCCCAGGCGACGAGCGCGTTTTGCCCCGCCCGCCAGAACACGAGCGCGCAAAACGTGGCGCCGGCAGCCTCGCCGATGGTGAGGAGCGCTTTCTGCAGACCAGGCCACGTGTCGCGGTCGAGAAGCTCAATGCGGACGTGATCGCCCTTCTGCTGCGCATAGGCAATGCCGAAATAGACGATGATCACAAGCCCGAGCTGCATCAGCTCGTAGAGACCGGGTATCGAATAGTTGAGAAAATACCGGGCGATCACATCGACAAGCACGGCAGCGGCGAGCAGAACCATGATCACGCCGCCGACCGCGTTCAGCGCCATCTCGACCCAGGCAAGACCGCGGTCGAGGCCGTTGAGAGCATTGCGGGATGACTTTGCGACCGTCATGAGATCCAACCGTGCCCGGCACGCCGTCGCGCGCGGGATCGCCGCAATCGCCGGCCTTCATCTATGGCGGGGAAACCGGTCCGGAATTTCTTCACGATCTTCCGGACCGGAACCATGCAACGCGCGAGGCGGCTTCGCCCCGGATCAATCGTATTTCAAGGTGTCCTGGGCCACGAAGCGCTTGATATTTGCGAGATAGGTGTCGAGCGCCTTGCGGCCGGGGATGCCCTTGGACTCCATGTCCTTGACCCACGGCTCCCACGACACGCGCCGCGCGGTCTCCAGCACCTTGTCGGCCACGCCGGCTTTCACCGGAACGACCTTGGCGCCGGCCTTGAAGGCGGCTTCCTTGGCTTCTCCGAAACCGGTGATCTCGTAGTCCTTGGCGTAGATGCGCGCCGCCTCCGGCACGAAATCCTCGATGATTTTCTGGATGTCGGCCGGCAGCTTGTTCCATGTGCGCGTGCTGATCGCAAGGAAGGCCGCGCTGGTGCCGACCGGCAGCAGGCTGTGATACTTCACGACGTCGTAGAGCTTGTAGCCGTGCGCGATATCCCAGTCGCCGAGGAGTCCGTCGATCGTCCCCTTCTGCAGCGCGTCGTAGATTTCCGGCGGCGTCATGCCGACCGGCGTCACGCCAAGCTCGGCCAGCATCTTCGCCTGGTCGCCGACGCCGCGGAACTTGAGGCCCTTCAGATCGTCGAGCGTCTCGATCGGCTTCTTCGACCAGACATAATAGGGACCGTAGCCCATCGGCATCATCATGCGGATACCGCGTTTCTCGAGCTGCTGCCTGAACTCGGGAATGTCACGGTAGGTCTGGTAATAGGCCATGATCACCGGCCACAGGTGATAGTTCAAGCCGGCGAGAGAACCGAGATTGGCCAGCGGAAACCGGGCCGGATAATAGGCCGACAGAACGGTGCCGATGTCGGCGATACCGTTCTCCAGCGCATCCGGAATCTCGCGGGCGCCGACCAGCGACCCGGAATAATAGCGCTCGAACTGCAGGCGCCCGCCCGTCCTGCGCTCGAGCTCCTCGAGCGCCAGATCGACGCCGGCGAAATAGTGCGTCGTCTTCGGTCCCCAATAGGCGACCTTCAGCTTCATCGGACCTTGTGCAAAGGCCGTTGCAGTGAGCGCCGCCAATGCGACGACGGCAATCGCTGTCTTTCTGAATGCAGCATCAATGTACGCAATCATATTCAGCTCCCGCTCAAGGGGTGCGCACACGCACCTGCGCTGTCGCGCAATACCCGACCACGCCCCGAGCTTATCGTGGAAGCGACCCGCGTCAATAGGAATAAAACGCCATTTCACTGAATGAAAATACGGATTGACCGTTCCGGCGCATCTCCGCTAACAAGGAAAGGACGGAGGAACGGGTGCGGAATGCCGAGAACGTCGAAAAGCGGAAAGCGCACGCCCTATCAAATCGATGTCATCGAACGCGGACTGGGCGTGCTGCGCCTCTTCACGCCGAGCCGGCACGTGCTTTCGCTGCGCGACATCGCGCAGGGGTTGCATTGCGTGCCGTCCACGGCGCTGCGGCTCGTCCGCACCCTGTGCGACCTCGGCTTTCTTCAGGAAATGCAGGGGCGAACGCTCTATCGCCCGGGGATCGCGGCCATCGGGCTTGGCAAATCGTCGATCGTCAACGCGCGGCTGCACCGCGCCGCTTTGCCGCATCTGCGCGCGCTGCACGAAAGCTCGCACCATTCGATCAATCTCGACGTGCTGCTCGACGGCTCTATCTGTCACGTCGAGCGCTTCAAGGAAAAAGACATCCTTCCGACCGCCGTGCGGATCGGCAGCCTTTTCCCCGCTTATTGCACCGCACCAGGCAAGCTGCTGATGGCCTTCCAGTCGTCGCAGGAGCGCGCGCGCACGCTGCGGACGCAGAGTTTCGCTCCGCTGACGGCCCGCACGATAACCTCCCGGACGGCCATGCTGCGCGAACTGCGCGCGGTCAGGAAAGCGGGCTTCGCGATCGCCGATTGCGAGATGGCCGAGGACTTGCGCGCGGTGTCCGCACCCGTGTGCGATCGTCACGGCGAAGTCGTGGCCGCGGTCACGCTTGTCGGATCGAGCCGGACAATTCCGGTCAGGATGCTGCGCGGCCCTTACGCGGACGGCGTGCGGGAAGCGGCCGAGTACATCAGCGCCGACCTCCGCCGGATCGCGTCGTCCGGAGGCGCGCCGTGACCGTCATCGCAAAAATCCAGAGCGGCGAGACGGCGGCCGGAACCTCCCGCTATCACATCACCGCGCTCGCACGCGGCCTTCAATTGCTGGCCATGCTGGCGGCGCGGCGCAGCGGAATGACGGTATCGGCGATCGCGGCGGAGAGCGGCTGGACGATCACGACGGCATTCCGCGTCGCAAGCACCCTGTGTCATCTCGGCTATCTGGAGCACGACAAGCGTTCGGGCGACTACGAACTCACCTATCACTGCCTGAGCCTTGGCTATAGCGCGACCGTCAGCCTGGAACTGACGGAGATCGCGTTTCCGGACCTGCAGAAGCTGCATGACGAAACGCACGAGTCGGTGTTTTTGAGCATCCTGGCCGGCGCCGACATCATCTCGACGGTGCGGCTGTTGCGGTCCGAGCGCTTCGGCGCCTTGGGCGACCGGTTCCCCGCGCACGCGACGCCGAACGGCAAGATGCTAATCGCCCACCTGCCGGCTCGCGACCAGGAGCGCCTGCTAACGGGCACGCGATGGATGTCCTTCACGCCGAAGACGATCGTCGACCCGGCACAGCTCAGAAAGGAATTCGAGAAAGCCAGGCTTGCCGGCTTCGCGGTCACGGACGACGAGCTTGTCGTCGGAACGCGCGGCATCGCGGCGCCGATATTCGACTGGGACGGACAATGCGTGGCCGCCGTCGCGATCGTGTGCGCCGGCAAGCGGCTGACGGTGGCGCAGGTGATCGAGCGCTATTGCGGCCCGGTTCAGATCACCGCGGAGCGGATCTCCGCCCTGCTCCGGGCGCGCTATCCGATATCGCACGATATCGGCGACCCTCCCCCGAACGGCCCGGCGAAAGCGCCGCCGCGGTTGCGGCGTCTGCGCAAAAAGTAAGTGGAGCATCATGAAACTGGTCACTTTCCACAAACCGCAGCAGGACGCCCGTATCGGCGTTCTCCAGCCGGACGGGCGCATCCTCGATCTGCAAACGGCCGCGCTGCGCGATCAAGGCCATGCGGTGCCCGCGTTTTCGAGCATGCTCGACCTCATCCGCGGCGGCCCGCAGGCCCTGCAGCGCGCGCGCGCCCTAGCCGGGAAATTCGCAGCCGAGCCGTCCGTGCTGGTGCCGCAGGCCGATTGCCGGCTCCTTGCGCCCGTGCCGGTGCCCGAGCAGATGCGCGACTGCCTGGTTTTCGAGAAGCACTTTTTGCAGGCGCGCGCCAACGCCGCGGTCCTGAAAGCGCGCCTCTTGGGCGACAGCAGCCAGGAAGCCATCGCCGCCAGCGCCTCCGGCGTCGGCGCGGCGATCCCGCAGGTCTGGTATCAGCAGCCGCTCTACTACAAGGGCAACCGCTTCAGCGTGGTCGGCCCCGACGCCGACGTCCATTGGCCGTCCTATTCGCGCTACCTCGATTTCGAGCTGGAATGGGGCATCTTCATCGGGCGCAAGGGCCGCAACATTCCGGCCTCGGAGGCCCGCGACTACATTTTCGGTTACACGGTCTTCAACGATTTCAGTGCGCGCGATGCGCAGTACCGCGAGACGGAAGGCCGGCTGGGGCCGGCCAAGGGCAAGGACTTCGACACCGGCAACGCGATGGGTCCGTGCATCGTGACGGCCGATGCGCTGGCCGAACCCTACAATCTCGCGATGGCGGTTCGCGTCAACGGCGAGGAATGGGGCCGCGGAAACTCCCGCGACATGCACCATCGCTTCGAAGACATGATCGCGCACATCTCCCGCGACGAAACGCTTTATCCGGGCGAGTTCATCGGATCCGGCACCGTGGGCAACGGATGCGGACTGGAGCTCGACCGATGGATCAAACCCGGCGACATCGTCGAGCTGGAGGTGGAAGGCATCGGCATTCTTCGCAACCGCGTCGTCGCCGCACACAATCCGGCCTGACGCCGCACAGGTCTTATCACGTCGACGCCAGCTCCTTCTGGCCGAACCGCCGTCGCGCTCCTGCTCGCGTGCGCGTGCGGCCTGCGACCGCGTGCGCGGCGACGCATGTCGCGCGATACGCGCGCGCATGCGCATGATTTTTCAGCACGCATAACAGCTTCGCGCGTTTTCTTTCGCTGTTTGAAATTTTCCCGGCAAATTCTCTTTTGTCGATGCAGCAATGCATCTTCGCGCCGATTGCACGAAAGCATTTGCAGTCGTCGCGATTTCGATGAAACAATCATCGGCGTCGAACGCGCAATTGTCAGTACAGTTGCTTGAGCAGGAGTGACGAAGCGATGGCCGGCCAATCTCCGCAGTTTCAGAGTCTCGGTGCCGAAGGCAGCGGTCCGCGCCTCATGCATCATGTCGGGCGCGCAAGAGAGTTCGTGTTCGTCGGCGGCATGACGCCGCACGATCCGCTCACCGGCGCGGTGATCGGCGACATGCGCGCCGTGCCTGCGGACGAAGCCGGCAGGCTGCAGAGCGGCATCTATTTCGTCGACTCGCAGCTCGCACGCATCAAAAGCCAGACCTGGCAGACGCTGCGGAACCTGAAGGACGCGCTGGACCGCATGAGCGCATCCTTCGACCAGCTCGTGCATCTGCGCGTTTTCCTGCGCGACATCCGCGACGAGCCGGCCGTGCTCGACGTCCTGCGCAAGGTGGTCGGCGAGCTGCCGTCCGGCGAGATCGTCCAGGCCTGGAATCCGGGAGCGCCGGAGAGCTTCGACATCCAGATCGACGCCATTGCGCTCTGCGGCACGGCCGCGCGCCGCAACGTTTCAATCCCGGCCATCGATCATCTGAGTGCGCCGTTTGCGCTGGCCACGCGCGGCGGCGACCTCTTGTTCTCGTCCTGTATCGCCGGCATCCATACGCAGGACGACGGGCTGGCAACGCGGCTGACGCAGATCCCGGCCGCCCTGCGCGGCATTGCCGACAAGGCCGTCGGGCCGGTCACGCCGCGGGTCGAGGGCTATCTCGCGCAGCAACTGAAAATCTGGGAACACTTTCACGCCATCCTGCGGCACGAAAAAATCCCGCAAACCGACCTCCTGCTCAACTTCATGTGGGTGCGCCGCTCCATGCGGGAAATGGCGGACGGCTACACGAACCGCCCGCTGCTGCAGGCGACCGGGAGCAAGCATTGCCTGACCACCTTCCCGGCCGCGGGACTGCGGTTTCCCGATGCGCTGGTCGAAGGCCGCATCGTGGCCGTCTATCCGGATGCCAAGCGGCCGAAGACGATCAAGGTCGCCGATCACGGAATGTCCGGCGCCTATGTCGGCGCGGTCCAGGGCGGCGGACTGATCTTCACGTCGGGCGAAGTGCCGGTGCAGACCGAGGCGGGGCTTCCCATCCGTACCGCCGTCGACCTGACCGACGACATGCGCGCGCTCGATTTCGGCCGTTATCACGCGGAGGCCCTGATCATGCCGCAGGCGGATTTCGTGCTCAAGAAACTCAAGGCGACGCTCGCCCATTACGGCGTCTCGTTTCAGGATGTCGTGCACCAGTCGCTGTATCTGACCAACCCCGAGGATTTTCCGGCGCTCGAGAGGATCGCGTCGCTTTATTTCGGAGCGACGCTGCCGCCGACGACGATCGTCCCGATCCACCGGCCGTCGAACGCGCCCAGCGCGCGGCTGGAATACGAGGTGACGCTGGCGTCGCCCGATTAGCCGCCGCAGGCCGGAGCGACGCCGGACGGCGCGCGCGGATCGGGCATCGCACCGCAGGGGATTCCACAGCATGACCAGCAATGTCTTTGCCTCGCTGCTTCAAGGCGTGCGGATCCTGGACTGCACGCGCAACATTGCCGGGCCGGTATCGACCATGCTGGCGGCGGAAATGGGCGCCACGGTGATCAAGATCGAACCGCCGGGCGGCGACGAGATGCGTCAATGGCCGCCCTTCATCGACGGCGAGAGCGCCTACTTCATCAGTTGCAACCGCGGCAAGCGCAGCATCGTGCTCGACTTCAAGACCGACGAAGGCCGCGCTCTGTTCGGTCGCCTGCTCGCAACGGCGGACATCCTGATCGAGAACTACCGGCCGGGAACGCTCGAAAAGCTCGGCCTCGGCTGGCAGGCGCAGCGCGCGGCGCATCCGCGGCTGATCTGGATTTCGGTGAGCGGCTACGGCCGCAGCGGACCGCGCGCCGAGGCGCCGGCCTACGATTCGATGATCCAGGCGTTTTCCGGAATCATGGGCCTGACGGGCGAAGGCGGCCGCCCGCCGGTGCGCTGCGCCGGCTCCCCCATCGACATCGCGACCTCCTATCTGGCGTGGGGCGCGATCATGACCGGATTGTACGTACTGCGGACGACGGGAAAGGGAACGCTGCTCGAAGTGTCGCTGATGGAATCGGCGCTCGGCTTCATGCACGCCTATCTGCAGAGCGCGCTTGCCGGACACGCGATCCCCGGCCGGCTCGGCTCGGAAACGATGGGGATCTATCCGGTCGGCGCATTCACGGCAAAAGGCGACGACTACCTGTTCGTGCAGGTCAGCAACGAACGCCAGTGGAAACGCCTGTGCCAGTTGCTGGGAGCGCCCGCACTCGCCGACGACGCCCGCTTCTCGGACAATCCGTCGCGCGTGCGCAATCGCGATGCGCTGCGACCGCTCCTCCAGGCCCGGTTGAGCGAACGCCCGGCGAGCGAATGGGAGCAGGCCCTGATGCAGGCCGGCGTGCCGGCGAGCCATGTCCGCTCGATCGCCGACGTGGCGGCCGACCCGCAAGTCATCGCCCGCAACATGGTCAAACCGACGGCGCTGCCGAGCGGCAGGACGGTTCCGACCTGGGGCGTGCCGGTCAAGATGGACGAGCAGATCGAAGGACCCTTGCTGGGCGTTCCGTCGCTCGATCAGCACCGCGGCGAAGTGCTTGCGGAACTGGCGGAACTGGAAGCGCAGAGAACGGACTGAGATGGATTTTGAACTGACGGGCGAACAGCGCACGCTGATGCAAACGGTGAAGAGCTTCGTCGATCACCGTGTCGAACCGCGCATGCGCGAGATCGAGATCGAGAACCGCATTCCCGACGAGATTTTCGCCGAGGCGGCGGCGCTCGGCCTGTATGGGATAAGCATACCCGAGGAATACGGCGGCAGCGGCCTGAGCCGCCTGGAGCGCACGCTGGTCCACCAGATGCTCGGCCGCAGCGGCTTCGGCTTTGCCGGCGCACTCGCCTCGCACACCGGCATTGGATCCGACGCGCTCGTCTCGATCGGCAGCCCCGAGCAGAAGCAGCGCTATCTGCCGCGGATGGCGAGCGGCGCGTTGCGCGCAGCGTTCGCGCTCACCGAATCGGAGGCGGGGTCCGACGCCGGCGGCATCCGCACCGTCGCACGCAAGAAGGGCGATCGCTACGTCATCAACGGCGTCAAGCGCTTCATCAGCGGCGGCGCGCGCGCGGGACTGATCACCGTCGTCGCGCGCACCAATGCCGACCAGAGCGCCAGACAGTTCAGCGTCTTCCTGGTCGAGCCGTCGTTTCCCGGATTCCGCGTCGGCGAGGTCTACGAAACCATGGGAAGCCGCGGGCATCCCATCGTCGAGCTGGTGTTCGAGGATTGCGAGGTTCCGGAAGAGAACCGTCTGGGGCCGGAAGGCGACGGCTGGCTCGCGGCGATGAAGACGCTCAACGAAGGGCGTCCGCTGGTGGCGGCCCGCTGCGTCGGCGCGTGCGAACGGCTTATCGAGATATCGACCGAGTACGCCAAGTCGCGCCGGCAATTCCAGCGCGCGCTCGGCGACTTCCAGGCTATCCAGTTCATGCTCGCCGACATGGCGATGCGCACCGAAGCGGCGCGCTGGCTGACCTATCATGCCGCGGTCGAGGCCGATTCCGGCCAGTTGCGCCCGCAGACGGTTTCGATCGCCAAGCTCTTCGCCTCCGAGGCGCTCGCCTTCGTCGCCGACGCCGCGCTGCAGATCCAGGGCGGCACCGGCTACATCGCGGACAATCCAGTCGGCCGCTTCTATCGCGATGCCCGCGTCACCCGCATCTATGAAGGCACGTCGGAAATCCAGCGCATGATTATCGGCCGCGCGCTGCTGCGCGCATGAATGCCTCATCGCACCGGTCAAATTGGAGAAGGTCACGATGTACAAGGATATCGCCGTCGAACGCCGCGGACGCATCGTCTGCGTCACGCTCAACCGGCCGGAGCGCGCGAACGCCATCAGCGTCGCGACATCCGCTGAACTGCTGAAGGTCTTCACCGAATACCGCGATGATCCGGAACAGTGGGTGATGATCATCGCCGGCGCCGGCGAGAAGTCGTTTTGCAGCGGCATGTATGTCACCGAAGCCGCCGAAAAGACCGCGGCCAAGGGGCGCACCGAGGGCTACACGATCTTCAAGCCGTGGACCGACATGATGCAGTCGATCCACAAGCCTTTCATCTGCGCGGTGAACGGCGCATGCGTCGGCGGCGGCTGGCACCTGGTCGCCGACAGCGACATCGTGATCGCCTCCGACAATGCCGTGTTTCTCGACACGCACGTCAATATCGGCCTCATCAACGGCGTGGAATCGGCCGGCTTCGCATTCAAGATGCCGCTCGGCATCGTCATGCGCATGGTGGTCGAAGGCCGCTACTTCCGGGTGAACGCGCAGCAGGCGCTGCAATGGGGGCTGGTGTCGGAAGTCCTGCCGCAGGACAGGCTGATGGCCAAGGCATGGGAGATCGCCGGCCATATCGCTGACGAAGCGGCCCCCCTGGCCGTGCAGGGGTCGAAGAAGGCGATCCTCGGAGCGCTGGATCGCGGTCCGACCGAGGGGATTCCCTATACCTGGACCGTGCTGACCGACATCCAGGACACCGAGGACACCAAGGAGGGATTCCGCTCCTTTGTCGAGAAACGAAAGCCCAAATTCGTGGGACGCTGACCGGACGGCGGCGCCCGCCATCGGTCTCGAATCTGCCTTCCCTGAAGCGCGGTTGCGTTCCGCCTGCCGGCCCGCAATCAATTCGATCCGATCCGGGGCAGCTCCGGCTGGCTGTCGAAACGCGCCAGTTTCTCGAACAGGGGCCTCGCCTCCCTTCCGATCATCGGCTCGGTGAGCGAGAGGAATTTCCGCTCGAGGTCCTGCCAGCTCATTGGATTTCCCGGATTGCCGAGCGCCAGCGTCGTGGTCTCGACCCGGCACCGGCCATCCGCAAAGGTCACCTCGATCTCGCCCGCCGTCTTGTCCATGGTCGCGACCGGCTCAAGTGCCACCTTGCGGACGGTTGCTCGGACCGTCTCGTCGCCGACCGTCTGCGGGGTGAAATCGAGCTGCGTCAGGCCGCGGCCGGCGAGCGCCAGCGCAATGCAGAAGGCGAGACTGAATTTGCCCTCGAACGGGGTCTGCGGGTCCGGCTTGCCGGCGAGCTGGATGGCGAGCGGATGAACGCGAACCTTGATCTGGCTGATCGCGGCCAAGTCCACATCGCCTGAAATCCTGCGGCCGGCGTCGATGACCGGATGGGTCAACAGACAGGACGCATACGGCTTGAAGGTGTTGCGCGTGATTTCCCAGCCCTCGTTGAAATCGAAATCATGGATCCGGACCGACTTGTCCTGGACCAGCGCCCGGTCGAGGCCGCTGCCGGGCTCGATCAGGTCGAGGCCGGCCTCGAAGCCCTCGCCCGCCATCTGCGCCGCAAGCACGCCGTTGATCGCCGCCTTTCCGGCATGGAACGGCTTACCGGGCGTGCCGAAGGAACCGGTCAGGCCGGCGACCTGCGTCGCCGCCAGACCGACAGCGCGCTTCATTTTCTCGGCATCAAGCCCGTAGAGAAGACCGGCAGCAACCGCAGCGCCAATGCAGCCGCACACGCCGGTCGAATGGATGTGCCGTTCATTGATCGCCACACCGAAACCACCGCCGCCGACGCGGCCGCCCACCTCGAAACCCGCAACGAAGGCGCGAAAAATCGCCGTCGGACTGGCTCCGGCATCGCCGCCGGCGGCGAAGCTTGCCGCGAAGATCGGCCCACTGAGATGGGCGATCGAACGCACATGGGTGTCGTCGAAGTCGAGACAATGGGCCATCATGCCATTCACGAGCGCGGCCGGCGCCGCGGCCGCCTGACCGGCGAGCAGAATTTGCGCCCTGCCTCTGCTCTGCCATTTCTCGACGGCGCGCTTGAGCGCCTGCACCGGCTGCTGGTCGGCCGCGCCGATGGCGACGCCGAACCAGTCGACGATCGCAAAGCGCGCGGCATCGACGACATCGTTCGGCAATTCCCGCCGCATAAGGGACTGCGAGAAACTCGTGACGGCATCGGCATTTCTGGGCATGGTCGCCTTCGTTACCGGACGGAGTGGGACTTGAGCTTCGACATGATGCGTTCGCGGTCGGCGCCGAGCTGCGGTGCCGGCTGACGGACGCCGGTGGTCAGACCGGAACGCGCCAGCGGATTGGCAAGCACCGGAATGCGCCCTTCGACCGGATGTTCGATCCATTCGACGAGCCCGCGCGCCTGCGCGTGCTCGCTGTTGATCGCCTCGTCGGGCGTGTAAACTGGCATGATGGGAACGTCGTTCTCGAGCATCCAGGCGACGAGCTCATCACGCGGCCGCGAGGCGCACACTTCGGCAATCGCTTCCCGGTAGCGCGCCGCACGATCGCCATGATGCGTATGCCGGTCCCTTGCCGTCTCGTCCGCCGCGATGAGATCGGGACGGCCGATCATCTCGCAGAAATGCTTCCAGATATGCGCTTCGAGAAGCGAGACCGCGACAGCTTTGCCGTCCTTCGTCGGATAGGTCGCGTAGCGCGGATTGCGCCCCCACAATTCCATCTGCGGCGCGTCCTTGAAGCCGGCCAGGTGCGCGAGCGCTGCGTTCGACAGGACATTCGACATGCTGAACAGGGCATCGAACATCGAGATATCGAGATGCGCTCCCTCGCCGGTCACGGAGCGACGCTGAAGCGCCGCCAGGATGCCGATGACCGCATAGGTCGCCGCCGCATAGTCGGCCGCCTGAAAACCCGGATTCGAAGGAACACCCGCGCCGCCCGTCGTCACACCCATGCTGCCGGTCGTGCACTGGATCACGAGGTCATGGCCGGGAATCTGCGAGAACGGGCCGCTCTGGCCGAAACCCGTGATCGAACAATAGATCACCGCGGGACTGATCTTGCGTACGGCGTCGTAGTCGATGCCAAGCCGCCGGGTCACGCCGGTGCGAAACGATTCGACGACCACGTCCGCGGTTTCCAGCAGACGCCGGACCATCGCGCGGTCATCTTCGCGCGAAAGATCGAGGTCGATACTCTCCTTGTTGAGATTGACGGTATTGAAATAGACGCTTTCCTTGCGGAAATTCGGCGCGTTGTGGCGTCCGAGATCGCCGACCGGCGGCTGCTCGACTTTGATGACCTCGGCGCCGAAATCCCCCAGCATCTGGGTGCACCACGGCCCCGGAAGCATCCGGCTGAAGTCCACGACACGCACGCCCTCAAGCGGGGAGCGCTTTTTATTCCGGCTTTCCATGCAAGCAACCCTTCCGAAATCCGCCGCCCCACCGTTCACAGACGCGAGGGCAGATAGGTCACGATCTGCGGGAAGATCACGATGAGAAGGATCGAAAGCGCCAGCAACACAAAGAATGGCAGCGACGCCTGCGCGATCGAGAACAGATCGCGCCTGGTCAGGGTCTGGATCACGAAAAGGTTGAAGCCGACCGGCGGCGTGATCATCGCGATCTCCACGATAATGACGAGATAAATGCCGAACCAGACAAGGTCGAAGCCGAAGGCGCGAACGCTCGGCAGGATCACGGCCGCGGTCAGCAACACGATCGAGACGCCATCGAGGAAGCAGCCGAGGATCAGGAAGACCACCGTCAGTCCGAGCAGGAACAGATAGGGCGGCAGGTTCATGTCGGTGAGCGCCGCCGCCATCGCCCGCGGGATGCCGGCAAAGCCCATTGCCACCGACAGGAACGCCGCGGCGGTCATGATGAAAGCGACCATGCACGAGGTCATCGTGGCGCCGACGAGGCTGCCGCGGAACGAGTCCCAGCTAAGCGAGCCGAACGCGAGCGACAGCGCGAGCGAGCCGGCAACGCCCACGGCTGCGGCCTCGGTCGGCGTTGCGATCCCGGCATAGATCGAGCCAACCACGCAGCCGATCAGGCCGATGATCGGCAGCATGCGCCGGCCGGCATAGAGCGCTTCGCGGAGACTGAAACGGGTTGCTTCCTCCTTGGGGAAGAGGTCCGGACGCACCAGCGCGTAACCGGCAATGTAGCTCGAGAACAGCCCCATCAGCAGGATGCCCGGCAGAATTCCCGCGACGAACAATTGTGCAATCGAGACGTCGGCGGCGCCGCCATAGACGATCATGATGATCGAGGGCGGGATCATCAGGCCGAGCGTACCCGACGCCGCCAGGGAGCCGATGGCGAGATTCTGCGGATAGCCGCGCGTTTCGAACTCATTGAGCGAAATCTTGCCGATCGTGGCGCAGGTCGCGGTCGAGGAGCCGGACACCGCGGCAAAGATGCCGCAGCCGATCACGTTCACATGCATCAGCCGGCCGGGGATCGACCGCAGCCAGGGCGCAAGCCCCTGGAACATGTCCTCGGACAGCCGCGTCCTGAACAGGATCTCGCCCATCCAGATGAAAAGCGGCAGCGACGTCACCGTCCATTTCGCGCTTTCGCCCCAGGCGGAGGTTGCGAGGATGGGCCCGAGCGTCGACAGGTCCGAGAAGAAGCACAGCGTGATCAGGGCGATCGCCATCAACGAAAAGGCCACCCAGACGCCGGCAAACAGAAAGAGAAACAGCGCGACGACCAGCGCAAGAGAGAACAGGGTGAGGCTCATGTTCGGTCCGCCGTTTCCTAGTGTCCGAGTTCGTCTTTGCTGGCATAGCCGGGCATCGTGCCGCGGATTGCGCCGATCAGCGCCTCCGCCACCGAAGTCAGCAGCGCCGCGACGCCGATCGTGAGCAGAATCTGGGGGATGACCAGCGGAATGGCGACGACGCCCGAGGACACCTCGCCCACCTCATAGGTCTCGATCGTCATATCGACGAGATAGAAGAGAAAAAAGCCGGACAGCAGCGTTGCAATCGTGAGGCAGAGGATCTCGGCCCTGAGCCGCAGCCCGGGGCCGAGTCGATAGAGAAGCAACGAGACACGAACGTGCCCGCCGTTCCGGAACGTGTAGGCCAGCGCCATGAACGAAGACGCCGCCATGCAATAACCGGCGATTTCGGGCGCCGACGGCACGAGAATGCCGAACAGACGCCCGATCACCTGCGCGAGCACGACCACGCACATCAGAACCATGGCCGCCGCGGCGACAACGAAACATCCAAGAGAAAAGAGCTCCGAAACTCGCCGCATGGCCAGGCTCCAAGTGAGTGAAGGAGGCGTCTAGTGCTGCATCGCCTTGACGATGGCCGCACCGTCGGGACCGGCTTTCTTTGCCCATTCCTCGACCATCGTGCTGCTGACGGCCTTGATTTCCTTCATGAAGGAATCGCTCGGCTTGGTAATCACCATGCCTTGCTCCTTGAGAATGGCCATGGCCTGGTCGCCGGCTTCCCTGCTCACCTTCCAGCCGCGCTCTTCCGCCGCCTTCGCCGCGGCGAGGACCGCCGCCTGCGTCTTCTTGTCGAGACGATCGAAGGCGCGCTTGTTCATGATCACGAAGTTCTTGTTATGCCAGGCGCGGACATCGAGGTAATGCTTGGTGTATTCCCACGCCTTGGTGTCCTTGCCCGTGATCGGCGACGTGATCATCGCCTGAATGACGCCGGTCGCGAAGGCTTGCGGCGCCTCCACCTGCTCGACGGTGGTCGGCGTCGCGCCGAGCTTCTCGGCGAGCCGCGACGTCGCCGCGTTATAGGCGCGCATCTTCATGCCCTTGAAATCGGCGACATCCTTCACCGGATTCTTGGTATAGAAGGCGGTGCCCGGCCACGCGACAGAATAGAGCAGGATCAGCCCCTGCTTCGCGAAACGCTGCTCGAGCAGCGGGCGCTGCAGCTTCCAGAGCTTCATCGAATCGTCGTAGCCGGTCGCCAGAAACGGAATGGAGTCCGCCTCGAACATCGGATCTTCGTTGCCATAGGCGGAGAGCAGCACTTCGCCGATCTGGATCTGGCCGGAGCTGACCGCGCGCTTGATCTCGGGCTGGCGATAGAGCGACATGCCGCTGTGCACGACGATTTCCAGAGCGCCGTCGGAAAGCTTCTTCACTTCGTCGGCGAAGAACTTCACGTTCTGCGTCTGGAAATTGGTGTCGTTGAACCCGGTAGCCATGTTCCATTTTTCGGCGGCTTGCGCCGCCCAGGCGCTCATCAGAACGATGCCGGCTGCGCCAGCGAGCAGTGTCTTGAGATTTCGCATTGCTACTCCTCCCGTACTTTTGGTTGACCTTGAACGATCAGCGCCCGGTGAACCTGGCTTCACGCTTTTCGAGGAACGCTGACACCCCTTCCCGCTTGTCGTCGGTGCCGTAGATGGCCGTGACCAGCGAGTATTCGAAGGCGATGCCTGCCCGCAGATCCATTTGCAGACCCGTGTGCACGGCACGCTTCGCAAACGCGAGGCTAATCGGCCCGCGCTTTTCGAAAATGGCGATGAGCTTCCTGGCCTCAGCGAGCGCCTCGCCCTTGGCGACAAGCCGGTTGATCAGTCCGATGCGAAACGCCTGCTCGGCGTCGATCGGCTCGGCGAGGAACAGCATCTCGCAGGCGTTGCCCGGACCGACGAGGCGTGGCAGGCGCTGCGTGCCGCCGAAGCCGGCGACCGTGCCGATGCGCGCGCTTGTGATCGCATAGGACGATCCCTGCCCGCCGATGCGGATATCGCAGGCGAGCGCAAGCTCCAGTCCGCCGGTGATGCAGAAGCCTTCGATCGCCGCGATGACCGGCTTCGACAGCGACTCCAGCAATTCGCACAGCCTGTTGGCGCGTCCGAAAAAGGCATCGCCGTCGGCGACCGATCTGACTTCGAGCGCCTCGTTGAGATCGGCGCCGGAGGAGAAGAACCTGGCATCGCCGGTAATGACGATGCCGCGCACGGCGGGATCGGCATCCGCCTTACGCACCGCCGCGTCGATCTCGTCGATGGTCGCCTTGCTCAGGGAGTTGCGCTTCTCGATCCGGTTGATCCGGATGATCGCGGCGGCGGCGTCACGCTCGACGAGGATGTTCTCATAACTCATCGAAGGCTCCTCAGGAAATCGCTTGCAGGGTTGGGCGCGCGGACACGGGCATCGCCGCCGCGTGACGGCTCAACGTTCCGAATACGGCTGCGTTGTCGCGACCGAGCTTGGGGCTTGGACGGGTGATAAGCGGCGGCGTCTTCGACAGACGCAGCGGCACGCCGAGCGAAGGCCACGCGCCGCGCTCGTCGGAAAGCGTGAAATGCAGCCCCCGCGCTCTGGTGTGTTCCGCCGCCATCATTTCGGCGGGACTCACGACGGCGACGGCGCGGCCGCCGCCCGCGCGCAACCGCGAAACAGCCTCGGCGCGTGACAGGCTCGCGATGTTCTCGGCAAGCGCAGCATCGACCGCGCCGGTCACGAGGATCGCGCCGTCGGCCACGCGGAGCACCTGCGTGTCCGGTGCAAAGTCCGCCTCGTTCCACGCGACCTGGGTGGCCCAGGCCATGATGTCCTGCATCGACAGATCGATGGACTGGCCGCAGGTGCTGCGATCGCGTTCCTCGAGCGCGGCAAGAACGGCAACGACCGCCGCGGCGGCCCCCATCACGTCGGCGGCGGAAATGCCGGTCTTAAGAGGCGTGCCGTCGGCGGCGCGGATCAGGTGCATCAGGCCGGACATGCCCTGCACCACGGTGTCGAAGGCTGGCCGGCCGGGATAGCGCGAATCCGCGCCGAACCCCGAAATGCCGCAATAGATCATGCGTGGGTTGATCGCCGCGATCTCATCCGCACCGAAGCCGCGCCGGGCGAGCGCCCCCGGCTTCATGTTCTCGATCAGCACGTCCGACTGCGCGATCAGCGCGCGGAGACGGTCCCGGCCCGCCGCGCTGCCGAGATCGAGCACCACGCTGCGCTTGCCGGAATTGGTGACGGTGTAGAACGTGCTCTGGCCGCGATCGATCGGCGGCCAGGCCCGCGCCGCCTCGCCTTCCGGCGGCTCGATCTTGATCACGTCGGCGCCGAGCGCGGCGAACATCCGCGCCGCCGCGGGCGCGGTCGTGTAATGCCCGATCTCGAGAACGCGGATCCCGGCAAGCGGGGACGCGAGCGGCTCGCTTCCGGGAGCGGGGACCGCGCCGCGAGCGCGCAGCGCGCCCTCGACCATGGCCCGGTCGGCATCGGTCGGTACGCCCGGCGCGCGACCCGGCGTGCGGTTCATGCGCAGCGGCGACGCCGGCACATAGACGCCGTCGTCCGCGCGGCCGATCATGCCACGATAGTCGAGGTTCGGCTCGCGCGGATACTGGTCCACCGGAACGATCGCCCCGCCGGCAATGCTCGCCGCGGTGAGCGCGGCAATGCAACCCTCGACGGTCTGCGTGACGATCCAGGCCTGCACCGCGGCATCGACCGCGGCATTGTTGGCGACGCGCGCCACCGAACTTGCGAAGTCGGGATGCTGGGCAAGCTCCGCGCGCCCGATCACCTGGCAAAGACGCTGCCACTGGTCGTCGCTGCCGGTGCAGATCTGCACCCATCCGTCGCGTGCACGAAAAACATTCCAGGGCGACGACAGACCGTGCCGGTTGCCGATCCGCCCGACATCCGCCGCCGCGTTTGCGCCGAACAGGCGTGCGATCAGCGACGACATCGCCGCAAATCCGCAATCGTAGAGCGCGACCTCCGCTTCCTGTCCGGTTCCGGATTTGCGGCGCACGCGCAAGCCGGCGATCACCGCAGCCGCGGCATTGAGGCCGGCGAGATATTCGACGATCGGCACCGGGCACACCACCGGCATGCCGTCCGGCAGTCCGTTGGTATGGAGAATGCCGGCAAGCGCCTGGATTTCGACATCGCTCAGCGGCGCGCCGGCAAGCGGGCCATCGCTGCCGCAGGCGGTGATGTCGCAGACGATCTGCGTCTCGCGGGCCGGACGACCAGCGCCATCAAGATCGCTCGACAGCAGAACGACATCCGCGGCCGCAGCAAGATCGGCCATCAGCGCATCGTCGCCGCCGGAGCGGCGCCACCGCAGTTTGCCGGCGGCAAGCTGGCGCGAGAAGCGCGACTTGCCGTGCGCATCGGCGTCCTCGACCGCGATGACGGTCATCCCGAGCTGTGCAAGCAATGCGCCGCAGACCGCCGCGCCGACGCGCTGGCCGAGCTCGGCCACCAGATAGGGCGGCAACGCGGCGTCCTGCGGGTTTGCGGGTGCGGCCGGCATCATCGCGCGTCCCCGCGGAAGTTCGGCCGCCGCTTTTCCCGGGCCGCGGCGGCGGCCTCGCGCGCCTCGTCGCTGCCGAAATAGAGCGCGACGGCGTTGTAGCCGAGCTGACGGATCGAGCCGATCGCGTCGGTATCGGCATTGAACGACGCCTTGGCGATCGCAAGCGCTGTCGGGCTGCGCTGCAGCAGTTCGTCGCACCAGCGCGCGGTTTCGGCGTCAAGCTCCGCGTCCGGCACGACGGCGTTGACGAGCCCCATCGCCAGCGCCTCGGCCGCCGAATAACGGCGGCACATATAGACGATCTCCCGCGCGCGCTTCTCGCCGACGATGCGTGCGAGATAGGCGGTACCGAAGCCGGCATCCACCGACCCGACCCTGGCACCAAGTTCGCCGAACTGCGCGGTGTCGGAGGCGATCGTGAAATCGCACAGGGCCGCGAGCGTGTTGCCGCCGCCCAGCGCGTAACCGCGCACCTTGGCGATCACCGGTTTCGGAATATCGCGGATCGCGCCGTGAATGCGCTCGAGCGCAACGCCGAGGATCCCCCGGCCCTGCCGCTCCGATTTCGGCTGCGAGGTGTCGGCGCCGACGCAGAAGGCGCGCGGCCCCGCCCCGGCCAAAACGACGACGCCGACCGTCCTGTTCCAGCCAGCCCGCAGCAGCGCATCGGCGATCTCCTCATAGGTCGCGACACGCAAGGCATTGAGCGCATCCGGACGGTTGATCGTCACGGTCGCAACGCCGTTCTGCTCGCTATAGACGATATCGCCGTAATCGCTCATGCCGTCACAAATCGCTGCCGCTTCAGGAGCGGTACGCAGCCACTCCCGTCAGTTCGCGGCCTTCAATGAGGGTGAGAATCTGGTTGGTGCCGTCCGGCACCGTCAGCATGCGAGCGTCGCGATAGAGCTGTTCGAGCCCCATCTCGCGGCTCAGGCCCATCGCGCCGTGCACCTCCATCGCCAGCGATATCGCGCGCTGGCAGGAATTGACGGCGAAGCGTTTCGCCATCGCCGAAACCTGGTTGGCGCGCTCGCCCTTATCGATGCAGGAAAGTGCATAATAGCACATCAGCCGGCTCGAGGTGACGGCGGCGGTGATGTCGGCCAGCAATTCCTGGACGAGCTGGAAGCTCGCGATCGACTTGCCGAACTGCACGCGGTCCCTGGCATAGGTCATCGCCGCATCGAGCGCCTTCTGCGCCAGATGCACGGCGAAAAGCCCGAAGATCGGGCGGTTGGCGAGCCAGGTCAGGGTGAGGATCCGCGCCGCATCGCCGGGTTCGCCGAGCGCGTTGGCTTTCGGCACGCGGCAATTCTCGAACAGCACCTCGCTGAGATGTCCCTGCTTCAGGCCGAGCATGCCGATCTCAAGCGCCGTGAACGGCGAATGGTCGCGCTCGATAATGACGCGAACAAGATTGCTCAGGCCCCGGTCGTCCTTGCCGACCGAACAGGTGACGTTGATCATGTCGCAGATGCTGGCGTTGGTAATCCACATCTTGCGGCCGTTCACGACATAGACGTCGCCCTCCTCCGCCGCACGCGTCTTGACGCTGCGCGGATCGGAGCCGACATCCGGCTCGGTATTGCCGGTGCAGGCGATGCGCTTGGCGGAAATGATGTCCGGCAGGAAGCGCGCGCGCTGCTCCTGGTTGCTCGACAGGAAGATGCGGGCGCCGGTGCCCTCATGCGCGATCACGGCAAGCGCGATGGCGGGCGGCAATTGCTCGTGCATCAGCCCGAGCGTCAGCGCGGAAAGGCCGGCGCCGCCGGCCTCTTCCGGAATGCGCGCGCAGGTCAGCCCCTGTGCGGCGCAGACGGCAAAGATCTTCTGCATCGCCTCTTTCGGCAGCGGCGTGTCGCGATCATGAGCGACGAGGAGCGGTTCGATGTCGCGCTCGACCATGCGGCGCGTCGACTCCTGAATCATCCTCTGTTCGCTGTCGAGCTCGAATTCCATCGCGTTCCTTCATTCGCGCAACGGCGCGATCCTCATGAGATTTCGCTCAAACCATACGATGGAATTCAATTGTATACAAGCGTAGCCTGAGCTAGGATCGCGCCCGAAAATGAGCGGTCCGCCGGGACGCGGGCGCGCCCGTACGTGCGTCGCAGGACAAGAAGCCACATGACCATGCAAAGCGGACCGTCGTCGCCGGATTTCATCAAGCGCCCGCTGCAACTGCTGATCAACGGACAATGGTGCGAGGCCGTGTCCGGCCAGCGCATCGATGTCGAGAATCCCGCAACCGGGTCCGTGTTCACCTCGACCCCGGCGGCCGACGCCGCCGATATCGACGCGGCGGTCAAGGCCGCGCGCGCATCGTTCGAGAGCGGCTCCTGGCGACGCATGTCGTCGGTGCAGCGTGAACAGATCCTGTGGAAGCTGTCGGACCTGATCGAGAACAATATCGACGAGCTGGTGACGCTCGAAATCCTCGACAACGGCATGCCGATCTCGCTCGTGACCCGGGCGATCGAACGCGCCATCGACGGGCTGCGCTATTACGCCGGCATGTGCACGAAGATCTACGGGCGCACGACCAACATCTCCGGCAAGCGCGCGGAGTTTCACGCCTTCTCGCAACTGGAGCCGGTCGGCGTCGCCGGCCTGATCGTGCCGTGGAATTCGCCGCTTTCGGCGGCGCTGAACAAGGTGGCGCCGGCGCTCGCGGCCGGATGCAGCTGCATTCTCAAGCCCGCGGAGCAGACGCCGCTCACGGCCCTGCGCCTCGGCGAACTCGCACTCGAGGCCGGCGTGCCGCCCGGCGTGCTGAACGTCGTGACGGGTTATGGCCGCACCGCCGGCGCCGCGCTCGCCCGGCACCCCGACGTCGACAAGATTTCCTTCACGGGCTCCACCGAAGTCGGCAAGGAGCTTGTTCGCGCCGCCGCCGGAAATCTCAAACGGCTCAGTCTCGAGCTCGGCGGCAAGTCACCGGTGTTCGTCTTCGACGACGCCGACATGGATATAGCCATTCCGCGCGCGGCGGCGGCGATCTTCGCCAATACGGGCCAGATCTGTTATGCGGGCTCGCGCCTCTACGTCCAGAAAAAGTCGTTCGACAGGGTCGTCGAGGGCGTCGCCGCCGCCGGACGCAAGATGAAGATCGGCGACGGCTTCAGCAAGGACACCGAACTCGGCCCGCTGATCTCCAGCCAGCAGCACAAGCGCGTGCTGGGCTACATCGAGGCCGGCCGCGCCGAAGGCGGCGCACTGGTGAGCGGCGGAAAGGCCCTTGAAAGAGAGGGCTATTTCGTCGAACCGACCGTGTTCACCGGGCTCGCTCCCGACTCGCGTCTCCTCAACGAAGAGATTTTCGGACCGGTGCTGGTCGCAACCCCGATCGATGATCTCAATGAACTCGCGGCCAAAGCCAATGCGACGCGCTACGGCCTCGGCGCCGGCATTTTCACCCGCGACCTCAGCAATGCGCACCGGCTCGCCAACCTGATCCGCGCCGGCAACATCTGGGTGAACTTCTACGGCGGCGCCGACAAGTCGCTGCCGTTCGGCGGCTACAAGGAGTCCGGCTGGGGCCGCGAAGGCGGCGAAGACGGCATCGAGGCGTTTCTCGAAAAGAAGGCGGTCTATATCCGGCTATGACAGCGACCATGACCGCGCAAAGCACAGCGACCGCGCCGCAGCCTCCGGCCGCGATCCTGCGCGGGCTTGCCGGCCGGGCCGAAACGATCGTCACGCCCGTGCGCGGCTGCGCGATCCACTGGCGGCTGTGGGGCAGCGGCCGCCCACTCCTGCTGCTGCACGGCAACGCCGGAAGCTGGTCGCACTGGGCACGCAATATTCCGTTTCTCGCGCGCGGCCATCGCGTCATCGCCGTCGACATTCCGGGATTCGGCGATTCCGGGATGCCGCCGGAACCCTACTCGGCCGACAGCATCGCCGCGCTGCTGCGGGAAGGCCTGCCCGCTCTCGCCATCGGCGACGCGCCGCTTCGCATCGTCGGGTTCTCCTTCGGCAGCAGCGTCGCCGGCGCGTTGGCGAAGCAGCTCGGCCCGCAAGCAGCGATCCTCGTCGTCGTCTCGGCGGGCCATCTGCGCCTGAGCAAGGCGGCGATCCCCCCGTTCGCATCCTGGCGCAAGCTGAGCGATCCGGCCGCGCGGCGGCAGGCGCATCGCCGCAATCTCGAAGTGATGATGATCAGCAGGCCCGAACGGATCGACGATCTTGCGATCGAGATCCAGAGCGAGAATACCGCCAAGGCGCGCCTCGCCGGCGAGAAGGTCACCGGCCCGCATCCGCTGCGCGACGATCTGACCAGGCTCGCCTGCCCGTTCTCCGGAATCTGGGGCGCGCAGGATCGCACCATCGGTCCGCACATGCCGGAGCGTCTCGCGCTGTTTGCCGCGCTCGGCCGCGCCGGCCACGCCCACGTCATCGCCGATGCGGGCCACTGGCATCCCTACGAGGCGGCCGACGCCTTCAATCGCCGCCTCGCCGGCGTGCTGGCGGAGGCCGGGCGATGAGATATCCCGTGCCGGACTTGCCAGTACGTATACGAATGTATACAAAGCCCTTATCGGAGACCTGAGGCATGCGCGCTTCCACCAAACCGCGTCGGCGTATCGGTAACGAGCCCGTTGGCGTCGGCCATTCCGGCGGATCGCTCGCCGAGGGCGTCTATACGCGGCTGCTCGATGCGATCAACAAGGGCGAATTGCGGCCCGGCGATGCGCTGCGGGAGGTCGATCTCGCCTCCCGCCTGGGCGTCAGCCGGACACCGATCCGCGAGGCGCTGCAACGCCTCGAATCGGAAGAAGTGCTGGTCAAGCGCGACCGCAGCCTGATCGTCCCGCTGGTCGACGAGAAGCAGATCCTCGAACTCTACGCGATGCGCGAGGCGCTCGAGGGGGCCGCCGCGGCGCTTGCCGCGCGCTCCGCCACCGAGGTCGAGGTCGAGGTGCTGGCGCAGATCCTCAGCGAGGAATCGGCGCTGCCGGACAACGCCTCCGACGTGCATGCCGCCGTCAACAAGAGCTTCCACGCCGCGATCTACCGCGCCGCCAACAACCGCTATCTGCTCAAGTCGCTCAACGCGCTGCAGGATGCGATCACGCGGCTGAACGCCACGACGTTCGCTTATCCCGGCCGGCCGAAGCGCGCGATCCGTGAACATCGCCTGATCTATCGCGCGATCGCGGACCGCGACCCGGCCGCCGCCGAGCAGGTGGCACGCCAGCACATCCGCGAGGCGCTGCGCTACCGCATGATGCTGATCAACAACACCCAACGCTGAGTACCGCAGTGAAGGCCGCAGCCGCACAATGAAAGTTCTCGTTCCTGTCAAGCGTGTCGTCGATTTCAACGTCAAGGTCCGCGTCCGGCCCGACGGTTCCGGCGTCGATCTCGCCAATGTGAAGATGTCGATGAACCCGTTCGACGAAATTGCCGTCGAACAGGCCATCCGCTTCAAGGAGCAGGGCAAGGCGTCGGAGATCGTCGTGGTCTCTGTGGGCCCGAAGGAAACAAACGAAACGCTGCGGACGGCGCTCGCGATGGGCGCCGACCGCGGCATCCACGTCCTCGCAAGCGGCCCGGTCGAGCCGCTCGCGGTGGCCAAGATCCTCGCGCGCATCGTCGGGGACGAAGCGCCGAAGCTCGTGATCGTCGGCAAGCAGGCGATCGACGACGACTGCAACCAGACCGGCCAGATGCTCGCAGGCCTCCTGCGCTGGCCGCAGGCGACGTTCGCGTCGAAGGCGGACGTGAGCGAGAGCACGGTGACCGTCACGCGCGAGATCGACGGTGGCCTGCAGACGCTCGCGCTCGACCTGCCGGCTGTCGTCACCTGCGACCTGCGCCTGAACGAACCGCGCTACGCAAGCTTGCCGAACATCATGAAGGCGAAAAAGAAGCCGATCGCGGAGACCACGCCTGAGGCGCTCGGCGTCGACATCGCGCCGCGGCTGAAGATCAGCAGGACTTTCGAACCGCCCGCCCGCAGCGGCGGCCGCAAGGTCGCGAGCGTCGCGGAGCTGGCGCAGCTCGTCCGCGACCACGTCGGCGTCTGAAAAGAGAGCGGGAAGCATCCATGAGCGTTTTGCTGCTTGCCGAACACGACAACGCGAAGACGACCGACGCGACCGCGCGGGCGCTTTCGGCCGCCTTGCAGACCGGAAAGCCGGTCGACATCCTCGTGGCCGGCGAAAACTGCCGTCCGGCCGCCGAAGCCGCCGCCGCCTTGTCCGGCGTCGCCCGCGTCATCCTGGTCGAGGACGCTGCCTACAAACACGGCCTCGCTGAAGTGCTGGCCGACCTCATCGTCCAGCTCGGCGCGCAGCATTATCAGACCTTCGTCGCGGCGGGCACCGCACTCGGCAAGAGCGTGATGCCGCGCGTCGCCGCCCTCTTCGACGTCATGCAGGTGACGGATGTGAGCCGTGTGGTGTCGCCGACGAGCTTCGAGCGGCTGATCTATGCCGGCAACGCGATCCAGCTCGTCGAGGTGCCGCAGGGCAAGACGGTGCTGACCGTTCGCGTCTCCTCCTTCGAGCCCGTCAAGGTCGGCGGCAGCGCGCCGATCGAGACCGCAGCGGCGGGCCCCGCCTTTCCGCGGACGCGGTTCGTCGGCGAGAGCGTCCAGCAGACCGGCCGCCCGGAACTGACTTCGGCGCGCGTCGTCGTCTCCGGCGGGCGCGGCATGGGCTCCGCCGACAATTTCGACGCGCTGATCAAGCCGATCGCGGACCGGCTCGGCGCCGCGATCGGCGCATCCCGCGCCGCCGTCGATTCCGGATTTGCGCCCAACGATCTTCAGGTCGGGCAGACCGGCAAGGCGGTGGCGCCCGAACTCTATATCGCGGTCGGCATTTCCGGCGCGATCCAGCATCTCGCCGGCATGAAAGATTCGAAGGTCATCGTCGCCATCAACAAGGACGAGGAAGCGCCGATCTTCCAGATCGCGGACTACGGACTGGTCGGAGACCTCTTCACCGTCCTGCCCGATCTCGATCGGGCGCTGCAGCAACAAAACCGAGTTACGTAACGCGGACGTCAAGCAATGCAAAACGAACTTCCTGAATCTGCCGGTGTGGTCGTCGTCGGCGCGGGCAATGCGGCCTTCTGCGCGGCGCATGCTGCCGCCGAACGCGGCGTATCGGTGCTGGTGCTGGAGCGCGCGCCGGAGGCGGAAGCCGGCGGCAACAGCCGCTTCACCGCCGGTGCATTCCGCTGCGTCTATGACGGTGTCGAGGACCTCAAGGCGCTGATGCCCGATCTCGCGACAGAGGAAATCGCGAACACCGATTTCGGCACCTATACCGAAGAAAAGTTTTTCGACGACATGGGCCGCGTCACGGAATATCGGACCGATCCCGACCTCTGCGAGATCCTGGTGAAGCAGAGCCGCGAGACCATGCAGTGGATGCAGAAGAAGGGCATCCGCTTCATCCCGATCTACGGCCGCCAGGCCTACAAGATCGACGGCAAGTTCAAGTTCTGGGGTGGGCTCACGGTCGAATCCTGGGGCGGCGGCCCCGGGCTCATCGAAGCGCACACCACTATCGCGCGCAAGACCGGCATCGCGGTCGCCTACGATACCCGCGCCGTCTCGCTCATCGCCGACGACGACGGAATTCAGGGCGTGGTCGTCAAGCACGCCGGCCGGACGCGCAAGATCAGGACGAAATGCGTCGTTCTCGCCGCCGGCGGTTTCCAGGCCAACGCCGAGATGCGCACGCGCTATCTCGGCCCGGGCTGGGAGCTTGCCAAGATCCGCGGCAGCCGGTTCAACACCGGCGACGGCATCAAGATGGCGCTCGAGATCGGGGCGATGCCGACCGGCAACTGGTCCGGCTGCCATGCGGTCGGCTGGGACCGCAACGCGCCGGAATTCGGCGACCTGACGGTCGGCGACAACTTCCAGAAGCACTCCTACCCGTGGGGCATCATGATCAATGCCAACGGCGAGCGCTTCATCGATGAAGGCGCCGACTTCCGCAACTACACCTACGCCAAATACGGCCGGGTGATCCTGATGCAGCCGGGCCAGTTCGCCTGGCAGATATTCGACAAAAAGATCATTCCGATGCTGCGCGACGAGTATCGTATCAAGCGGGTCACCAAGGTTCGCGCCGACACGCTGGAGGAGCTTGTCAGGAAGCTCGATGACGTCAATCCCGACAAGGCCCTTGCCACCATCAAGACGTACAACAAGGCCGTGCGCACCGACATCAAGTTCGATCCGAACGTGAAGGACGGCCGCTGCACCGAAGGCCTCGCGATCAACAAGTCGAACTGGGCCAACACCGTCGACGAGCCTCCGTTCGAGGCCTATGCCGTCACGTGTGGCGTCACCTTCACCTTCGGCGGCCTGAAGATCGACACTGTCGGGCGCGTGCTCGATACCGATGCCAACGTCATTCCCGGTCTGCACGCAGCCGGCGAACTCGTCGGCGGGCTGTTCTACTTCAACTATCCGGGCGGCACCGGCCTGATGGCCGGCTCCGTTTTCGGCAGGATCGCAGGCACGACGGCCGGCATGCGCGCAGAACAGATGACGTCATGAATTGCAGCGGCATCATGGGCGTTTGAAGCCGCAGGTGTCGCCGGTTACGAAAACCGCTCATGGCGCTCCCCTGCGTTTCAGGCTGACGCAGAGCCGGAACGGTGCGGCTCCGGCGGTGTCGGGACATGCGCTCCCTGCCCGGGTTGCCGGCTTCCCCGCAGCACGACGTAAATGGCGGGAATAACGAGCACGGTGAGCGCCGTCGAGGACGCCAGGCCGAACAGGAGCGAGATCGCAAGGCCCTGGAAGATGGGATCGGCGAGGATGACGGCCGCGCCGATCATGGCGGCAAGCGCGGTGAGCAGGATCGGCTTGAAGCGGATGGCGCCGGCTTCCAGCAGCACGTCGATCAGCGGCCGCTCGGGCCGGCGGGCATGGCGGATGAAGTCCACCAGCAGGATCGAGTTGCGCACGATGATGCCGGCAAGCGCGATGAAGCCGATCATGGAGGTCGCCGTGAACGGCGCGCCGAACAGCCAGTGCCCCAGCATGATGCCGATGAAGGTGAGCGGGATCGGCGTGAGAATGACGAGCGGCAATTTGAATGAGCCGAACTGCGCGACGACGAGGATGTAGATCCCAAGGATCGCCACCATGAAGGCGGCGCCCATGTCGCGGAACGTCACCCAGGTTACCTCCCATTCGCCATCCCAGAGCAGGGTCGGACGGGTTTCGTCGTCGGGCTGGCCATGCAGCGCGATCACGGGCTTCGGCAGGCTGCCCCAGTCGATCCGCCCGATCGCCTCCTGCACGGCGAGCATGCCGTAGACCGGCGCTTCGTAGGCGCCGGCAAGTTCCGCCAGCACCATTTCGGCGGGGCGGCCGTTATGCCGGAAGACCGGATAAGAGGCCGGCTCCCGGGTGACGCTGACGACATCGCCGAGCTCGACCACGCCGCGTCCGCCGGGCAGCGCATTGGCCGGCACCGGCGTCGTCAGCGCGCGCGCATCCACCACCGCGTTCGCCTTCGGAAGCGCGAGGCGGATGGCGATGGGCTGGCGGCCGCCACCGCGGTGGGAATAGCCCACCGTCGTGCCGCCATAGAGGTAGCGCAGCGTGTCGTACACATCCGCCTGCTCGACCTTGTAGTATTCGAGATTGTCCTGATTGATGGCGATGCGCACGCGCTCCGGCCGGTTGCGGTAGCTGTCGTCGACATCGACGATAAACGGAACGCTCTTGAACGCCGCACGGACCTTGTCGGCGACCGCGCGCCGGGTCTCTGCGTCCGGACCGTAAATCTCCGCGAGCAAGGTGCCGAGCACGGGCGGGCCGGGTGGCGGCTCGACCACCTTCACGACCGAACCCCCGGGCAGTGCGAGGCCGCTCAGGCGCTGCCGGATCTCGAGCGCCACCGCGTGGCTCGCCCGCCCGCGTTCGCTCTTCGCCAGGAGGTTTACGGCGATGTCGCCCTGCTCGGGGTTCGAGCGCAGATAATAATGCCGCACCAGGCCGTTGAAATCGAACGGCGCGGCCGTGCCGGCGTAGGTCTGGAACGACACGATCTCGGGCACGGCCGCCAGCCGATCGACCATCGCCTGCAGCGTCCTGTCGGTATCCTCGACGGACGACCCTTTCGGCAGATCGAGCACGACCTGGAGATTGGCCTTGTTGTCGAAAGGCAGGAGCTTGACCGTCACGTGCCTGGTGTAAAGGAGCCCGAGCGACGCCAGCGTGGCGATGCCGACCACGAGAAGGAATCGCCACGACCGCCGGCGGTCCGCGAGAACGGGTCTTGCGAGCGCAACGTAGATGCGGCCGAGCCGCCCGCCGTCGGCATCCTCATGGCTGCTGCCGGCATGCTCATGACTGCCGCCGAACTTCATCATCAGCCACGGCGTCAACATGACCGCGACGAAGAAGGAGAACAGCATCGCGGCCGAAGCATTGGCCGGGATCGGGCTCATGTAGGGGCCCATCATGCCCGACACGAACAGCATGGGCAGGAGCGCCGCCACCACGGTCAGCGTGGCGACGATGGTGGGATTGCCGACCTCCGCGACGGCATCGATCGCCGCCTGCACGCGCAAGCGGCCATCGCGCATGGACCAGTGGCGAGCGATGTTCTCGATCACCACGATGGCGTCGTCCACCAGGATGCCGATCGAGAAAATGAGCGCAAACAGGCTGACCCGGTTGAGCGTGTAGCCCATCACCCAGGAGGCGAACAGCGTGAGCAGGATCGTGGTCGGAATGACCACCGCCACCACGAGCGATTCCCGCCAGCCGATGGCGACGGCGACAAGCACCACGATCGAGATGGTCGCCAGGGCGAGATGGAACAGAAGCTCGTTCGCCTTCTCGTTGGCAGTCTCGCCGTAATTGCGCGTGACCGTCATCTCCACGTCTTTGGGAAAGATCTGCCCGCGCGCCTGCTCCAGGCGCCTGACGACCTCCCCGGCGATGACCACCGCATTGGTGCCGGGCCGTTTGGCGATGGCGAGAGAGACCGCGGGCGCCCGTTCGAGGCCGCCCGACGCCTTGCGGATATCGGTGACGCGGCTCTCCGACGGCGAGGTCGCCAGCACGACATCGGCCACGTCGCGGACATAGACGGGACGACCGTCGCGCGCCGTGAGCAGGATGTTGCCGATCTCGGGCAGCGCCTGCAGGGTCTGGCCGGCGACGATCGCGCGCTGCTGAGCTTCCTCCCGCACCGTACCAATACGGAATGAACGGTTGGCGCCTTCGATCTTGGCGGCAAGCTGTTGCAGGGTGATGCCGTACAGGGACAGCCTTTCCGGGGCGGGTTCGACGCGGAACTGCTCCGGCTGCTCGCCGACGATGTAAGTGAGGCCGATGTCGGGCAGTTTCGACACTTCGATCTGCAACTCGCGGGCCAGCCGCGTCAGGCCGTTCGCCGTCCATCGGGAGGCGGCCGCGGATGTCGGACGCAGGGTGACGACCACGATCGCCACATCGTCGATCCCCCGGCCGACGATGAGCGGCTCGGGAATGCCGACCGGGATGCGGTCCATGTTGGCGCGGACCTTGTCGTGCACCCTGAGAATGGCGGCATCGGCATTGGTGCCGACCTTGAACCGCGCGGTGACCACGGTGCCGTCATCCTCGGTCTGGGAATAGACATGCTCGACGCCGTCGATGCTCTTGACGATGGTTTCAAGCGGCTCGGTGACGAGCTTGACGGCATCCTCCGCTTTCAGTCCGTTGGCGGTGACGCGGATATCGACCATCGGCACCGAGATCTGGGGCTCCTCCTCGCGGGGCAGCGTAATCAGCGCGACAAGCCCGAGCGCGAGCGATGCAAGCAGGAAGAGCGGCGTCAAGGGCGAGGCGATGAAGGCGCGGGTGAGGCGGCCTGCGATTCCGAGCTTCATGGCAGCACGACCCGGTCGCCGTCGCGCAGGCCGGTGAGAATCTCGACGCGTTTGTGTCCGTTGTCCTCGAAGGCTTCGCCGAGAATGACCGCGACATCCATTTCGCCGGCCTCCGTGACGAGGCGCACATAATCGATGCCGTGCAGCGTCCGGAGCGCCTGCGGCGGCACGGCGAGAGCCGTGCGCTTGCCGACCGGGATCGACACCAGCGTGCGTTCGTTGACGAAATAATCGCCGATCCCTTCGACCTCGACGTCGGCAATCACCCGCCCGTCGGCGATCTCCGGATAGACCTTGACGATGCGTCCGCGGTGCGCCGCCGGAAGCCGGCCCGGCGACTGCGTCAGCCCGCGCTCGCCGACGAGAACGTCGGCGCCCTGCACGATCTCGGCGGCGTGGCGCTCCGGCAACGACAGACGCAGGTAGTACGGTCCCGGTGCGATGCGTGCGATCTCCTCGCCGGGCAGGATGACGGAATTAAGCGTGATGGGAACGGTGAGCACCCGGCCCGTCGCCGGCGCGAAGACGGTGCCTTCGCGCGCGCTCTGCTCGATGACGGTCTTCTCGGCTCTGGCGGCCGCCACCTGGTTGGTCGCGACCTCGAACTGCGTCCTAGCTTGATCGAGGCGGGCCTGCGTGCCGGTTCCCGTGGCCCGGAGCTGCTGCGCCCGCTCCATCTCGAGGCGCGCGTTCTCGAGCTGCGCGTTGAGCGCTTCGATCTTCGCATCGGCGGCATTGAGCTGAAGCGCCAGCTTGTCGTCGACGATGACGGCGACCGGTTGCCCCTGTCTAACCTCGTCGCCTTGACTGACATGCAGGCCCCGGACCGAGCCGCCGATGCGCGCGCGCGCCGGCACGACGATGCGGCTTTCGACCTGGCCGAAGACAGCCTTCATCTCGGCAATTGTCGTCGCCTTGACGACGAATTCGGCGGCACCGGCGCCCGGGACGAGAAATGCCGTCGCGGCAAGGATTGCTATCGGGAAGCGCAGGAGCAGTCGATGCATGAGACAACTCTCGCGGGTGGCCACAAGGCTTCACCCGGCAATTTAGTGAAGACGGCTTCGTTGCTATTTGAACGCGATACCTGCCGGGCAGCCGAATTTCCTGAAGACCATCGCCGCCGGGCAGAAACCGGTGACCGACGCCTGGATGAGATTAAGCCCGACGAACGCCGTCAGCAGGTACCACCAGGGCGACACATAGAATCCGAGCCCCAGGGATACGAGGACCATGAGGCCGGCAAACAACAGCACGGCGCGATCGATTGTCATTATCGTCTCCTTTTGCTTCAGCGGCCTGAAGCCCGGCATGCCCGAATGGCCTGTTGCCACGGGCGCTTTGGGCTCTCCTCGCGTTACGGGCTTGCATATAACATTCAAGGATTATAAATTCAAGAATATGAATGTAATAGAAATGATCCCGGCCGCCGAGGCGGCCGCCGTACTGATGCGCAGCCTCTCCCACCCGCAGCGCCTGCTGGTGCTGTGCGCCCTGGTGGACGGGGAAAAGCCGGTCGCCGAACTGCGCCAGGAACTCGGGATCGGGCAGGTCCCGATGTCGCAGCAGCTCATGCGGCTCAGGTCCGACGGACTCGTCGAAGCCCGCCGCGAAGGAACGGCGGTCTATTATTCCATCGTGCGGCCTGAGGTTTTGACCGTCGTGACTGCGCTGCATTCGGCCTTCTGCATGCCAAGGCGGGGCAAGCGCCGCCGCGGTGCGGCCTGACGTCACGACGCGATCTCTTTCGCGACGCCGCGTTGCGCAACGCCTGCGGCCATCGCCATCCTGATCATCTGGGCGAGGCGCGTGCGGGCGAGGTGCGCGTGGGCGATGGTGTGCGAGACAGCGGAAAGAACGAAAGCGGCGCGGATCGACTGGTTACAAGACTGGCTGAAGCCCGCACCGCCTCGTGTCAGCCCATACCCGGACTGCCGTGCAACGCCGGGTGCGGCCTTGTGCGTCGCGCACCTTTGTGCGTGCCATTGACGAAGAACCACGGCAGCGCCCACGCCACAGCCAGAATGCCAGCAATCGCAATCATAAGATGGCCCAGCAGGATCTGGTCGCTTTGGTAGTAATTGGTACAAAGCCGGTCGGGTGCCGTGACGTAGAGCCATCCCAGGAATAACAGCATCGAGATAAACTTGACCTTCAGCAGGCTGCGCAGAACCGGATTAAGCCGCGTCCAGCTTATGGCAAGCGGAGCACCGACAAGCAGAGGCACTGTGACGAATTTGGCCGCTTCGAGCGTGGGATCGGAGAGCGATTCGTCGAGGGTACGGGGCAGCATCCAGAATGCCATCGCGAAAAGTCCGGTCAGGAGACCGTTCACGCCGTTTGAATTGACGATCAGCATTGCGCGCCGCAGATGTTCGCGAACAGCCATCCCCAGCAGCCAGCCTCCGGCCGCAAGCCCTGCGAGCTGAACGAGAACATGCGTGGTCATCGATCGCTCCAGCGCGTCGCGCACCGGCGGCGCGAAAAGCACCAGGATTGTCATGACGCAGAAGACGATATATTGCAGCTCGCGTGTTTTCATGAGCCCCGCTTTGTGCCGATGAATTCACGGACGCCGTCGATGTCGTCGGCATCGAAGATACGGACAAGCCGGCCCTGGCGATCAACCACGTGCAGCGCTGCATTATGGGTAAAGCCGCCGTATTCGTCGGGAATCACGACAATACCGAATGCGGATAATAGCGGCTTCAGGTCGCGGACATTCGCCACGCGTACCAGCGTCCAGCGTTTCGGGTCGGCCTTGTGACGCTGACCATAGGTGCTCAAGGCGTCGGGGGTATCTCGCGCAATATCGAAGCCGACCGACAGGAGATGGACATCGTCCCGGCGCGATTCGTCTAGTGCGATCTGCAGGCGGGCGAACGACGAACCCAGACTGAAGCAGACGGTCGGGCAGTGGGTATAGATGAAATCGACGACCACCATACGCCCGTGAAAATTTTCGAGAGTGAACAGCCGGCGGTCGGACGCTTCGAGCAAAGCCGGGGGTGGCTTGCGGGGCGTGCGTGTAATGGCCAGACGCCGCGCACTCTCGCTGGTAAAGGCGCGCGCGCCATCGGTTTTGATCCAGAATACGCCCGCGCCGGCGACCAGCACGATCGAAGTCGCAGCCAGACTTGACAGAAAGTGTGTCCGGCTCCTACGGCGGGTCATGAGGAGCGCGCGCAGCGACTCATGTACTGGATCGCGATCACGATCGTTGCCGCAACCACGACCGCAGCGAAAACAGAGCCGAGCTGATCGGGAGCGGTCCACTCAGGAACATGCACGGCCCAACGGCGCGGTACACTTTCCTTGCCCGAATACAGAAACGTCAGAACAACGCCAAGACCGCCAAGCAGGAAACCGCCCAGAGCGAGCTTATGTGAAAGCGTCATGGCAGTGCCCGGCTTCTCGCCCTGCGCCAGCCATGTTGCAAATCCCAGCGCCATCGCCACCATGCCGAGCAGCAGATAGAAATGGAAATGCCCGGGCACCCACAGGGTATTGTGCATCACCTTGTTCACGACGATCATGCCGTCGATAATTGCCGGTATGACGCCGCCCGCCCATCCGAAGACGCCGAGCGTCAACAGGGCAGAGGTCAGGTCCCACCTTATTTCCGAGCGGTGGAGATAGGACAGGAGCGCGTAGGTAGTGATAACGATCACCGGAATGCCGCTGGCAAAAGACAGGATTTGTCCTGTCACCAGCATCCAGCCGGGCATCACGGCATCCTGGAACAGGTGATGCGGATAGACCGCCAAGGCCATCACGAGCGTAGCGCTCCATCCGGCAATCAGGAGACGGCTGCTCTTCCAGGGCCGTCCGGTATAGACGGGGATGATCTCGTAGACGGCGATCACCGCCATATAGATGGTCGCGTTGATGAAGACATGGCCGAAGAAATATATGAAGTTCTTCGCGAGCAGCGGGTTGATGGTGAGCGACGGCACATAAAGATTCACGGCCGTGATTGCCAATATAACCGCGCCCACGACCAGGGCGATCGTGTTGATGATGAGGACGGCGCTGCTTGCGACGATGGCCGGCGGAGGCGTATCCGCCTGTTCGCTCCCGAACAGCGTCGGCCAGCCGAGTGCATTGGAGAGGTTGCGATAGCGTCCGACAATCGCACGCGCTGCGTCGAGATAGAACAGCAGGAAACCCACGCCGACAAGCAGCAGTCCAGCAATAAACGAGAATGCCGCATGCACGCTCCACACCGCTCCCGAACGCGCCGGCAGGGGATAGAGGAAGGTCCACGCGCCGGCAAAGCCACCGGCAAATATCCCCGCGAGAATCAGCACGACCCCGGTCAGGAAGAACGCAAGAAACAGCCAGTAGACTGAGACGCTGGGACGTACGTAGCGATTCAGGAAATGCCACATGATCGCGGCGCCCGCGAGGCCGGCGGTACCGACCATGCCAGTGCCATGCGCGGTCATGATCTGATAAAAAAGGTCGGGCGGGATATCGAGAAGACTGCCCTGCACCATCCGCATGATCAGGCCAAGCAACATCATCAGCAGAAATACAACGATGCTCAGCGCCATGGTCAAGCGCACGGCGAAGCCGACGACCGGGCGCACGGTTTGCGATATCGTTCGATTGCTGGCCATTGTCCTGCTCCTGGCTGTATCGGGCGCCCTGCTCTCGCTTTTCAGATCGCGCTACGGCTTCACGGTCAGTTCTGCAATCATGTCGTGGTGAATCAATCCGCAATACTCAAGACACAGGACGCGGTACTGACCCGGCTTTGTGAAGGTGTAGTGCACCTTGTTGACATAGCCCGGCATTGCCTGAACCTGGGTCAGCAGCCTGCGATCGGAATCGTAAAGGCCGAAGCCGTGATTGACGTCACGGCTGGTGACGAAGAAGACAATCGGCTTGTTGAGCGGCAGCTCCGTATGGTCAACGCTCCACGACCATTGTTCGGAAATTGCGTTCACGCGCAGCGGAGTATCGGTCGTGCGTGGATCGGGGCTGTACGGCCAGGGAACGAGCGTGCCGTACGTCACCGCGACGCCAACGATGATAAGCCCCCAGAACAGAGGCTGCCGATAACGCCCGCTCCGCGCCGGAACCGCGGCTGCAGCCGGCATCGCCGCCTGCCGGATCACCGCAACGAATATCACTGCCAGCAGCGCCACCAGCGAAAGCGTCAAGAGCCACAAGAATTCCTGCATCGATACCCCCCATGTCCGGGCGGCGGCGTCACGCCGGCGCGCGTGCCGCCGTCTCCGGGATAAATGCCGCCATGTGTCCGAATTGTCCGATACCGGGCGCTCCATCCGTCGCCACGCTGTGATGACGGCACTGTCGATGCGGTTGCGTCATCGCTACCGGCCCAACATGTTCTCGATCTGGCCGATGGCCATCGCGAATATCGCGGCGGTTGCGCCAACCATCACAAGCGTGCGCCAGTCGGCTCCGACGAACCAGAGCAGCAGGCAGACAACCAGAATTGCAAGCCACAGGAACAGGCGCCGACCCGCCTGGGCACCCGCAGACACGCGATCACGCTGCGCTCGTGGATCGGCGGCCATATATGCAGGCCCCGGTTTGACGCTCCGGTGTGCTCTGCTGCGCGGACGTTGCGTGTGGGCTGCCATTGTCTTTCCCGGATTTTGATTTTTCGAGGATCACCAATCGGCACACGTAAAAGCCGACGGAGTGAGCGCACTGAAATCGGCAAAACCAGCCATGCGCCGACGACTCCGAATTCGTCATCAGCTGCCGGTCCGGAAAGCGTCGCGTAAGTTTTCTGCGCGTATTAGCCGCTCACTCTACAGTTCAATCACTCCGCAAGATCGCTTGACTGTTATCAATGTGATCGGATGGATTAAAAGACACAAACGAAATTTATTGCGAATTGATACCAATAAAATTGCTGGACTTTGCGTTTGGCGTACGAGGAAAACCGGAGCGCATCATAATGGATATCGATCTTGCTCGGACCTTTCTCGAAATCGTCAATACCGGCAGCTTCATGCGCGCCGCCGAGCGGCTGCATATGAGCCAAACGACGATCAGTGCCCGCATCCATTCGCTGGAGAAGCGCCTGGGACGCCCGCTATTTGTCCGCAACAAGGGCGGCGCATCGCTCACACCCGAAGGCGAACGTTTTCTGCGCTATGCCCCGACACTCGTGCAGCTATGGGAGCGGGCGCGACACAAGGTTGCGGTGCCTGCGGGCCGCCGTGCAGTCTTGGCAGCCGGAGGCGAGCTCAGTCTCTGGTATCCGTGGCTGTTGAAGTGGCTGTTGTGGATGCGGCGGTCAGCGCCCGATATCGCGTTGCGCGCGCAAGTGAACGTGCCCGAAAGCCTGGTCAGCCAGGTGGCCGAGGGGGTGCTTGATATTGCGGTGATGTATGCTCCGCATCACCGTCCCGGGCTGAGAGTCGATCTGCTGTTCGAGGAAAGGCTCGTCCTCGTCACCACGCATGCACAGCCCGACGAAGACGGCGCACTCAGCGCCGGAAACATTCCAGAGGACTATGTCTATGTCGATTGGGGAACGGACTTCGCCCTCAATCATAATATCAGTTTTCCGGAAGCGGCCAATCCCGGCCTTTTCGTCGGTCTCGGTCCGCTTGCGTTACGATACATTCTGGAAGCCGGCGGTACGGGTTATTTTCGCACGCGGGCCGTGCGGCGATATATAGACAGCGGACAGCTTCATCTCGTTCGCGGCGTGCCGGAATTTTCCTATCCGGCCTATGCCGTCTACAGCGTGAATACGGATGAGAGCCTGCTCGAACCGGCGTTGAGAGGATTGCGTGCCGTCGCCGCCGACGATGCAAGCTGAGCACGACATTCTCATCTCGGCGTGGCGCGGCGACCGATGCGAATCCCGACATCGCCCGCCAGGGTGTCAGGGCGCAAGTCTCCGCAATCGTGTCAGGGGCCGGCCGAGCGGACCGAGCGGCGGGATTTAATCCCGGCGTTGAAGGGGTTTTGAAGGGGTTTGGTAGGCCGTCACGCTCCGGCCGGTAGGCTGTCCGCAGCACGCCGCCAAAAACGTGCCGGTGGCGAGTTTGATTTTTTACCCGATCGGCCTAGTTTAGGGGTGCGCTTGAGCCATTACTGTGTCTGGTGCAGCTCGTCGAACAGACGCTTGACCTTGGCACGCCAGTTCGACGTATCGGAAATGGTGCGGTCCCTGAGCGAGACGGTGAGTTCGAAACCCTGACCGACGTAACGCACGTCCATGGACGGTTCCAGCGTCAACGTTGAGGCATGAGAACCGCCTTCCGCGGCAATGGTTTCCTCCGCTTCGGCGCTCAATTCCTTGAGCGCCTGCTGCAGATCGTCCCAACTGAGATCCTCAAGCGTGCCGCTGAATTGGCGCTGGAAGTTGTAACGCGAATCCGCGATGAGAGCGCCGAACGCATTGACGTTCCCGGGCGCCGGCGGAATCACGACGCGCGGAATTCCGGCCTGGCGAGCGAGCATGACCGGCGCACAAATCCCCGCCAATCCACGTCCTTTTGCGTGCTTCCAGGAAATCTCCGGTAGCGCAGGACTGCGTGGTGGGCCTGGCAGGACTCGAACCTGCAACCAGACCGTTATGAGCGGTCGGCTCTGACCATTGAGCTACAGGCCCCCGCGGCGTGTCGCCGTGCGTCGTCCTTGTAGCAATGCTTGCGCCTTGCGCGCAATGCGCGGACCCGGCCGGCCAAACGCGACAATGGCGGGCCGCGCCCGCCATCATCCTTGCTCATTCCTGCAAAGGGTCGGGAACGTCCGGCGCCGCGGCGCCGGACTGTGCGGCCGCCTCAGTTTGCCGGCGGCTCGCGGCCCTCGAGCCGCGACTGCGCGGGGATGGCGTCGGCATATTGCGCCGGTGCCGCCGGCCGCCCGGCGGAGGCGAACGCCACGCCGGCATTGGCGGGCGTCGCGGCCTGCGCATAGGGCGAGAAGCCCATCGCCTTGGCCTCCGGATAATAGCCGCGCGCATAGAGCGCCACTGCGCGGTCGTGGTTGCCGCCGGCCGCGCGATAAGCGCCGGCGAGATAGCGCACGGCATAGGTCATGTTGGTCTCCGCATCGAGCAGACCGGCCGCACCGCCGGAATAGCCCATCGCCCGCGCGGTGCCGAGGCGGATCTGCATCATGCCGTAATTGCCCTTGGAGACCGCGCGCGGATTGTAGCGGCTCTCACGTATGATGACGCGATGCACGAGCACTACGGGCAGACCATTGGCCGCGGCATGGCGCGCGACCATCGCCTGGTAGGTGGCCGACGCATCCTGTGCGCCGGCAATCGGGATCAGTGCAAGGAAAGGAGCGGCGGCGAGAAAGCCGGCCGTCGTCATGCGACGAATCATCTTGTCCCTCTTTTTTCGTTGAATGGCCGGCTTGTCGAGGGGCAATGCGGCGAGGATGCGGCAGGCGGCACGCGGGAGCGGCGATGCGCATCACAAAAACTTTCGCCGCGTGACAGGCGCGAGCAAATCCTGCGCCGGAGTATCCGCCAACCCGCGCGCGGGTAACAAATCCCGCAAATTTTTTCGCGCGGGGAACCCGGCCGCACAATAATGGCGCGCGCAGGTGCGCTCAGCGCGCACCGTGCAAGGCGACCCGCAGTGCGTCTCTAAGATTGTCGAGCGCGAACGGTGCGAACCGGAACACGACGCGGTGCAGGCCCGCCGGCACCTCGACGCCGCGGAACAGCACGTTCGCGCGCAGGACCGGCGCCGGCCGGCCATCGATCTCGGCGCGCCAGCCCGGATAGTAAGTCGCGTGCAGCACCAACACGCCGCCCGCCTGCGAGCGGGTCTCGATCTCGACGCGGTCGGGCGCCCACGCCACGATGCGCGCGCGCGCAGGCTCCCGCATCTCGCCCGCCGCCGCGTAGGCGCGCCGCGGCGGCGTATCTTCGTCCACCAGCACGCGGTCGGCCGACGGCGGAAACAGAAGCTGGCCCGCGGCATTGGTGGCGTCGGCGTCGGCGACCTGGATGCGGTCGGACAGCGCCACGCGCGGCATCGTGTTCTTGAGCCGGTAGATCCACAGCCGCGGTCCGTCCACGAGCGTCTCGGCGACCGGGCGCGTGGCAAGCCGCGGCACGTTCTCAATCTGGCGGTCGAGCACGACATATTCGAGCCCGAGCGCACGCGCGAGCGCGCAATCGTAGGAATCGAAGGAGCCGGGGAAATTGCGCAGCACCGGCGCAAACGTCGCCTCCCCCGGCGCAACCAGCCGGTCGTAGAGGCCGATACGCAGCGGATTGTAGCCGTTGATGGATTCGTAGCGGCGCACCATGGCGAGATTCTGCCAGGGGCCGCCGACGCCCATGATCTCCACGCGCGGGAAATCGCCGTCGCGGCGGCGCGCGGTCAGCTCCACATCGAGACGGGCGAGCGCGCGCGCATCGTCCGGTTGCGGGCGCTCGAGCACCGCATAGAGGGCGCGGCGTTCCGCATTGAGCATGGAGGCGGCGTTCCAGAAAAGAAGCTCGCCGACCGCGACCGCGACAAGCGCAGACGCCGCATAGGCCCGTCCGCGCGCGCCGCGCGTAAGAATCACGATCGCGGCCACGAGCACGATCACATGCGCCGTCTGCAACATGACGACCGCCGTCGCACGCAGTTCGCCCGCCCGCATCGCGATGACGAACGCGCCCGCGAGCACGAGCAGCGTCGCACCGCTGACCGCAAGCACGCGGGCCCGCGTCACCGGCGGCAGCCCGTGCCGGACATAATCGGTCAACAGCGCGCCGCAGGCGAAGGCGAGCGCGGCGAGAAAAACAAAGCTCGCATCAGCCGGCCGGCGGAACAGGTGCACGCCCGGCACAAGCTCGAACATCAGCGCGAAGACCGGCGTATAGCGCCCGAGCATGTAGAGAAGCGAGACGGCGAGCAGCCCCGCGATCAGTCGACGCCCGGGGCGCACAAGCCCACCGCCGGCAAGACCGAACACGAGCAGCAGGAAAACCGGCACGACGCCGACATACAGGTAATTGAACGACTGGTCGGTGAACTGGATTTCCGGCATGCGCCAGCCGGGCCCCCAGTAATCGACCCGATGCGACCCGAACACGTCGGCGAAGGCGAGCGTCGCCAGATTGGCGGGATGCAACGAACCTTTCAGCGCGTCGGCGAGAAGGATGTCGGGACGGTTGGAGAGCGCCGCGAACTGCACGGTCAGGAGCATCGGCAGGACGACGAGCGCAAGGCCCGCGAACGCCATGACGGCGAGGAGCGGCCCGCGCGCACGCAGATATTGCGCAGGACGCGGCGCGGCTGCGATCTCCGCGGCCGCGAACGCAACGAGCGCATAGCACAACAGGAGCGCGACCTGGTTGCGTCCGAGCGCAAGGCTTGCGGCAACCAGCGCAAAGCCGAGCCCGGCCGCGAGCGAACGGTGCGCGAGCGCGACCTGCAGCAGCAGGAGCGCGACCGGAAACAGCCCGTAGCTCAGGATCGCGCCGGTATGCTGCAGGCGTCCGGACGCCGCGCCGCCGAGCATGAAGACCGCCGCCGCCAGTACGCAGGCCGCGACCGGCCATTGCGCGCGCCATCCGATGACGACGAGCGCAAGCGCCCCCGCCAGCACATGCGCATGCACCAGAAGATCGAAGGTGCGGATCGAGGGGTCGGCATCGAACAGCCCCCACAGCACGAAGGCGGGCGAGAAGATCAGCGATTGCGGATCGGCGACGCTCGGGTGGCCGCCATAGTGATAGGGGTTCCAGAACGGCGAGAGGCCGGCCTGCAGCGACGACGTGAGGAAGCGGAAGAAGGCGTAGAACTGGTTCTTAGAATCCCACGGCACGACGGTGTCGGTCAGGATCCAGCGCGACATGGCCACGAACCAGATCGCCGCCACCAGCGCGAGCGCGAGAAAAAGAAATGCGCTCCGGCGCTCGCGCGCCGCGCCCGCCGCCGTCGCGGCCCGTCTCCCCTCCTGGTCGCCCCCCGGCATGACCCGTTCTTGGCTGTCGAGGCATCTTTGTGCCTCATTGGAATGCATTGTCGGGTCTTGAATCGCCGGACACAAGCCCCCCGCCTCCGCAAGGTTACCGTCTGATGGCGCCCCACCTCCGCCAGATCGCCTCGCTGTTGCTTGCGGTCGCGCTGCTTCTGGCCGGCAACGGCCTGCAATTCACGCTGCTGCCGTTGCGCGGCGCCGCCGAAGGCATGGGGACGCTGGCGCTCGGCCTGATCGGCTCGGCTTATTATGCCGGCTTCGTGCTGGGCTGCGTGCTCGGCCCCTTCGTCATCCTGCGCGCCGGCCATATCCGCGCCTTCGCAGCGATGGTGGCGGTCGCGGCCGCGGTCACGCTCGCCTATGCGCTGGCGCCGACCCCGGCGGCCTGGGCGGCGTTCCGCCTCGTCACCGGATTCTGTCTCGCCGGCTTCTACCTGACCATCGAAAGCTGGCTCAACGACGGAGCGACCAACGACAATCGCGGCTTCGTCATGTCGGCCTACATCATCGTCAATTTCGGCGCGATCACGCTCGGCCAGATGATGGTCACGCTCTATCCGGTCGAGGAGGCCGGCAGCTTCATGCTGGCCGCGATCCTGTCCTCGCTCGCGATCGTGCCGGTCGCGCTCACGCGCTCGGCGCAGCCCGCGCCGATCACCGTCGTTCGCTTCCGTCCCTTCGCGCTGTTCGAGGCGGCTCCGGTCGCGCTCGTCGCAAGCTTCGCCATCGGCATCGCCAACGGCGCCTTCTGGGGACTGGGCGCGCTGTCGGCGGCGGGCAGCGGGCTGAACGTACGCGACGTCGCGATCTTCATGAGCATCGCGGTCGCGGCCGGCGCGGTTGCGCAATGGCCGTTCGGACGCCTGTCGGACCGCATCGACCGGCGCCTCGTGCTCGGCAGCATCCTGATCGGAGCGGCGGTTTCGGGGCTTGCGATCTTCTTTTTCGGCCATTCGGTCGCGGCGCTGATCGTATTCGGATTCCTGTTCGGCGCGCTCGCCTTGCCCGCCTATTCGCTCGCCGCCGCGCACGGCTACGACAAGACGCCGCGCGCCGACCTCGTCGCGACCTCGGCCACGATCCTGCTCGCCAACGGCCTGGGCGCGGCGATCGGCCCGCTCGCCGCCGGCGCGCTGATGAGCGCGCAGGGGCCGCGCGCGCTGTTCCTGTTCACCGCGATCGTGCAGACCCTGCTCGCGGCCTACGTCTTCTACCGCACGCGCGTGCAGGTCTCGCTGTTGCCGCCCGAAAAGACCGATTTCGATCTCGCCACCACCGCGCCGGTGGGCGCGGTCGTGACCGCGGAAAGTCCCGATCCCGACAGTTCCGATTTCGCCGTGCCCGAAGACTTTGCGCGCCCCGCCGAGCGGCCGCCGGCCGAGCCCTGACGCCCGCGCGAGCGGCGACGGCGACCCGGCAATCCATCCTCCTGAAACGAGCCACCTTTTCGATGGATGCGCGGGTCAAGCCCGCGCATGACGATTCCGAATAAACGTGAATCGCTATAGTGTGCGCGCGATTCAAGCAGCAAGCGCGCGGAGGATGCGGCATGGCGAAGGCGTACTGGATTTCGGTCTACCGTTCTATTTCCAATCCGGAGAAACTGGCCGCCTACGCCAAGCTCGCCCGGCCCGCGCTCGCCGCGAGCGGCGGCCGCTATCTCGCGCTCGGGTTGCCGGCGCAGGTCTACGAAGCCGGCCTCAACGAGCGCACCGTGCTGATCGAGTTTCCGAGCGTCGCCGCCGCGATCGCCGCCCATGACAGCCCGGGCTACCAGGACGCGCTCAAGGCGCTCGGCGGCGGCGCCGAACGCGACCTGCGCATCATCGAAGCCGCGGAATGAGCGCTCAGGCCGCCGCCGGGATCGGCCGCGGCTTTCCGGAATCGTCGATGGCGACGAAGGTGAAGGTGCCGTCGGTCACCTTCTCGCGGTGATGGGTCTGGAAGCGCGCCGCCCAGGCCTCGACATGGATTTTCATCGAGGTGCGGCCGACGCCTTCCACCTCGGTATAGACCTCCAGCACGTCGCCGACACGCACCGGCCGGATGAAGGTCATCGCCTCGATCGCGATGGTCACGACACGGCCGCGGGCACGCTCGACGCCGGCGATGCCGCCGGCCTGGTCCATGCGCGAGAGCACCCAGCCGCCGAAAATGTCGCCGTTGGCATTGGTGTCCGCCGGCATGGCGATGACGCGTACCGTCAGTTCGCCGCGCGGCTGTCCATTCTCGGTCGTGTTGCCCATCGTGCGCTCCGCCCCCTGGTCCGATTCGCACTCAAAGAGTAGCAGAGCCGGATTCCCGCCGCCGAAATGAGCGGCGAATTGCCTTCGACCCCGGAGGAGCAAGCTAGCTGCCGCCGATCAGGATGCCGGCGGCGAGCACCAGCGAACCACCAAGCACGACCTGGAAGGCCGCGCGCAGGAACGGCGTTTCCATGTAGCGGTTCTGGATGAAGGCGATTGCCCACAACTCGACGAACACGACGATGCCGGCAAGCGCGGTCGCGGTCCAGAAATGGGGAATGAGATAGGGCAGCGCGTGGCCGAGCCCGCCGACGGCGGTCATCAGCCCGGAAGCGAACCCGCGCTTGACCGGCGAGCCGCGCCCGGAAATCACGCCGTCGTCGTGGGCAGCCTCGGTGAAGCCCATCGAGATGCCGGCGCCGACCGAGGCGGCAAGCCCGACCAGGAACGTCGTCCAGGTATCCTGCGTCGCGAACGCGGTGGCGAAAATCGGAGCGAGCGTGGAGACCGAGCCGTCCATCAGGCCGGCAAGTCCCGGCTGCACCCAGGTCAGCACGAACTGGCGGTGCGCGCGCTCGTCCTCTTCCTTGCGCGCGTCGGGCGGCAGCGCGCCGGCCTCGATCTGCTCGGCCCTGGCCTCGTGCTTGCGCTCGGCGGCGGCGAGATCGCCGAGCAGCTTGCGCGTGCCGGGATCGGTGCTGGCCTGCGCGGCGCGCGTATAGAACTCCGCCGCCTCGTCCTCCATGCGCGCGGCTTCGGAGCGGATGCGGTCGAGGCCGAGATTCTGCACGAGCCAGACCGGACGGCGCGAATAATAACCGGCGACATGCTCGCGCCGGATCAGCGGAATGATTTTGCCGAAGCGGCGCTCGAACGCCTCGATCAGCCTGCGGCGGTGCTGGTTCTCCTCCGCCGCCATGGCCTCGAACAGCGCCGCCGACGCCGGATACTGCGCGCGCAACTGCTCCGCATAGGTGGCGTAGATGCGCGCATCGTCCTCTTCGGAAGAGATCGCAAGCGCGAGCACCTCGGCTTCCGAGAGATCGCTGAATCGGCGGCGGGAGGTCAGGCCGGGGATCATGCTCAATCCATTATATTAGAATTATTATAAATAGGCAGATAAGGTGTCCGCGAGGCCGGCGCAAGCGAAACGCAGTGGAGTATAAAGCGCGCAGCGCATGCGCAGGTTGCCCGTGATGCATGCGGACCGCATGATGGCGCATGTTCTGCCGGGCCGCCCTGTTTCACGAAATCGGTGCGCCGCTGTCGATCGAGCGCATCGAACTCGATCCGCCGGCGGCAAGCGAGGTGCTGGTACGCATCGCCGCGGTCGGGCTCTGCCGCACCGACTATCACGTCATGCGCGGCGAGCGGCGCGTGATGATGCGCCCGATGGTGCTCGGCCACGAGGCCGCCGGCATCGTCGAGGAGGTCGGCAGCGCCGTCATCGGCATCGCACGCGGCGACCATGTCGTGCTCACCTTCATTCCGGGCTGCGGCCGCTGCCGCTGGTGCAGCAAGGGCCTGCATCATCTGTGCGCGGAGGGCCCGCGCATCACGCACGGCCCGCAGCTCGACGGCAGCTACCGCCGCCGCGACGCGCAGGGCCGCGACACCGGCGCGTTCTGCATGATCGGCGCCTTCGCCGAATACAGCGTGGTCGATCAGGCCTCCGTCGTCGTCATCGACCGCGACATCCCGCTCGACCTGGCAAGCCTGGTCGCCTGCGGCGTGCCGGCGGGCGTTGGCGCGGCGCGCCACCGCGCGCGCGTCAAGCCCGGCGACAGCGTGCTGGCCGTGGGCTGCGGCGGCGACGGCATGAACGCCGTGCAGGGCGCGCGATTGTGCGGGGCGACGACCATCATCGCCGCCGACATCGTCGCCGCCAAGCGCGCATGGGCGCGCGACTTCGGCGCGACGCACGAGACCGGCGCGCAGGGCGAGGCGCTCACCCGCGCGGTGCTGGAGATGACCGGCGGGATCGGCGTCGACCATGCCTTCGTCTGCATCGACCCGCCGACGACCTTGCTGCCCGCCTTCCGCGCCACCGCCAAGGCCGGCAACGTGGTCGTCACCGCGCTCACCCCCGACAGCGTGACCGAGATCAAGATCCCGCCGCTCGAACTGTTCGTCACCCAGAAGGCGATCATGGGCGCGGTCTACGGCTTCCAGAGCCCGCGCCTGCAGATTCCCGACCTGCTCGCGCTCTATCGCAAGGGCGACCTGAAGCTGCGCGAGTTGATCACCCGCAGCTATAGCCTCGACGAACTCAACCAGGGCTATGCCGATCTCGAAGCCGGGAAGAACCTGCGCGGCGTGCTGGTGTTCGGGTAGCCTCCGCTCCGCTCCGCGCGGACCCGGATGCGGGGCGGCGCATTCGTCACATTGATCTCGCCCCCGGTTTCGCCGATCTGCTGACGACCGCATGCCGCCTGCGCCCGCGGTTCGCCGCCCCGCCCGTGCGCGCAAGAACCCGGCCAGAGCCGCTCACGAGAACCGCGACCATGACCGATTCCGCCGCCGCCCGCCCACAGAACCCCGCCGGCCTTGCGCCGTTCGCCTGGCATGCCGCCGCGGTCGCCGACGTCATGCAGCGCATCAGCGCGCGCGAGCACGGACTGTCGGAAGCGGAAGCGGCGGAGCGCCTTGCGCGCTACGGCGCGAACCGGCTAGCGGCCACTAGATCGCGCAGCGCGCTGGTGCGGCTGCTGCTGCAATTCCACAATGTGCTGATCTACATGCTGATGGGCGCGGCCGTGATCACCGCTTTGCTCGGCCACGCGGTCGACACGTTCGTGATCCTCGTCGTCGTCGTGCTCAACGCCGTCATCGGCTTCGTGCAGGAAGGCCGCGCGGAAAAGGCGCTCGACGCCATCCGTCGGATGATCCTGCCGCGCACGACCGTGCGGCGCGACGGCCGCCGCAAGTCGGTCGCGGCCGAGCATGTCGTTCCCGGCGACATCGTGCTGCTCGAAGCCGGCGACCGGGTGCCGGCCGACCTGCGGCTCGTGCGCGCGCGCAACCTGCGCATCGACGAGGCGCTGTTGACCGGGGAATCCGTGCCGGTGGACAAGAGCACCGAACCGGTCAGCGAGGACGCCCCGCTCGGCGACCGCGCCTCGATGGCGTTCACCGGCACGCTGGTGGTCGCCGGCCACAGTCTCGGCGTCGCGGTCGCGACCGGCAAGCGCAGCGAGCTCGGCCGCATCTCCACGATGCTCGGCGACGTCGAGGAGATGACGACGCCGCTGCTGCGCCAGACCGGCCAGTTCGCCAACCAGCTCACCGCGGCGATCCTGACCCTCAGCATCGCGGTGTTCGCGTTCGCGACCCTGATCCGCGATTACGCCTGGAGCGAGGCGTTCATGACCGTGGTCGGCCTCGCGGTCGCCGCCATCCCCGAGGGCCTGCCGGCGGTGATGACCATCACGCTCGCGATCGGCGTGCAGCGGATGGCCAACCGCAACGCCATCATCCGCCGCCTGCCGGCGGTGGAGACGCTCGGCGCGGTCTCGGTCATCTGCTCGGACAAGACCGGCACGCTGACCCGCAACGAGATGACGGTGCGCAACGTGATCACGCCGTCGGCGGACATCGGGGTCGACGGCGTCGGCTATGCGCCGCACGGCGCGCTGCGGGCCGGCGGCAAGCCGATGAACGCGCACTCCGACGCGGCGCTTGGCGCGCTCGCGCGCGCGGCGCTCCTGTGCAACGACGCCGACCTGCGCCGGACCGAAGGCGGCTGGACGATCGACGGCGATCCGATGGAGGGCGCGCTCGTCTCCTTCGCGGTCAAGGCCGGTTGCGACCGGCCGGCTTTGGCCGCGCAGATGCCGCGACGCGACGCCATCCCCTTCGATGCGCGCCACCGCTTCATGGCGACGCTGCACGCCGATCCCGCCGGCGGGACGGTGCTGCTCGTCAAGGGAGCGCCCGAGCACATTTTCGAGATGTGCACCTCGCAATTCGACGGCGGCCCGTTCGGGCCCGACCGGCGCGCAGCCTGGCTTGCGAAGACCAACGGCCTCGCCGCCCAGGGCCAGCGCGTGCTGGCGCTCGCCATGAAGCCGATGCCGGCGGACTGCGGCGAACTCACCTTCGCCGACGCCGGGAGCGGTCTTGCGCTGCTCGGCGTCGTCGGCCTGATCGATCCGCCGCGCGAGGAGGCGATCGCCGCCGTCGCCGAATGCCGCCGCGCCGGCATCGTCGTGAAGATGATCACCGGCGATCATGGCACGACTGCTTCCGCCATCGGCCGCCAGCTCGGGCTGATGGACCATCAGCGTGTCAGCACCGGCCACGCCATCGACAGGCTGAGCGACGAGGACCTGCGCGATGCCGTCCGCCGCACCGCGGTGTTCGCGCGTACGAGCCCCGAGCACAAGCTGCGCATCGTCGAGGCGCTGCAGGCCGAAGGCGCGATCGTGGCGATGACCGGCGACGGGGTGAACGACGCGCCCGCGCTCAAGCGCGCGGACGTCGGCATCGCCATGGGGCACAAGGGCACGGAGGTCGCCAAGGAGGCCTCCGAGATGGTGCTCGCCGACGACAATTTCGCCTCGATCGCGGCCGCCGTGCGCGAGGGCCGCACGGTCTACGATAATCTGCGCAAGGTGATCGGCTACACGCTGCCGACCAACGGCGGCGAGGCGCTCGCCATCATCGCCGCCATCCTGTTCGGCGTCACGCTGCCGGTGACGCCGGTGCAGATCCTGTGGGTCAACATGGTGACGGCGGTCGGGCTCGGGCTTGCGCTCGCGTTCGAGCCGACCGAGCCGGACGCGATGCGCCGTCCGCCGCGCCAGGCGGACGAGCCGCTTCTGTCCGGCTTCCTGATCTGGCGCGTCATCCTCGTCTCGCTGCTGTTCGTGGCCGGCACGTTCGGCATGTTCTTCTGGGCGCTCGCCCGCAACCTGCCACTGGAGGAGGCGCGCACCATCGTCGTCAATACGCTCGTGGTGATGGAAATCTTCTATCTGTTCAGCATCCGCTACAGCCACATGACCTCGTTCAGCTGGCGCGGCGTGCTCGGCACGCCGGCGGTGCTGATCGGCGTGGCGGCGATCACGCTCGCGCAGTTCGCCTTCACCTATCTGCCGCCGATGCAGGCGGTGTTCGAGACCACGGCGCTGTCCCTTGCCGACGGGGCGGCGATCGTGGCGACCGGCGTGGCGCTGCTGGTGCTGGTGGAAGTCGAGAAGCTGATCGGACGCATGCTTGCGCGCGTGCGGCAAAGATCGGCGAGTTCCGGTCCGCGGTCCGACGCGGCCGCGTAAACCGAAGCGGAACCAACCCGCGCCGCCGACCGTTAACGCCGCGATCGAAAGCCGATTTGCGGGCCGCGTCAGGCTCTGCAATAAACGGGGCATGACCATGCGCGAATTCCACCGGCTGTTGCGCGATCCCCTGTTCCGGCTGCTGCTCATCAATCTCGGCAGCGGGGCTGCCGTCGCGGTGATGCTGCTCGGCGGGCTGATGGCGCTCAATCCGTTCGGCCTGCGCGACCTGATCCTTTCCGATTCATCGCCGGCGACCGCGCTCGGCCTCCTGCTGCTCGGATTCCTGGTCACGTTCGGCAGCACGGCGATGGGAACGGCGATCATGGCGCTCGGCCGGCCGCCCGTGCCGCACGAACCGGGCCCCGACGGCGACGCGGAGCCCGTGCCGCTGCGCGTGCGCGCGGAGCGCTGAGCGCGCTTCAATTCAAATGACCGGCCGCTAATTGCGTCCGTCGTTCTGGCCCGGCCAGTTGCGCAGCCATTTGCGCGTGCGCAC
>Ga0226835_1000331_pt1 | contig 64113 bp, 58 predicted proteins | sample LAC_MetaG_1_FD_163627 | JGI IMG/M metagenome (GOLD analysis project Ga0226835, IMG submission 163627) | Anaerobic ammonium oxidizing microbial communities from anammox membrane bioreactor (MBR) in UC Berkley, California, United States -... | ecosystem: Engineered > Bioreactor > Anaerobic >...
ACGCCGCCGCACGAGCTGAAGCTCGTCACGAACGAGCGACGCGCGGCCCTGGGGCTCCAATGCTGCGGGGTATGCGCGCCAAAGCGAAAAGGCGAGAGTTGTAGCGAAATTCTGCGTAGTGGCGGAGGGAGAGGAACTGGCATCCAACATTCTCCAAGAATAGCAAACCGCACAAACGGCAAAATTGACTGCGGAGAGTGGTTTTGAGCTGAAGGTCATGTTTCGGCACCAATCTAGCGGCCTCTCCGTTCGTGCGAACAGATATCTCGCCATCGAGGCCCGTCCGTCAGATCACCATCCGACCTGCGCCCCGCGGCCTGTTGCTACGCGCCAGCCTCACTGGCCACACGACATAAAGCGGCTCCCACTGAGCTCGAGCTTCCAGCCTCAAAAAGCATGTGGCGTCTACTTGCTGAACCTCTGGGATACAAAGAACTTCCCACAGCAGGAACAACTCCAGCCATACTGTGTTTCGGTCCTCGTATCCTTCCGGCCGTATGTCTGCGTGACGTACTTGTACCCGGACTGCGAGCATTTCTCTTGCTTTTTGTCTCCGATCCACGCTTCACACTGCGCCTTGGTAGGCATTCTCACTCTCCCTCCATTTTGCACAAGCGAACATGCGATCCGCTGGTTTGCTCATAGCGAAGAAGTGCCGGGTAGGAAGGGACGACATCTTGCGCATCAATCTAGCCACCAGCTTCCCGTTCTACCTCGGACAATGCCTGTTCCAATTCTTCGATCGAAGAAATGTAGCGTTCTATCGATTGTTCCAGCGGGCTCCAGTACTGCTTGGTAAACCGCGCTGCAACTTCGTCCCGCCAAACTTCAGCGGTTCGGCCCCACTCAGCTCTAAGCCTTACTTCAGCTTGGCGAAGGGCTGCGCTCGCTCTGTCCCCGGTCATCTCTACTCTCCGACTGGTACCGAACCAGTTCCCCCGGCACGTATCGCCATCCAAGATCACTTGCGGCCTTGATCCGATGACGGCCGTTATCGATACCCCATCTATCATTTGTCTCGTCATACGTGACGCGGATATGTTCTTTGAATCGCGGATCAAAGAACTTGTCCCATAAGCTCGCTATGCTTGCTGCGTGAACAAAGCCCATCGGATCGATGCGGCCGTTCGCTTCATCAAATCGTTCGCATGCTGACCGATTCGGGCGGTCACTGCCGCTCAAGGTAGGTATCAACTCATTCCACACGCGTTGAAGCCCAGCTGCCATATCTCGGTAGGTCACCTTCTTGAACTCGTCCACTTTAGGCAATTCTGACTGAGCAAATTGGCCGATAGGTATCCAAGAGAACCCTTCGGGTAGTTGAGGCAACTCATCTGGTGAGACGGCGCTCATAGGATCGGCGGAGCTATTAGTCTGGTCCGCGCGAGTTGGCCCACGTCCAGAGCCCGGAAATGAATATGACCCGCCTGCATCTGAAAGCCCCACGCGCTGATATCCCATTGCCTCTGCATTCTTGCCAGTTAGGAAGGCGGCCGTTGCTGGAAGATGCTCGTCCATCGTCTGCTGCCACGTCGCGGCTACTCGATTATATCGAGCCACTGCGGCCGCGAGTGCGCGCTCGCGATCTCCTAGAGCGGCTAGTTGGTCATCCGCCTCATCCAACGCCCTTCGAGCATCATTCCGTTCGTTTTCATCTTCGCTCTCGGAAAGGACGGCACGTTGGCCTTCCATTTCGCGTCGCAAGCACTCCCTCTGGCGGGCGAGCGTTTCCTCTGCTCGTTGGATGCGAATGCGAAGTCGACCAGGTATGCTCGCCGAGGAGTCTCGGAAGCGGATTAGAGCATCACGGAGATGCAATAACGCATCGACGGTCCTGAGCTCGGCTCTGGCCATGTTCGTGTCCGAATCAGCGCCGCCCTAGATAGCGATCTGCACGATCCGCCTTGCTTCTTAAATAGCCAGCATAGCGCTCGGCAGCCTTTTCAAACCGCTCAAGCACCTGGATGGTGGGAAGATATGTACGCTCAAACGTCGCATAACGCGCATCACGCCAGACCTGCGCCAAGTCGCGTCGTACAGCCTCCAGAGCTCTTTGCCGCTCACGCAGATTTCTAACCTCTTGCTCAAGCACGCTTGCGAAGCGGCGTAGGTCAGCAGGATCGACAATGATTTGAGCCATGATCAGTGTGTCCAGCAGCCTTATCGACGGTGGATCTCATCCGCCTTTTGAGCATCAGATTCCAACTCGGGTACGAGCTTCTGGATTTCAGCCTGCAGAGCCCCGAGCTGTGCTTTGGTCTTCTGAAACTCTTGCACGAACCGGTCGTATTCTTGATCGCGCCAGCTGGAGCCAAGTCGTTGCAGCTGCATATTTAAGGTGCCCATGGAATTCCCCGTAACTTCGGCATAGCCCCGCAGCTGGTTTGCAAATGCCCGAATTTTTTCGGGATGGACAAACGCCTCGCTCACAGTGCCCTCCTAGGTTAGTTTGATCGTTCGGCAATGCGCTGTGCTGCAGTGACGAACCAGTCTGGCGTACCCGGAACATAAGGCCGAAATACTTCAAGATCTCCCGGTCGATCTTCGTCGAAGCGAATCGATCTGTGAGGCTTGTCCAGTCGACCTGCTTTCGGTTCATCGATCAGAGCTATCGAATCTTGCTCGCTCATTGGACCAACAACGCGGCGTGCGCAGTCGGTGAGCATACGTCGATCAAGAACACGCGCGGCGGATGACTGGCTATCGGCCCATATAAGGGTATGAATGCCTACCTCGGGACCTTCACGCAAGATTCTTGCGAACGTTGGCCTCAAGTCCGCTTGACCATCTGGTTGAGACCAACTTGAGCCGCCGTCCTCTCGGAGGTCGGCCATGCGATGCAACCCGAAAAGGATCAAGAACACGCTTGGGCCCGAAGGGGCCTCATTGGCCAGCCTCCGATCCACCTCCCGTCCCAATTCAGTGATTGTTGGAGGAAGACCACGCCGGCTGGCCACATTATGCCGATGCGGCAGGGCATTGGCGAGCTGTTCGAAGCCGCCTGCCCAGGCGGCGTCGGCGCTGCTCATATCGATAATGTGAAAACCTGCGGCAGCGGGACTAAGTTGTGCAGCCAAAGAGATGATGACAGTCCTCATGAGATTGGACGCTTGGCTTTCGTCTCGCATGACTGTCAATAGGTTCGCGCCTCCTTGTCTGAGGAAGCGGACTGATGAAGGTGGCCGAAGCGCAATCGGCTCACCGAGCCATGCGTCCACAAATCGCGGCGTCTCGCCCCAGGACTGCGCGCCGATGGCAGTTGCCATTGGCATGCAGTCTTCCAATCTCGCTGGCAAATGGCCCTCAAAAACGACTGGCCGGCGCCGCTCGCCACGCCACATTGCAATCCGAGGCTCCAGATATCTCCGAACAATTTGTTCACGAGCTTCATCGTCGCCCATGTCCGCGACTTGGAATTTGTGATTGCCCTCTATCAAGCCACGTTTGTCGTTGTAGATAGCTTCCCCAGGACGGGAGAGAAGGCGAGCGTCAGGATTGTCGTCGGCAAGTGCAAGGCGGGAATCAGCCTCGGTGCATTGAAGTACGATGCGAATCGCCATTTGGTCGGTGATGCTTCGAGGAAGCGCAAAACTTCCGGCTAGCGTTTGCGAAGCCAGCACAACGTGGATGCCGAAGGCCCGGCCTTGGCTGACCAAGCGATCAATAATCATAGTCGCTTCAGTTGCTATCGTATCATCGGCTGTGAAGAAAACTCGGAATTCGTCGACCAATAGCAGAATACGCGGTAACTTATGTCCCGTCCGCTTTCTCCAGTCTGCTAAGCTTGGTACTCCGGCGCCGCGAAATTGATCGCCCCGCCTATCCATCTCCGCCAAAAGTCCCTGCAAGACGCTTAGGCCAAATTCGCGCTCGCTCTGAATCGCTATGACTCTTGCGTGCGGAAGGGCAGTGTCCGCATAAAGCTTGAATTCGACGCCCTGTTTAAAATCAATAAGATACAGTTCAAGCTCATCGGGCGAATATCTCAACGCCAGCGTCGTTATCAGAACATGCAGAAGATTGCTTTTCCCTGAGCCAGTCTGTCCCACAACAAGAGCGTGATGAGCAGTACCGCGACCGAAAAGCAAATTGTGGTACCGCTTCGCTCCGTGCTGTCCCAGCGGTGCCGATAATTCGTCCGCAGAGCTTTGGGCCCTCGTTCCCTGCCAAGACTCTCGATCTAGGCCTGTATGCGCGACTAGATCACCAAACGGCATGCTCACGCGCATGCCGGCTTCTGACAGTTCACCGTGAGACTTGATTAGCTGCTGAGCGACGATGCTTGGAGGGGCGTTGTCGAGCGTCAGTGACCATGATTCGAAATCAGAATCCGACCACTTAAACACGCCGTCCTTTTCGCGAAAGGTGGAGACGTGCATCAACAAAGGCTCAAGACTGACGCCATAAGGCAGCGGACGATCCGCATCAACTAGGATAATCGGATAGACGCCACATCGCGGACCGTTTTGCGCGATGCTAACCAGCCGCCTCACAGCTGACTCTGTGCAGTTCACCGGAAAATCGCACACCACCACGATCCGATAGGCTTCAACCACCTGCCCGGCATTTGTGTTGTAGCCTTCAATGGTTCGGTGCTCGTCGCGGAGATATTTCTGAATGACGGTTTCCATATGTTGAGTGATTTCCGCGAGTCTCTGCTCAATATGCATTGGCTCGCTCCAAGCCCGACCGCCCACCAGTTCCTCGACGTGATCGCCGAGAGACAACAATGGTGCAACGTTCTGCCCAAGCCCGACCGGATCTATAAATGTGAAACGGAGCTTTCCGGGAGGGATGCTCGCAACCAGTCGCAATGCAGCGCTCTGCATTACCCCCACCATCGCGCGTCGCGTACGCCCGTTGCCGTGGAAGGAGATGCCCTTCCCAGGTGCAAATGGTACGAGAGCCGGTAGCGCGGGCAGAGGCGACTCCGGTCGCAGACGCTGATCTAGCTGAGATGTCGGCGCAGAAATCCCGCCAAGTCTCAGAAAGCCGATTGTGTCCGATGCCGGCTCCCAATTGGACCAAGCTTCGGGATCGAAGCCGACTCCATGTAATCCGGCGGCCTCCCATACGCGATCGAAAGCAGCTATCGCATCATGGACATCGCGCGAGTACCGACGGGATAATGCCGCCTCCTCGTCCGAGAGTTGTCGCTTGGCTTGCGCCAGATCGGCTGCGGCCCCAGACAATTGCTGCCTTCGAATATTCTGAGTGGTAGTTATCGCAGCTGTCGTCTGTTGAACAGCATCAGAAAAAGCGCCCTGGATTGCGCTTCGATGATTGCTGCTTCCCATTTCATTGATGATTGCGACCCCTGCTCCAATCACAATTCCGAGCAGGTAAAGTGCTTTGAAGAAGCCGACGCCGTCTGTAAACGCGCTCGCGATTATGAACAAAACAAACGCACCACCAGCGATTTGGAGACCCACGTTTCGATAGTTCGCGAGTTCCTCATAGCGTTTCTGCCGAGGGAATGCCGCATACCTATTCCATGCGTCATGAATGGCGGAGAGATGGATGTCCGTATAGAGAGCTGGAAACCTTCTTCTCAGTATGTCCCCAGGGTTGGGGTTGCATGGACTGACGTGGCCAACATCCTGGTCAGTAACGCATGTCTGTGCGGCTTGAGTTCTGAGCCAATTCTCGATGCGATCTGCGACGGTATTGATTTCCTGGCGAAGAGCCGCGTCAGCTGATTCAATGCTGCGATGTTTGTTATCGATCTGTTCGATCTCGGCCAGTGCGGGCCTGACAATACTTGAGTTGGTACGCTGAACCACTGTTCGTAAGAGACTGGCCGCATCAGGCGACGTGGGGGCCGACGCTGTGTCAGGGCTATCACTGATGCTTCTCACTCGAAGCCGTAAACGCGTCGGGCTCTCCGCCATAGTATGGCCCTCTCATGTCGCCGCGAATTCTCCGCCGGCACTGTTTCCTGTCAGCCCTTCATGATGAGGGCACCAAGGGCGCGATGGATAAGCCGTCCGTTGAGAACAGCGATGAGGGTCCGGCTCCGCTCAATCCCCCATCTGGCTTGCATGGCCGGAAGCTCATCGATGTTCATTTTGACGAGCTTGGACTTGCGCTCGGTCGCCCTGCCAGGCTTTTCGAGGCTTGGGGTGAGCCGTTTGAATGGGCCGCAGGAGCCCGCCCAGAAATTGACCAGCACGAACAGGCGCTTGGCCCGGTCAATGAGGACACTCACGAAGGCTAGGCTGGCAGTCTCGCTAACGCCGCTAGCGGCAGGCCCTGTCGCTCCATGCACCGCACCATCCCCCACACCCTGACGACTGCATGCACGCCATGGTAGTTGAGGCCGGTCGCAGACGCCAGAGGCGAATCCATGATGTGGCAAACGCGTTCGACTGGTTGGCGATAACGGTTTGCCTGGGATCCGGGGCCGCCACGCAGATGCGTGGCACATCTAGGATTTCGGCCGACGGTACATCAGGAAGAGACGTGTGCGCCCATCCCATCTTCGGACTACCCGCTAAGTCTTACTTGCTGTGGTAGGAACATTCCAAGATTCGCGCAGGCCCGGAGGCGCTTGTTTCTACTTGAGAAACGTTCCACCGCGCTCGTCCCAGCCCATAGCCGGACCATTTTTTATCAGCCTCAACGGCGGCCATCTCCCGTGCTTGCTGTTCATTGGCAGCTACTACGGTTGCGTAATACAGATAGCGGCCCGAGGAAAGTGTGCACCTGTACTTCCTCATGGCTTGTCTTCCGGCCTTCCCGCTTGGCCGCCCTCGCTTAGCGTCCGGTCGTAGGCTATTGTTGGCGGATCGGATTTACTAGGGGGCCGCCATGAGTAGATTTCGGCGCTTCGTAATCGGAATTTCAGAGTTACTAGCTGTCTTGGCAATCGCCCTGGTGACACTGGGAGCTGCCTACGCCGGTTACAAGTTTATTCACCTGATCACAGGTCAGGCCGATCAGGCGCTGATCGGGCTTCTTCTAGGGGCCTGCCTCGGGTTTCTCCTGTCTGCCTTACCGGCGGCGGCGATGTTCATGCTGGGCGAAATTGCGCACAACAGTCACAAAACATTTCTGCTGCTGGAGGAAAACCTCACCAGTCCCGCTCCACCAGCCCAAGCACAAACTGCCCAACAGCCAATTGCCCACCGAAGCTTTCGAATTCGTCCTATGGAGCCGACAAATCGTCCCGTCTAGTCAATCGGCGCGCGCTTCAATGTGTCGTATGCGAAGGCGATTCCTCGGTGGGTTGAGTTGATAGCGAGACGATGGGTCCAGATATCGCGCGCTATTGAACCCTAACAAACCCGCGTAGAGCAGCGTGGGCAGACTTGACCGTCTTGCGTTGTATTCTCGTGCCTGAGCGTTGTGCAGCTCGTATCGGTTTTGCACCTCGCCTTCCAACGAACTGAGATCATTCATTAATCTCAAATACGTCTGGTCGGCTCGTAACCCCGGAAAGTTGGATGCCAGCCCAGCAAAAAAATTCATTGCCTGACCACCCGGTCCTAGTGCTTGGCCTGCACGAGCGCGATCTGCTGAAATCTGAAGTTGAATAAGCCGTTCGTGTCCCACATACCGTCCCGCGATTTCACTCAACCGGGTAGTCAATTGAGCCCGCTTGGTCAGCACAACCTCAATATTCGCCGCCGCTTCCTCGATCCGGTGCCATAGCGGGTTCAGGTCGTTGTAGACCTTGACTCCGAGGCCCGCGATCGCAATCACCAGCAGCAATCCTAGGAACACCTCCATGCGAGCCTCCATGATCACCGCCCATTGGGAGCCCTTGCATGCTTGCTAAGGGGGCGACCAACATTGCCGGGAGCGTAGCGCAATGGCGCAGAAACCGACAGGGGCGCTTGGGACTGAGATGGCACGCCAAACGCTGCACCTAGCGCGACATCGTCAGTGTAGAATTATACTCTCCTCCGTTGCATGTAGCGCAGCAGTTTGCGCAGCCATTCCGTCCCTGTGGACCCACGCCCCAATAAATTCCTCCAGGCGCGCCGTGCAGCCACGCTCCGTAGCAGATCGTTTCGCCGCGCGTGCAGGTCAAGTTATAAGAGCGGGTCGACTGGTCGTCGATTACGTATACTTGGTTGCCTCCTGGCCACGCGTGCCCCCGCCGGCTCGTCGAATAAAAGGCCAAGGCCAGAGTACCAAAGAATTCCTTCGTAATATTCCATGTCAAGGTCGGCGTTGGCGTTCTCGCATCGCTTGGCTCAAGAACGATCGTGCTCGCATTTCCGCTCGGACAACTTAAGCAGCAATTTCGGCAACTCTGTCTTCCCCTGTATCCCGAGCCCCAGTAGGGATTTAGACCACTCCCTTCTACCCACGCCCCAAAGCATACGTTTTCGCCAGGTTGGCAGCTTAGCCGGTAGGTATGCACTGCCGAATCCCGCAACGCGTAGACTCTGTTGCTCCCCGGCCACCTCCGCGTCTTATCAATGCTCGAATAGAATTCCAATTCCACCGAGTTGGGATGATTGCTTTGAATATTGAAGATGACAGTTGGGTTCCGCCGTCGCTCTTCTTCTTCCTCTAAATGCTGGATCTCGGTTCGCGCGGCAGCCTCGTGAGTACAAATCTGGCAATCGCGCACATAGGCTCGGAGCAGATCGATATTACCACGAGCTGCAAGATATTGACGTTGCTCTTCCTGGGACCGGGCTGCCCTTTCAAGCCGGGCAATTTCCCCTTGCGCGGCAGATTTGAAAGTACAGACTTGGCACGAAGTGACGTAGGCTCTCAACCTGCCAAGATCGCCGCGTGCAGCATTGTAGTTTTGTCGCTCACGTTCCGCCAATTGGCTTCGTTCTAATTGCCCGATTTCTTCCTGCGCTGCCGCCTTGTATGTGCAGACTTGGCACGTTTCCAAGTACCTCCGGAGCTGACTCAAGTTCCCGCGGGCCCGTTGATAGGCTAGGGAGTCCTCTTCAATGCGTGCCTTGGAATTCAGAGACACAATGGCTGCCTCAAGGACCGAAGAAAGTTCTCTACATTGAAGCTCGCTACGCTGCGCTATGAGTTCCCGGAGATTGCCCGACGCCAGCAGCTGTTGGATCCGCACTCGCTCACGTTGACAGACGGTGTCGCGAGGCCCTCCGATGTTTGTGCCTAATCCCGTAATCGTTTGCCGGGCAATCGAAACGCCGATCAACAACGCAAGGATAAGGACTGCTGTTGCTGCGAGCGGTCTTCGGGCGAGTAATCGCCGCCCAAGAACCCAAATGCCGGCGATGAAGTTGCCGACACCCTGACCCACTTCCGCATCCCCGCCTTGTTGCGTCGGCCGGGCACGAAGATCGATCCTCGCGGCGCCGTCGAGCCGGTAGCTACACGCACACGCGCCATTCAGGTCTTGCCAGCTTTGCCAAAGCATCCAGGAGTGGCAACTCGGGCACTGCGCAATTTCATTCCCAACTTCAAACGATTCGTGCAGCAGAGGATCAAGGCGACCCTCGCTGTCTAACTGCGTCTTTAACGCGTGGTCGACAATCAACCTGGTCAAACAACCGCCGCTCCACAAGGACGAGCTTCAGCACCCACGAAGCACGCGACAAGTCTACGTTGTGGGTTCAAGACCAATGCGTAATTCCAACTCCTGTGGAAGACGCTGCGTTGGGTACGAAGATCCGTTCCTGACATGAAACAATCAAGCCAGTTCGGGTGTGTGTGATACCATCCAATGATGAGTGCCTGCGGCGGAACGATGTTTTCTTCCTTGAGCACGTCAAGTCGATGGAGAATGTCGCTCCAGGCGCCGTGATCAAACCTTACATACGTGGATGAACGTGTATCGGTATTTGCCGGCAATGCGTGCGTAACTACCACGAATTCTTCTTGGTTTTTAGTCTTGGACCGGAGGCCAACCATTACGCCTCCCTGCTCATGGACGTTATCCTGTGTGCTCTTCCCCCACGAAATGTGATCGAAGATTTGCAATACGGCATCTCTGGTCACGAAAAGAGTATTACCAACTTCGAATGAGCTTGTGAGCGGCTCTAACACCTCAATAGATGGCCTCTCTTGTGAGATTATGTTGTCCGGTTCTTCTTGTTCCTTGACGATGAATTTCTTGATCCGACGCTCGGTTGGACTCGAAGAAGAATGTTGACCATTTTCACGTGCGCGGTGAGGGGGCGTGAGATAAGGATCGCCCCCAAGCGGCCGTCTTTGATCTGGAAGCGGTCCCTTGAAAACGTCGTCAGTTGTTTCGGCAAGGTCACGTTCTTTGGTCGCTATTTCATTTGGCTCATCTCGTTTCAGAAGAATTTGAGTGACCCCATACGATCGCAGTGGCTCCCGAGAGAAATCCGCGATAGATTTTCTGATAAGGTCGTCCATTGCATGCTCGTTGGCCGTCCACAGGAATGCCAACACATAGTCGACTGCTCGTTCAGCCTGGCTCATCAACTCTTCCGGGAGTCGCCATTCGACACCGGAGCCGTGCAAAATAAGCGCGCCCTTCCGGAAAAATCTCAACAGCGACCGAGGTTCGAAGAAAGAGCTATCCGGTATTTCGGCGTCTTTGCTCAGAGCGACTGCAGGAGGCTTCCGTGGGTACTTCCGGCTACAAGAAACCTCGAAGGCCCACCGATCTTTCATTCTCTTGCGGCCATCCTCGTCCACATACGAGGCAGGCAACTTCCCGATTATTCGAAATATGGCGCTTGAAGAGCGTGAAGTGAGGTCAAACGTAAGAAGCCCGATACCTTCCAAAGCCTTCATAGCGGCGAAGTCTTGCGTGAGCGCCTCCTCGCGCGCAGTCGTTTCATCGGCTATTTCGACGTCTTTGCTCATCGTATCGCAAATTTCTTTTTCGGTGGCGGCGGCCTACCGGTAGGGTCAGGCAATGGTGTTCGATCACAGGGAAACCAGCCACGTGAGCGATTGGCGAGATACCATGATCGTGCTTCGCCATTGGCTGCGCTCGATTCATTTGTAATGTCTTCGTTGTACTGCAACGTCTGAATCATCCGCACCACATGCGCGCCGAGGCTTTCATAAACGAGCCAAGTTCCGTAACACCACCTCCCCGACGAAAACCAGTTCGGATGAAAGGGAGGAGGTGTGGTGACCATTTGCACGAGCGGCGCGGCGGTCACGGGATAATCCGGTCCGAGGGTTACGCGTATGACATGCCGATCCCGATATTGGGGACCGGGGCCTGTAATCGTTTTCAGCCTCAGATCGAGTTCGTATTGCTCAACATATGGGGGATTGCCAGCCAGCGGCTTCCACGACAGCCAGGAGGTACGAACGTTCTCCATACTGGCATAGTCGTTCCGCAGCCGGATGCGACGACGCTCCGTCGGGGAGGTGATTGACATGACAACCCCATGGACAGATTCGATTACGGCTCGTGACCTGCGTCGGTGGCTGGAATGACCCTGAGCACGTCGTCTGGCGCGAGGCCCAGATCCCGAATTTGGGTGTCCCGGTTAAGGAGGTCGCCCCCCTTCTTGCCCATCTGGTAGCCATGCGGGTTCGGTTGGAGCTGGCCGCCGGCAAGTAACTCCGCGATCACATCGCTCGTGGTCATCGTATCGTCGAGATCGACGGTGAGGACCCTTCCGTCGACCGGCAGCATTATTCGGACTGCCTTATCGGCCATACCACAACTCCCCATTCAGGACACGGTGCGGCCGGTATCTTATACACGCAGAACGAGCTTGGGTAGGCCCGGGCAGTCCATTCCGGGCTCAGTAAGAAGGGTTGCTGCATGCGGAGTCGTCGCAGCCTACGCCGGGCGGCCTGCGCCAGAATCGGGTCTCAAGCTGTAGGCCGGACCGATGATTAGAATCATCGTTGATCAAGTTCTTAAGCAGGAGTTGGACCGCGAGGGCCGCGTCGATCCACTCCTGCAAGAGGAATTTCACGAGGGCGACGCGATCGCCCAGTGTCCCCGATGCAAGTCATGGATGCTGTGGCAATCTTGGGAGGATCTCGGGGGCACCTGCGCGTGCGATTACAAACCAGACTCTCGCGCACGAATGACAATACGACCGGCACAGACCGAGCCGACTCTCCACAATGCGGCCATGCCCCCGACCGCCGAAGTCCCGAGGCCGCAAAACAATGTCGCTGCCTTTCTCGCAATCGGCCTCATTGCGATTATTATCCTGGGAGTGTTCGCCGCAATTGCAACCACCAGAACGGCCCCCTCGGCGACATTCGCTTTCGAAGTTTGCAATCGTTCGAACTTGAGGGCCTCGATAGCTGTCCTCCACTATTCCGACGCTCTTTCCGACTGGCTAGCAGAAGGCTGGTGGAGCGCAAATTCAGGATCATGCACAAATATAGGCAATTTCAAAAAAGGTCAGTTCTACTACTATGCGAATGAATATAATGGAAACGCCGAGTGGCCTGGAGATTTTGGAAGCTGCGTTCGGTTTCCTGGACCGTTCAAGGACAGAGTAGGGTCACGCCGCTGCAGCTCGAACGAACACAAGCTCTTTTCCCGCGCGTCAGTGTCGCGGGATAAGTTCACCGTTAATCTTGGAAACTAAGTCAGAGCACTCGCCTGAGCTTGTGCAGGCCGGATAATCGCCCTTATTTCACTGTCCGGAACCGTCACCGTCGCGCCGTTCGCCACGTTGTACCGATAGACTTGATCATCAATCGCTCCGATCGGGTCAGTCGATCCCAGAGCGAAGCCCGTCACGCGGGAAAGCTCAACGTCGTTGGCAAACTTGACGAATTGATTCCACAACCCGGATATCTCGAGAGCCGAATGCTGCTTGCGCTCCATGGCCGCTTGGTAGGCTAGACGGTCCACACAGATCGCAAATTCGCCATTGTCGATGAGGAGCAGGTCCTCAATAGTTCGTCCGGGCTGTTCGAGCTTCATGCCAGATCATTGAAGCAGCCCGGTTAACAACGTCTTAATCAGCAGGCCACAGGCCGATCTCGATGAGGCGGCTTTCAGGTCAAGGCGTGAAGCGGAATATCTTTGGCGAGCCTAATATAGCGGGGTTGCCCATCCGAGAATTGGACGCCAACGATATCCCCCGGGGGGATGCCCACTTCCGAAAGTGTCATGGCGAGCACAGTTGGACTGGTAGTCGTCATGCTGTAGCTGTTGGTAACCTTCTTTTCGACGGCCTGTCCCGGCTCAGCATGATCTTGCGAGGCGCTCGAATCGTCATGGGGTGAATCGCAAATGAGATCATTTTCGGAAAGTGCATGAAGCGGTCGATAGAGCGAAATTGATTTCCCGCATTTTCGGCATGCTGCAGTCTCAACGAACTGTCGCACGCCCAGCGTATCAACAAGGACCGGGTTTGGTCCAAATCCCGCCGACTCAAGATCGTTGAGAGCTTGTTGGACGGTCAATTGGGAGCTCAGATCCACATCGACGATGTCGCCAAAGGAAGCATGCATCTCACAATTAGGATGGGGCGCGAGATTGAACAGTTCAAATTGATTACGCGCTCCCTCGAACCAAATTCGTTGTCCAGAAATAGCAGTAGCTCCGCAGAGAAGCTTCACCCCTTCCTGCACTTGAATGCCAGAAATTATTGACGAGGTGACTTGCACCGTTGGAATTCTGGCTTGCTGCACGAAAGAGCGTTTCACCTGATCGCAGGAATAACGCTGACGGGCCATCTCAAGCTGATGAAGTGTGAGTACACATTCGTAACAGACCGGATCCGCCGGAGAGTATAGGCTTACGTGGCCCGCCAGCTCGTTTATGCCGGAATCGATCCATGGGGTCCCTACCAATCGGCACGCTCTATTGATAAATCGGCGAGCTTCCACGTTGTCAACGCACCCAAATACAAGGTCCATTTCTTTGAAAATTCCGAAACCAAGCTCGCTCGTTATGTCTCCATGGAATGAACGAATACAATGCTCTTTGGAAAGGCAGAGCGATCGAGCACGCTCTGCCGCAGTATGTGCTTTTGACTTGCCGACATCTTGAGGTCCGAACAGAACAGTACGGCTAAGATTCGACGTCTCTATCTCGTCGAAATCACAGATCAATATCTTTCGGAATCCCAATAAGAGTAAGTTTTTGATCGTCTCGTTACCGAGAGCGCCTGCACCTACGACCATGAGTTTTGCATTGGCGATGATTTTTTGATCCCACCATGAAATTAGCTTCTGGCGGTCGAAAAATGCCTCGTCTGGTGACGCTCCGTCTTGAACAACGAATTTGTTGGTCATCTTGCTATGAGCCCCATTCGTACCCGCACGTCTTGCATGACCAGCCGCCATTATTCGCGCGAGTGATGCAATCCTTAGTCAAGCATACGGGGCAGTCATGAGGCCGTGTGACACCAGAAATCGCTAAGCGCGACGCCCGGCCTCTCGGGCGAATGACGGACGGACCAGGATCGACCCGGCGAATCCGCAAACGACGGGGCCGCAACACCAAGTCAGCACGTCTGGAGCGATCCCCGGCGGGAGGATCACCTGCTTGCATACTGTCCTCCACCCTCCAAGCCTTGGCCGCCGGTCTGAGGAATATACGCTTTTTGCAAAGCAATTTAATAGGCGTCCGGTCTCCAAGCTGGTCCAAAGCCGCGACAAATCACAAGCAAGACCTACCTATTCTCCATACGTCATGCTGGTCGGCGCGTTGCGACCATCGAAATCTACTCACCCCTTCTAACAAAAGAGATTTTTCTGCTCGGGCAGCTTCGCGGGCCATGCAACGCTGATCCTAGGATCGACGTATCCCGTGCTGCAACGGCATTCTTGGAGAAGATCAATGGTGGCGCGAAAGGGGAACGAGAAAAGGCAGGCGCGCGCGCGAATTGTGCAATTATGCCTCGCACGCGCCGCTGCGCCGGAGCTGAAAGGTAGGAATCTACCGACCCACGTATGAATGCGTTGCCTCGGCCGGCTTAGTCTAGCTGTGGAGTATGAGGTCGAATGGCACTACATCGCGCGGGGATGCAGAATGCCTTCGCCAAACCCGTTGTGAGCATATCCTCACAAGAGGGCTCCGAACTCTAACAAGGCCAGCCCGGTTAAGACGTTGTCGGTCGCACGCATAGACCGTAAATCTATTGCCTAAAGAGGAGCTTGGCCGGTGCGCGAAAGCGCAACTGCTTGTTCCTGCCACGAGCAGGACAGAGAGAGCGCAAATTGGGTGGTACTGCTGCTCCGCCAAGAAACCGTCGCCTGCCCTCAACGCGGCGAATTTGTTTTGCTGCAACTTCGTCCATTGAGGTTCCGGCGCGGAAACGCGAAGGGAGACATGGGCTTTGGTTGAAAGAGAAAGATGGCGGCCATGATCCCTGTGAGTCATCTCAATTTGGAGATCACGAATCTCTGCAATCAGAGGTGCGTGTATTGCTTCAACAACTCGGGGCCCGCCGCGCGGAAAGGGGAACTGCCAACTGAGTCTTGGCGGCGATTTCTAGAATTGCAGGCTAAGCACGGCCTTAAGAGTGTCCATATCACAGGAGGCGAACCGTTCGTCAACGGCAAGGCGATTGAGCTTATCGAGGCAGCGCAAAAGCTCGGGCTGAGTACGAGCGTTCTCAGCAACGGTTATCGGGTTCCAGAGCTGATTGAACAGTTCGGAAGCCAATTCAAGAAGCTGTCGGTTGTACAGATCAGTCTGGATTCCGCGAATCCAGAAATCCATGACGCCCGGCGCGGAAAATCTGGGGCCTGGCGCCAAGCGCTGGCTGCCATCCGCGCGCTCCGCCGAGCTCGTGTTCCTTGCGAGGTTAGCTGCACGACTTCTCGGGAGAATCTGGGGGAAGTGAAAAGACTCGTCGTTTTCTGCCGTCGCCTCGGACTGAAACTGATCGTACGTCCACTGGGTGCCTTCGGGCGCGGCAGGGACGCCGCGCTTGAGCCAGTGCATCAATCCTCGTTTCGAGAGGTTCTGGCCGAAGTTGAACGGCAGAACCCGGGCACGATCGTTCGTGATCGATTCTGTTACGTTCCTGACGGAGGTTCGTTCGACTCCAAAGCCCGCGAGAAGGGAATTGTGACAGTCCTGCCGAACGGAAGATTCCGTGTCGGACGTGTCTTCTTTCCGAAGCTGAAACACGAATTCGCATCAATTTTAGACACTCTTACGCCCGCAGCGAATTTTGCTGTCTAAGGACATGAACGTGATGAGAGACTTCGAAGTGCATCCTGACCTTGAGGTGGCTCTTGCGCCTGCTCGCCGTATTGCGTCTCGCGATGCGCGAGAGGGACATAGGGGCGTCAAAGGCGCGCGCATCATCGTCACGGGCTCGTCTCGTGGCATTGGTGCTGCGACCGCCATTGCATTAGCGGAGGCTGGTGCTCGCGTGATCATCAACTATCGGACAAACGTTGCCGCCGCCCTGAGAACATCGGCAGAGATCGAAACGCGACATCAAGATGCGTCTGCTGTTTGCCGGGCCGACGTGCGCGAGCCGAAGGATGTTGATCGGCTCATCAATGTCTGTGTGGAACGGTTTGGTGGCATCGATGGCCTAGTCAACAACGCACACACGGAGTTTACGCCCAAGCCGTTCGAACGGTTGTCCTGGAGCGACATGCTCGAACAGATCGACGGCAGCCTCAAATCCGCCTATCTCTGCACTCAGGCGGCGCTGCCATACCTACTTCGCTCAAAGCGAGCGTCTGTTCTTAACATGTCATCAGTGATCGTGAACGATCCGAGCTCGCACATGAGCCCGCGGATTTCCGCGAAAGGAGCCGTAGAGGCGCTGACGCGAAGTCTTGCAGGCGAGTATGGTGGTCAAGGAATTCGCTTTAATGCCTTGTCCATAGGCTGGACGAGGACCGACCAGCTTAAGAATGTTTCTCCGGACATCGTTCGCCAAGCGGTCTCGGGGACCTGTCTCGGCCGTGTCGCCGAACCTGCAGAGATTGCGGAAACGGCGGTATTTCTGCTGTCCGACGCTGCCTCGTACATCACTGGAAGCGTATTCCCGGTGGCTGGCGGCCTGATGGCTGATCCCCGTTGATGTGGAGGACACCGCTATGAATCGCCGGTTGGCATGGGCAGGAATCGCTATCGTCGCTGTCGCGATTGCGTTCCTCGGTTACTGGAGCCTCGGCGGCCCTTCCGCAGCGAGCAAGGACCCATTGAAGCTGGGCCTCCTCTTCCCGCTCACGGGTGATGCTGCCTCGTATGGAGTGAAGGGGCGGAAAGCCGTGCAGCTGGCTGTTGACGAACTGACTGCTGCAAGCGCGTGTAGCCGGCCTGTGACTGCAATTTTCGAAGATTCGGCAGCTCAGCCAAACACGGGGCTGTCGGCATTCCAAAAGTTGGTATCTGCCGACCGTGTCCCCGTGGTCATCGGTGATATCGTTAGCGCCGTAACGTTGGCCATTGCACCCGCGGCAAATCGCAGCAAGACCGTAGTGCTCTCTCCAACCTCCTCGGCACCTGCAATCACGAATGCCGGCGAGTATATTTATCGAATCTGGCCGAGCGATCTCGCCGAAGGGCGCGCGATCGCGGATTTTGCCATCAAACGCGGATTCAAGAGGGCTGCGATCTTGCATCTGAATAACGATTATGGCGTGGCGATCAATGGAATATTCAAGAATGTATTTGCGGGCGAAGCACGGGAGGTGATCGCTTCCGAAGCCTACCTTGAAAGCAATCAAGATTTTCGTTCGGTTTTGTCCAGGATGCGGAATTTGAACCCTGACGTGCTTTATATTGCCGGTTACTACGCTGACAGTGCAACGATTACACGTCAGGCACGAGAACTGGGCTTTAATGTCCAGCTTCTCGGTACGACAGCAATTGAGGATCCCAAATTTATTGAGCTTGCTGGCAATGCCGCCAATGGCATTATTTATCCGCTGGCAACAGGATTTGACGTCGCGTCGTCTGATCCTCAGGTTCTTCGATTCATTGACGCGTTCAAACGTCGTTTCAATGAAACACCAGGCTGGGTCGAGGCGCAGGCCTACGATGCGGTCGGAGTCATATGCAAAGCTGTTTCAACGCTGGCAGACACGCCGACTGGTGAGAGACTGAAGGCTGCATTGGATAATTTGGGTACCTATAAAGGAGTCACCGGCGACATCAGGTTCGACGAAAACGGCGACGTTGTGAAGCCCGTTCGCATGCGAATCATCCGGGATGGAAAGTTTACCAACCTGGAGCAGTAGGGCGTGCAAATCTTGCTCAACGCCGCTGCCTACTTCGGCATCACATTCCTGTTTTCAGCGGGATTTTATTTACAGTACAGAATGTTTCGGTTCTTCGACCTGTCCCTTGGCGCCGTTTTTTTGGTTGGGGCCTACCTGTTTACAGTAGTTGCAGAAGCGGGCCGCACGGAATTCTTCGGAATCCTTCTGTCCGCAGCCATCGCAGGTGTAATTGGTGTAATTCTTATCGAATTCTTGGTCCGACCTCTCGCCAGACTAGGAGCCTCGCCTCTCGATCTGACGCTTTGCGCGCTTGGCGTTTATATCATCGGGCTAAACTTCATCGCATTGATATTTGGCGATGAAATCCGAAGGCCTACTGGTCTTGAGATGTCGAGATCGATCGATTTCGGCACCGCCGTTCTCTCTGGATCTCAATTTACGATGACATCACTGGCGCTCGTCAGCTTCATCATAATTGTGCTCGTGCTTGCTCTGACACCTTCCGGACGGGCGTTTCGGGCGCTGAGCGATAGTCCGAACCTGGCAAGAGACTTGGGATTGGCCGTCCGACCAGCCATCATCATGGCGACGGCGACCGGAGCCGCTCTAGTTGGTACCGCCGGCGCGCTGATTGCCGCGGACCTAGGAATACGACCGACGACTGCGTTTCCATACATCATCCCCGGGCTCGCGGCAGTGCTGGCCTTTGGTGGGCGCACTCTCCCTCAGACCCTTCTCGGAGCTGCCGTCGTGGCCTTGACAGGTGAACTCGCCGGCCTGCTCTTTGGGCAGCAATGGCGCGAACTGTCAATTTTTGCAGTCGTGTCGGTGTTTCTTATGGCGCGAACTCGCATTGCCCCGGCCTTACGATCATGACCGATTATCTCCTTCACATCCTTGTTCAAGGCTGCCTGCTGTCGACGCTCGCAGTATCGCTTAACCTGCTTGCCGGCTACTGCGGGTTAGTTTCCCTCGGACAGATGACGTTCTATGCGATCGGTGCCTACTCGGCTGCCCTGCTGGCGGCCGCAACGTCTCTCGGTTATGTGCTCGCATTGCCTGTGGCTCTGGGGCTGGCGGGACTCCTTGCGGCTGCGCAGGCAACGGCAACGTCGAATCTGAAGGAAGACGAATTCGCGATTGCCACCTTTGCAATGCATGCCGTGTTTTGGATGCTCCTGATGAACTGGGTCGAGCTTACCAACGGACCATTGGGTATTCCGAACGTTCCGGCAATACGGGTCATCGGCTTTTCATTCGACGGACCTTCCGGATTTTTTCCCCTTGCACTTTTGTTGTTGGGCGCGTCGCTGCTCGTCGTCTGGCAGTTGCAGAGACGGCCATTTGGAATGCTGATGAGGATGGCGCGGGACGACGAGGAGTTGGCAGAAAGCTATGGCCGAAACGTTCATGCGCTTCGTCGTTCCGTTTGGATTGTCGCAGCAGCGATTGCCAGCGGAGCAGGCCTGCTTCAGGCTAGTTACGTCGGCTATGTTAATCCGGTTTCCTTCTCTTCGATGGAGAGCACATTACTCTTGGCAATTGTCATCATCGGTGGCCCGGGAACGTTTTGGGGCCCAGTGATCGGCGCGTTCGTCATCATTATTGTTCCGGAGATATTGCGGTTCATCGGATTCCCCGCATCTCAAGCGGCAAACATCCGGCAGATATTGCTTGGAGCGGTTTTAGTCGCTGTCATTTTTCGAGTGAGCATTACACGGCGACGAAGCCTGTTTTCCCCATGAGATGGTCATGAAGAATCTTGTTTGCGAGGGAATCAGTGTCGCGTTTGATAGCGCACGAATCTTGAATAGTGTTTCATGCACCATTGGCCCTGGAGTAATCACGGGATTGATTGGACCGAATGGTTCAGGCAAGACAACACTTTTGAATGTGATCTCGGGAAGAGTACCCCCCTCCCATGGCCGTGTGTTGCTTGGGACCGAGGTGCTCACAGGTCGTTCTCCCTATGATTTGGCCGCTCTTGGTGTTTTTCGCTCATACCAGGAGGGACGTCTCTTCGAACGTCTAACAGGTCGTGAAAACATCGCGGCAGCGTTCCGTCCGCCTCCCGACGAAAGGCTGTCAACGGCGCTTGCGCTGAGATCACCACATGACGGACACGCGGCCCGACGGGAGGCCTCCGTTTCCGCCGCTATCAGCTCGGCAGGCATGGAGTCGGATCATCATAGGCCTGCCGGCGAGATGTCGTACGGGATCAGGAAGCGGACGATCATGGGCCAGGCGCTCGCTTTCGATCCCGTGGTTTGTCTTCTTGATGAGCCATTGGCCGGCCTGGATCCTCGCACGCGCACCCAAATACTGAATGTGATTACCACCTTGAGAAACCCCGCCCGGATCATCTTGCTCGTAGAGCATGATTTGGAGGCTGTCGAAATCCTCGCCGACCGGGTTCTCCTGATTGATCGAGGCAAAGTGGTTGCGGACGGTCCGCCACGCGATGTGCGGGCAAGCGACATTTTCCTGGAGACGTATCTGCAGAGCCATGGCCGCTGATTCAATACTGGTCATTGAGAACGCGTCTGCGAGCCTGGGTACCCGCCCGGTTCTCAACGGCGTCGACATGCATGTCCGACCAGGAGAGGTAGTCGCCTTGTTCGGCCACAACGGTGCAGGGAAATCCACGTTGCTTCGCTGTATCATGGGCATCCTGCCGCTCGACCGCGGCAAGATATCTCTGGGGTTCGCGGCTTTGCGTGACCCTGATGTCAGTGGCTGCATGACAATGCTGACCCGGATCAGGTGACATGCTGGTGCGCCGATGCGCTGAGTGCTCTCGAAGCTTTTGTCCCCAGGCAGCGTCAAGCCCCTCGAGCCGACGCCAATCAGGCTCGTAAGAATTACGGTTTGAGTAGCCGCCGTGACGCGTCTTGCGAAATAGCCCCGCGCGTTGGAGCCGCTGCGTGGCGCGGATGACGGTTCGGATGGACAAACCCAGCAACTTCGAAAGTCGCTCGAGTGAAGGGTCGCACCGGCCGGTCCGACGATTGAAATGCTCGATGAGTGTGACCCCGACCAGGCGATCACTGGGCCGCAAAGCCGCCACCCGCAGCTCGACCTTGATCCGTCGGAGTTTGGCGCGGGCTTCCGCATCGTGCCGTCCACCGAGGGCAGCGAGCGGCTCCATCTTGACGTCTATCTCTACGACACGCTTTCCGGCGGCGCGGGTTACGCCGAACTCGCCGGGCGCCACCTTGATGAAATTCTCGACAATGTGCTTGCCCTCTTGGAGAACTGTCACGCGCATTGCGACCGCTCATGCGAGAACTGTTTGCGCCACTACCATAACCAACACCTGCGCGACCGTCTGGACCGCTTTGTTGGTGCGCAATTACTGCGCTATGCGCGCTCCGGCAAGGTTCCGGCAGAGGCGTCCCCGGCCGCCCAGGCGGCGGACCTCCAAGCGCTTGCGCGCTTGCTCCAACTCGACGGTTTTGTGTGCACGCCTCTTGCGCAACTCGACAGCCAGACCATCCCCTTGCTAGTCACGCAAGGCAATAATGCCGTCGTTGTCGGCGTTCAGTCGGCACTACTTGCTGCGAACTGGACGGCCACTCCCTCGCGCGGCTGCCACCGGGCCGTGCGCGCCGGATACTCAACGACTACATCCTGCGCAGAAACCTTCCGGACGACCATCGCCTGGTTAGCGAGGCGCTACGGGAGGGCCCGTAACGGATACCATCGCACAAGATGGCTCGCCGGACGCGAGCGCCAGAGCGGTAGTTCGTTTGGACCGTAGTTCGCAAAAGTGTCGAGGGCTGAAGAATCTTAGCTCTCAAATTCCCGTCGAGAACAGGGAAGGACCTCACCAACTGCGAATAGCGCATGCGAATGTGCAACCGCGAGCACGCGATGGGCATCAGACCCTGCCCGGCAAAGCACTCGTCAGCAAACGCAACCGATGCGCAGCAGGGACCGTACTAACGATCTGAAAAAACGAAACAACATCAAGCGCCGAGTTTGAATTCTTTGCTCTCCGTTCCCCAACCGTTCTTGCGAAAAGTGCGTAGGTCGGCACAATCAGAATACGTATAAAAACAACAGCTTACGAGAACCGTACTAAATCCGCGCAGTCGGGAGGTTTGGAGAGAACTGGCCTAACGGAGAGAATTTCTGGCCTGACCCGCGGTCGCGTGGTGCGGAGGTTTCTTGAAGAAAGTCCGCGGATACTGGGCTTCTTCGCCACGTCGAATTAGGTGAGAGAATATTTGGGAAGGCGGGACTGGCGGAGGGAGAAGTCCTCTGTGCCAACTCGCTCTTCGTAATCGCGCGCAAAGTGGCGCAGCCACGAGAAGAACTGAGAATCGATCTGCAGACCTCCTCCTGCTGTCAAAGGTCGCCTTCAACGGTCGGCAGAATCGTCGATGATGCTCTGGATTACTTCCACGACCCCTTTGAGCTTCTCGTGTGCATCGATGAGTCGGCGCGCTCCCGCGTAATGCTGGCGCCCAGCGCGCTCCAGGAGTAGCTCGAAAATCGCGTCCGAAGAACCCGCGAGTGCGATCAGATGGTGGCCGCTCGGTCCCCTCGAACCGGCAAACCAGTACTTCACCGTCCGCTCGCTGGCCCCGGTCCAGCGCATCGCTGATTTGACGGCCTGGTGCGTCGTACCGAGTTCTCTTCGCAGGGCAGCGGCTATCGCAATTGCATAGTCTACATCGGAATCGTGCCCACGGTTGGGCTGGTGCACAACTGTGCCCTTTTTCGGCACAAGTGTGCCCTTTTTCGCAGGCATGTTTTCGACCCTCCCCCGTTAAACTGGTGAAGGGCCATCAACGGCAGAACTGCTCTCGCGCGTCCTGCGGCTGGTGCAGGCGGTCGAGAGCAATCGCGACCACGGACAGAGGAAGCGAAACGTGGTCGGTTCCGGCCAACGCAATTCTGTAGGGGGGCCGACCGACACCACGAAAACGGTGCGCGCTGCGCAGTACGTGCGTATGTCGACGGAGCATCAGCAGTACTCCACCGAAAATCAAGCTGACGCCATCCGTTCGTACGCCGAACGCCGCGGCATCGAGATCGTCCGCACCTATGCGGATGAAGGTCGCAGCGGGTTGCGTCTGGCCGGTCGCGACGCGCTCAAGCAGCTGATCGAGGACGTGCAAAGCCGCAAAGCGGACTTCACCGCGATCCTCGTCTACGACGTGAGCCGCTGGGGTCGTTTCCAGGACGCCGATGAGAGCGCCTACTACGAGTACATTTGCAAGCGCGCCGGCATCAACGTGCATTACTGCGCCGAGCAGTTCGAGAACGATGGCAGCCCGGTCTCGACCATCGTCAAAGGCGTCAAGCGAGCTATGGCCGGTGAGTACAGCCGTGAGCTGTCGACCAAGGTGTTCGCGGGTCAGTGCCGGCTGATCGAGCATGGTTTCCGGCAAGGCGGCCCGCCCGGATACGGGCTGCGCCGGCGACTGATCGATCAGGCCAAGATTGCCAAGGCCGAGCTGTCGCGCGGAGAGCAAAAAAGCTTGCAAACCGATCGCGTCGTTCTCGTGCCGGGCCCCGCCGAGGAGGTGGAAACGGTTCGATGGATGTACCGGACGTTCGTCGAGGCAGGAAAGCCGGAGCGGGAGATTGCAACCCTCCTAAACGAGCGCGGCATTGCGACTGATCTTGGCCGGCCGTGGACGCGTGGGACGGTTCACCAAGTGCTGATCAACGAGAAATATGTCGGCAACAACGTATGGAACCGCATCTCCTACAAGCTCAAGAAGAAACGCGTCCGCAACGACCCGGACATGTGGATTCGGGCAGACGGGGTGTTCGAGCCGATCGTTGATCGCCTGCTATACGACGCCGCGCAAACGATCATCCGGGAGCGTTCCCAGCGATTATCCGACGACGAGATGTTGGATGCCCTTCGAAGGCTCTTCGGCGCACGCGGCTATCTTTCTGGGCTGATCATCGACGAATCCGAACACCTGCCATCAAGCAGCGCCTACCAGCATCGTTTCGGGAGTCTGATACGCGCCTATCAACTGGTGGGGTTCACGCCCGATCGCGACTACGAATACATCGAGATCAACCGAGCCCTACGTGCCATGCACCCCGGCGTGGTTGCCAGTACGATCGCTGGAATCGAGAAGGCGGGCGGCAGGGTCGTCCAAAATGCCGCGACCGAGCTGCTGACGATCAATGGTGAATTCACCGCGTCAGTTGTGATCGTGCGATGTCGAGAGACCCTGGCTGGATCCCTCCGATGGCACGTCCGCTTCGACACCGGCCTTTCTCCCGACATCACCGTCGCCGTGCGCATGGATCGGATGAACCGGGAGGCGATCGACTATTACCTTCTCCCCCGCCTCGATATGACCGTCCCTCAGCTTCGGCTTGCCGAGCACAATGGCGTGTCGCTTGACTCCTATCGGTTCAACTCGTTGGACGCATTGTTCGGGATGGCGGCCCGTACCAAGGTCTTGGAGGTTGCCTGATGAAAGCGGAAGCCGTCCCGGCCGTCGAAATGATTCCCGTTGACCTCATCAACGTGTTGAATCCACGTGTCCGGAGCAAAAAAGTGTTCAAGGAAATCATCGGCAACATTGCTGAGATCGGGCTCAAGAAGCCGATCACGGTCACGCGTCGGAATTCCCCCGACGGGACCAAATACGATCTCGTCTGCGGCCAAGGACGGCTTGAGGCCTACCGGAGTTTGGGCCAGCGCGAGATCCCGGCACTGGTCATCAAAGCCGAGACCGAGGATTGCCTGGTCATGAGCCTGGTGGAGAACCTCGCCCGCCGCCAGCATCGCGCAATCGACCTTCTCCACGATATCGAAGGGCTCAAGAAGCGAGGTTACAGCGAAACCGAGATTGCCAAAAAAACCGGCCTTACCCTTGAATATGTCCGAGGTGTGATCCGTCTTGTCGAGAAAGGGGAGCATCGTCTTCTGCGTGCAGTGGAGTCCGGCCAAATCCCGGTCAGTACCGCAGTCCTGATTGCCAACGCTGACGATGCGGGTGTGCAGCACGCGCTTCAGCAGGCCTATGAGCAGAACCTGCTACGCGGCAAAAAGCTACTGGCTGTAAAACGGTTGATCGAGCAGAGGCGACGCCGCGGTAAAGGACTCTCCAATACCCAACCAAGACGCGTGCAGACGCTATCGTCGGATGCGCTATTGCGCACTTACCGCGAAGATGCGGACAAGAAGCGGCTGCTCGTCCGCAAGGCGGGCGCGACCCATGACAGGCTCGTGTTCGTGACTGAGGCCCTGCGTAAACTGCTCGCTGACGAGAACTTCGTCACACTGTTGAGGGCCGAGGGTCTCGACACGCTGCCGCGCAATTTGGCCGAACGGTTCCAGACGAGCATGCAGGCCTGATCATGGCACGCAAGGCATCCATTTTACCTGTCAAGATGAGCTTTGAAGCGGCCGGGCTCCGGCTGGCCATCGCGGACATCAATCCGCTGCGCCTTGTCACGGCAGCGGTCAAGCGAACGCCAAAATACACCCAGATCGCCACTTCGATCGGGGAGGTCGGGATCATCGAGCCTCCGGTCGTCGCACACGACCGCTCAAACCGAGGGAAATATTTGCTCCTCGATGGGCATTTGCGGATTGAGGTTCTCAAGGAGATGGGCGCGACCGAAGTCGTCTGCATCATCTCCACCGATGATGAAGCGTACACATACAACAAGCGCGTGAGCCGCCTCGCGATTGTCCAAGAGCATAAGATGATTCTGAAGGCGATCGAACGCGGCGTTTCCGAGGAGCGTATCGCCAAGACCCTCAACCTCGACATCAAGACGCTGCAGCAGAAGAAGCGAATGCTCACAGGGATCTGCCCTGAAGCTGTCGAGCTGCTCAAGGACAAGCACGTGGCTCTTGGCACATTTTGGGTTTTCAAGAAGATGGTGCCGTTCCGACAGATTGAAGCAGCAGAGCTCATGGTGGCCATGAACAAGTACACCATCAGCTACGCACGATCGCTCCTCGCAGCAACGCCGCAGGACCAGCTCGTCGAGACGGGCAAGCCGAAGGCGATCAAGGGCCTCACGGACGAACAAATATCTCTCATGGAGCGCGAATCCGGAAACCTCGAACGAGAGTTCAAAATAGCCGAGCAATCATACGGGACGGACCATCTCGACCTCGTCTTGGCCAAGGGCTATCTCGGAACCCTCCTCGGCAATCCGCGCGTCGTGCGTTACCTCGTGCAGAATCATCGTGAGATTCTCGTCGAGTTCCAGAAGATCGCAGAATTGGAAACCGCGGCGGCATGATGCGACGCGGCGGCCTGGTCGCGCGGCCGGATCGGGCGCGGCCGATGATGGGGACCCGGACCCGATAAGCGCGGGGACCGCGGGAGAAGCCGCACTGTGGGGCGGATCAAGCGCGGTGGTGGGGATGGCGGCGAACCCGTTCGGAGCCCACCAGGCTGGCCCCAATGGTCAGCCGCGCGCCCGGCTGTCGCAGTTTCAGCCGGGCGCGTCGCAAGCCGAAGCGTGCTCGCGGATAATGCCACGCAGCCATCGCTGAAAAACGCAATCCCAGCCCCACCAGAATTTTGGTAACAAGTCAAAGACTTGGCTGCATTCCATTTTGGACGGGTCCACCAGGATTGATGAACTGACGGTCATTGATTCGACAGGAGTTTTCGGATCGTGTTTCTGGGTGGGTGCGCATTGAACCAGCATGACCGGGGCACGTTTTGAGCGACAAGATCGAGCAAGGAAGTTTTGTCGAGGCCCGAGGCCGGCCATGGCTCGTCGAGGCGGTAGACGATTTGGAGCCGGGCCTAACCACCGTCCGGCTTTCGTGCATTGCCGACGATGCGCAAGGCGAACAGGTCGAAATTCTGTGGGATGCCGAAATCGGCGCGTCGGTTCTGGCCGAGGACACTTGGTCCCGTGTTGGCCGCGGTGCGCCCGATAGCCCTCAGGTTCTCGCCGCACATTTGCGGGCGATCCGTTGGCGCTCTGCAACGGCTGCGGATCGTGACCTGCTCCAGGCGCCGTTTCGCGCCGGCATTCGGCTCGATGCCTACCAGCTGCTACCGCTCCGCAAGGCATTGCGGCTGCCCCGAGTGAATCTCCTGATCGCCGATGACGTCGGGCTCGGCAAGACAGTCGAGGCCGGCCTGGTCGCACGTGAGCTCCTATTGCGGCGGCGCATTGATTTCATGGTCATCACCGCACCGCCAGCAATGACAGTCCAGTGGAAGGACGAACTTGAGAGCAAGTTCGGTCTATCGTTCGACATCGTCGATCGTGAGCGCGTCAGCGAGCTGCGGCGGCTTCGCGGTTTTTCTGTCAACCCGTGGAGCACGGGGTCGCGATTCATTATTTCCCACAGCTTGCTGACTGAGGAGAACTACATAGCTGGCTTACGGGATGTTCTTGGCGAGTTCCGGTCGCGCGCGTTATTCATAGTCGACGAGGCGCATCACGCGGCGCCATCCGGCGGCGCGCGATATGCGATATCCAGCCAACTCACAAGGGCAGTGCGCGAGCTGTCTGAGCGATTCGAGCATCGTCTGTTCCTGACCGCCACACCCCACAACGGCCATTCGAATAGCTTTTCGGCGCTGCTCGAAATGCTCGATCCGCAGCGCTTCACGCGCGGCGTCGAGGTTCGCCCGCGGGACCTCGAACCGGTGATGGTGCGCCGACTGAAATCGGACTTGAGGCGTCTCGGCGAGGCATTTCCCGAGCGAAAGGTCGAAGCGATTCCGATTGCGGGCTTGCGCGAGGACACGCCGGAGCTCGATCTTTGGCGCCGCCTTGCCGCCTATGGCGAGATGCGCAAAAAGCGCATTGCCAAGCTGCCACCGCACAAGGCAGCACTTGCGAAGCTCTCCTTCGTCGGATTGCAGCAGCGGTTACTGTCCTCGATCCCAGCCTTTGTGCGCACACTGAAAGCACACCGCAAGACACTGCAGCGGCTGCTCGATGGGCAGCAGGAGCAGGTCATCGATGCCGCGGCGCAAACGTTTGTCGACGGAAGCACAACTGACATAACCGAAGACCTAGGGTTGGAGGACGAACAGGCAGAAGCGGCGCTTGAAGTCAATGAGGAGGTTGCGGCGGAAGCAGCAGCCGTCGTCGGGGCCGCCGATGCGTCGACCGCCGACTTGCGGGCGGAATTGGCCGCGGTCGACGATATGCTCGCGGTGGCCGAACCTGCTGCCCTGAAGCCGGACGCACGGGTACATTGGCTCATGCAATGGATCAAAGGCAATCTGTTGTCCGGTCGAAATTGGAACGAGCGCCGGCTGATCATCTTCACCGAATGGGAGGACACCCGGCGTTGGCTCGAACGGCGCCTCAAGGAAGCACTCGCCGAAACCGACCGGGCGGACGAGCGGATCGCGGTGTTCACCGGCGCGACCGGCCAGGATCGCCGCGAGGAGGTGAAGGCTGCATTCAATGCCGATCCCGCGAAAGAGCCGCTGCGCATTCTGATCTGCACCGACGCGGCGCGCGAGGGCATCAACCTGCAGACCTACTGCTCAGACCTCGTCCATTTTGATTTGCCGTGGAATCCCTCGCGCCTCGAGCAGCGTAACGGGCGCATTGACCGCAAGCTTCAGCCGGCCAAGCAGGTCTTCTGCCGCTATTTCCGCTATGAGCAGCGCGAGGCCGACATCGTGCTTGAAGCGCTTGTCCGCAAGACCGACGTGATCCAGGACCAGCTTGGTTCTGCCGGCCAGGTCATCGAGAAGCGTATCAAAGACAGGATGGAGGCGGCCGGCATCGATCGCGGCGAAGCCAAGGCCCTCGCCAAAGCGATCGAGGAGGAAACCGACGTCGAACGACTGGCGCGCGCCCGGGCGGAAATGGATGACGAGGAGAAAGCGCGCTACCAACGTGTGGTGAAGGAACAGCGGGACCTTCAGGACGCCTTGGAAAAATCACGCGAGCGCGTGGGCGTCGACACGCACGACCTGCAACGCGTCGTCGGTGCCGCCCTGGCGCGCGCCGGACTATCGCTCGACGCCACGCGCGGCGAAACGGTCGGAAAGGCCGCCACATTCAGGTTCGATCCCGAGCACCTGGCCTTTGCCAAGGAGGCGGGCTGGCAGGACACGTTCGACGATCTGCGCGTGCGACCGCGCAAACGGGGCGAGCGCATCAACGAATGGCGCAAGAAAGTGCCAATTCGCGCCATCGCCTTCGAGCCGCCGCGCTTGCCGGACGGGCGCGACGCTCCCGAGGTCGTCCAGGTCCATCTCGAACATCGCCTGGTGCGCAGGCTTTTGTCTCGCTTCATATCGCAAGGTTTCCAATCGGGCCTGTCGCGCATCTCGGTCATCGAAGGGCCGGGCGCGCAGCCGCGCCTCGTCCTCATGGGACGGCTCGCCGTCTATGGCGCCGGCGCCGCGCGCCTACACGAAGAGATCATCCCGGTGACGGCGATCTGGACCGAGGCCGAACGCCACATCAAGCCGCTCAAGGCGCTCGGCGAAAGCGGCGAAGAGAGGACGCTCAACCAGCTCGAGGAGGCTCTGCGCGATGCGCGCGCGGCGCCAGCGATGGCCGTTGCGCGCATCCAGGCCTTGGTCGAGCGGGATATCGCCGATCTCGTTCCAACGCTCGAAAAGATTGCTAACGAGCGCCTGGCGAAAGTGAAGGTCGATCTCGCCAAACGCGGCGAAACCGAAGCGAAATCGCTGGCCGAACTCTTGGACCAGCAACGCAAGCGCATCGCCAAGGCCAACTCCGAATTCGATCCCAACCAGCTGTTGTTGCCGGGCATTGCCGACGACGAGCGCCGCGAGCGCGAGGCCGACCGCCGCCACTGGCAGGGCCGGCTCATCCGGCTCGAAAAGGAAATCCGCGAGGAGCCTGCGCGCATCCGCGCCTCCTATGACGTGACCGCACATCGACTTGAGCCGGTCGGGCTGGTCTATCTCTGGCCGGCGACGGGTTGATGGCGATGGCGGCCGAGATCAGGCGCGACCCCGATCTCGAATGGCTGGATCACGTCCAGCCGGTCGGTCTCGTCGTCGCGCCGGTCCTGCTGAAGGACCTCGGCCTTGCGCCGGCGCGGCAAACCCAGGTTGACAGCGCGCAAGTCGCCGAGCACCTCGAGGAGGACGACAGCAAGCCCGCGCTGCGCGATCCTTGGAGTTTTGTGCACGACGTGCTCGGCTGGGAGGCGCAGCACGTCGCCGGCAGCCCCGGCGGTCCGCCGCTGCCGGACGACGTGCATGTGCGCCTGCCCGAACATGCGACGACGCTTAGCCCAACCTGGGCGGTGAGGGAGCTCGGCACGGCCGAGCGGCCCTGGCAGTTGCTCGTGCGCATCGAGTTGGTCGGCGTCGATCCGGATGCGCGCGGCACGCTCGACGGCTGGGAAGCAACGGCGCATCAGCGGTTCGAGCGCTTGCTGCGCGATACAAGCGTGTTCGCCGGCGTGCTGATCTCCGACAAGGAGTTGCGGCTGATCTATGCGCCGCGCGGCGAAACATCGGGGCATTTGAGCTTTCCGCTGCGCGCGCTCGCCACCGTCGCAGGCCGGCCGATGCTTGGCGGCCTGAAACTACTGCTCGACTCGTTTCGCTTGTTCGCGGACGCCGGCGACCGCCGCCTTCCCGCGCTGCTGAAGAAAAGCCGCGAGGCGCAGGCGGCCGTTTCCACGGCGCTCGCCGAGCAGGTGCTGGGCGCGCTGCACGAGCTGCTGCGCGGGCTCGATGCCGCGGCCCCCGATCTTATTCGCGATCTCGCCCAACGCCCGCCCGGGCATCTCTATGAAGGCCTACTCACCGTCCTGATGCGGCTCGTGTTCGTGCTCTATGCCGAGGACCGCGGCCTTCTGCCCTCGCGCAGCGACGGCCGCGCGCAGAAGCTTTACGAGACCGGCTATTCGTTGCGCGGCCTCTACGACAAGCTCACCGGCGACGCTGCGCTCAATCCCGACACCATGGATGAACGGCGCGGCGCCTGGGGCCAGCTGCTCGCCCTGTTCCGGCTGATCCACAAGGGCCATCCCAGCCATTTCGTCCAGGCGCGCGGCGGCAAGCTGTTCGATCCCGATCAGTTTCCGTTCCTCGAAGGCCGCGCCGATGCGGCCGCCGCGCCCCGCATCCTGCCCGTGTCCGACGGCTGCATCCTGCGTATCCTAGAAGGCCTCATGACGCTCGCCGTGAAGGGCGGCACGCGCGAGCGGCTGTCCTACCGCACGCTCGATGTCGAGCAGATCGGCTCAGTTTATGAGACCGTGATGGGCTTTTCGGTCGAGACCGCGTCCGGGCGCGCGCTCGCCATCCGCGCCGGCAAGAACAATCGCACGCCGGTGTTCGTCGATCTCGATAAGCTCGCCGCCGCCAAGGGCAAGGACCGCATCAAGTTCCTCAAGGAGGAGGCCGACCGCGGCCAGCTTTCGGCGAATGTTGCCAAGGCGGTGGAAGCGGCGAAGACCGCCGCCGAGCTTGCCGCCGCGCTCGACCCGATCGTAGACGAGCGCGGCTCGCCCAAAAAGCACGAGATCGCCGCCAGCACGCCGATCCTGCAGCCGACCGACGAGCGCCGCCGCACCGGCAGCCACTACACACCGCGGACGCTCACCGCACCGATTGTTGAACATGCGCTCACGCCGGCGTTCGAGCGGCTTGGGCCGGATGCGACGCCGGAGCAGATTCTCGATCTCAAAGTGTGCGACCCGGCCATGGGCTCGGGCGCCTTCCTGGTCGAGGCCTGCCGCGCGCTGGCCGCAAGGCTGGTCGAGGCGTGGTCGCGCTACCCCGAGAAAAAGCCGACCATTCCAGCGGACGAGGACGCCGAGCTGCACGCCCGCCGCCTGGTCGCGCAGCGTTGTCTCTACGGCGTCGACAAGAACCCGCTCGCCACCGACCTCGCCAAGCTGTCGATGTGGCTCGCGACGCTTGCGCGCGACCACGAGTTCACGTTCCTCGATCATGCGCTGAAATCCGGCGACAGCCTGGTGGGGCTGACTGAGAAGCAGATCGCGGCGGCGCATTGGGACACGTCGAAGGAAGGCTTGCCGCTGTTCCGACAACTTGTGAAGGACCGCGTTGCCGAGGCGATGAAAGGTCGCGGCGAAATTCAAAGAGCGCCGGACGACACCGCGCGCGCCATCCAGGAGCAGCGGCACCGCTCGTTGGAAGCGCGGCTGAAAGAAATCCGACTGATGGGCGACGCTGTGATTGCGGCATTCTTCTCCGCAAGTAAGGTCAAGGCGCGCGAGAAAACACGATCTGAGGTCGAAAGTTGGCTGACCGGCTCGTTGGAAGCGGGATGGGAAAAACTCGCCGCGATGGCCGTGACGTTAAAGCAAGGCGACCATCCGCTCACGCCGTTTCATTGGAGCATCGAATTTCCAGAAGTCTTCGTACGTCAAAATCCTGGCTTCGACGCGATGATTGGGAACCCTCCATTCTTGGGAGGGACCAATATCTCAGGTGCGAATGGATCAGCCTACAAGGACTGGTTGGGCGCAGCGACATCCGAGACCCACGGCAAAGGTGACTTATGTAGCCATTTCTTTCGACGCGCTTTTTCTTGCATACGAACGGGCGGTGCTTTTGGATTGATTGCCACAAACACCATTTCCCAGGGCGCGACGAGAGAAATGGGTCTAAGGGTCATTTTGCGCGACCACGGAAAGATCATTAGGGCAATCCCACGATTAAAGTGGCCTGGAGAGGCTGCTGTCATTGTCTCTGTAGTTCATGTCCTCAAACAGCCATCGGTGTTTGCCGCACAGCCGGAGCTTGGCGGAAGGCCAGTGGAACGCATCTCCGCTTATCTGGTCAAAGGTAATTATGATGACAGTCCCGCGGTGCTCGCCGAGAATAAAGGCACGGCGTTTACGGGGACTAAGATATACGGGAATGGATTCACCTTCGATGATTCCGATTCGAAGGGCCTGGCCACGCCCATTGCGGAGATGAAGAGAATTATTGAGCAGGATGGAAACAACAGACGCATTATCAAACCATATCTCGGCGGCGAGGAGGTCAACAATGATCCAGCTCATACGCATCGACGTTTCGTCATTGATTTTGGCGACATGCCACTGACGCGCGATCCTGAACTACCTGACTGGAAGTCTGCCTCGAAGGAGGAAAGAGACGTCTGGCTCGCGAATGGAATCGTTCCTGCGGATTATCCTTTTTCAACCGCCTCAGATTGGCCCGAGCTGTTGAAGATCGTCGAGGCAAACGTCAAACCGGAAAGACGTAAGAGCAAGAATGCCGAAGTGCGACGGTTTCCATGGTGGAAATATTGGCGTTCTCGGGACGAGCTTTACAGCGCCATAGGTGTTCTCTCTCATTGCTTGGTTGCAAATGCCGGCGCTTCGCCACACCACACGATAGCTCGGTTGCCAACGGGCGCCGTTTTCTCTCACGCGTTGGCCATATTCGCATTTGCCGACTTCGGACCATTTGCCGCACTCCAAGCTCGTATTCACGAAACATGGGCACGGTTCTTCGCTTCGTCGATGAAAGATGACCTTCGCTACACTCCTTCTGATTGTTTCGAGACATTCCCGCTTCCTCCTGATTTTGAAAGGTCTCCGGGGTTGGAAACAGCAGGCCGCGTCTATCACGATCACCGCGCCGCGCTCATGGTCTCCCGCAACGAGGGAATGACCAAGACCTACAATCGCTTTCACGATCCGAGCGAGACCGCCGAGGACATCCAGCGCCTGCGCGAGCTGCACGCTGCCATGGACCGCGCCGTGCTCGAAGCCTATGGCTGGCACGACCTCGCCGCGAGCGCCGCGCCAGTCTTCCTCGACGAGACCAGCGAGGACGACCACACCTACCAGGGCCGCCTGTTCTGGCCCTCCGACTTCCGCGACGAAGTCCTTGCCCGCCTCCTCACCCTCAACGCCGAACGTCACGCCGAAGAACTCCGCCTCGGCATCGCACCGGGGATGAAAGGAAAGGCCGAGGATGATAGCGAGGACGATGTCGATGTAGAGTGATTGATCGTGCCAGCGCAGAGTAGCCGATGCCAATCTGTAGTCGATGCGGCAATGAAATTGAGTTCCGCTACATAGACGGGCGCTGCATCCCCTTGCATTTTGATGGCGGATGTAGCGGGTCCGCGCGCTCGGATGTTTACGATTACGCCGGCTACAGCCGAAGCAAAGAAAGCAACTGTTTTCAAACGAAATGCCCCGAGTGCAAGAGGCCGGTTTACTTCATCCGTCATAACGGCGGCAGCGTGTGGATCGATCCTCCGTTGGGGCCGCCTTGGTACAAGCATCCTTGCATGGACAAAACCTACGTGGCAGCGAAAGGCATTCGCTCGCCTGCCGTGCCCGAATCCACTCTTGCGAAATTCAAACAACGCGACGGTCTCATCATCGGAGTCGTCAAGGAAGCCGAGGCGTCTGCCTCGAAGCGCTGCTCGCTGATCCACATTGAAACCGGAAAGGATGTGAGCATTGTCCTTCTGATGAGAAACAATGCGGGATTCCTCGTCGGGCGTCTTGTACTGTATGACCAGGGCGGCAAGAGCGTTTCGTGGATCGAGGACGACAGCTATACATTCCGCGTCATCGCTCGCCTCAAACCCCGGCCGGTTCGGCCGGGTTCGCTCGCGATACAGATCGAATGTCCCGAGTGCAGTAGCAAGACCACGGCGGGCGACATTTCGAACCATCTCAGGCGGCAGCACTGGTTTCCTCGAACAATCGACTTGGACACGGTACCCGACCAACCCGCGTCATTGGCACGCAATCGCGGTGTTGGCCGCAGCACAAAGGCCAAGACTGCGACCTTGCAACGCATTTGCCCCAGCCCATCACGGTGGAACGACATACATAAGCAACTGATCGAATACGCCGAGGCTCGTTCCTGTCGTCCAAGCCGGCCGCCGGCACCTCTCATTCTTGCTGGGTGGGCATACAGCAACGACACCGACAAGATGCGCCGGTGGAGGGAGACTGTCGACTGGGCCTCCGCCAATGGCTGTGCGAGCATTGTCCAAGGAATTTCAGATCAGGATTTCTACCAGGTCGAAAATCCGACCAGCTACTCAGTCGGTCCAATGGGCGGCCCGTGTTATCGGCCCTGGGACTTCGAAGCGAAGGTGAGGCCGCCCGAGGAAGAGTTGGCGAAGCATTTCGAATATCTGTCGGCTCATTGGGCCGATGTCGCAGGATTGGACCTTTCAATGGTTACACGCCCCGTGGCATTCACGGGCAAGAAAGCGCGGCGCTTGCTGGTGCAGGCTGAGGGTGAGGCCATCCCGCCGTGGGGAGGATGGTTCGATCGATCGACGGAAGAAGCGAAGCGACGCACGTTCACCCGATTTCGCTCTGCCGTTAACAAGGCAATCGCTCCACATGAGGTGGATCATATCGATTTTGTCACCGACGAAGAGCAGGCCCGTGCATCGCCTCCGATAACTTCTGCCGGATGAAAGTGGATCGATATCCGTGGCTCGATTGAACCCAAATTATGGTAGCGAGCTTCACCTTCTCCGAATGCTTGGCCGTCATCGCGAACATTTTAACCGAAAGGTCTGCGAAGCGACGCGGGCTGAGCATGTCGAATGGCTCGATTTCCCATCGGGCGAGATGCGCCGGGACAAGCAAGGAAACATCCTGTGGGATCGGGAATGGCATCAGCTGCAATTCCTGCCGGCGGCCGACCCTGCTAGAAAGGCGTGGCAGGCAGCTTGGCCGACGCATCGAACGGGTCACAACTGGGATGCGGTCGGCCGTCTTCGTTTTGGTGCGGCGCATGAATGGCTGCTCGTCGAAGCCAAAGCCAACGTCGAAGAGATATTATCCGGCTGTCAGGCAGCCGATGCCAGGAGCGTCGCGCTGATTGGGGAAACTCTGAATGCGACCAAGGCCGCCCTCGGCGTGACGGCAAGCTGCGACTGGATGCGGCCCTATTATCAGTTCTGCAACAGGCTGACGGCTCTGCATGTCCTGAACAGCGCCGGCACCCCGGCGCGGCTACTTTATGTCTACTTTTGCAATGATGTGGGCGACCAGCGCAGGACCTGCCCAGCGTCGGAGGAAAGCTGGCGGGCCGAGTTGGCGAAGCAGGACCAACATGTGGGCCTCGCGGTCGATCATCCCCTCCATGATCGCGTTCATAAGCTTTTTCTCGATGTACAGTGCATTGAATGAGCTGCGGCGTCTACGCCGCGAGATTTGAGCTTTTGCCAGGGTAGGAATGATGCCGATCAAGCTGACGGAGCTGATTGAGCGCGTTCCGCCGGCGGTGGAGGAGAAAGTCCGCCGCGTGCGGGATCAGGTGCAGCCCGCCGTCCGGGAAGCGCTCCGGGCGGAGTGCCGTCTGATGTTCCGAACGCCGGAGGAGGCCGAGCAGAAGCGGCCGGGTGCGCAAGTCCCGGTCGAGGTGGCGCCTGGCTATCCCGCAGTGCTCAAGGACGTTCAGTTTCCCGATGACTTCGAGCGCATCATGTTGCTCGGACGCTATCGAGCGTTGCTCGAACAGGCTCGTAGCGGGGCTTCGGGGCTCCTGAGGTTGCGCGACGAGCTTTTGGGCCGGCCGGAGCCGGACAAATGGGTTTCCGCGAGCGCAGCGGACCTGCAATCGGTCGCGAACTGGGCTGCGGCGCTACTCAAGGTGCTTGACCAACACGATCCCTTGAAAAAAGTGCTGTCGATTCGCGAGGACTTCCTCGGCATCTATCAGTATGACGCAAGCGACTTGCTCGCCGACGAAAGGGCGGTCAACCGCGCCACCATCCGGCTCTATTGGGGCGTCATCGGACTGGTATCGGAATGGTTCGGTTGTGGTATCGAGGATTTGGCGATTGTGGTGCTCACGCACGAACTGGCGCATGCCTACACCCAGCTTGGCGCCGACATCGAAGGTCGTCGGTGGGCTGCGCCTTCCTTTGCCAAGGCTGAAACCGCGCTGAAGGAAGGCCTCGCGCAATACTACACGGATCGTGTGCTGCGCCGGCTGGAGCGCCGTTACGGCGGTGCGCTCAACGTCTTCCTCGGTCTGTTGCCCGGCCAGCCCGAACTGTATCGGGCTCATCAGCCGTGGGTAGAAACCTCATCACCGGAAGCCGTCCGCCGCGCCATGCTGGAAGTCCGCCGCTGGAACGAAGGCAAGTTGACCGACTTCAACCGGCGTCTTGACGCCGCGCAGAAGGAACTCGCTCCGAAGGCGTAGCGCGGGCGAACGGCGGTGAACTATTCGGCCGTGAATCCGTTGTTAACTAGATCGGCGGAGGATCGAGTCATGACGCGCGCCGAACTTGAGCGGGTCCGGGAATGGGCCTTGCAGAAGCTGGCCACGGGGCAAGAGCCCCCGTGGGCGTGGTATCAGTACATGAAGCTTCGCGAGACGCTCGACGCCATCCTCGCTGGAATCGATGCGGTCACGCCGCAAACGGCGAATTCACCGCAAGAGGCGCCACGTCGGGGAACGCGTCTCCGATTAGTGGAGGCCACGCGTTCGCCAGATAGCGCTCAACGCCATCGAGCTGATGAGCCGGTACAGCTGCCCATGTGACGCGCAGCTTGCCGTGCTTTTTGTAGGCCAGGATCGCCGCATCGCGACGATGAGCACCAAGGCGGCTTACGATGTCTCCCTGGCCGATCCGGACCACCCGGCCCGGATTGCCCTCATGCCAAATGACATACACGCCGTTTTTGGCCGTGACGGTTCCCAGATCGAGCAGCTCCAGGTCGCAGTAGTGACCGTCGTTGCCGCATTTCATCCAAGCTACTGAAATCATTGAAGTTCCTTTTCTGGTGTCGGCGATGCATCGCATGCGCCGAATCGATCATTGCTATGCATATATCACGACGCAATAATTTCTTGCAAATTGACTTTCGCAAGGATATATCAATGGCCTCCGGAGGCAATCGATGACAACCAATCTGATCGGCGCGCGCATCAAGGCACTGCGCGAGGAGAGAGGCCTTTCCCAGGATGATCTCGCGCGCATTTTCGGATTCAAGGACCGGCAAACCGTCTCTGCCATCGAAACCGGCGAACGCCGTGTATCCGCCGAGGAGCTTCTGACCGCCGTTGAGAAGCTCAATGCTTCGCTCGATTACTTCACCGACCCATTCCTGTTGGCCGGCGAAGGCAAGTTCTCCTGGCGGCGACACCCGAGAGTGGGACTTGAAAGCGTGAAGGCGTTTGAACGCGTCGCGGGTCGCTGGATTGCAGCGAGTCGAACGCTGGCGGACCAGGTGGGCAGGCCTGTGCCGATCTTGCGTCAATCCCTGAAACTCACTTCTCGAAGTAGTTTCGAGGATGCGATGGCAGCCGGCGAACGCTTTGCGCTCGAGTTCAAGCTAGGGCCTATTCCTGCGGAGACACTCCCGGAAGCTATGGAGCGCCAGCTCGGCATCTTGGTGCTGATGGTGGACACCATCGATGGTGTCTCCGGCGCGGCATGTCGTCTTCCCGATCTCGATGCTGTGCTTATCAACCGTCACGAAGTCCCAGGACGACGCAATTTCGATCTTGCGCACGAGCTGTTCCATATCCTCACGTGGGACACGATGCCGCCTGAGTATCTTGAGGACGCAACCGAATACAGCAAGATTCGCGTGGAGCAGCTCGCAAATAATTTCGCGTCCGCACTGCTGATGCCGGAAGCGGCGCTTAAGGATTTTGAGCGCGCTTCGGCTGAAGGCGACATTGTTTCGTGGCTTAATGCGACGGCCGACAAGCTGCAGGTCACGGCAACCGCGTTGAAATGGCGGCTTGTCGCGTTGAAGCGGCTCGATGCTGCTCGGGCGCGAGCAATTTCAGACGAAGACCTTCGCTACAATGGCCACGAGGGGCCGACCGGCGAGCCACCTCCGTTGTTCTCGAAATCTTTCATGGAGGTGCTCGGGCAAGCGATTAACGAAGGCCGCATTTCGGCGCGCCGTGCTGCCAACCTTCTCGATCTGACAATTGAGGACTTGGCCGATCTGTTTGAACGACATGCGGTCGAGGCGCCGCTCGATCTATAAAAACATGAGCGCCCGATGGCTCGTCACAGCGGTCCTGTCCTGGTGGACACAAATGTAATCCTTGAGTGCTGGCGGATTGATGCCTGGAAGGCGCTCGTGGGAGGGTATGGGGTTGAGACGGTGGAAGACTGCGTGATCGAAACTCAGACGGGCTTTCAGCGCCGACGTGCCGAGCAGCAAATCGACAATGCGCAATTGCGCGCCTCGCTGGCGGCAGTTCAGAAGGTCGGAAACAAAGAATACGCTGCTGCCGCGGTGCGTGATGCCTTGTTCTCGTCACTCGATGTCGGTGAGCGGTCGCTTTGGGCGCACGCCCTGACGCGAAGCGAGGCATGGGTTCTGTGCGGTCCTGATAAGGCGAGTTTACGGCTCGGAGTACGGCTCGGTTTTCGCGACCGCTTGGTCGCGCTTGAAACGCTGCTGAATGACGTTGGCTTTCGGTCGAAGGTGTCCCTGAGGACCAATTACACCGCAAAATGGCACGCCCAGGCACTGAATGAAATCGTCGTTTTGGAAGGGCCGAAACGCCCATGACGCGATCAGTCGACATTCGCGCTAAGCTGGTGGACGTGTTCCGACGTGATCTTGTCGGGCCCGGCCCTCAAGATGCCGATTTGGCGACCGAGCGCCTCAGCGAGAATCCCTCGCGCTGGTATCTAACGGGATTTCTGGCGCCCGCGGATGATCCGCTGACTCAAAGCGGTCCGGATGAAGATGCGGAGAATCCTTCGGCACAGGAGGAGATGGAAATCGATGTCGAGGAGCCGGCGGATGAGGGCGCCGGTGGCGCCGCCGGCGACGCCGAGACGCCCGAGGCACCGAACACAAAGCGCCGCTTTCTCCCGTCATCGATCGGCTTGACGGTACTCTTGCCGCCAGAGGTCACTCAAATCGAGGCGCGCGTCTGCTGGGGTGATTACCGTACTGAGCCGCCCCTGCACGAGGGCTTGTTTATCCCTGAGGAATCGCAGGACAAAGACCGCGAGACGAAATCCAAAAAGAAAGAACAGGTCGAATGGGTGCGCGTGCCGCAAGAGCGTACGGTTCTTCTTCGCGTTCCCGTTGATGGCTTTCGCGGCGAGCCGCTCGTCGTCCCGGAAAGCGCAGCGCCGCAGCGCAAGGGCGGAGGTCTGGCGCTCGAAACTCATGCACGACTGTTCGACTACGACACACCGGACGGCAAGGAACAGGTCAGAGCCCTCACGGTGTTCGTAGTGAACCGCCGCGCAACGGTTCACCGTTTCTATGCTGACGTGAGCTACGCTTTCCAAGCGCGACTCGAACTCGTTTGCCCGGAGGGCTTCCGGCCGCGGCGCGATCTGTCGGGCTACAAGTCGAATGATCCTGACATGCGGCTCGCCGATCTGCATTACCGTGATATTTGTGAGTATGCGGTGGGACGGAACGCTGCCGCATCGTGGGACCCCGCCGAGGAGAAATCTGGAAAGATCACGCGGGCGTGGACCGATCCCCTCCCGCAGGCGGACGTTGAACGGGTGGCACCGAACGAGGATGAGCCGCTCAAATCGCGCGTCATGTTTTCGATGGAAGCGCTTGCCGAGCGGGCGACAGCGGGCGGCGACTCATTGCGCGAGGCGCTTGCAGATCTTCCCGTGCTATATGCCGACTGGATCGCAGCCGAACGCAAGAAAATCGATGGTCTACCGGTGCGTCGCGGTGAGACGGCCGCGCGCCTCACTACGGATATGGAAGAGGCACGCCGCAGGATTTTAGAGGGCATCGATATTCTTGCCCAAAACACAATCGCTCGAACCGCTTTCAAGTTCATGAATTTGGCAGTCGCCATGGCTGCGAGGCGACGAAATGCAGGAGCAACGGGCGACCCAGCGACACAGGCAGCGCCAGAATGGCGTCCATTCCAACTCGCCTTCATCCTCTTGAATGTTGCGGGTTTGACGGACCGCACGCATGCGGACCGCGAGATTGCCGATCTTCTGTTTTTTCCAACGGGCGGCGGCAAGACGGAGGCCTATCTCGGTCTTGCCGCCTTCGTGATTGCGTATCGCCGATTAACCGGACCTGGTGTGCTTGGCGCGGGTGTTGCCGTGATCATGCGGTACACGCTGCGACTGCTTACCCTCGATCAATTGGCTCGGGCCGCAGGCGTGATCTGCGCACTCGAACTCATGCGCGTGGATCCCAGCAATGTAAATGATAGGGGACGGCGCCAACTCGGCGACTGGCCGATCGAGATTGGACTTTGGGTTGGTTCAGATGCATCCCCTAACCGGCTTGGCCGCACGGGCGACGCCGACCAAACCACAGCAGTCGGACGAGTTCGCCGGTACAGAAATGGACAGGACAAGCGCGCGCCGGCGCCGATCAAGGCGTGTCCATGGTGCGGCACACCCTTCAAGCCGTCATCCTTTGCCTGCGTGCCGAACAACGCCGCTCCGATCAACCTCGAAATCCGCTGTGCCAACACGGCCTGCGAATTCACCCGTGATCGCCCACTTCCGATTCTCACTGTCGACGAACCCATTTATCGCCGCCTACCAGCCTTCGTCATTGCGACGGTAGATAAATTCGCAAGTCTGCCTTGGGTCGGTGAGACGGGGGCATTTTTCGGCCACGTTGACCGATTCGCCGATGGAGTTGGCTTCTATGGTGCCGCCGAGCCGGGCCGGCACGGTCAACCGCTTGATAATGGCTGGTCGCTCGATGCGCCCGATCTGATCATCCAGGACGAGCTTCACCTCATCGCCGGTCCCCTTGGTACCATCGCGGGCCTGTACGAAGCGGCGATTGATCAACTTGCGTCCCGCCACAAAGGCGGAAAGCGCATTCGGCCAAAAATTGTAGCTTCAACTGCTACCGTTCGGCGCGCAAGCGATCAGATCAGCGCGCTGTTTGATCGTTCGCGCACCAGCATTTTTCCCCCACCTGGCATTGATCGCACCGACAGTTTCTTTGCCCGAACGGTTCCCAGTTCGGAAAACCCAGCGCGGCTCTATCTCGGCATCGCTGCGCAGGGACGAGGGCCGAAGCTTGTGTTCTTGCGCTCTCTCACGACCTTGCTTGCTGCCGCTGCGGCGGCATTCGAGGCAATCGCGGCGAACGTCGAGCCAGGTCGCAATCCCGCTGACCCCTATATGACGGCGCTTTGTTATTTCAATGCGCTGCGGGAATTGGGTGGCGCTCGTCGAATTGTAGAAGACGAGGTGCGAGATCGTGCAGAACGCTATGGCACTCAACGGCGGCGCGTCGATCCGAAAGACAGCCCGTTCATTGATCGAAAAATCAAACAGCCGATGGAAATCACATCACGCGTTTCGACCGACGACGTTGCAGAAGCGAAGCAACGCCTCGACGCCGTGTTCGGACGCGATGAGGAGCCGGTGGATGTCGCGCTTGCTACCAACATGATTTCAGTTGGTCTCGACATCTTGCGGCTTGGCCTGATGGTGGTTCAGGGTCAGCCGAAGACAGCGGCCGAATATATACAGGCGACGAGCCGCATCGGCCGAGACTATAACCGACCCGGTTTGGTGTTGGTTGTTCTCAACTTGCACAAGCCACGAGACCGAACGCATTTCGAGCAGTTCGGGCACTTCCATCGCAGCTTCTATCGCTCAGTGGAGGCGACCAGTGTGACGCCTTGGGCGGCCCGCGCCCTCGATCGCGCGCTCGCTGCGCTCGTGGTTTCGGCATTGCGTCATGTGGATCCGACACTGACGCCCGACTTGGCGGTGAAGGAGCTCAAGAATTGTGCAGCTGCCCGGACAGCCGTGAGAGAGGCGATCCTTGAGCGCGCCCCTGACAAGGATATTCCCGGCGGGAAGGCTGCCCTTGGCGTGATGGTCGATGATCTTCTGGAGGCGTGGATGGCAACATCAGACGAACAAGCGGCTGGTGGAAACGTCTTTGCTTATGCGCATAAGAAGAGCCCCCATCGACTCTTGCACATGCCGCTCGCTCCGGAAATTCCAAACCTCAGTGTCACGCACAGGAAATTTCTGGCGGGGCGATCGATGCGGGACGTTGAACCAAGCGTAAGCCTCAATCCTCGTGATCCCCAGGGCCGCCCCATCGCCAATGCGGACGATCTCGCATGAGCAAGAATGCTCAACGCCTAAGCCAAGTCGTATCAACCTTTGGGCCTGGAGCCATGGTTGACCTACCGACGCGCTCCGTTGTCGTCGGCGGCTTAGAGCTGTGGGACATGAGGGGCGACTCATTCAAAACAATTCCCGAACCGCGGCTCACCATGAGGTTGGAACAGCTGCTCAAGGAACAGGGGCGCCTTGGGGAAGCGAGAAGCTTGTCGTTGCGAACGCCACCAGTCAGCAATGGTATAGCCAACAATCTACCGAGCGGAGTGGCTGCGCCGGTCTTTCCAAGCTGGTTCGTGTGTGAACAGGTCGAGACTGCAACGGTCGGCAATAGGCCAGCGCGGCGGCGGCGGCTTGTGCGCTGGCAGGACCTCGATACGCGTGGGGGACGCCGGAAGTTCACATTTGACGACGGCAAGAAGTCAGATGTAACACCGATCCGATTCGTGTGTGCATGTGAGAAAGGCCACTTGCAAGACATCGACTGGAAGTGGGTGGTACACGGCAACCAGTCATGTCTCGAACCGATGTGGGTCGAAGAAATCGGGACCAGTGCAGACCCGGCCGACATGACTATTGTTTGCGGTTGCGGAAAGCAGCTGTCGCTCCAGGCTCTATTTCAACCGGGACGACCGGGAAACTGTCGCGGCGAGCGACCCTGGCTGTTGGACAGAGACCCGGATGGTTGCGATCAGAAGCTGAAGCTTCTCACGCGTACCGCCACAAACACCTATTTTCCACAAGTCTACACGGTCATCTCGCTTCCAACCGAGGAGGACGAGCTGACGAAGCTTGTCGATGAACTATCGGGCGAGCTGAGTAACGTCACGTCAGTCAATGACATTGCGGCGGCTAAGCGATTCAATTCCAAAGTCTCAGCCACGCTCGGATCGTACTCGGACGCCGATATTTTTGCTCGCCTGCAACGCATCCGCGAGGGCGCGAGAACTGATGCGCTTCGATCGCCAAAGCTCTCCGAGTTCGATATTTTTGCCAGTGGTCGTGCTGAGATTGGTCAAAATCATCCGACGGCCAAGCTTTACGCTCAAACGCTAGAACGCGGATATTGGGCTGACCCGACTATCGGTCTTGATCTATCTGGCATCAAGAGCGTCGTCGCGGTGCACCGGCTTCGAGAGGTATCTTGCTTGTATGGATTTACGCGATTTGAAGCGGCACCGACGAGCGCCGATGGCGAACTTGAGGACATACAGCTTGCGGTGCGCGGGGCGCCAATCTCGCGGGATGCAGATTGGTTGCCGGCAATTGAACAATTTGGCGAGGGAATCTTTATTCATTTCGATGAGGCCGCAATCGCGCAGTGGCTCAGGAGTGAAGCGACCGCACGCCGCAGCAATAAACTGATGGCCGGATACGGACACTGGCGTGCGCGATTCAGCGGAAAGGCGCCCAATTATCCTGGAACGGCCTATGTTCTGTTGCACAGCCTTTCACATGCGCTCATGGCGGAGATCGCGCTCGATTGTGGATATCCGGCCAGTTCTCTAAAGGAGCGTGTCTATGCTCTTGCCGGCGCGGAGTCAGACAGCGGCAATGATCGCTACGGAATTCTGATCTATACCGCGACGGCGGGAGCTCAAGGCACCCTTGGCGGCCTCGTCGGGACGACTCGGCGCTTTTCGCACATTCTCCGGAGTGCACTTGAGCGTTCAGCTATTTGCTCGAACGACCCAATCTGCGCTGACCATGAACCGGATAATCGCAGCGGTGACCGCGCGACCCATGGCGCAGCTTGTCACGGGTGTCTGCTTATCGCGGAAACGAGCTGCGAGATGAGAAATCTATTTCTCGATCGCAATCTGCTTGTTCCGACTATGTCAACTGATGGCTCGGCATTCTTTCAATCCTTCAATTCTTCTGCAGACGTCTAAGTTACCTAATTGGTTTTACGGTTTTGATCCTTTGCCTATTGGATGGATCGCTAGAGACATCTTCAGGGCCGTTCTAGGCGATCGACACGCCGCTCGATCGCATTGAGCCGCTCGTCCTGCCGCGCTGTCTGCACCACGACATTCGCGAGCTGCTGGAGCGTCGCTTCGATCTTGGCGACGCGCTGGTCGACGTTCTGCAGCTCCGCCTTCATTCCGAAGAATGCGGCCGTTCCCGCGACTACAAAGCTGATCGCCGTCAGAATGTGACCGTACGTGATTGTCCGATCGAGCAGCGGCTTGGGCTTTTTTGACTCGACTTGAGTGTCACCCATCAGAACACCTTCGGATTATCGCCGGAAAATCCGCGCGACCTTCTCGATCGAGCGCCCGCCGACGTAGGCTGTGATGATCAGGCCAGTCCAGTCAGCGACCATGCCGGTGATCGGATCGGTAGTGCCGAGGCCGAGCACCTTGTCCCAGACGATCACTTTCCAGAAATAGATAATCACAGGTGCGGCGAGCAGCGGCCGTATGATCGCCGTGTACCATCGGCCCTGCTCGGCGATGATGATGGCGGATGCCTGCCGCCTCGCATCAATCTCCGCCTCTATTTCTTTGGCAGCGAGATCAGCCGCGATCCGGTCCTGCGTGTTTGCAGCGTCCAGCTTTGCCTTGTAGGCGTTGATCAGCCCGGAAACGACAGGTCCGCCGATGAGGCTCGCAAGCCACGTCCACATGGCGTCAATTCTCCTGCGACAGGGGCGACCCGTTGCCGAGTTCGATTTCGTGCCGCCTGTCGGCGAGGTCGCGGAAATATTTCATGACGGCCGTCACGGCGATCAGGATCAGCGGCCAAGCCCAGGACGGCACTTGCGCCGCGATCGAGCTCACATCGATGCCGCTTACAATCGGCGCGAAGAAGTCGTAGCCGCTCACGATGGCGCTTGCGGCGATCACGACCGCAGAGGAGAGCTTCTGCTTGATGCCGGCGAATTTCGCGCGGACAGCAGCAATGAAGTTCTCTTCTTTCTCGTAGAGATCGCGGAAGGCGGGGCGTGATTTCAGGATCGGGCGAATCCAAAACCAGTAGACTGCAACGAGCGTTGCGGTCATCGAGATGAATAGCAGCATCGTATTCTCCTGCGTTTCAGGCGGTGGCGAGTGCGGGGACGAGCGGCGTTTCGGGAATGGCGGCTTCTTGCCGGCGCTGGTGCCAGCGGTTGAGCGCATAGACCGATCCGCCGACGATCAGGACGACGCCGCAGCCGAGCGCTGCGGTCTCGACAGGATGGGCGGCGATCCAGTCCCAGAAGCTGCCGCCGGCAGCAACCGGAGCGGCGGTGCCGGTACCGACGATCACTTTCTTTGCGGTTGCCGGCGCCGGCACGACGCCCTTGCCGGGGACAGGTGCGGCGTCCGGGACGATCGAGGGCGCCGGCACCTGTTGCGCGGCCATACGCAGGCTGACGGATTTGACGGTCGCAACGCGCGCGCCCCAGCCCTTGCCGAACACCGGCCAGGTCTTCAGGCGCTTGAGGAAGGCAAGACGCTCGTCGTTAATCGCGACGACAAGCGCTTTCGGATCGCGCTTGGCGACTGCACGCAGCACCTCGTCGGTGACGACATGCGTCGTGTCCGGAAGGCCCACGACGCGGCGCAGCACCTTGCCCGAGCGGCCAATCCCGCTGTTCACGCCGTAGTCGAAGATGCTGTAGTCGACACCGGGCGGCAGCTCGTCGCAGCGCTGCGCATCCCAGTAGCGCTTGCGGTAGATGGCCTTGGCTTCGCCGACCGTCATGGCGCGGACGTCGGCCGCCGTGGCGTCCGGCTTCACGTATTTGCGATAGTCGTAAATCGTGATGCCGAAGTTTGTCGGGCCCCCGGGATCGGACGGGTGGTTGGTGTAGCCGCCCTCGTGGGCAAGCAGGCGCCGGAGCGCCTCGTCGTAGGTCGAAGCCGCCATGACGGTTCTCCAAATGAAAAGACCGCCCGGAGGCGGCCTGGGTTGAGGATCGGAAACGGGAAGGCCGGATCAGCCCGGCGGCGCGTCCAGCTTGGCGTCGTCCGGCTCCTTGACCTTCGCGATCTCGGCCTGGAGCGCATCGATGCGGGCGAGCTGAAGCTCGTTCTGTTCGTTTGCCGCAGCCAGGTTGGCGGCGAGGTTCGCGGCGCGCTCCGACAGCATCTCGATCTGCGCTTGCAGTTCGAGGACGTAGCCGCGGACGCCGGTCGGCAAGACGATCTGCTCAGTCATAACTCGCCCCCTGGTTCAAGCGATACGAGCGCCGCAGAAGTTGTTGGTGTTGGCCGCGACATAGCCGTCATTGGTGATGAATTGGATGCGCGCGTCGACCGTGTCGCCCGCGCTGAGCTTGAGGACCGCGGTCGTATGCAGGAACGTGCCAAGATCGACGACGGTCTTGGTCAGCACTTCGGACTGCGTCACGATCGAGCCGTTGAGATAGAAGGCAAGATCGACCTCGGTCGGCAGCGTCGCATTCTTCTTGAATACGAAGTGCGCTCCGAACAGGTAATAGCCCGCAACCGGCGCCACGAAGTTGCTGTTCGCGGCGCTGAAGGCGTTCTGATCGTTGTGATTGGCGTTGTTGAAGCCGATCTTCGCCCAGGCGCCGGCGGCGTGATAATCGTCGAAATTCACGTAGGCCGAGAACTTGGCGCCCTGCGTGTGGTCGATCTTGCCGCTGCTCTTGTCGATCGTCAGCGCGGTGTAGAAGGTCGAGGCGTCCGGCGTGACCTTGATGGTGAAGTTGTCGTCGCCAAGGAGTCCGAACAACGCCCGGGTGCTGAAGTTGTCCTGAAGCGTGAAGCCCGCGTCCTTGGCCGCCGCGCTCTTGTTGATGGTGACGCGCATGTCGCCCGAGGCGTCCTTGTTGAACAGGACGCCGTCGGCATTGACCGCGAGCCAGTTGTTCGAGTCGGGCGAGCTGTTGATGCCGATGTGACCGTTGCTCTTGTCAATGACAATCGCGGTCTTGAAGGTCGATCCGTCCGGCGAAACCTTGATGCTGAAATTGTCGTCGCCAAGCAGCCCAAACAGGGCGCGCGTGCTGAACGCGTCCTGGAAATTGAACGCCGCGTCCTTGCCGGCGGCGCTCTTGTTGAGCACGATCCGCATGTCGCCGGTGCCGGGCGTCACGTCGTCGTGGCTGAACAGGGCGGCGTTGGATTTCAGCGCCAGCCGGTTGGTGGTGTCGGCCGCCGTGTTGATGCCGAGCTTGGTCAGCGTACCGTTGCCGGCACCGGTCAGCGTGAGATAGCCGCCGGCCGTGCCGAAATCGGTCCAGGCCGACCCGGTCCAGACCGTGAGCGCCCCGGTCGCCTCGTCGAAGCAGGTCCAGCCCTTTTTCGGCGTGAGTTTCGCCCACTGGCCATTGGTGTAAAGCGCGATATTGAGGTCCCAGGTTGCCCAGGCGCCGGTCGCGCCGGACGCGACCTTGTAGCGGTCGCCCTCGGCCAGCGAGCCAGGCGGCGCCGTGTGTGTCGAATCGATCACCGCCAACATGACGATCGAATCGAGGATCACGATCGCCTGGTTGTGCGTGACGTGCTTCTGCGACTGGCTTGCCGCGATCAGCGGCATGCCGAGGTGAGGCGTATCGGTCATTTATGGAACCGTTCTGGTCGCGCCGGTGCCGCGCCCGTAGGCGAGGCTGATCTGGTAGACGGCGAACTTCACTTGCGCCTGGTTGCTGCCGAAGTCGGCGACCTGCATGGCCGAGGTGTAGGCGAAGCTCGGCTGCCCGACGCGGGTGGTGCGCACGACCGCACCGGTGCTGATGTTGATGATGTCGATGTCGTAGAGTTCGACTTCCTCGCCGAGCGGCACGTCGGGCGCTTCCCAATTGTCGCCGTCGACGCGCGTGCGGCGAATCCAGGTAAGCGTCCAGTCGAATGTGCTCAGGTTGCGGATACCGGCGAGCTGCACCGGGCTGTAGGGGCGCAGTCCGACGCCGTCGAACGTGAATGACGCCACCTGGTAGGTCGGGTCATCAATGGTCTTGGTGGACGGTCCCCACTTCCAGTTCCAGGGGTTATGCCGCTCGGTGACCGCGATCGACGACTGCATCACAGTGCTGTCGAGCACGACAAAGGGCGCGCCGGTGGCGACCGGATCGCGCATGGCGTATTCGCTGCCGAGCTGACCGCGCAGCAGCCGCGTGAGCTTGTATTGGTCGGCCGCGATCAATTCGGCTGTCGCGAATTGCAGGATTTCCCATTGGCCGGCGGCGTTGCGGATCGCGCAGGTGTTGCCGCCGGCGAGCACAAACAGATCATCGAGCGACGAGAGGCCTTGAGTTGAGGGGATCTGGACAGTGAGGCTGTTCGCCATGTCCCAGTTCCAGAGCGGCCCGGAATAGAAATCGAACAGCGTCCTGCCGATGGTCGAACGGTTGATGACGAGCTGGTCGAGCAGATACCCGCTGGTCGCAGGCGAGCGGAACACGTTCACCCGGGCCCACGGCTCCGCATAGGCCGCCAAGCGCGGGACGCCGGCGACCTCAGTCGGCGCCAGGATTGGCAGGTCCATGATCTCAAGGAGCGCCGGCCCGGGCTCGGTGACGGGCTTGGGCTGCCGCGTCGGCGGCGGACCGTCCGAGGTGCCGTAGGTTGCCTCGTCGGTGCGCACGAGCTTGGCCGGGCGTCTGTATTCGAAGCCCACCGAATCGGCCCGCATCTCGAAAATACGGCCGTTGAGGTCGAGATAGACCACATCGGTCGGCTCAATCGCAAAGGCCGAGGGCGGCAGCGTCAGCTCTGCACGCTCGCGCATCACCCAGGCGTCGACCAGGAGCGCATCGACGATGCCCTGCGCCTCGGCAAAATCGAATACGATGGCGGGCTGCAACTCGATGGTCTTTTCGCTCGATCCGCGCAGCCGCCGCGCATAAACGTCAGCCGCCTGGAAGTCGTTGTCGGGGTCGAGGAATTGCAGGTGCACTGTGCGCGGCAGCTCGGTCTCCTGCGCGCGGATGAGACTGTAGAGGCCCTTGCTGTCGGCACCGGTGTCGACCAGCTGGTCGAGCACAAACGTCTCGACCGCCGAGCCGCCGCGTTGCACGAACTTGATCAGGCCGCTCGACTCGCAGGCATCGAAGAAATAGAGCTGCATCAGCGGCCCGAGCGCCGAGCGCGGGCTCATCACTTTGTCGATGAGATAGCCGCGGATGATGCCGTTGATGCCGGACACGTCGACCGAGACGCCTAAGCCCGCACAAATCTCCGCCACCACATCGGCAAGCGTGACCAGGCCGAGCCGGCCGGTGAGCCAATGGCCGCGCCGCCAGTTCGGGCCGTCGCGCCAGACCAGCGAGCTGTTCGGGTACTGCGGATAGGGGCGCGCGTCCCAGGTCCACGCCCACATCGAGTCGCGGTCGATCATCGGGCCGCCGTAGACCGCGGACGTGGGGTTGTGGCCGTCCGCAGGCTCCCAGTAGATCAGGTGCGCCTCGAGGAAGGCGCGCTGGATCAGGTCGTCGCGGCGCCCGGTCGAGAAATACGGATAGAAGCTTTCGGACGATTTCGGGTCGTAGAAGACGTTGGGCTGATTGCTCCCCTTGTCGATCGCCGGGCAGCCGAATTCGGTGAACCAGATCGGCTTTGACTGCGGCACCCAGGTGGTCGGCGAGCCGCTCTCAACTCCTGCCGGCCGATTGTAGTGCTGGTTCGACCACCAGCTCTGAAAATCCTTATAACGGAACACCCACGGCTTGCCGTAGGCCCCGTCCGTGACATTCGTTCGCGTCTGCGTCTTGCGGTCGCTGCTCGACGCATAGAACCAGTCGAAAAGTTCGCCGCTCTCGATGTTACCTTGCAGGTAACCTTGGTCGTAGACCGATGGCGCACCGGCCTCGGCATCGAGGTGCAGCCGGCCCGAGCGCCAGTCGGACAGCGGCATGTAATTGTCGACGCCGACGAAATCGATATTCGCGCTCGCCCATAGCGGATCGAGATGGAAGTAGACATCATTTGAGCCGTCATCGGGGCGGAAGTTCGCGTACTCGCTCCAGTCCGCCGCGTAACCGACTTTGCAGCCCACGCCGACGATCGCCTTCACGTCGGCCGCAAGCGCGACCATCTTGGAGACCGCCGGAAACGCCGACGCGCTCGATCGCACCGCATTGAGCGCGACCATCTCCGAGCCGATCAGGAAGGCATCGACGCCGCCGGCCGCGACCGCAAGCTTGGCATAGTGCAGAATGAAGCGCCGGTACGACCATTCGGCCGGTCCGCTGTACGGAATAGTGTCGCCATTCCAGGCCCCGAAATCCGACGGCGCCGCGCTGCCGAAGAAGCTATCGACCTGGCTTGCCGCTGCGGCGGTCTTGTCCACGGTGCCGGCATAGCCTGGCGCCGGCGAGCAGGTGATCCGGCCACGCCAGGGGAAAGCGGGCTGACCGTTTGTGGCAGTGTTGTCGCTATACGGGTTCGGCAGGCTGTTGCCGGCCGGGATATCCATCATCACGAACGGGTAGAGCACGACGCGGACACCGCGCGCCTTCAGCTCCGTAATGGCCTGCACAATCGAGCGGTCGGCCGGCGCGCCGCCGAGCAGCGGACCGAAGCTGTCGGACGAGACCACATCGGCGCTCGCGCGGGTAATCCCGGAGACCTGCCAGCTCCACGGCGTGTTGGCCTTGGCGGCGAACTCGATCTTCGGCTTGATCTCGCAGTTGCCGCAGCGAAGATCGGTGCCGTGCCAGGCAACGACGAGCGAGACGGTATCGATATTTGGGGCGCTCGACTGCAGCTGATCGAGCGAGACCAGGAAGTCAGCCTTGCCGATACTGCCGTGCCGGTTCTCCGCAATGGTGTGGCCGAATCCATCGTCGCGATAGACCGTGTCGGTGGCATAGGCGAACTCGCCGAGGCTCGGGATGAGGGTGACGCCGGTCAGAATGTCCTCGAGGCGAAGGCCGGTGGCGCTGGGGCGGCGGATCACCTCGACCGTGATCTGCGGGATGCGGTTGCCGAATTTCTCGACCGGCATCTCCTCGAACACGAGGTAGGCAAGTCCGCGGAAGCCCGGCACGTTGCCTGAACCTTCCACTGCTTCGATTTTTGGGTCAGCGCCCTGGGCTTGATCTCCCTTGTAGAGCCGCCAGGTGAACTGCGACATGTCGAGCGGCTTGCCGTCCGCCCACACGCCGCCGATGTCGACGATCGGTCCCTCGCAGAGCCCGAGCGCGAACGAGACGTAATAAGTGTAGGTCGTGGTGGTCGTGGTGACGCTCTGCCCGCCACCGCCGCCGCCTTTGCCGCCGCCGCCCTGCGTCTGCGTCGTGGTGGTCACGACCTCGCGGAAGTTGGTGGCCCAAATGATCTGCGGGCTCACCCGCATGCGGCCATAGACGCGCAGGACTGCCGCCCCCTCGCTTGAGGACGTAACGAACAGGCTCGTGAGGCGCGGACCCTCCTCCTGGTTCTGGATCGGGCCCGGCGCAAAGAGCTTCTGATCGATGAAGCCGCCGGCAAAGGCGCCAACCAGCGCGCCGATCGGGCCGCCGACCGCATAGCCGGCGATCGACAGCACAAGCTGAGCCATCGGTCAGTCCGTCACGCCCGGAAATTGGAACGCATAGGCGATGCGGCGCCGCCAGGCCGCCGGCAGCGCGTTCTCGGCCACGGCATGGCGGTCGTAGGCATGAATGATCGCGTCCGGGCCCGAGACGATGGCGGCGTGCTTGGCGGGTCCGCGGTCCCGTACGCGGATCAGAATCACGTCGCTCTCTCTGAGCGGCTCACCGTCACGGAACGGTGCCGCGTCGATCTCGACCAGGTGACGGCACGCAGCGTCGCGCAGCGTTTCCTGCCCGGTCTCCTCGGCCCAGTTCGGCGAATAAGGCGCGATCGGCTCCTTTTCGGGTCCGCAGAACACGCGATAGACGCCGCGAATGAGCCCGAGGCAGTCGGCGCCGGCGCCCCTGAGCGAGGCCTGGTGCCGATAGGGCGTGCCGATCCAGGAGCGGGCCTCGGCCACGATTGCGGCACGGCTAACCTTGGCCGCCGACTTTTGATCCGCCATCGTTGGCGTCTCCGGTGTTGGCGTAGCTGGTCACGGCGTCGTTTCCGGGGATGTAGGGGAAGCCGCGGAAGTTCGGCACGTTGTTGAAGCGGTCGTGGCAAGTGGCGAGGCTTTTGTCGCAGCCCGCCGTCGCACTGAAGGTGTCGCCGACCACGATGTTGAACGGCATGGTCTCCCAGAGCTCGAAGGAGACCTCGGCGCCGTTGTTGACGTGGAATTTGACTTCCATGATGGCGCCCGCATTGGCGCCGATCAGCCACGTCACCTTGCCGCCGGTGAACCAGCCATCCTGGTAGCCGGCAAGCCCACTGGCCGAGAACGTGTGATTGGTGGCGACGCCATCGACCGTGCCGCTGCCCTTGTAGGTCGGCGAGGTGAGGTCGACGGTGCAACGGGCATCGCCGAGATCAGCGTCGCACGAACGCTGGTAAAGCCGGCCGCGCTCCTGGTTGAGCGCGTGCGAGAGGCCTCGCATCTCGGTCGTGAACGCATTGAGCCCCCGCGAAATCTCCCCGACCGAGCCGCAAAATACGATGTCGCGGTCATTGACGTCGGTCCAATCCACCAGAAACAGCGTCAGCGACGCATTGTCGTAAAGACCGGCAGCCAGATCGGATTCGTTGAGATGGTCACTCTGCAAGGCGCCTGCGATGTCCATCGTGTCGACGTTGAGCGCGAGCGTCTGCGTGACCGCCGAGGCCGTCATGCCGGCAAGCCGCTCATAAGTGACGCCGTCGAACGTCAGGTCCTCATCGTGGTCGGTGAATCCGATCTTCACGCCATCGGTCCGCTGCAGCAGCCAGCAATGGCAGAAGGTGGTGAGCCCGCTTGCGAGCTTGTCTTGCATCGAGGCTGACAGGTCGCGCATCTTTAAGGCCGGCCTCTATTCGCGGACCTCGGCAAGGTCGATCTGCGAGACCACCTGCTGGTCGAAGGCATTGGCCTGAACCGGCAAGTGATCCGTGTCGAACCGCACCGGCACATCGAACTCAAAAGTCGCAGTCGGGTTCGACCCTGGGGCGGAGGCGAAGGTGACCTGTCCGGTCAGGTAATCGATGCCGGCCGGCGTAACCGGTGAGCCACCAACCTTGACGGCGACCGTGCCGACCACTGGCTTGGTGATGGTGCGGACATGCTGGAATCCGCCGATGTCGTAACGCTTGACCAGTTGCCAGACGGTCGGCGTGATCTCGACCATGAGCTGGTCGGCGGCGTCGTAATCGTTCCAGTCTTTGAACCGGAACGAATAGGCCCGGCCCTTCACGACATGAAAGAACGCGATCACGTCGAGCATCTGCTCGCGCGTGCGGATGCCGGTCGAGATGTTCCATTTGCCGCGCGCGTTGGCCCACAGGACGTTGCGCTCTTCGGCGCCGGAGGCGAGCGTCACGACGTTGGTCGAGAATGACGGCCCGCCGGTCGCCCCGCGCGCCACATAGGGCGGGAACGAGATGTCGCGGAACGGCAGCGGCATTGTCTCAGCTTCCGCGCATGCCGATGCGCACCGCGCGCGCGAGGTCGGCGGCGACCTGGGTGCGACTTGCCTGGAAGGCGGCCGGGCTTGGGGTCTGGATTGTCACGTTGACCACGGGCGCGATCGGCATTGCGCCACGCGCGCCGTAGGTTCGCGCCTCGTCGCGGCTGAGCACCCGCTCGCCGTGCTGCAGGATTGCCGGCACCTCATCGGGAGATAGGAACGCGCCCTCGTGGAAGCGCGGCGCGCCGCGGAACACGGAGGCCGGAACAATCGCTGCCCTTCCGTCCAGTCCGACGAGGCCGCCCTCGTGGAATTTGAACCCCTTCAATATCCCACCGAGCAACCCCCCGACATCGCCGAGCGTAGTGAGATTGGTACCGAACAGGAAGTTCTTGAGCGGATTGAGCACCGCGAGCTTGAGAATTTCCTTTTCGATGTCGGCGAGCGCCGCGCGTCCGGCGTCCGCCCAGGATTTCCAGTCGAGCTTGCCCTGCGCGATCAGGTCCGCGAAATGATTGAAGGTCGTATCCGTCATGCTCTGCAGGGACTGCATCGCGCCCTGCGAGCGGGCGAGCGACTGATTGAGGCGCTCGATATAGGCTGCATTGGCGAGGATCGCCTGGCCTTCGGCGCTGGCGAGATCGATACCCTTCTGGCGGAGCTGCTGCTCGGCCTGCAGCTGCGCGATGATGATGGCGCGCTGCGATTCGCCGATGCCCGCGAGGTCGATCTGCTTTTGCAGCAGCTCGACCTGGTTGCGCTGGTTCTCCAGCGTCTGCAGTGCCGCGGCGCGCGCTTGCTCGCCATGGAGCCGGGCATAGGCGCCGCGCAGCGCATCGATGACACGGCCGAGCGTGGCTTTCGCATCGCCCTCGGCGAGCGATTGCGCGATGATGAGCGGCCGCAGCGCCTGCTCGACCTGCATCTGCCGCTGCGCCTGCTCGGTCGAGAGCCGGCCGGCAAAGACCGCGTCGTTGAGCCGCCGCTGCGCGGCGGCTTCCGCAGTCAAGTCGTTGACCGACTTGGCCGACTGCGCAGCCTGTTCGGCAATCTGTTCGCGCAGCAGGTCGCGGGCGCGGCTCTCGACATCGACGCCGTTTTGCACCGCCTCGGTCAACGCCTTGCGGCGGACCTCGGCCTGCTGCGCAGCCGCGGCGCCCTTCAGCCACGCTTCGGCAAGGCCAAGCGTCGCCTTGGTGTTGACGTCCAGGACGCGCGCCTGGTCGATCAGCGCCTGCGTCGCTTCGGCACGCGCCTTGGCGCCGGCGCGCGTGATATCGGCTTCCGCAATGGCGACCGGGATGGCCTGCCCGGCGAGTTCCAACCGTCGCCGCTCTTCCGCGATGGCCGCCTTCTGCGCCGGGGTCTTGGCGGCCAGCGCCTGGATTTCGAGCTCGTCGAGGCGGCGCGCCTTCTCGGCCGGATCGAGCCAAGTCTGGATCGCGCGGGTGACCGCGTCATAGGCGGTCTCGACCTGCCTGAGATCGGCGACCTTTTGCTTCGCAAGCGGATCGTCGAGCGCGGTGCGAATCTGCGCTTCGCGCGCCCGCAGCGTCTGCAGTTCTTCGAAGCCCGGCGTGAGATCGCGCGCGACCGAGCCGGCGCGGACCGAGAGCTCGTTCGCCTTGGCTTCCTTGGCGCGCTGCTCGATCGTATTGAGCTTGGCCTCGATCTTGGCGATTTCGGCGTCGACCTCGGCCAGCATCCGCGTGTTGAAGTTGCGGGCTTGGGCGGCAAAGCGGGTCGGCGGGTTCTCGATCAGCGCCTGCAGGCGGGCGCGTTCCTGTTGCAGCTCCTTGAGCCGTTCCTCGATCGGGGCCCCGTCCAGCACCCGCGAGATCGCGCGACCCATGGCGTCGTAGGCATTCGATGCCATTCGCCCGACGAAGTCCCAGGCGCGCCCAAGCGCCGTGGTGGCATCGGCCGCGTTGATGAGACTACCTTTGAGCGCTTCGAGCAGGACCCGCTGCGCCGCGGTGCGATCGTTGTGGTCAGCAAGCGTCCGAACATACTGCCGGGTCCGATCGTCGAGGAAGTTCAGCTTGGCATTGAGCGCATCGGCGCCCTTGATCGGGTCGGCAAAGGCGCTGGCCAGCTCCTTGGCGGCCGTCGCAACGTCGGTGCCGGTGGTCGCCGCGTAGTTCTTGGCAACCTTGATCAGCCCTTCGAAATTGGAGACCGCAATCCTGCCGGTCTGCAGGAACGCAGCCTCCATTTCGCGCGCGGCCGCGACCGAAACGCTGGCGGTGGATGCCGACCGTTCGGCGATGCGCTCGATCTGGCCGACGGTGGCGCCGGCAGCTCGGCCGGTGCCGCCGAGCGCGACCTCAAGCTCCTTCTGCGACTCGATGTAGCGGTAATAGGAGTAGCCGACCGCCGCACCGATCGCCGCAATACCGACGACCACCGCCATGGTGGGCGAGATCAGGCCCGTGAGACCCTTCCAGACACCCTGGAGCAGTCCACCGAGGCCGCCTTCGCCCAACGCCGCCGAGGCCTTGATGCCTTCGGTGGTGAGCACCCGCATCGGGCTTTGGCCCGCAATAAGCGCGTCGACCGTATGGCGCGCGGCCGAGCCCAGGATCAGGACTTGGTTCGTGGACAGCGCCGCGCTGCCACCGTACTTCTCGATGACGGCGGCCGCTTCCTTGTACCGGCTGTTGGCGAGCGCGACCGCGGCGGCATGCTCGGCCTGCGTAATCGCGCCGGCCTTGAACAGCGAGCCCGCTTCCGCGACATCGGTGTTGAGCTTCTTTTGCGCGGCGCCGAGCGGATCGATCTGCGCCCGCAGCGCCGAGGTTCTGGCTTCCAGATCTTCTGCGGCCCTGGCGGTTTCCTCGAACACCGAGGCCGATTCGCGCGCCGACTTCGGCTGCGCCGTGTTAACGCCCAGAACCTGATTGAAACTGCGCTGCGCCTGGTCGGCAGCGCCAGCCTGACGTGCAGCCTCCGCCAACCGCTGAAGGCGCTGGGTCTGCCGATCGGTGGCGGCGCCCGTTGCGTCCATGTCGGCGGCAACGCCGCGAAACGCGTCCTGCCCGGCCTTGCCGACTTCCTCGAAGGCACGCTTGACGTCAGCCTTGCCCTCGACGCCGAGGCGGATCGAAACCTGTGTGGTGCTCATTCGTTATTCCGGCCGTAAGCCCGAACGATGATCGGTTCGACCTCGGGAAGAAGTTCAACGAGCAACGGATTGAGCGCGCCCATGGCATCCGCGAGCAGCAACACGGCGCCGAAATCGAGCGCGTAGACGCCGCCCATCACGGCACGGACCTGTCCGGCTGCGCGCTTAAGCACCGCCCAGGCGGCTATGCCGTCCGGAGTCTGCGGCGCGTGTTCGAGATACGGGCAGGCGGCGCAAGTGTCAGGGCACGCGGCGCAATAGCCTTCGCCCCCGCCGAAGTGCCATTCGGCGAGAGCGATCAGACGTTTTTTTCCGCGTCCTGGATCAGCGCGGGACCGACATAGAGCCGATCAATCGCATCGAACACCGGCCAATGCTCAAGCGCCGCGTCGATAGTCTCCTTGGTCGGCTCGACCGGATGGCCATCGGCGTCGCCGATGCCCTCCCAGGCGGCAATCCCCGAATGCGCCAGCGAGCGTGTGAAGGCAATGCCGGCCTTCACCATCGCGTCCTCGCCGCCGGCGCGCAGTACATCGGCAGCGGCGGTGCGCGCCAGCAGGATGGCGGCGACCGTGATGGGCCGGAATTGCGCGCGCACGCCGGGAACGAGATCGAGCCAGAACGGCTCGCGGTCCGTGTTGAGCTTGAGCATCGGCGCATTCGAGCGGGGCGCGGCATTGGCCGACGCCTTGGACTTGACCTTGGTCATGGTGGGAATCCTATTTGTCAGTAGGCGGCAACATCGTTCACCAGCACCGCGGTGCAGGTCTTGAGCAGGACCGGGTCCTTGGCGGCCTGCCAGGCAAACGCTGCCTGGATGCCGCCCGGCCCCTGAATTGGCGTCTTGGGCTTGGGCAGGAAGGCGCTGTGCACGGTGAAGAGCAGTGACTTGTCGGCATCGATGGCCCAGCCGAACGAGAGTTCGCAGGGGTCGCCCGAGGTCGCCTGGTCGAGCAGCACAGTGTCGGCGAAACGCACGTTGACGCTGCCGGTGACCGCGACCATCGCCGGATCGGCGTCCTCGATGCGGCCGTCGGGCCGGATCACCTCGACCTTGTCGAGATTGTTCATGTAGGTGAGCTCAGCAGAGACGATGTGGCCGAGCGCGGTGCCGTTGCGCTTGATCTCACCCATGAACTGCGAGAACCGCTCGATCGCGGCTTCGCTGGGCGAGCCAGCTGCCGATGACGTCGCTTTGGTCTCGCCCTGCGCGATCAGGCTCATGGTGGCATTGAGGAGCCCCGACCGCTGCAGCTGAATCTTCATGGTGTTGGCGCGGACGCCGACGTTCATGCCGTAGCTCGGCACTTCCGGCATGCCGATCTCGATTGCCATGGAGGGAAGCGTGAGAGCGCCGGACACGAAGGTGTGGGTAATGACGCCGGAGTTGTCGACGGACGTCGGCGCGCCCATCAGGAGCTTGAGCCAGTAGCCGAAGTTGCGTAGGTCGACCGGCACGACGGCGTCACCGTCGTTGTTCACGACATCCCGGCTCGGCGGCAGCGGCTCGCGGCCGTAGCCCAAGAGATCGCTCGCGATCAGGTTCTGCTCGTCGCCCAGCGCCGATGAAACAAACGGCAGCTTCTTGAAGCCGGCCACGGGAGCAGTCCCGTAAGTCGTTTCGAATGCTGCAGCCATGACGGCGTTGGCGCCGCGTGCGCGTGCCATGAGAGTCTCCGATGATAGAGGGAAGTCAGTTCAGGGGATCGGTCGTGCCGTAGACCGCGACGATTGCGACGTCGGCCCAGCGGCCCGCGCGGGCTCCAGTCGTCTCGACATCTTCCGTTGCCGGCGCTTCGGCCTCGATGAAGTCGCAGAGTCCGCCAAGCGTCCGGTTGGCGACGACCGCACTTCCGATCGCGCCGAGCATGCCGTCGAGCACCTGCTCGCGGGTCTCACTCGAAGTCTCATACGCTGCGGTCTCGATCGGGATGCGGTGCGTGTAGATATAGATGAGGGGTGACAGGATGACTTCCGGCTCGCCCGGATCGCCATCGCGGATGATCGCAAGCCCTCCCGGCGGGATGCGCTCCGGTTTGGCGAGATTGCGCTTGACGTCCGCGTTCGGCAGCGCGGAGGCGACCAGCGCCTTGATCGCGTCGAGCACCTGTTCTCGTCGGCTGGTCATCGTGCTGTCGCCACGAGAACCGAAGCAATGAAGGCGAAAGACAGAAGCGTCATAAGTATCGCAACTCTCTTGTGATCCACCATCATCTCCAATGACTCGCGAGCAGGCCCGGCACGCGATCGGCCCAACGCCGAGCCGCGCTCGCGATGTCGAGCCGCTTCTGCAACGTGACCTGGGGCACCAGGATGAACACCACCACGGTCGAGCGGCCTTTCAACCGCGTGAATTGCGCGCCGGCGCGCGTGCGGCCGACGTTCGGCCGCGCGAGCCCCTTCTTGCTGAGCCGCGCGTTGTCGGCGACGAGCAGCGACGGTCGCCCGCGCCGATAGACGAACCGCAGCCGCAAGCCGGTACGGCGCTCCCAGCCGCCCGGCGTGATCCGCTTCATGCCACCCGTTGCGCTCAAGCCCTTCACGCCCGCGGCGGGAGTCGGGATTGCGAGCCAGAAGCCTCGGGCAGACTTGATCGTCACGCCGCGATCGAAGGCGTCGACGATGTTGGGGGCCTTCGACCAGACGAAGGACGCTGCTTCCAGGCTGATGCCGCCCTCTGGATAGGTCTTGCCCCGCCAGGTGTTGGCAAGGCGTTGGCCGAGGCCGGCATCGACGACGTCAGCGCGCAGGTCGCCCTTCAGTCCCTCAGTTGCCTCGCGCATCGCGGCGGTGACCGAGCGCGCCGCATCGCCCTCGGCCTCGGTCAGGCCCTTGGCGAGGTCGTCGGTTTTGAGCGTGAAGCGCATGCGTTATCCCGACAGCGCAGCTTCGCAGGTCCACACGAGCCGCAGGCTGTCGATAGTGGGCGTCGCGATGACCTCGAAGGTTTCGCTTTCGATCTCGACCGTGTCACCGTTCGCGGGCTCCGAAATCTCCGAGCGCCGCACGTCGATCAGCATGGTCGGCAGGATCGCCCGGCTATCGCCGAAGGAGCCGACCTGGTCGGGCCGCCGGGTGATGACCCGTGCATTGGTTCCGGGGCCCACGCCACCCACGCGCCAGATGGCATCGCGGGCGATATTCGGGTCGGCAAACAGCGCGTCGGTCGCCGCGGCAAACGCATCCATCGATCAGTTGCTGGTGAGAATCTTCACCGCAAGCCGTGGACGCTTGTTCACCGGCAACGGCGAGGCCTCGGTCTTCACGTCGATGGCGCTGCCGTCCTGGCGGGCAATCTGCCGGGCATAGATCGGCAGGCCCATGGTGTTGACGGTCTCGATCAGGTTCGCAGGCGCACCGTAGGTTACGAAGGTGTCCATGGTGCCGAGCGGGAAGGCGATGCCTTCGTTCGCCGGGATCAGTGTCTCGGTCGCGCCGGTCGAGAGCGTGACGGTGGCGTTGTATTCCTCGAAGACGATGCCGGCGAACGGGAAGCGCCGGCGGGTATCTTCGCGCAGCGGCTGGGCGCCGGTGGATGAGAAGTACTTATAGGCATCCTCGACCTTGGCATGCCCGATCAGCTTGTCGAAGAAGCCGGGGCTGACCAGGGCGAGCACGCCGTTCATGGTCTCGCCTTTGAGCTCAGTCTCGATGTCGCGCAGCACCTCCCGGCACTTGGCCTGGACATTCGTCGTCCCGGTGCCGAGCACAAAGTCGACCGACTGCTGGGCGAGGCCGAACTCGTCGAAGTAATCATAGAGCTCGCTTCCGGCGCCGTCCTTGACCACGCCCCGCAGCGCATTGATCTCCATGTATTCGCGCGTCTGCGCATGCTTCGCCCGCATGCGGGTGAGCTTGCGCTCCATGACGGTCGCGAGCGGATCGGCGGCGTCCGCCACGCCGAAGCCGCGGACACCCTGGATGTCCTGCGGCGTGATCACGTCGTCGTGCGGAATCCAGGGCACCGTGAAGGAGCGCATCGAGCGGGTGTCGCGATTGGCAACCGTCGCCGGCCCGCCGAGCGGCACGGTCGGCAAAAGGTTGAGCACGCCCTCGGCCTGCTCGATGATGACGCTCCTCTGGGTGATGCCCTCGAAGCGGAACAGGCCCATCTCGCCGAGACGGGTGTAGATGTTGGGCAGGATGTTGATGGCTTGGGTCATCTCGGCGAGCGTGTAGCCGCCCGCGTCGAAGGGATTGATCATCGGGGCCATGGGGTCTCCTTGAAAATGCTGCGGGCCCCGACGGGATTTCCGTCGAGGCCCGATGTGAAGTTCAGGTTCGAGTGAGATGGATCAGGCGGTGTCGCGTGGCACGACGCCGGCGGCGGAAAGCTGGGCGTCCTTGGCTGCCTTTTTCGTGTTGTCGTCGACCGAGGCGTCGAACACGAGCGCCGCCTTGGATACGATCGCGGGACCGCGCGCGAGCACGAGGCCGGTCTTGTCGGCAGCCGTGGCATCGACCGCTTCGATCAGGACCGCCACGGCCGTCTCGGCGCCTTCGTCGCCGACCACCTGGGCGTTCGGCGACAGCCGGTATTTGGCCGTCGCAGTGATCTTTCCGAGCACGGAGCCGAGCGCGTAGTTCGTGCCGGATTTGAGCGTCACGGTCTCGCGGCTGTAGTTGCCGTTGAGCTCATACTTGAGCAGGTCGCCGAGCGTCGGCGCCATCGTGAGAGTCGTCATGTGCTGTTCTCCTCAAAATGTCAGGCGCGCGCCGCCGCGGCACGCTCTCGCGCGCGCCGCACGATCGGACTATCACCAGCTGTTGGCGTGGAAGGCGCTGCGGCGATCACGCTCGTCGCCTCGGCACGCGCGGCGAGCGCATCGAGCACCGAGCGGCGCAGCGCGTCGGCCGAGATGCCCTTTCGCATGGCGTCCGCTGCATCGACGGTGACGCCCAGCCGGGCGGCTTGGCTGGCAATGGCGGCGATTTCGCCGAACTCCGCCCGCAGCTTGTCGGCCAGTCCGGTGTCGGACGCCGGCTGCGGAGGGGTTGGCCTGGGATCGGGTGCCGCGTCGGCTGGCGCCGGCTGAGACTCCACCGGCTGCTGCGGTTCGCTCGGTTGATCGCGAATCTGTTCGGTTTCGTTGGTTGCCATGGAGGGGCTCCTCTTGGGTGTCGGGTTGATGGGAATGCGCGCGGTGGACGCCGCACGATCGAGTTCGGCAGCCATTTCGGCGATGGCGAGATCGAGGGTGCCGAGGCGGTCGGCGAGGCCGGCGCGGATCGCAAGATCGCCGCGATAGATCGCCGCGTTGGTCCCGCGCATCGCTTCGCTGGTCAGCCCGCGATTGGCGGCGACAAGTGCACAAAACTCAGCGTAGAGGCGGTCGACGTCGGCCTGGATCGCGGCGCGGGCGCGCTCGGAAAGCGGCTCGTGGGCGTTGGCGTCGACCTTGCGGTCGCCAGCAAACACGAAGGTCCAGGCGAGGCCGGCTTTCGCATCTGCCCCGCTCTCGTCGATATGGACCGCGACCACGCCGATCGAGCCGACCTCGCCGGTGCGGGTGACGTAGACCCGATCAGCTGTGCTCGCGATGGCGTAGGCGGCCGATAGTGCGCTCTCGTTGGCGACAGCCCAGAGCGGCTTTGAGCTGGCGCTCCTGATGACACTAATTTGCTCGACCAAATCGAACAGGCCGCCGACCTCACCGCCGGGAGAGTCGACGTCGAGAATGACGCCGCGCACGGTCGCGTCATCCATCGCGGCGGCAATCGCGTCCGCGATCTCTCCGTATGACTGGAGCCCGCTCGCAGCGTCGAGATAGCCCGAGCGGCTCACCAGCGTGCCGATCACCGATACGACCGCGATCCTTTCGACCGTAATCGAAATCGGCGGCGCCGGATCAGGCTCGGGATCGATCGGTTCAGCGACAGCCCCGCTGAAACGCGGCCCCAGCACGCCGAGGATGACCTCGAGCTTGGCGCGCGCGATCATCAGCGGCGTCCCGAACACACGGGAGGCCACATGCGGCAGATTAAGCATTGTCAGCCCTTCAGTTGGCGCTGGATGGATCGGCCTGGTCGCTTGGCAGCGACGTCCCAGGCGCGATCGAGCCGAAGGTCAGGCCGAGTGACTGCTCGCGCGCCTTGTCGGCTGCGATCTCGACGTCGACCTGCTCGGCGTCGTAGCCGCGCTCGGCGAGCGCCTGAGTGCGGCTCTTCAAGCCTGCATCGATCTGTTCGATTTCCGCGCGCGCGTCCTTGAGCGGATCGACCCAATCCCACTTCGGCGGCAGCCAGCCGCAGGCGAGATACTCGCGTCGGCTTTGGTCGTAGCCCGGCAGGTGGAGCGCGCCGGCGAGCACTGCGGTGTCCATCCAGCGCGCCCATACCTGGCGGCAAAGCTGCCAGACGACCACGGCGTGCTGGTAGGCCTCGATGCGGCGACGGAATTCGAGCAGTGCAAGCCGCGAGTTCGAATAGTTCGCCTTGAGCATATCGTTCGACAGGTACGCATAGGGCACGCCGAGTGCAGCCGAGACCTGCAGCAATGTGCGGTACTGGAACGGCTCGTAGGTCTGGCCTGAATCCGCCG
>Ga0226835_1000333_pt1 | contig 63811 bp, 68 predicted proteins | sample LAC_MetaG_1_FD_163627 | JGI IMG/M metagenome (GOLD analysis project Ga0226835, IMG submission 163627) | Anaerobic ammonium oxidizing microbial communities from anammox membrane bioreactor (MBR) in UC Berkley, California, United States -... | ecosystem: Engineered > Bioreactor > Anaerobic >...
GATGAGCTTCTAACACTTCTGGAAGTTGAGGAGTATGCGGACGAGCTGTTTTGGCATCTATCATCTGGCCAAAAAACCCGGGTTATTCTGGCCAAAGCTCTGCTGAATCGGCCGAAGATGATTCTGATGGATGAGCCCACTGCCAGCCTTGATCCTGACATCGTCAATAAAATTATCCAGCTGATCAAACAACTCCAAGTTCAAGAAAAAGTCAGCATTCTTTTCACCAGTCATAACATGCAGGAAGTGGCGCGGCTGTGCGACCGTGTTTCATTCTTGCAGCGGGGAAAGATTGTGCTGACCGACACGCCGCTTGGTCTGACCAAACGGATTGGCAAGACAAAGCTGTTGCTCTCATTTGAGGCCAAACAAACAGTAGTCGCCGACTTTTTAGAAAAAGCAAAGCATCCTGCGACTTTTATTCGCCCCGACCTCGTCGAGGTGACACTTCTGGAAGAGGATATTCCCAGCCTTTTGTTTGAACTCAAAAAAAAGGGCGTCTGGATCACTTCGCTGTCTACAGAGCAGCCTTCATTGGAAGACGTTTTCTTACATATTTCCGAGGCGAAAGAGTTATGAGTTGGCAAAGAATTAAACCACTGCTGCTGCATTCCTGGTATCACGCGACCCACAGCAAGGAAACGCAGATCGACTTAGTCTGGTTTACGCTGATCCAGTTTCTGATCTTTGGCTTGATTGCTAAAGTCATCTCGGCTGGTCAGCCGGAGATGGGTGTGGTACTGATTCTCGGATTTCTGCTCTGGGAGATCGTCCGGATTGGCCAGTACTCGGTCACCGTCAGCATGCTTTGGGAAGTCTGGTCCAAAAGCTTTAACAGCTTGTTTATCGCTCCACTCACCATGACGGAGTGGATCGTCAGCCAGATGATCGCGGCGGCGGTAAAAACATTTCTAGTCATTGGCTCGCTGGCCGTGCTGGGTCATTTTTTGTTTCATTTTTCGTTGCTCCAACTGGGGATTGCTCTACCGTTATACGTGCTGGTCTTGATCGGCTTTGCCTATGCATCCGGCATCTTCATTACCGGCCTGATCATCCGCTACGGAACAAACATTCAATCATTTGCCTGGGGGCTGATCTATGTTTTCCAGCCAATCTCGGCAGTCTTTTACCCTGTTCAAGCACTACCCGCAGAGATCCGTTGGACGAGTTACATCTCTCCGATCACCTACGTGATGGAGTCTGCCCGCCATCAGTTTGCAACAAGTACTATATTGTGGAACTACGTCGTGATCAGCATTGTGATGTGTGCACTGTACTTGGTCGGGGCATGGGTCTTTATGCAAGAAATGTATAAACGCGCTCGCCGGACCGGTGAGTTTGCCCGTTTGGGCGACTAAGGAATCACATGGTTACTCAGCCCAACAATCACAGCACAGTCCAAAATCCGGTCGGACGTTTTATGGTAGCAGCCGGGGCAGTCATCCAGTTGGAAGGAACAGACAAGATATTGGTGATTAAACGCGCTGACGGGCAAGACTGGCACGGTGGTGAGTGGGAGATCATCTATGGCCGGATCGACCAGTTTGAGGATCTGCCCAAAGGCTTGCGGAGAGAAGTACGCGAAGAGTCGGGAATCACTGAGCTGTCAGTGCATGAGGTCCTGCGGGTTTGGCATATCTTCCGTGGTCCGGAAAAAGCAGAGAACGAACTGATCGGAATTACCTTTCGGTGTCTGACTCAACAAAAAGACGTCAAACTGTCAGCAGAACACACGGAGTACCGTTGGGTCACACCGTTGGAAGCGCTTGAGCTTGTACATACACCGGGAATTCGGACAGATATCCAAGCGTTTATTGAACAGCAGAACAGCTAGTTAGCGGAATACTTAGCTGGTGTAGCACTTGTCACAGTAGTCGTTCATCATCCGAGCAGCAGAAAACTTTTCGGAAAGTCCGATCGATCGCTGCATTCGTTCTACCCAAACTTGCGGAATGTCCGCATCGTCACGTTGATAGTACAGAGGAATGATCTCCTTTTCTAAAAGAGAGTAGATGCTCTCGGGGATGTTCTTCTCATCCAGTTTCCAACCAACACCCGTCCAGTCCACTTCGGCCGCCCAGCCATCAGCGACTGTACACTGCAACACGCCGTTGCTAATCGCTTTCATCCCTGAAGTGCCACACGCTTCTTTACCTAACTCAGGCGTATTCAGCCAGACATCAGAACCCTTGGCTAGCATCTGATCGAGCTCCATATCCAAGTTCGGGACAAATAGGGCATAGCCTTCAAGCTCGTTTTGCATATAACGAATAATCTTCTCGATGGTCTGTTTGGCGGCAACGTCAGACACATGAGCTTTGCCAGCGACTAAAATCTGAACTGGTCGCTCGCTGTTTTTGACAATTTCGGCCAATCTCTCCACGTCACTGAATAACGCATCAACTTGTTTATAACCTGCCATCCGGCGAGACCAGGTGATTACTAGCCTCTGAGGATCGTATCCATAGCCGGTCCGGCGTTGGACGTACTCCATGAGCTGCTGCTTACAGTCTTTATGGGTCTGCCACAGTGCTTCGCTCAGTGTTGTAGATTCACTGCTGGCAGTGAGATCTCCGGAGAATCGTTGATCCTGCCAATAGGGGAGAAACACGCCGTTGGTAATAGCGGTCCAGTCATATCCTGGCCACTGCTGTTGGCAAAACAGATAGTGAAGCTGGCTGACGGCGGTAGCTTTATGAGAAGTGTTCAGTGCATATTGCGTAATACTGAAGCGGTCAGTTCCTTCCAGCACACCAGGTTCGAGCAAACGTTCGACTGTGATGCCCATCTTGTCCGCATAGTACTTGCCGTATACTTTCAGAAGTTCGGCAGTGTAGGACTGGTTGCCCGCTTCAACTAAGGTATGGTTGGTGTAGATCGTTTTTTGACACGCCCAGTCGCTAGCTTGTTCATAAGAAACGCCGTGCTCATCCATGTATCGGCGAATTAACTGCCAGTGGAGGAGCGACGGCCGACCTTCATTGACGTGATAAATACTCGGATGAATCCCCAGCTGGTGAAGCAGCTTGATCCCACCAATTCCCAAGACAATCTGCTGTTTGATCAGCTCTTCTTCTGTCCCAGCATACAGCGCATGAGCGATTCCACGCTCGTGAACTTGGTTCTGATCGGTATCCGTATCCAGCAGATAAAGGGTGACTGTCTCGCCGATCGTTTTCTTCCAACAGCGTACCCAAATCTCTAGCTCCGTCATATGAACCTTGATGAAAAGGGGCATCTCGTCCACATACACATGTTCAAGACCCGCTGAAAGAGGATCAAAGTGAAGGTCTTCCTCGATCTGTTGGCCCTCGGAAGTAATCCGTTGCACAGCTCCCTCACCACGATAGAGAAGACCCACTGCCACCATCGGGATCTTTTGTCGAGCTGACTCTTTGAGAATGTCACCTGCAAGAACGCCCAGTCCACCCGCATATAACGGGAGGTCAGATTGAATCCCAAACTCAGCACAGAAAAAAGCAATCGGGTGTTGGGCAGAGAACGCCGGCATATGGTGATCAGGATACTACAGTTGTTGTTTCGGTTGCTAGTCAGAATACGTTCATGACAGCATTCGATGAAGCAAGACTGCGTAGTTCTTTGCACGACTACTTCGGTTTTCCCCAGTTTCGACCACTGCAACAAGAGATTGTGCAGACGGTTTTAGAAGGAAAAGACTGTCTTGCGATTTTGCCCACGGGTGGGGGCAAGTCACTTTGTTTCCAGTTGCCGGGACTTCTGTTTCCCGGAACCACTCTTGTTATCTCTCCGCTGATCTCGCTGATGACTGACCAAGTTGCACATCTCCGTCACAAGCAGATTCCAGCTGTGGCACTTACCAGCGCTCTTTCCCCACAAGAAATGAGTGTGGCGATGCAACAACTCAAGTCGGGGAAGATCAAGTTTATCTATGTCTCACCGGAAAAGCTGCACAGCACCTCTTTGCTGGAAGTCGTTCGTGAACTTCGGATCAGCTTGGTAGTTGTCGATGAAGCACACTGTATCTCAGAGTGGGGACATCAATTCCGACCCGAGTACTGTCAGATCCATCAATTTCTTGAAAAGCTCCCAACTCGTCCGGGGGTCGCTGCCTTCACGGCTTCAGCTACACCCAAAACTGTGCAGGACATTGTACTTCAACTTCGCCTTTGTCAGCCCAAACTATTCCGGCAGTCTGTCTTGCGGCAGAACTTGTCACTTCAAGTCCTTCCATGTCCGACTCAAACGATTCAGCACCTTGTTCTTTTCCGCTTGCTGAAACAATACGGAGGCAAGTCAGTCATTATTTACTGTGCTACCAGACAACAAACGGAAGATACTGCAAGCCAGTTGACTGCTTTAGGATTCCTTGCTTGCGCTTATCACGGCGGTCTGGAGAGTGACGAGAGGCAACAGATCCAACAGCAGTTCCTGAAAAGTGGATATCGCATCATCTGTGCGACGACCGCATTCGGGATGGGTGTGGATAAACCGGACATCCGCTGCGTCATTCACCTTAATCAGCCAGCAAGTATCGAAGGCTACTACCAAGAAGTCGGTAGGGCAGGCAGAGATGGATTGCCAAGTGAGTGTTACCTCCTGGCACTTCCCGGTGATGCCCGGCTCCATCTGCAGATTATCGACCGAAGCTATCCGCCTGCCAAAGAAAGCAAAGTGCTGATCAGCTACTTACTATCTAAAAAAGTTACGAGTGGACAAGGTGTGACGCTGCGTCAGCTCACTCATCTTTTCATGGAACAGAAGCTCTCAGCCCGACTCCGTACAACACTCAGCCGAGGGGAAGAACATGGCTGGTGGAGCGTTGACCGCGCCCAGAAAACTTTATTCATACATACACAGCCAAACGTTCTCCGCCAGCAGCTACAACAGCTCACACAGCAACATCTGTTTCAACTCTACAAATTAAAACAGATGAAACAGTTTACCGAGACAAGCAGCTGCAGAATGAGACAGCTATTACTATACTTTGAACCGATTGAGGAGCGGGTTAAGCTGGCGAAGTTCCGCTGTCATCAGTGTGACGTGTGCCAAGGTGTAGCAGTGGGAGAGCCGAGCAAAGAAGAACTCATCTACTTTCGCAGGCTTCACCGTCGGCTCTCACCACTCAAAAAGCAAAAAGGTTTCCCAATATTGATGGGACTCTGTGCCCAGCTGTTGGCTGTCCATCAACCCGCCAGCACAGAGAATGTTGCACAGCTCAACATTTTCGGTCGGGGATGGCGGAAACGATGGGGGTTTATAGTGAACATGACTGATACAGCTGCCCATCGCTGAAACCCCGCCCGCGGTAGTACTCACGAGTACCGATGGCTGAGATAACAGCCAGTCGCGCAAAGTGGTGCTGGGCAGCAACTGCTTTGGCACGTTCGATTAGTTTCGTTCCGAGACCGAGGTGCTGGGCTTTTCCCTCATCCCGTCGACCAATCCCTACTGCCTGTCCATAGACGTGGACTTCGCGAATCACGGCGGCATCTTTGAGCTCCGGAATAAAAGAAGCAATCTTGGGCAAACTCAACCGCAAGAAACCAGCAATCAGTTCCTGACCTTGATCAGGAAAAACGTATTCCAGAAAAAGCTCGGTACTGGTACTAGTCTGGTAGGAGGTCTCTTTCAGGACAAGTTTCTCAGGGTCAATCTCGCGGCTACGCACCTCACGAGCGCGGATGTTTAAGCTTTTTCGACCGGCTTGATCCAACTCTTTTTCCACAATCTCCCTAAAGTTAGTCTTCTTATTCCCGGCCACGATGTCAGTCGAAGGAATATCCCGGACCACTCGGGTCAGCCGGCAGTAACGCGGCGTATGTAGCAGGCAGTAACTCAACACGTCCAGCAGTTCCTCTTCTGTATACGGCTGCCACTCGCCACGTTGGTAGTACTGCATCAACTCCGCACTTTCAATCAAGGAACAGGGATAGATTTTGAGTTCATCCGGGCAAAAGTCAGGATCAGCAAAAAGGGTGTGATAGTCCTGTTTGTCTTTCTCCGGAGTAGAGCCATACAAGTTGGGCATCCAGTGAGCATGAATCTTGAAACCGGCCTGCCGGAGGAGGCTGACTGCCCGCCGAGTAGCGGCCACGTCGTGACCGCGCTTATTTTTTTCTAGTACCTCATCGTTCAAACTCTGAAAACCGATCTGGGTCTTGGTACAACCCAGTCGCCGGATACGTATGACCTCTGCCTCAGAAATATTATCCGGCCGCGTCTCGATCACCAGCCCCACACATCGACTCTGAGCTGTCTCGTTCTGGTGCTGTTCTGTCTCCAATTCCGACCAGTCAGCCACTTGCAAATGATCCACCCCGCTGATTTTTTCCGGCGCGGTGTAGAGCTGAGACACCACCTGGTTATAGGTGTGATCAATCTGCTGTCCGTGAACTTGATAAGCGGCCAACTCCGCTTTGTTGAGCTGCGGATCCGCGGTCGGAGTGAACTGTTCAGGTCGCCCCATCTTTTCTTTGGCCGACTCCAGCCGTTCTCTGATGTGCTGATACTGCTCTAGGATTCGGGGACGATCATCCCGGCCAGTACTGAAGTCGTTGAGAGCACGGAAACACTCCTTAATAAACCAAACTTGGTAGGGTTCCGGGTAGTACGACCACGTTCCGCCCAGCACGATGATCTCTACTTTGTCAGTCAAGTGACCGGTGTTCTGGAAAGCCAGCAGCCGATTGTAAGTCTGGAGGTAGGGATCAAAAGAGTTACGTTCTGCACGCTGCGCACCCGGCTCGTCAGCTAGGTAGCTCTTGGGCATCCGGATGTCATTCGGACAAAAGATACACTTGCCAGGACAGGGGAACGGCTTGGTTAAGACTGTGACCGGAGTAACACCGGAGATTGTTCTGGTCGGCTTCATCTGAATCCGACGCAGTAACTGGTGATCGAGCGGCCGCAGTCCATGTGAGCCGGCAAGCGCCCGATAGGCAGCGACCAACTCACCTTTGCGGAACAGTTCACCGTTCTCCTTAGGATACTTGGCTAAGATCTGTTGCAAGCGGGCGGAACTCAGTTCAGGCTCACTCTCAATCTCGGTGAATAGTGATATAAGTTGCTGCAGGTACTCGTTATAATGGAAGGTATAGCTCATTCTAGCGGATTATAGCCTGGAAAGACAAGAAAAGGGGCTGTATGACGATCAATGCAGACTGGCATAAGTCTCATCGGATGCCCAAAAATCCCACCCTTGAGCAGCGAATTCAGTGGCACCTTGAGCACCAAAAGCACTGTCACTGTCGACCCATTTCCGGCAAGCTGCTCGAGGAAATGAAGAAAAGAAAGCTCGTCTAAATGGATGCGGCAGTAGTTCAACGGCTTAACCAGCTCAACACCCAGTTCTACCAAAAGGTAGCCTCCTCTTTTTCGGCAACGCGCCAACAGGCATGGCCAGGCTGGACACAGAGTTGGGACAGTGTGGAGCAGAACCTGCTTACGCCGTTGCCATCATCACTGAGCGTCTGCGACATGGGCTGCGGCAATGCTCGCTTTGCCCAGTTCTGCGTTCAGCAGCTGAAGCATCGAGTTCATCTGGACTATCTGGGCATCGATCAGAACCCTCAGCTCCTCGAATATGCCCGCCAGACGCTGGCAACACTTTCACCTTCTGACACATTTGAAGTTCGGCAACTTGACGTCGTTGCAGCCCTCCAGGGGACACAGAGTTTGGTAAGTAGTATCCCGTTGAGTTTTTCTTTAGTGGTAGGCTTTGGGATTCTGCATCATATCCCAAGTGCGGATCTTAGAAAAAAATTTGTCTTGCAACTGGCTGAGCAGGTCATGTCAGGCGGGCTACTCGTCCTTGCCTGCTGGCAGTTCCATCACAACCCAGCGCTAATGGGTCGGCAACTGTCTCCGGAGCAAGCAGGCTTCTCTTCCGCTGAACTGGAACCCAATGACTTCTTTTTAACCTGGGAAAGAGACGCTCAAGCGGTCAGATATGCCCACTTAGTTACGGAGTTGGAACAGCGCGAGCTGGTCACTGACACAGGTCTTCAAGAAATTGAACGATTCTCCGCTGATGGGAAAACCGGAGAAGAGAATACCTATATTATTTTACAAAAAGCTGCTAGGTAGTTATCGTTTTTCAGCTAAGATTGCGGCAAAGAGGGGAAACTCGCTTCGTGACCGATTCTCCATTTTGGCAGCTTTTCCTTCACTAGTTTTATCGGAGCTCCACTCCTCAAAGCGGGTGATCACAAACCCTGTATCCGAGAGTTCATTCAGGTAGGTAGAGAGTGGAAAGTGAAAACTCCAAGTCATCGGTGAGCGCTGGGCTTTACCAGGATGTGCTTGAATCGGGATCTCCAGTGGGGACAAGTAGCGATCAATTCGTCGGTACTGTGTTTTCTTGGACTCATCTACACCCCAGCTTGACTGGCGGGGGATACGGAAACAGGGATGATTCAGTACAACTAAAAACTTTCCGCCTGATACAAGGTGCTCGACAGCGTGGCGGAAGACTTGCCGCGGGGTACGGATATTCTGCAGTGCCAGGATGATGGAAGCATGCGTAAAATCTTTTTTCTCAATTGGAAACGTGGAACGAGTCAGGTCGGCCACCGCAAAATGGTGATCTGGGCTATCGTCATGCTGTTGAGCCGCCTCGATCAGCGCACGCGAGGCGTCTACTCCCCAGTACTCCACACCTGCAGGCAGCGCGCGAGCCAGTACTCCTTGGCCACATGCCAAGTCCAAAAGCGACGTGCCTTCTTTCATCGCTAGCAACTGAACAGTTTTCGGCAGAATCACGTGCTGATGATAGTAGTGGCCTTTCTCACCAACTAACTCGTTGTACCAGCCATGCACCGGTTGCCAAGAGCTCTGTGATGAGGGTTGTCTGGACGGATGTGTCATACTACGCTCCTAGAGGTATTATGCCACTCCCCGCTGCCTTTGAAGAACGCATTCGTCAACTCCATCCTGCTCATGCTGATAAAATCCTCGCCGCGTTTGCCCAGCCGCGAGTAACCAGCTTTCGCGTGAATACCCTCAAGGCCACCGCCGAAGAGGTTCGGGAAGCTCTCCGTTCCGCTGGTTATTCACTGGAACAAGTGGCCTGGTGGGCCAATGCCTTTTTCGTGACTGATCTGAGTGTCCAGCAGATCTTTCACCCTTTCTATGAAGAAGGAAAGTTTTACGTTCAGGGTCTTTCAAGCATGCTGCCGCCGCTGATCCTTGCTCCCCAGCCAGGGGAAAGTATTGTCGACGTGACCGCTGCTCCAGGCAGCAAGACGACGCAGATGGCAGCTTTAATGAACAACGAGGGTCACATTTTGGCTAACGACTTGAGTCCTATCCGCTTATTCAAGCTGCAAGCAAATCTGAACCAGCAAGGTGTGACCAATGCCCAAGTCCGGCGGGGTCCGGGTGAGCTGCTGTGGCGAAAGTTTCCAGAACAGTTTGACCGGGCACTGGTGGATGTCCCTTGCAGCATGGAAGGCCGAATCTCGCTGGCTGACCCAGAATCCTATCAAGACTGGTCACTCAAGAAAATCAAGGAACTGGGCATGCGTCAACGAATGTTGTTACGCTCTGCCATCTCGGCGACAAAGCCAGGTGGGGTGATCGTCTACTCGACCTGCACCTTGGCTCCCGAAGAAAATGAAGCAGTGGTCCAGTGGGCGCTGGACAAAGAACATGGCAAGGTGGTGCTTGAAGAAATCGAGCTCCCTGGACTACGAGAGACTGGAGGAGAGCTGATTACTCCCGGGCTGGCTGAGTGGCAAGGCAAACCTTTTTCATCTGATATGGCTAAAACACTTCGGATCTATCCCTCGGCCAGGATGGAAGGCTTCTTTGTGGCCAAGTTAAGAAAGTTGGAAGCTACAGTAACTCCGGAAGCCCTGCACACCCCGCCAGCTAGGCGAACTGGGCGGCGTTCGCGTCCTAGGTTTCGCCGTTAAAGACGTTAAAGATCATCATTTTTTGAGGGATACCAAACCTGTTTGAGCGTGGGTGGAGTAGGGTTAGTGCGTTGATCAAGGGCGAGAGGAATTAACCATCTCAAGTTGGACATCACTTGTGTGGGTAGTTCTTTGACTACAAACCACTCCACTTCCTCGTCTGTGAGTGTCTGGGCATCCTTCAACTCTCCCAAGTAGACTGCAGAAAAAACTTCCACCCGCCACAGCTCCCAGACAATCTCCGTCACCATTCGCCAGTCGGGCGGAGCAATCTTCAGCCCTGATTCTTCTTCCACTTCCCGAGCAATACACTCAGGTCCGGACTCCTTGGCCAGACACTTCCCACCTAACCCATTGATTCTGCCAGCCTGCCACTCAGGATGCCGTTTACGGACTAACAGAACCTGCTCGAAATCTTGAGAAAAGACAAATCCCAGCGTCGCTCGTACTTTTTTCATAATCCTGCTGCCAGCCTAGCAAGCATTGATCAACCTGACAATGCTCTGCTACGCTCAAGCAATGACCGGCCGCACCCACGACCTGGCAGCCTTCACCGCCCTGGTGATTGCTTTCATCTATCTACCGAACATTCCCACGATGAGCTTTGCCACCGCGGTCAGTGCTTTTGGTGCCAACTTCATTGGCGGACTTTTTCCGGATATTGATCAGCCGACCAGTGACCTGTGGGATAACTTCCGGCTAGGTCCGTTTGTAGCCAAGATTATCTGTCCGGCGTTGGGTGGACACCGTCACATCTCACACTCACTTTTTGGGTTGGTATTGATCGGAGCCGTCTCACGCCTGTTCCTACAGCTGCTATCAGCGATTGTCCTGATCGACATGCAGATCGTCTGGGCTTGTTTCATGATCGGCGTGGTTTCTCATATTTTGATGGATATGCTGACCAAAGAAGGCGCACCGCTCTTTTGGCCGCTCAAGTGGAAGTTTGGCTTTCCACCGTTTAAGTTTCTCCGTTGCGAAAGTGGCAAGTTTGTTGAGAACTGGATTATTTTTCCCGGCTTACTGGTTCTGACGGGTTACTTGCTCTACAGCCACCAGACTAAAGTCCTGGAGTTTCTCCGCCAGTACTTGCACACCTAAAGACATTCAAAAGGAAAACAGCTGCTCGAATGACTGGCTGGTGAAATCGAGGACTACTTTGTCGGCTTGTTGGATTTCTTCAGGGGTGTGCGTGGTTGCGATCCCAATCACTTTCATGCCAGCCTTCTGGGCTGAGCGAATTCCGGAGACGGAGTCCTCAATGGCCACACACTCTTTTGGCTCAACACTCAGCTGCTTTGCTGCGAGTAGGTAGATTTCTGGATCAGGCTTGCCTTTAGAGATATCCTCAGCTGTCACTATTGCATCAAAAAAGTCATCCAGCCTGAGAGAGTCAAAGATAAAGCGTTGATACCGGCGCCGGGAGCTGGTGGCTAGCACGATCTGAATGTGATGCTCCTTCAAAAATCGTAAGACACCCAGCACCCCAGCTACCACTTCGAGTATCGGCTTGATCAACTCGATCGCGACATCGACACGTTCATCCGAGTACTGTTGGACCTCTTCTTCAGTCAACTGACGCTTGAAGAGGTACTCAAAAGTTTCTTTCTCGATCCGGCCAAATACTTTCTGTTTAAACTCATCTTCAGTCAGTCGAAATCCATGATCATGACAAAACTTGCGCCAGGACTTTTGGTGAATCCGCTCGTCGTCAACAATGACGCCGTTCATATCAAAAATGACAGCCTGAGGAAGTGAAGACATACAGCAAGTATACCAACAGCAAGATTACATATTGATGAGAAAAGGGTCTGTCTTTACCATGAACATAAAGTAAAAGGGGGAAGTATGGATATACAGGTCAATTTTTTATCAGTTCTACTCGCAGCTATTGCCAACCTGGTCGTGGGCTTCCTGTGGTACTCACCGCTGTTGTTCGCTAAACCCTGGATGAAGCTGATGGGCTATACGACCAAAAATATGAAAGAGCAGTCGAAAGAGATGGGGAAGACGTATGCAATCAGCTTCGTGCTAGCCATCGTGGCTGCTTATGTTCTCTTCCATGTGATGGCTTTCTCCTCGAATTTCTATGGGTACTCGGCCACCACGACGGCACTCTTGACTGGCTTCTGGATGTGGTTGGGGTTTGTGGCGCCAGTCCAGTTCACCAGTGAGCTGTTTGGCAAGAAAAACTGGTCGCTGTTTGCCATCAACACCGGCTATCAATTAACAGCTCTCCTGGTCATGGGTCTGGTGATTGCAATGTTCTAGGTGAGTCTGCTCGACTAATGACGTTTGGGTGAAGTTCATTCGACGTTGACACAACGCCCTTTCTAGGACTTAATTAAGCTATGCCCAAAACAGCCTCCGCCTCCGAACGTACTAGTACCACTCTGACATTCTTTGTCGGCCTCTCTGTTTTAGGAGTGTTTTTCCTGACAGTCGGTTATTTCAGTCTGGTGAAAAAGATAACCTCACTTTCCGTGCCGGAAGCGACTCCTGCAGCTCCTCAAATGGTCAGTGCAGAGTTCACGTGTGACCAGAATAAGACTATCAATGCTGTCTTTTTGACCGATAGAGCAGAGCTGAGTTTGAGCGACAGCCGCAGTTTCCTTCTTCTTCAAGGTCTCTCGGCGGATGGAGCTCGCTATACCAATACCGATGAGTCAGTGACCTTTTGGAATAAAGGAAACACGGCTTTTCTGGAAGAGAATGGCAAAACAACGTTTGCCAACTGCACCCAGACTGATGCTAACTAATGCCTGAGGGCTGCGAGATGGGCAAACCACCCGGAGTGGTCCCCGAACTCCCTTCGCCCGACTTGTCGTCATTGGCCATGAAGTGTGACATCCGGAACTCCTTTCTGTGGATATATGCCTAGAGCATAATTGAGAGGGGTAAAGAAAGAATAAGATCAATGCTAAACGACAGTAAGAGTTACATACTGCGTGTTAAAATCCATCCATGTCCGACAGCACCACCCTAATTGAGTACGCAAAAGACTATCTTCAGAAGCAACCCTTCGACATTGTTCATGATCTGGAGCACCATCAATTGGTTGTCAGTAACTGTATTGAGATTATTGAACAGGAAAAGCTAACACCCAATCGTGAAGTAGTATTGACCTCTGCATGGTGGCACGACGTTGAAAAAAGTTACCAAACCGCAAAGAGTTCTGATAACACTCTTAATTTTTTAAGAAAAGCTGGCAAAGAACTCAACATTGATCCTGGATTCGTTGAACAGTGTTGTCTCACCATTGAACAGCATTCCTTCAGCCAATCCCAAACCACACTGGAGGGAAAAATTCTTTTTGACGCCGATAAAATCGAGTATGTCAATGATGCACGAATTGGAAAACTGGTCGATGACTTTCTGAGTCATCCTACCAGATATCAACCGAATCACCTCCAAACTACTCACGATATCTGGGTTTCGAGAATCAAGGTCGTTCATGACATGATGCACTTTGAGTACTCAAAAAAGCTTTTTTTGAGCCACTTGAAAAATACTGAGACAGTTCTAGAAAAACTGCAGCAAAGTATTGCTGCCTAATATTTTGATGCCCGATCAGGATTCGAACCTGAATACACAGCTCCAAAGGCTGTTGTCCTACCTTTAGACGATCGGGCAGAGACTAGCGAACTCCAGAAGTCTGCCAGACTGGTATTTTAACAAAACTTCCTCTTTTTAGCAGCCTGCGCAAAGCCAGACCTATTCATCCTTGAGAAATTGCTTATAATATACTGCCGTATCTTGCCGAAGTGGCGAAATGGTAGACGCGCACGCTTCAGGAGCGTGTGGGGCAACCCATGGAGGTTCAAATCCTCTCTTCGGCACATATTTGTAGAACAATTACGGGAGCAAAGCAGCGGAATACGCAATCTTCCGAAAACAGGCCTCTTGCTTTATAATCTTCAGGCTATATACGTAGCGAACATGCCGAGGTGGCGAAATGGTAGACGCGCACGCTTGAGGTGCGTGTGGGGTAACCCATGGAGGTTCAAGTCCTCTCCTCGGCACACTCGGCCGCTTAGCTCAGTTGGTTAGAGCGTTCGGTTTACATCCGAAAGGTCGGGGGTTCGAGGCCCTCAGCGGCCACATCCACACTTTATGAACACCACCTCATCTCAACCGCCTGTCCTGATGAATGACTTTAAAGCACAGTGGCAGCGCATCCGCGAAGATGCATTAGCTGTCGTTGATCGGGTTGGGGCCAGTGGCTGGCTGATCCTCGGCCAAGAGGTCGCCCAGTTTGAGACTGAACTGGCCAAGTTCTGGGACCTTAAACATGCCGTCGGCTGTGCTAGTGGGCTGGATGCAATTGAACTCGGCCTACGCGTGCTGGGGATCAAGCCTGGCGACCAAGTCTTAACCACACCGGTGAGTGCCTTTCCTACCACTTTAGCTATCTACCGGGCCGGCGGAGTACCGGTATTTGTAGATGTTGATGAATGCGGTTTAGTTGACTTGGACCGTGTTGACCAGGCCTGCCGTGAAAACCCGGAACTAAAGTTTTTTGTCCCGGTCCATCTTTTTGGTTTTTCGCTCGATCTACACAAACTGGCTGCGCTTAAAGAAAAGTACTCACTCAAGATTGTCGAGGACTGTGCCCAAGCCATTGGGGCTTCATTTGACGGTAAAGTGGTTGGAAGCGTCGGAGACATAGCTGCGACCAGTTTCTATCCCACCAAAAACCTGGGCTGTATGGGTGATGGCGGCGCGGTCCTGACGAACGATGCTGCGCTGGCTGAGCATATGAAAACCCTGCGCGACTACGGCCAAAGCAGCAAGTATCACCATCGCGAGATCGGTATGAACAGCCGACTGGATGAGCTGCAGGCCGGCTTGATGACTGCCTGTTTCCTGCCTAGCTTGGCTCAAAGCATTCGCCGTCGGCAAGAGATCGCTACTCAGTACCGCACACAGATTTCCAACCCAGAGCTGACCCTCCCACAAGCGTCGGCAGAATCGGATTCTACCTATCACTTGTTCCCACTGTTTGTCCATGGCGATCAGACCAAGTTCCAGGAGTACCTAAAGAGCAAAGGCATTGAGTCGGGTATTCACTATCCGATCGCAATTCCTGACCAAGAAGCCATGACTACCAGTCCATACACCGCGCTGGATGAGTTGAAGAATGCTCGATACATCGTCAAACATGAAGTCTCGATTCCCATTCATCCTTACCTGAAAGATGAAGAAGTACAGCGAGTCATTGAGGCATGCAACCAGTGGGGGAATACGGTATAATCGTTGCTCTTGAGGTAATCTACCTTGAAGCCAAGCTAGCCAAGGATATGACTAAAAGAACTAAATTATTAATTATCAAAAAGGAGGAACCAGTTATTCTCGTAGACTAATCACACTCAATTCGTAGTCAACAAAGAGTTGAGTATCACACGCAAGGCGCGTACTACACGGCGAAGTGCCTATTAACAGCTTCACCGTAGAATAGCTGACAACTTGAGTAACTAGTCCAAACGGACTATGTTATTCAGCTTAACAGAAGAGGAATTCGCACTCTTCTTAAAAACCAAGAGACAACACTCTCAGAAGTCAGGGGCACTCGATTCGCAACGCTCCTATTTCAGGCGTATCAAGGCATGGTTTGATGGTAAAGAATGGGACCAACATAACTTCATGCACTTTATGGCTTCCCAGGTTGATGATAGGGGCTTAAGCCAAGAGACTCGTAACAAATTTATCTCAATGGGTAGGAATATTGATAGACTTCTCGGCACAAACGCAACTGAGGGGTTTCTTTCTAAAGTCCCTAAACTCAAGCGCATAACGGAGGTGCTAACAACTGAGGAGATGTTGGCAATAGCTGATGTTCAAATTGACTACGGAAAGAATAAGGACTCTGAATTCATCAACAAACGGCAACAAGCCTTGATTAGGCTGATGACTTTCACAGGCTGCCGCATTAGCGAACCACTTGAACTACTTTGGGAGAACGTGAATGAGGCTCCCAAACGACACATCAAATTCATGGACACTAAAAACGGTGAAGACAGAGAAATACCCATTTATGACTCCAAACTTTGGGAACTTATTCACTCGGTACCCAAAAAGAATGAGCTAGTTTTTCCATCATCCAGAGATAAGACGCTTACGAGTGGTGTAATCTTAGCTGACCTCAAAAAAAGAGCTGCCGCTGTTGGTATTAAAAAAAACGTATACAACCATCTTTTCAGACATTCATGGGCTACCATAATGAAGCAAAAGGGAGTGTCTGATTCTGATATTTGCAGAATCGCGGGATGGAAAGACCCCAAAATGCTACAGAGGTATGACGGCTCAGGCCTTGATTACCTAGACTCAGTTATGCAAATTCATCCAATGATGCAAAACACTATGACAGAACTCGAGAAAGCACAACGGTTAGTATCAGAAGCCAAGAAATGGTTTGCACCTGGAATGTATACAATAGAGCCAAGTATCTCTGGCGGAGAAATAACATTGAAAATCAAGCCTCTAGCTTAGGACGCTGATTAATTCCATATAAGACAGGTACAAAGAAAAGAGTTAGATAAAAAGCGAATTTGGCCATATATTGTTCGTCAGTGGGTTCATAGCCATCATCTGCATATTCGTTACAAACAGTCCCTCTAGGGTCGTATTCTTGGTCGGTGCATGTTGGTTTTCCTAGTGACATGGTAAGAAAGAAAGAGCCAACAACACACCAGAGAAATCCTTCTAGTAAAAGCTTCTTCCACTCTTTTTTAGAGTTGAGTACCGTATTGTAGATATAGGTAGCTATACCAGCCGCTATGAGAATGCCAACAGCCTTGAGTATTTCGCTAAGTATCATATTTTTTTACTTCTTCTTACTAAACGATGGTGGCTTAATCTTACCGTTAATCACTAAGATAAGGAAAACACCAAAAAGGCTTGAAATAATAGTCTTAATTGGGTCAGTGAAAATATTAAGGAGATTAGCGAAAACACTAAAAGATAAAAAAATTGTGACTAGGATTCGTAGTGCCTTCATATTTACTTCTTTCTTCGAGTGCTTTTAATCTTAAGAATACCCTTTTTAAGTCCAGCCGCTTCCTCACCAGTATAAGCAAGCTGTGATAGATAGAGTTCAAGGGACATTTCTGCAATCTCAGAGAAGGAATATCCCTCAAGTGCAGCCTGAGCTTTGCATTCTCGTAAGAGGGTTTCATTGATAAAGATTGTGGCACGTTTCTTAGGAGCTGATAAGTCAACCCTATCCCATGCCTCTTGGTTACCTAGTTTTTGATTATTCATAATTTGTAATTATACAACAAGTTGTAGTAGTTGTAAATGTTGACATTAAGTGCATTGGCGCGATAGGGTAAAGTCCTTCTATTCAGTTGGTGCTGCAATAGAAGAACTCTCTTTAGCCCCGTCAGTAGTTTATATTGGCGGGGCGAGTCATTTCAATGACTCTGCCAATAGTTCTTCCCATCCCAAGTTTCATTCCAACGGTTGTTCATCACCTCGAAGTTACAGAAATGTTCAATGCGGGCAATTTTTCCCTCTGAGGCAACCCATTCAAAGTATTTTTTAATCATTCTCTGGTAATACTCGAGAGAGACAGATTTACCGCCCTCCATATCAGAATCATGGACAAATTCGTACATCTTGAGAAAGGCATTTTTTAGTGTTTCGTCTTTACGGTTAGGGTGAGTCTTGCCAAGAATTCTCTGGTACATATCATAAAAGAGCAGAGCAACCGCGCTCGCCTTTTGTACGGTTGGGTCATCCTCTGCAACTGGCACTCTTAAGACATCAGCAAGATATTCGTTATATGCCTGAGTAGCTATTCTAAGTAATCGCTTACTCATTGGGGCCTCTTTTACGCTACCCGTTCCGGCTTCGCCTTCACTAGAACCAACAGGAACAAAAGTCTCAGTAGAGTCACCAGCTTTAGCTTCCTCGTGGTTATTAGATAAAGAATTAGGGGTCACTACCGTTAGGGTTGGGAGTGAAACTCCCTTATTCCTTAACAATGACTTAGTATTGATATTCTTATTATTGTTAGTCGGCATCTCCTGCCGTTCTTGAACGGCACCATTTGCCGTTCTGACCAGACGAGAATTAGTCACTTTTTGTTTAATTTCGAGTTCTAATTTTTCACTAGCTTCCTTCATTCTTAGTGATTCAAGACGAATAGAATAGACGTTGGTTTTACCCTGTCCTGGTCGGTGCCACTTCACGAGTTCAAGCTCCTGCAACTTCTTCAAGGCATTACGCACAGTTCTCTCGGAACAGTTGGCTTCCATAGCAATGCGAAACTGACCAGGGAAGATGCTGTTTTTCTTCTTCTTGTTGTGATGGGTAAATAAAACTTGATACACCCTCAATTCATGGGGTGTTAGTAGGTTATTTCGAATCATATAGTTTTGGGTCTGTATGAATCCTTTACGTTTAGTCTTTGGTTTGTTAGCATCATTCATATACATTTCATATTTGGCAGGGCAACTTTTCGAGGGTACCCTGCCATTTATTTATCCTTTCACTAGTTCCTGGCTGTTAGCTTTTATTGTTTCTGGGAGCGTCTCAGCCAGCCATGCTGATACGTCCTCAATTTGTTGTATGACTTCAAGGTTTACTTGAGGAGTCAACAATAGTTTGATAAGGTTCATTTGAACCTCCTTTCTACTCAATAGAGTCTTGGTTCGTTCGGGGGGAGCTGGGCAGTTTCAACCAAACTTCCCCCCGAATTCTTGCTAGCCTGATAAGTGGCTAGTCTTGTCTGGGAGCTCGTACCTACCACGAGCAGAGCCTTGATAGCTCTTGAGTCCACCTCGCCGGAGCCAGATGGAGTCAGCAACCATCAAGATTGCTTTCCGTGTTTTTCTCTCCAATACTTCAATTGTTTTGTTGCGTGTGCTTTTCGATGTAGTTCACAGTGAGTTTTGTTCACTGCTGGTTTTCCACAAGTAACGCATCTTCCTTGCTCTTTCATCTTCATCATCCACACGATTTGTTTAATTGGTTTTTTGTTCATATTTTTGTCTTTCTTGGCTTCAAATGACCTACCATAGCTCTGCCACCCTAAAAAGCCGTTTTCATTCTTTTCTCCAGATAGAGAGTGTTTTTCCAAGTTAATAACGGACTCCTAATAATTGGTTGGTCAATGCGATTCTGTCCTTCTGTGACAACCACGAGAGTTCTGCACTTTGGCGCATCACTTTGAAGAGTGCGCTTCGTCTCACTTCGAACCCAGCTTTTTGAATTTCATCTACCGCAATACCTAAGAGTGGGTAGTCACCAAAAAGACTAAAAGCGCTATTGTCTCGCAACATTCGGAATACACTGCCAATTGCGAGTTCCTTGTACCCTTGTTTCTTGTTTTCTCTTGCCCGTGTCTGTATGAGTTTCACGGCTGGCTCGTAGGATTGAAACATCATTTAACCCCCAATCTGAAAAGTTGGAACTTAAGCCTGATGCTCATTCCAAAAATGTTGAATATTTTCTCGAGGGTTGTAACCCTGACTTCTTTACCATCAACAAGATGCGTTCTTGTCATACGTTCCTTTCTTGGCCAACAAAAAAGCGGCCACCATACTTTTAAGTACGATGACCGCTAGTGCTTAGCTAATCTTCGGTTCCTACTTCAATGAAAGTTCCAACTCATTCTTGCGAAGGTATGGATTTCTTGAGGTATAACCCATTTGTATCTGACTAATGTAGTCAATGTCAAGTTTTTAGAGGGGCCAATTTACCTCTGGAACAACCCCGCAATGATGACCAAAACTATGATGAGGATGTAGACAATGATGATTTTCTCTTCCATCCTCGCAACCCCTTTCCAGCTCTTCTCCAAGCTTGTTCCCAAGTATGAACCTTGAAGCACTTTAGGCAGAGGCGCTCTGAATACATCTCACTCTCATTTCTCCAGATGTCGCACCAGCCACAGTAGTTAACTTTTGTACATGGGGTTCCAGGCACCGCGCTTTTCTCTTCGCAATTGTTCATACGCACACTTCGAGCAGCAGAATCTTTTTTCCTCATAGCGTTTCTTTGACATTTCACGAGGTTTTTTTATTTCATTGCTGCAACTTTCGTTTTGACATTGTTTTAATTTCATAATTTCCTTTGTGGGGGCTGCACCAGCAACCCCCTGACCACTTTGAAAGGTAAGTGGTAGTGGCATAGCTGGTATATGAACGAAAGGAGTTCAGAGCAAAGGAGGTTACCAGCCATGCCAGCACCACTCACTAACAAGCAAATGGTGGTTTGTTTGAAGTTGGGAAGTCGAGCTTCTCTGCCTTCAATAACTTTGTTGGGTTGATTGGCTTCTTATTCTTTTCTTGCTTAGTGCCTGAAAAGTCACCACGAGAAGGTTTATTCTCTGGTTTGAAGCTAACTGAACTCTTAAAGCTTTTCATTTATTCCTTTCTAGTTGGTTTGTCCCAACTCTTTATCTGATAGTTTCCAGACATTGCTCTTACTATTGACGTTGTTCTTCACGAACAACTTTTTAAGGTTTGAGCTTTGTTTACTCATTCCCAGACTTGGCTTCTTAATAACTTTTGGTTGTTTCTTCATTTCCAAAATCCTTTCTGTTTTGGTGCCTCAAAGTATTCACTTGATGTAGCGAGCTTTCTCTTAGGTAACTCAAGATTTACCGGCACATACTCTTTAATGTAGGTGTCTAGTTTTCTCTCAAGTGAGAACTCACGGCTTGGTCTGAAGATTTTGACCTTCCACTTCATATCTGACTTTCTGCCGCATCTCTTCGAGCCTTTAACTTAGCCCAACGCTCGTAATAGGTGGCATCATCAATACGTTTCTCACTGTATTTCTTAGCGAGGTCTTCCATCTTTTCTGTGACTCTCTTAGCTTCGAGTGCAGCTTCGTTCTGGCGTGCCCATCGAGCCTCATGGTTTTCACTTGGGAAAGAAGCATTGATTTTGTGCATCAGCTTCATTTGCTCAACCTCTTCTTTGGTCATCTTGCCTTCGTCATAAGAATCACTTAGGTGCTGATATTGCTGTTTTTGTTCAGCAATTACTTTCTCGTAGTGTTCAACTCTCGTGGTATCAGCCAATTCACTGATTTGGCGGTTCAATTCATCATCATTTATGTAACCCGATGTGTGGTCGTGTCGAATGTTATTCATTTGTTCCTTTCTGCTGTTTTTTAAGCTCTTCAATAGGGTCTAGTCCAATTGCCCGTAGTCCATCGAAGAAAAACACGGTATAGGTTTTGGCTATCGCTTCAGTAATTTTTTGTTCAAGAACGAGTCTTTCAAGAGCTCCGTATTTTTTATAATGAGAGGCTGAATTGTTGGCGGCTTTATCAACTATCCGCACAAGATTCTGAATGGGTTGATTGAGACCCTTAAGCTCACTCAAGGCGAGTCGGCTAGATAAGTCCAAAATGACGCTCTCCAGTTCTTTCTTTGTTTTGTTGTCAGTTTTCTTTGACATATTATTTTTTTCCTTTTTCTTCTGCCCACATATCTTGTAGTTTTCGGTAGAGAGCATGTGTGCGCGCTTTCACCGAATTCCCAGAACTAACTCTTCGAAGTATTTGACGTATGAACGCGCCCATGTCGTCATATCTGTCAGATTGAGTCCAGGTTGCAGCCATTCTGGTAATATCTGCAATCACGTTTTCTAACTCCGCTTCTTCACTTGCACCAAGTCCAAGAACCCGAGAGACTTCTTTGAAGAGTGCATCTTCATGTGCTGGTCCAATGAAGTCATATTCTTGGTAGCCGCCATCTTGATTCGTTCTTCTCTTTGTTACGAACTGAGGACCCAGAGAATTAGGGTTTTTGGCTTCCATTTCACCAAAACCTCGAGTAGAGTCCTTGGTAGAAGCCTCATTTTCGGCTTTTCCAGAGGTCACCTGACTCTCAGTGCCTTTAATTTCTGGTGCCGTAGTTGGTTTCATTGTCTTTTCAGGCATAGATTCCCTTCAATTTGTTATAGGCTTCAACGGCTTCAGAACAGGCATCAAAAATAACTTTGATTTTCTGTTCAGAGAGTTCTGCTTGAAACAGTAGTGCTGCACAACGAACTACATCGTCATCCGAGGTGAGGTCTTTCTGAATTGCATCTTCAAAGACTGGCTCAAATTCTTTCTCTAGTTGGTCGCTGCTCCATGTTTTCATCGTCCGAGTTCTCCTAGTGTTCTTGCTCCTGAGTACTGAATATTGGGATTAACTTTTCTCACTGAAACACGATTGATTTGTGGTGGCTTAATAGTTGGGCGGCGAATTTGGATAGGCTCAATATCTAGTCTTGGGGTTGGAGGCAATTTAATCTGAGTACTCTTGTATTCCGGAAGATTGATTGAGCCAGAGAGCTTAATGGCTTTTGGCTTTTTAACTGTCTCAGTGCCTTTGGCACGTTTAATAAGTTTTTTAATCTTGTCAGCCTGTTCCTTTGTTATTTGGCCGCTGCTGAGCCATTCATCTACTACCCCCGTAGACAACACGCCCTGTTCTGTAAGTTTAAGAACTGTATCAACGTACTCTTTGCCTTGAAGAGGAGAGAGCAACTCCTTAATAAACTTGCCGCGGTTGCCGTTTTCGACACCAAGAGCCTTCATAATAATTACATCTGCTTCTTCTTTGGTAACTCCTAACTGACTGAGTTGTTGGTTAAGTTCCTCATCAGAAAGTCCAAGTTTGTACAGCTCTCTAATCTCTGCGGCCTGCTCGTCAGACTCAATTTCATTCATGTAAGCCTTAGTAAGCGCTGATTGCTCACCTGATTGCTTAGCTTCAGTCTTCTTACCGAATAAGCCACTTACTGCATTTGAAATGCTCTCAAGAATGCCCTGCTCTTTAATGTCTTTTTCATCACGAACCTTAATGAGTTCATAGGCTCGACTTGGTTCCATGCCACCGTCAACTAGGCTCTTATAACGAGCAGTCTGTTTTTCACCCATGACCGAACCTGAGTCGTAATATTCCTTCGCGGTTTCACTGACATTTGGTCCGAAGATGAGAGGTGCAAGTCCTGGCTCAACAGGGAAACGAAGTCGTCCAGTTTTTGAATACACGCCACCGTCATTGATTGCCTGAGCTCCCATGATGGTTTTACGAGCTTGTGCTCCCGCTGGAATGTAATTAAGAGCACCCTTAGTAAGATTTGAATTCAAAACTCTATCTTTGAGACTTAATGGGTTCCCATAGGCATCCTCACCCTGCGTAACTGCTTGACCAACGCCAAGAGGAAGTTGAAGGGTTGGAGGCGCGCCAAAACGCATTGTTGGAATAGCATCCGTTACTTCCATTCCCCAGAGCTTTCCGAGGGTTTGAGTAAATACAAGGGTTGCAGCCACATAACGAACAATTCCAGCAACGTCTTTTTGAGTTACTTTTTCACCCAAGAACTCAGCTTGCTTGACTGTGTAAGTCATAAACTGAAAAAGTGTCTTGGCTACGTCACTTTGAAGAGCAACTGGTGTATCAATTGAGCCGAATCTGAATTGTGTCTTACCAACAACATCTTTTGCTTTGGCTACGGCTAGTGCTTCATCTGCACCCTCTGATAAGAATTTTGCCTTAGCACCCCAGAATGCAGCTCCTCTATTCACCTTCTCTGCAAAATTGAACAAATAAAAGAGTGATTCGTCAGCAGTTTGTAACAACTTCTTGGTAGAAGAGAGGGTTCTATCCTGAATCATGTCCTGACCAAGAATGCCTACTTCATCAAGTTCTGTTGGCGCGTTACGAATGAACTTTGCGAGATTTTGAGCTACCTTCGAGTAACCAGTAAGTGTCCATCGTTCACCTAATTCTGCATAGGTATTACTTGCTTGAGTAAGGTTATTAAGTGCTGTTTTTACGTTAAGGCCGAGAGCTCCCCGATAAACGGCTTTTCGAGCTTTGCTGGTTATGACATTGGTTGGTCGTGGTCCGAACTTATAACCTATTGGGCTAGATTTAATTAAGTTGTCCAGAAGGTTGTCAATTGTGGTTGGTCGAAGATTCACTCGGTCAATGTAGTTTTTGACGTATTGGAATTGGCTTTCTTCGAGGTTGTCCGCTGCTCCTTTAATCTGTTCTAGTGCTGGGTCAAGGTTGTATTTGCGAACTCCACGCTTCACATACGCATCAAGAGCACGAGCAGTTGAACGAATATAATCACCACCACCACGGCGTTTCTGTAAGAATGGGTCATAAACTGAGCCAGATACTTTGTCACGAATCATCTTGGCAATTTCTGGGTCAAGCTCTGCCCATTCACCAGAGTCTTCAAAAATGTGTGTGATGTAGTTAGTAATTTGCTTATCCTCTGGAAGTCCTAATTTCTTAGCCCATCCTTTGAGATAGCCCTTAATTTCAAAACCAATTTGTTGTTCCTGGGGAGTAAGTGCAACCTTTTCACCATCAAGCCACCGAAAAACACGCTCATCACCATCTGGCCCAAGTTGTTTGTACCATCCAGTAATACGGTCAATTTCTTCTGGCAACTCCTTTACATATTTATCGTAACCAGAACGAAGCATTTGAAATTCACGCCCTAGACCAATCTTGTTCAAGACTTTCTCAGGGGTTCTCATGTAGTCCAAAATATTGACACGCTGTTTTGCTGGCACAGTACCAAGAGAATTCACAAAATCATCTGTGCTTTTCACAACACCTGGCTGTTTGAACAGTTCTTGATACTTTTGAAAGTTGACTCTCTCGGCTTCTGCTGGCTTCATGCCTTTGCCTTTAACAAGGTCATCAACACCACGAACGAGGAAACGAAGCTTGTCTTTGATGACATCATCAAGTGAATTTGTAGCTTTTGAAATAACTGGCTCTGCTTTACTAACACCACTTGAATTAAGGGGTGTAGACATACCCATCACAAGGTCGAGCTGTTGCTGGTCAAGCATATTCTTTTCATATTGAGTAAGTGGTTGACCCGCCATGACTTTGCCACGAGCTGTTGTTAATTCATCCGATTCTGAATTAAGGAACTTAAGAACTGGACCAACTACAGGAGCTTTATAGAGTGGGAAGTTGTTTTCAAAATTGCGTTTCTCTTCAATACTGGTTGGACCCATTGGAACACCATTTGTAAGACCGGCTGCACGAGCATTCTTGGCATACGTAGCCAGCTCACCACTATCTTTCTCAAGAGCTTCTTTGAGTGAACCATAGAGTGCTGGAGCTTTCTTAAATGCTTTCACTCCGGCATCTACCATTGATTGGCCTGTCTTCTTGTAGGTATCAATAACTTCTTGGCGAGTTGGGGAGTTCGGGAGAAATGATAGAGCTGGTTTATCAAGCTCTCTTTTAACAGCTATTCGAGCAAGTGGGCGAGTGTAAGACAGCCCCGTTTTGAAGGCTCTACCCGTCTCTTCAATTCTCTGGGTAAGTGGTTTTAATGCTTCTGGCTTGTCATCATCATCAAACGCGCTCTTAAGTTTGTTTGATAGACCGCCAATAAAGCCTTGGAGTCTTTCTCGTAATGTCATAGTAATTCCTTAAGAGCTAAAAAACGGATTGACTTGGTTCTCATCATCGTCAGTATTTCTTGAATAAGGGTTGTAGTTATATGAAGGTGTTGAACCTTGTGAGCGTTGTGAAAGATTTGAGCCAATGAACTGATTAATCTTGTAAGGGTCGAAGCCAGACTGATAATCAATTGATTCTGCCGCACTCTTATACTCATTAAGGAGAGCAAGATAGTTTTGGTCTTTTTCAGCAATTGCTTCACGAGTCGCTAAACCACGTTCAATGAATGAGAGCTGAACATTTCGTGCACGGTTGATGTTGTCTTGAATTGCAGAGAGTCTCATTTGAGATTTAGCATTCTCTGTTTCGACTCGCATTCCTTGAATCTGTGCTAGTTTATTGTTGAGTTCTTTCTTGAGTCCTGACATCTCGTTTTGGTATTCAAGTTCAAGGTTGTCTTCATATTGTTTTTGAATAAGTGCGAGATTTTCCCGGGCGGCCTGAATTTCACGAGTCTTTCTCAAGTTTGTTTGTTGAATCCCTCCTTGTTGTCTGAAGTACTCTTGGTTGGCTAGTTCGCCAACGGCTTCACCGGCAGAGCTTCCACCGCCGAAGCGACTGATTCGCTGTTGAGCTAGTGCGTTGTAAGTTCTCACCGCCTCAGCGAGTGCTGAACGTGTGGCCTGATTTACTTCCTCTTGGTTTGCGTCATAGACTTTTTGGTTCTGTTCATACGTTTGTTGTGAGTGTGTCTTTGCTTGGTCGAATGACTGCTTGGTTATATCCAGAGCTGAGGTGTAATCAGAGTTTGCATTACTCTCAAGTTGACTGAGATAGTTCATGGTGTTGCTGTATTGGGAATCAATTTCTCGGCGTAGTTGGTCATCAAGGCTTGAACCAGAAGAACCACCTGAACTACCGCCAGAACTACCACCAACAATGACTTCACCAGGGTTACCAAAACGGTTACCATCCCACTGTCTGCCGTCATACCAGCCACCAACTTGATAGGCTCCAGAAGAACTTCCAGTGTTGGTTGACGCTGGTTTAGGTGCTGGAGCTGGAGTTGGTGCAGGAGGAACATAGGCAGGAATATCTCTTGAAGCTCCCCCAGAAGTTCGTAGTTGTGCAGATGCGGCTGCGGTTGGTGTTGACCAATCAAATTTACTTAAATCAATAGGCATAGGTTTCCTTTTTCAAACAGAGCTCCCAAAAACCCACGCAAAAAAACTCGTTAGCAGTTACAGACTGTGTGGGAATATGAGAGCCAATCAGCCAAAAAAAAGACACCTATCGGGGTGTCTTAAGGCTGGAGACCTGATTGTTTCAGTGGTCTCGGCGAATAAATAGAACGTATCGCGCTAATGGTTAAAATGTCAATTGGAATACAGGGTATAGAGAATCAACATACTTTTGATATACGGTGATTTCTGTAATGCCAAAAAATTTTATGAGGGTCAGGGGGTGTCAGATGGAACCTTTTTCTCTGGTGGGAACCCTCTTTTCATAACAACTTCTATCACCCAAAAAATGGGGTTTGACTGACGCTAAATTGGGGTATGACGTGCACACCGAAGTGGGTACCTAATAATAAACTAACCCTTTAACCCTTATTTCTACAGGAGGGGTGTACTATTCTCACTGTCAAAACTTCTCACTTTCTCACACTCTCACGTTGCCACCCCCCTCTCACTCACGCACCAAATGTCTGACGTTTGGGGGATATTTTTGTGGGGGGAATTTGAGGGGAAGGAAAACTTGTGTTCACTCTAATACAAGTGTGTCTTGCCGTAGCTAAAACGATAGAGTAAGAACAGACTAAACTTAGTCTCTTCGTTCTTTTAGCCGTCTAATTTGATTCGCAATTGACGATTGCAGATACATGAAATTACCAACAATTTCAGCATCAATCAATTTGCGTTCTTCTTTTGGAAGCTTCTCTTCAATCAGTTTTGAAACACGCTGACGGGTTGAGCCAATCTGAGTAAGAATTCCCTGGAGATTCTGAATATGTTCTTCTCGGTCTGAACTAATGTACATGATGCTCCGCTAATCGCTTATTCATAATGTTAGTAAGCAGGTCAAGAAAGCCATCACTCCAAGGCTGGTTATCGTAAAGCAAACCAAGAAGCTCAGTGTGGAGCTTGAGGATTGTTTCTTCAGCACCGTATTTTGAGATGCTTGTGGCAACAACTAGTTCAAGGTTTCCGAGGCTAGACATTCAGTGACTCCAATTTCTTGCCAATAAGGTTATAGGTTTTCTTCAACTCTTCTCGAAGCATATTCTGGCAGAGCAAGAACTGATTTTTACGTCTGTGGTCATTCATGCCAAAAGAATGAACAGTTGTTTTGTAATACTGCTCAATGAAGTTAATCTTGTTTGCTAGTTGAGAGAGTTCTGGTGAGAGTTTATTAAATGGTGTTCTACTCATAATCTTCCTTCTCGGTTGGAACCCACTTGTTTAAGTAGGTGTAATGAATCGCCTCACGAATGAGTTGAGCCATGCTGGTTTGATTTCTCTCTGCAATTGTCTTAAGTAGCAACCGGTCTTTTGGAGACAACATACAGATGAACGGTTTATAGTTAGCCATATTGTTTTGATATATGACTAGAGGCGGGTTTGTCAAATAAATACGTATATTGGGAATGAGTTCTTGCCCGCAATGAGGTATGCAAGTCTACCTTCAACCATGACTAGCTTTTTGCCTACCTCAATAATGTCAGCAAGCCCAATATCTCCAACTGAATCTAAAACTGAAACGGTATCAAAGACTGAAATATAGTAGTCAGCAATCACTGAGTTTCCAGAGAATAACTCTGTTACTGCTATTGCATCAGAAGAGTTAATACGAAGAGCATCAGGAAGCACGATGTTGTAGGCTTCAGCAATAGTAATAAGGTCAGAAACAGGCACGTTAGTTTCAACACTGAGCTTTGTATCCTCTGAAAGTGAAATGCCTTCAGTTTTAGCAATTTCAGTTGAGAGTTCAACCAAGAAAGACTCAATAACGGTGATGGCATCACTGGTTGATAACTTTGCATCAGAAACAAGAAGTTGAATTGCCTCAGTAATGGTAATGTTTTGTGAATTTGCGAGAGCCACGAGGACATCAAGAATTGTTGATTCAGTAGTGTTGAGAGTGTCGCCGGTGCCAATGAAAGAATTTTGATTAGGACTGAATGAGTCATTCGTATTAATTGAATCATTTACTGACAAACCAACAGGAACCTCATTAGATACTGATTCGCTCGTAGTGATTGAGTCCATGACGGCAAGATTGATTGGGATGTTAATGGTTGTGGACTCAGTAATAGTGATGTTGTCGGACGATTGAGTGTTAATAGGAACTGAGAGTTTAGTGTTTTCACCAAGCGTAATTGAGTCTGAAGCAATGGCAGAAACAGGGATACTCACTGTTGTTTGCTCCGTCACGGTAATTGAGTCAGACTTGTTTACTTGTGGGGCTGAAGTAGTGAGTTGGGCTGATTCAGAAACATTGACCGATTCTGATTTAGCTATGTTGCTGTTCAGCTCCATCTTGGTTGATTCAGAAGTTGAGACTGAATCGGAAGCTGTAACATCCTTGTCAGGAGAAGTGTAATGAACGGTGATGCGAATGTGGTCAACAAAAACATCAGAGGCTTCATCGGTAAAAACCTGCAACACCATTCCAAAGTTAGAAGCATTTATATCGCTTAGTGCAAGTGTGTTACCCCATAAATCTGATGCGCCACCATAACTAACATAGGATTCAACGTCTGAGATAAAACTGCCAGTCGCCTTATTATCGCCACTGACTGACCCACCTTTTACTAATCTAACCACAATATTTTTACAGGCTACTGGGTCCCAAGTAAATTCCTCTATTTCAACAACAACCCCATTTATCGTAGAACCAGTTGGGATAGAAAAACCGAAGTTTGTTGCTTTAAGGTAGTGAGAAAATCTTCCTAGACCACTTTCGTTAGAGAGACTAACTGCATATACATTATTACTTGTTCCTGCGTTAGACGGATTAGTCCACGTCACAGTTCCGACTGCTGCGTCATCTGCTAGTGTGCCTGGTGAACGTGTTTGTGATGCCATAATACAAAAAAACCACCTCGCTTATTGCTATAGGTGGTCTCCATCCAAGTGTTTCGGTCTTGGAGATTATGGTTCTTTTATATCATGCTAGACAACAAAAAACCCGCCCAAGGGGTGAACCAAGAGCGGGTTAAAAGAGTTAAACTAAAGACCTAAAGAATCAGCGCCATAAGCAGCCTGTTCAGCGGTGAAGCCTTCAAAGGTTAATTGCTTAATCATGCCGTCTCTGGAAAATCCAGTGTAGTCATCATAAGACTTGGCTTTTTTAGCGGCCTGTTCATTCCAGTCCACGTCGATGTTATCAACTGCGAAGGTAGCATCTTCGGTTGAGAATTTTTCAAACTCTAATTGTTTAATAAGACCGCTTCTTGAAAAGCCAGTGTAGTCTAAATAAGACTCTGCTTTTCTCACTGCATTTCTTTGAGATGCAGTCATGGTGGAAGTCTCTTCTGCTGGTGCTTCTTGAGAGTCAGCTTGAACTTCTTCAGTTGAAGTCGAAGAACCAGATTGTGAGGATGGAGTTTCACCACCACCAGAAACAGCACCCATTACAATGAAAAACACAATAATACCGAGAATACCCGTGAGTATCGGGTGACGTTGTGCCCAATTCCCCTGTTTTTCTTGACAGTAGGGACACTTCTTTGCTTTAACGTCAATTTCTTTTTGACAACTGCGACATTTCTTCATGTTGCCGTCCTTTCATTATTATTCTTAATAATTCACTCTCTATCAAGTATTTTACTCTATTTGCACACAGTTTTGTCTCCAATCTGATAACACTCTGGTGTGTACTGTGGAATTGATGGTCCAATTGTCGGGAATGGCTTACTTTCGATGTTGGCGGTTGGGTAATTTGGTTTGTATGTCTCGTAAGCAGGCATTGGAGGCGGTGGAGCTACATAGAAGCTCGGTGCTTCATAATTAGAGTAACTGGGAACGTAATAGTCATAATTGTATGAGGGTTGTGTTTGAGGCTGACTGGTTGGTTGTGGCTTATTTTGTTCATGGTATGCCAAGCACTTCTCCAGCGTTGTCATAAAGATATTGCCACTTATATCTTTGCATTCGGTATTAGCTACCTCGACAGGTTTCTGAGCCTGTTTTGGGGCAATCTTGGCAGGTTTTATAGGCGTGGGTGTGGGACATACGAGTGACCAGTATGGGTTTCCGAACTCATCTTTACATTTAATGTAACCCTCTTCTGGGGGAATATCGTAATTCACAACAGTAGGTGCTGGCATGGCTTCTTGTGCGGCCATGATTCGCGCGTTGTGTTCAGCAATTCGTGATGCCCTTGAATCAAGGTATGCTACGGAAACACCAACGCCAAGAATGATTAAAAAGATGAATGATAGTAGTGCCTTTTTCATATAGCCCTTAGTGCAAGGGCTACAAAAAGCCCTAGCCGGTTATGGATTTCTCCATGCACACCTTTCGGCGTACAACTACGTCAGCAGTTCCCAGCTAGGGGTTTTTACTGACGTAGATTTGAGACCATGCCGAGTTCTTCGGTTTAGGTCGATGTGGCAATTATTATACCGGAACCTGAGTAAGTTGTATATATTCGTGATGACAAGAATGTATCAAGTTGATACAATATACAGTTGAGAAAGACGGCTAATTACTTCAAGGAACCTACTTTTTGGTTTTATTTTAGTTTTCCGTCATATACTTGCCAAGCTAGCCAAGTCGGTCACGGCGCGTGTCTGAAAAACACGAGATTCAGGTTCGATTCCTGAGCTTGGCACCATTCACAAGGTGTCCACAGACACCAGCAGCTTAACAGCTTACTTCGCCAGAAATACCTTGACCATGTGGCCAATGAAGTCAACCAAGGCTTTGATGAGCTCGTAGGTAGTAATCGTAATGCGCTGAACAAGCTTCTGCGTATTCTGAGCGCTAACCTGGCGGGCATCGTAGGAAAGGTTGTTTGGCATACAAGCGAAGTATAGAGGATCTGTCCAGTTCACGGAAGCGATAATCGTGTACAATACAGATCGTTAAAAGCTTGACTGAACGCCCCAAGCGAACAGTCGTCACACGCGAGAATAGCTCAGTTGGCTAGAGCGTCTCCTTGCCAAGGAGAAGGTCGCGGGTTCGAGTCCCGTTTCTCGCTCATTTCTATTTCTCAGGAAACTACAATTCAAGGGCGGGATACTTTTCAGTCAACGGAGTAACGCTTTTTTCAGTAACGTCTTCGGGCCCGATGTCCATTTTTTCAAATAGTTGTTTCTCAATTTTCTTCAGGAAAGCACCCATCACATAAGAAAAAGTATTGTGGTCACCCTTGGCCTCATAGCGTTTACGGCCATCTTCGAGCCGCTCTGAAAGAGAAACGACTCCATGCGGCGCAACTCTCATATCCGCGTAGGCACAGACTTTCCGTGAAAAGTCGTCGGACTCAAAGTTTTTCTTGGCCAGGTTGAAACCTACTGCGTCAATCAGCTCTTTGATGCGGTCCGAGACTCCCAGCTCTGTCACAATAGCGATCGTGGCATGATGGGGGTTCTTGCCATACTTTTGGATGAACTCGTCTTTTACCTGTTGCCAATACTCTAGACCCTCAGGCTCCAGAAACTCGGGAAAATACTGGAGGTCAAACTTAATGATATTTCCCATGTCATGCAAAAGGCAGGCCCGCAGGATGTTTTCACGCTCTACGTGGGCTTGAAGATGCTGGCAAACCTGTTCTGCCACCCCCGTCACCCGGAACATATGCTGCTGCAAGTTGGGCATGATCTGATAGGCCTGATAAATCTCAGCGATTGTCATACTGCCATTCTACTCGCAGAGCTGATGGGTTATTTCTCTGGGAGAGGGACCGAGCGCGTGAAGAAACTAAACGCTTGCTTGTACCATGGGAACTTGTGCCAGAAGGCGTCGATAATTAAGTCCCGGGATTGTTCAACTGAAAAGAAGGCGGTATTGAGCGTGATGTCATAAGAGTTGATCTTTGACGGATCTTTACGGAAGTACTGTTTGACAAACTCTTTTCGTTCCCGTTCGACTTTGACAATTACTTCCTCTGCTTTCTTGCGTGAAAAACCCTCAAAGTCCATCGCCCGCTGGACCCGGATCTCGTAAGGCGCAGTGATATTGACGTGCAGGCCTTTGGCAAACGGGGTTAAAAAGTTGGCCCCGCGTCCTACGATCACCACTTGACCCTGCAGGGCATAGGTCAGGATGACCTTGGTCAGCTCAGTGACGTACTTAATGTCATCCACATAGTCCGGATTAAGCAACGACTGAACAATGTCTTCGACATGCGTGCGGTTTTTCTCATCAACGGCTTTGATGAGCTCCTTCCGCATCTTAGTCGAACTGGCGATCTCATCGATTACCTGTTCGTCTAGACAGATAAAGCCCAGCTTCTTGGCCACTGCTTTGGCAATGGGAACACCGCCACTTCCTGGCTCTCGGGCGATGGTAATAAACGGCTTCTTGAAGTCACGGTCTACGTCGAGAGCCATTTGACTGAGCGACTCCCGGACGCGAAAGAAAGTCATGAACTTGTCAACAAGTGGCGTGTAGTTTAGGTCCATGGTCCTTATAGTACCTAAATCAACCCAAAAGTCTACACAGATTAGTGATGTATTGATTGGTATAATATGGGTGTGAGCTTGCCCGCTCTGTGCGGGAGTTTTCTTTTTCGCACCCATAGCTCAGTTGGATAGAGCGACTGTCTTCGGAACAGTAGGTCGGGGGTTCGAATCCCTCTGGGTGCACATCTGTGAAAACTACCAACTCAGCTCTTTGACCGCCTGCCAATCGGCTTCGTTGAGGACGGTTATTCCCTGATCACCAATCACAAACAGGTAGTTGTTGATGAATAGTGCCCGCTTGACCTGGCTCTGGCTGACTGCTTTGGCCAGCTTCAAGACATCGTCGGCATAAGAAAAGATATAGCCGCCTTTACTGCCGGGCATAAAGAAGACCTGGTGCTGGTCATCCAGTAGGAAAGCATGATGGGTAGACATGACCTCGGTCCAGTACTCATCCAGCAGGTACTTGCTGAGCTCCTGCGGAGAGTTTGGATTGCTGACGTCAAGAAGGGAGACCTTCACTTGATTGTTTTCCATGCCGATACCCACGACACGATCAGTCCCGATCGGATGAAGGTAGGAGGAGTATCCCGGAATTTTCAGTTCACCGGCTTGGTGAGGGTTGGTGGGGTTGCTTAAATCGAGAACATAAAACGGATCGACCTGTTTGAAAGTAACCACATAACCTTTGTTATCCAGGAAACGGACCGCGTAGATGCGCTCACCTTTACCCAGATCAGTGACAACACCGCGTTGCTGCAAACTGCCGTCCAGTACATAGACATCGCTGGCAGATTCAGCTTGGCCAAACTGGGTCCATGTTTGTCCGAAAGTAGTCGCGACCCGCAAGTTCCCTTGATACTCGTCCATGGAAAACTGATTGAGTAAGTAGCCAGGTACACCGCCGGTAGCCTGTGTGGAAAGATTAGTGACATTCAGTTTGACGATCAAGGTCTGTTCCAGCTCCCGGCTATGACTGTTGAGGTAATCTTGCATGCGATTCTGGAGCTCGTTCTCCTGGCGGAGACGTTCATCTTTATTCAGGGAACGTTGGTAGCTGTCTAAAATGCTTTGCAGCTCGACCATCTTGGCTTGGCGGCTTAAGTCATAGCTCTGTAAACGCGCCAGCCTGTCTTTGACACTAGTCGGGAAAAGATCGCTCCCTTTTTCGGAGATAAAGCCGTACAAAAACTCGACCATGTCTGCCTGTTCTTGATAGGTCAGATACAACGAGTTGGGAGACATGTAGATGATGGTGTTAGTGACTGAACCCACAAAGGACGTCGTTTTTTCAACATCTCCGGTAGCCGGGTTAATAATCATGGCCGTGAAGGTGGCATCGACGCCCGAGATAGGTCTGTCAGGATAGTAGATCTCCGTACAGGGGATGGTGAGCTGTTGGCCGTTCGTCTGAATCAGAGGCACATACGGGCAGGGAGTGTCACCAGTCAAGTAAGACTGAGTGATGACATAGAGCTTACCGTCCTTCGCGCGGGCAGTGACCAGTTGGTTATTCTCCTGGAGTTTGAGCTGCCAGAGCTGTTGAGGAGCAGAAGCGCGGTCAATGTCAAAACCAGTCAGGACACTTTGCCCATTCAGAGAACCGAATACGACCAGGTCGTTGCCGGAGAGTAACAGCTGTCCGGCTGTGTCGATACTCCCGATCTTGGCTAGTTCAGCAGGTGGAAATGCATTAAAGATTTGCGTGGTTGGCTGCTGATAGCCAGGGTATCCGGGATAGCCCGGAGCAATCTTCATCATCGAGGATGAGACAGCTGCATCTGGAGCGATTTCCATGCCACTACTTCCTTGGCCACTTTGGCCGGCACCCGTGTCGCGGAGCATCGGCATTGGTAACGGAACAGGATCCCACCAGCCGCGCTCTGAGGATAAGAAGATTTGGATCCCATTGGTTTTAACGATATCCGGTTCATCAATCCCGATCACTTGGACATTTGTTCCCGAGTAACGGTCAACTATCGTTTGACCAGTAGAGGAGAGAGCCTTGTCTTCTACGACCATATTAGTAGGCATCGCTGGGGCAACTGCTTGACGTTCCATCAGACCTATACCAACTCCAAGCTGTTGATTAGCCTGGATGTACTGCTGCAACTCTTCTGCCGAGCGGAACTTTTTGAGTTCAAAGTTGCCTTGGAATCTGGGTGCCGGAGTGAAGGGAGAGTTAGGAAGCGGGAGGATAGATCTATTGGCGAGATTTGAAAGATTGTAGAAGAGAAAACCACCTGCCAGCACTACACACAGCGCTACAAACAGGAAGATCTGTCGTTTAGAAAGATTTTTGGCAGGTACAGGACTCCTCTGGGGAAGAGAGGAAGCAGCAGATTGATCTTCCGACATGCGGTAAGTATAGCGTATTTCGCAGGGAGAGTCTTTAAAACTCAGAAAAACACGGTAGGATAAAAGTAAAGTATGCCAAAGAAAAAGAAACAGAAAATAAAGTCAGAGACAGCTAACGCAATCGCCGCCCAACTGGCTGCCTTTCAGGCCAGTCAAAACTTCCACTTGTCGCAAAAAAGTGCTGCCCGTTCTACAACAAATGTCGGACCAACGTTTAACCGCGTCAAGAAACGTGGGAATCGATAGAGCTCTTTGTAGGAAAACCCTTATCTTCCCAGTTGACGAAGTACCTCTGGGGCAACTTGCAGAACATTACTGGCCAGAATTAAGTAGACGATAGCAGTACTCAGCTCTAGAGATTTTCTGCCGATAAACTCAGCCCGCGGATTTTTGTCCCGAGTGATTGCATACAAACCGGCAAGAAAAGCAGTCACGGCAATCTTAGCGATGATCAGTCGGTTGCTATCTTCTGTAATCATCGAACTACCAGCAGGTCCAACTTCTCGGAAACCCTCTAAGTGGCTAAGCGCAGTGTACGTGATCATCAGATCGGCTAACTGACCAACGACAAAGTAGTTGATTCTACTGCGGGGGCTAATGGCTTGACTTTCCTGTCGAACTGCCATAGAGCTTCAGGCCTCCATACGCAGACTCAGACAGTTTCTGAGTTCTCTATCGGCTCTTCAGTAGAGTCAGCTGCAATCGTTTGAAGTACCGTGTACCCAATCTCGCCGCCAACAAAAGCAATCAATTGACGTGCTTCCAGATCAGACAGAGCTTCTCGTAACTCTGTGACCGAAACACCGCGCAACGGAGCAGCTACTTCACGACCTGAAGATAGTTCGCGCATGTCAATGCGTTTTCCGGCTTGGTTGGAGCTGTGAATAATTTCAAAAACTTGAGTAGAGAGTTCTGGGTTAGACATAGTTTGATAGTAACACAAATTACTTAAAAGCAAATCTTAAATTGCCAGAGATAGTAGAAGGGGCCGCAGCAAGCTGCGGCCCCCACTGTTGGTCGGTTCGATGTCCCACCAGCAGCCCTACTTAGGGTTCTGCTGGTAGTAACCGAACCAGTTGTAGCCGACTTCATCCTGACCGATGGCTGATAAAACGCGGTGAATCCAGCGTTGCCAGCGGGGGAGTCCATCTAGCCACTTCTGTACACTCGGGTACATGTCTCGCCTCCGAGAAACTCGTGGACGGATTTCTGCATTATACAAAGAAAGTGCGAAATAGCAATCTTATAGGTTCTGTAGTTCTTATTGCCACCCAAGTGGCTGTTTTTTTGCTTTTGTTGTAAATATAGTAATTACTACGATTACCACAATTGCAATAATTTCCAAAAATGATCATTCAAGCTGCGTCTTCCCTGCCTGAAACAAAAAAAAGAGCCAACATTGCTGTTGGCTCTTTCTGCTTAGACAATCACCGTTCCGATCTGGATGCAGTCTTTTGCACCGTGAACGGCTTTGTCCCGTCGCGCTGTCACAATTACGTCCGCCAGTTGATGTTGGACGTACTGGACAGTCACCCGCATGAACCAGTCGTCTGCGGTACGGAGAACCGGGGCGCGATTGCCGCCGTTTTCGTACCATGAGAAAGTCTGTGGTTGATTGACCACTTCCTCTTGCAGAATCCAGTTCAACTGGGTTGCGCTCGCAACTTTGAGGGTTTGATTGAAGGCTGGATCGTCTGAGAAGACCGTTCCTTTCATGCCACTGGAAATCGACTCCTTCAGCACGTAGCGGTTGGTCGCGGTCAACGCCTGAACTTGTTCCATACCGGCCGCCATCTTGCCCACCAGCAGAGTCGGAGGAATGTACCGACGTACCAGTTCCAGCGACTTCGGCTTGATAAACGTCTGAAGCAGTGACTCCAGCAGTTCATCGCCAGTATCGTTTCGCACGATTGCCAGTAACCCTTTTGCTCCCATGAACGGTTTAGGCGGAATCACAAACCGTACCTGACCCGTCCGATAGGAAGCGATGATGGGGGTGTAGAGAGCTGTCCGTTTGTAGAGGAACGGCAGATCAAGGAAGATGCCGTCCTGAAGCTGCGCCGAGCTTACTTGCAGCTCCGGCAACAGCTGGAGCGTTGCACCTTCAGCTGCAAACTCCTGCTGAGCGACCTCGAACTCTGGCAGATAGAAGCGTTCTTGGTCGGCAAAGAACAGCTTGGCAACGTCCTGTCCGGTGCGCTGCATCTCTGTCACTAGCAGCTTGACTGTGCCGGGTAAAGCCCGCGCGTCCGGGTAGATAGCCTGACGAAAACGTTTGCCGAGCGTTGAGTAGCCCAGCCCGTGTTTGTTGTGTCCGTCAATCTCGGCAATCTTGAAGTTGCCGTCTTGGTCGACCATCAGGTCGACCTTGAGCAGCCGGGGGATGTCTTTGACATTCATGCCCTGAAGCTCTTGGTAGATTTGCGGAACCCCTGTGGAGAAGACTTTGCGGACCAGTCGCCAAGCCCCGGTGTAGTTCAGACTTTGGTCATAGGCAATGACCCCGATATGAGACAAGCCGGAGAGGCAGTCAAAGATTGCCCGACCCAGATCCTGAAGCTCGTCACGTTGAGCTGGCGTAATCTGGTAGACACTGGGAGAGAGCAGAAAAGCGTGCGTCCGTTCACGGTTGCCGCTCCAGATGCCCGACGCATCCACCACGGCGCGAAGCTGTTGGTACATCGTTTTACCTTCTTTCGTTGTGTTAAAGAGCGCAGTGTAGTCTCGAGATTGGGACTACTGGATAGGTTCCTGTGTTGCCAGAAACACATCCAACAACCCCAACCCGTTGGGTTGTGGGAAGGGATATGCCAGTAATAGGAGGTCTTCTGTTGGTTACTTTTCATAGGTTTCAATAATCTCCAAGACAGCATCAATCGAAGGGACAGTGTGGGTGGGGCGTTGTTTCCTCGGGAAAAAACGCTTCAGGCTAGGAGGAGTCTTGCCGCGGACGTGAATGGTGGGCAACCCCAACTTGATCCCGATCCTGATCTCATCCTCCAAGCGGTCGCCAATAATCAAAACGTTCTTGTCTTGGCCCACGATGGTTTGGAAGACACTGACAGTTTTACGCTCAACAAACACGACGTCTTTGAAAAACGGCGCCATCTCTGTAATCGCAGCCGAGCTCTTTCGCTCTGGCTTATCGAGCGTAATCAAAAACAGCTCGTGCTTGGGAGCCAGGGTTTTAAGCAGCCGGAAAACACCGGGGAAAACGTCACCGCTGTCCGGGTTAAAAAGTGTTCTGTTGTAATCAAAGATAATTTTCATAGTTTCCTTTTTTGGGCACAAAAAAACTGGCCATTTGTGGAGCCAGTTTGTAACGATTTTGCTTTTTTGCTAAACAACTTTTTTCACGCAACAACTACTGGCTCCGTTAGACGGTCCAGTAATGATAAGTGCGAGTGGTGAGTTGTTTGAACACCATAGGAAGCTATTTTAACACATTCTGTGGGTCAGGTGGGACTCGAACCCACGACACTCTGCTTAAGAGGCAGATGCTCTAACCGACTGAGCTACTGACCCGCTCGAGGCTGTAGGATTATACCAATACTTTCGCTTCTCTGCATCTGTGACTACAATCAGGGCACCAACAAAACGCCTCTATGCAACACACGCTTCAGCTCTCCATGGACGTAGTTCCTCAAGTCGCCAAACGAAAACATCATGTCCTAGTGCTGCTACGGAACGCCCAAGGCAAGTTTGTCCTGGGCTCCAAAACACTCTACCCGGACCAGATCTACCGGATGGTAGGTGGGGGAATAGAGGAGGGAGAAGCAGCGCCGCCTGCGGCGGCGCGCGAGCTGTTTGAGGAAACTGGCCTGGAGCTGTCGCCCAATGAGCTCAAACCCCTGAGCACCATTACTGCTGAGATCGAGGAACGCAGCACTGGCCAGCACTATACCTTTGTGACAGAGCTTTTCTTGGCAGATGTGGGCACACAACAGCTTCATCCTAGCGATGACATCCAGGCTTTGCAGGAATTGACTACCGAACAGCTGCAAGACTTAATCCGTCGCTACAGCCAGCTTCCCAGAGAAATAGATCATGACAAAGGTTTTGCGTGGTATGACTACGGCCAGCTGTACGGCGCGATTCATCAGATTGCCCTTGATGAGTTGCACCACGTACAATAAACGTAGCTTGTCCTATGCCCAAAGTTTTTCAGCCAGTTCCTCATACTTTTAACACATCCGACTTTGCAGTCGTGGCAACACTCTTGGATTACTATGGTCTGCCATACTCGATGCGTTCCTTAAATGACTATCTTCACCACCATAGCTTCGGCAGCTTGATGACTGAGATGGCGGACTGTTTACTCCAGCACGGACTGGAGGTCACGCTGATCAATGCCGAGCCATCTCTCTTTGCCAGAGAAGTCTGGAACTCGCTATTCCTGCAAGACTACCCCAAGACTACACCGGAGAAGCTCCCCAGCATGAATGAGGTCGAACGGGTGGTGGCCAAAGGTGTCTACCTCAGGCGCCTATTGCCTTCGATTGAAATTATCGACGGAGAACTGGCGCAAGAGAGACCCGTCATTATTTCCTATAATCCTGCGCTGATTGATACGATCCGTCCGCAGTCTGTCTCACATGCCATCGTAGCCCCTGGCGACGCCGAACACTACACAGTCTATGAGCCAAGTTACGATAACGTGGTTACTCAACAGCCCAAGCAAACCGTGTTGTATGCTATCACCCAAGTCCACAGTACCGATCCCACTGCCAGCTCAATTATTTTAAGTAAAGAAAAGGTGCCAGCTCCCACTGCACCCCCCGGTCCACCGCCGGATATTGACACAGTCGGGCAAGAAGTTGCTGAAGCAACGCAGGACGTCATCGAGAAAGAGAATGAAAACGTTTAAACGCTCCACACTTTTGACGGTTATTTGCAGCCTATTCCTGCTCGTCGTGGCATTTTGGCAAGCGCCGGTAGTGCATGGGCAACAACCGGTGCAAGCTGGTCAAGAAGCTTCCGCGGCAGCTCAGCCTGCACAAACTGAAGAGAGCATAGAGGAATCAAGTATTCCGCCTAACCTTACTTCTGGAATTACCCCACCCCAGTACTACACCGGAACAGTCACCGAAATTATGTCCGAAAAACGGCAGGTTATCGATGGAATCGACTACTACACCCAAGTAGTCAAAGTCCGCCGTCATGACAACGGGGAGACGGTAGAGCTCCAAGCGGGGAACGAGTTCCAGCCGCTCAATGAGCGACAGCGCGTCAAAGTAGGCACCCAAGTGGTACTTGCCTATATGGAGCTCTCAGCAGGGCACTGGGAGTATGTCTTGGCGGATATCTATCGGCTACCAACACTGATGTGGCTGGCGATTGGTTTCTTTGGTCTAGTTATCTTTATTGCCCGCAGACAAGGTTTCTTCTCGATCATGGGCATGGTCTTGAGTTTATTCGTCTTAACTTTCCAGATTGTGCCTCAGATTCTGGCTGGCCAGAATCCGATCCTGGTCAGCTTGATCGGCTGTTGCGTAATCGCCACGTTGACGGTGTACCTGAGTCATGGAGTCACCCGGGAAAGCCACATTGCGCTGGCTGCCATGTTTATGACGTTGGCTGCGGTAAGTCTCTTGTCGTACATCACCGTCCACCTGTCCTACTTGGTGGGACTAGGGAGTGAGGAGGCGTACTACTTGCAGTTTGGGCCGTCAGCACGGCTGAACCTTCAGGGGTTACTGCTTGGCGGCATCATGCTAGGAACGCTGGGTGTACTCGACGATATTACGATTTCCCAAATCTCGATCGTAACTCAACTCAAAGAGGCGAAACCAGATATTGAGTTTATGGAGCTATACAATCGGGGTCTGGCTGTGGGCAAAGATCACGTAGCTTCACTTGTTAATACCCTGATCTTGGCCTATGCAGGGAGCAGCTTGCCGCTGTTCCTTCTTTTCACACTGAATAAAACACAGCCTGCTTGGGTAGCGGTTAACAGCGAGATGATTGCCGAAGAAGTCGTGCGGACCTTGACTGGCTCGCTAGGCCTGGTTTTGGCAGTGCCGCTCGCTACGCTCGCGGCCAGTTACTTTGCCATCTACCGCCCCCAACGCGGCAAAAGCGCCAAAACTCATGGGACGCATATTCACACCCACGCTCACTGAAGCCAGCATCTATTTCTTGTCCTGCCCGCAATTTTTGCCTTGTAACTTGCATAACGCTGCTGTGTTTGCCTACAATGGCAACAACAGACATGCCGATTTTCATTAATCAAAACGTCTATCCCGGCGAGTTTCTCCTTCATAAGAAGTATGCCGCCACGGACACTGTCTTGGACCTCATCTGGACACACTCCAATATTATTGTTGACGTCTGCCTCTACCTGCTGGATCACTACGACTTTGACAAGACAGAGTTGGTGCGGGAAGTTGTTATTCAAGCTGCACTTCTCCACGAGGTCGGTGTCTATGCGTGTGGCGGTTTTGAGTGGGTTCCCGGACAACCACCTTCCAATCGCCCGTACATTCAACATGGCGTTATTGGGGCCTGGATCTTGCAGCAGGAAGGGTATACGCCACCAGTTGTCCAGGCAGCGTTTTGTCACATCGGGATGGGTCTGACTGCAGAGGATATTCGTTCTCACGGCCTGGAGCTCCCTGAAGTTGATATGTTCCCGCAGACTACCTTGCAACGTTTCATGACTTACGCCTCGAAGTTTCACAGTAAGACTCCCCAGTTCCGCGATAGCAACGAGATCAAAGACTCACTCGCCAAGTTCAGTCCTGAGAAGGTCAAGCTGTTTGAACAGCTGGAAAAAATGTTCGGGGTTCCTGACCTTGGTCCCATCAAAGAAAAGTACGGGGAGTGGCAGAAGGGCTTTAGCTTCAAGGTGGAGCAGCTCAGCAAAGCGCAGAAAACGATTAACTTCAATGCGGCTGGGATTCCTAACGCACCCATGTAGTCGGCCAGTCTTTCCGGAGGTTACTGCTTCACGGCAATCACCTTTTCAAGCGACCGTTTAATCACATCCTGGTAGGCGCGATACTGGGTAGTCGGGCGACCATTCTTGTCAATGAAAGAGAAGCCTGAAAACGGACCTGGATCTCCTTGGAGCACGAAAGGAGTGACCGCGATCACCCGCTCATCAGACCAGATGTGGTCTGCGGTGTATTGATAGTAGCTGCCCAGCCATTTGCGGGTAGTGTAGTTGTCTTCCCAGCCTGTTTCGGTCACAAAGGTCTGAAAGTCACGACCTGTTTTTTGTTTGAGATAGGCCAGTTCATGGGTGAATCCCCGCATCGTGTTCTTACCTGTTTTGGTCGGAGCGGAACTAAAGGCAGGATTTGGATACGAGTGAGAGTTCCAGTAATCGACTTTTTCAAAGATCTGCGGGTCGTAGGCAAGCATCTCATCAAGGTATTTGAAAGCTTCTTTGGTTGTACCACCATTGGATGCAGCCAGGTCCATTGCAGCCGGCAGTACCTTATAGTTCTTTCCCTCCGAGTGTGCCCAGTCAGCTGCGAAGCGCAGGCTATCGGTGTACTGTTGGGGATCAATCTTACCGCTCCATTCCTTGGCGTGGTTGACCTCGTTAAAGACTATGATGTAACGCTGATCGGTCGGCCAGTCCAGTTTACTTAGAAAGGTGATCAAGTCGACAATGTTCTTCTTGGTGGGTACTTGCCAGGCCCCATTATCAAACCGGGTCATTAGGCGGACAATTGGGATCAGTCTTTTCTCTTTTGCTTTGGCGAGAAATGCCTGCCACTCATCAACTTTCTTCAGATCATCCAAAGTCAGGGGAACGGTCACGTAGTTCCAGTCCTCATTAGGACTCGGGTTGAGGAGTTCGGCGGCCTTATCCAGCTCACCAGTATTCATGAGATGAATGCCGTACAGGGAGTTTTCACGGGCTTCCACAGGAGAAGAGAGGGCGAGGAAAAGACTACCCATCAGCAGGAATGTTCCCAATCTGCCAAGAGTGATTGCTAGCTTCTTTCTTATCTGGTAGCGCATATACCTCTATTATTATAGGATAGCACAAAAAAGGCGTTTTGTCGACAATCAGACGCGTTTCGCGTATACTGCACCCGATGAAAAATAGCTTCATCATTTTCGTATGGTTTACGTGTTGCATAGGTAGTGTAGTGGCTGGAGTAATCACTTTTTACCTGACACAGCGCCCTAACTATAACCTTTTAAGTCTGACCGACTCGAGCCAACAACGACTGACTATTGCCAATGAGAACCTTCCAGAACTCGGCCAGGTCCAAGGCATCGAGACTTCTCTGGCTACTGATGACGCCCGTCCCCAGATCGTGGCTAACTTTCTGACCAGGTATAACTCGCCATTGGTGCCTGCGGAACACTATGGGCGGGTATTCGTCGAGTTGGCAGACCGCTACGGGTTTGACTTCCGGCTGCTACCGGCCATTGCTATGCAGGAAAGCGGACTCTGTAAAAACATCCCGGAAGGCTCCTATAACTGTCTAGGCTTTGGTATCCATAAGCGAGGCACGCTCGGCTTTAGTAACTATGAAGAAGGCTTTGAGCGCGCTGCCCGGGAGATTAAGCAAAACTATATCGACCAGGGGAGAACAACGCCGGAAGAGATCATGGCCAAGTACACCCCTTCCAGTAACGGCAGCTGGGCAGCGTCAGTGAACCAGTGGATGGCGGAGATGCGCTACGATGACCGCCAGCTCGGTCGGGAACTCAAGCAGTCAGAGGCGAATGTAATGGAGTTTGTGGCGAGTGAAGTAGAGGCAGCCGGAGCAATGACTCCGTAACACGTACGCAGGAGATACGTATTTTCTTTTGACTATTTTGATCTAGAATAAATGTATTTGATAGCTATTGACATAGTGATAGCCTTCTGATACTATGCCTGCTAGATCAGAAGGTACTCCTCACCGGACTCTTTCTGATACCAAAGCACCCCTCGAGAGAGGGGTTTTTTGATATAATTTTGACCTCCTTGAACAAAGGAGGAACATCGCTTTCCCTTATGCCATAAGGAGGTGTAATTAATGAACTCATCACTTGCACGAAGAAGATAGGCAACCATATCTTGCTCATGAGAGAAACTAATCTCCACAAGCTGCTTGCTTTCTACGATTTTTCCCAGTTCCGCTTGGTAACTAAATTGTTGTATATCGTTATATTTTATCATTTCTGTGCCGAGAACAGGAATCGAACCTGCACGCCTTTTAAGGGGCACTGGATTCTAAGTCCAGCCTGTCTACCAATTTCAGCATCTCGGCTTCCTGAAAGTTCTGTTTCCCAAGATAGTCGTCCGCCCTCATTACTTTTCAAACTCAGCGGCTCCCGAATACTTGAAAAACAGAACTCCCCTCTAGGATTATACTCGATGTCTCAAGAAACCGACCCTTCACATCTTCAGTCAAGTTAACATAAGATGGGTATATGGGTAATATTGTTAGCGACGCGGTGGTACCCAACCAGCTACCCCTGGCTACGGCGGGTGGGAGTGTTTCTGCCTCTCCTACCGGTGGGGTTTCTGCGCCTGTAAGTGCGACACCACCTGTCTCAGCTGAACCTTCTACCGCTACCCCCACATCTCCCGTGATCACAACTCCTAACCCTGCCAGTATTGAACCAGTGGAAACAGTACAGACAGGCAGCTTTAAGGCCGATCCTTTCGGTGCCCCTTCACCGCAACCGGACTCTTCGGAGACACCACCAGACCTGCCTGAGCTTCCCTCGATTTCATCTGAGCAACCTCTTGCAGGTGGACCTCAGCCGTTCATCACTTCTCCCGCAGAATCAGAAGCTGATGGGGGTGTTACTCGTCGAAGTGCTGCTGAGTTATTGAGTAAGATGCCTGATATCTCTCAAATGATGAAGGATCTGGAAAAAAGCGGCTGCCTGCTACCCGAACTGCAGATCAAGTCTACTGAGCATATCGACACCTCGCCGCTAGCTGCGCTGCAACCAAAACATCTCAAAGAACAGTCTTTCTTCTCTCAGCCATCGGATCAACCCGTGAAAAAAATCTTGCCAGAAGTTCAGCTAGCGACCACGCATAGCCCTCAGCGCTCCCAACCCCAGGAGCTGCCTTTATATGTATTTGTGGCTGTAGTTTCCATTGTCCAAGGTATTCAGGGCTTGGCACAGGCAGCACACTTTGCCTTAGTAAAGTTTCCCGCCTATGAGCAGATGATCGTGGCCGGCGTCATTGACACTACAGACTCTGATACTGCTGTAGTCAAAGCAATCATCGTCGGCATCATGGCGGTACTAGGTCTCTTGTTTGGAATTCTGCTAATCCTGAAACGCTCCAAGAATCGCTCCGTTGACCTGTACTTGGTTATTTCTATCGTTGTCATTAACTTCATCATCCAAAATATTCTGGCTCAAAAAGTCTTGGCCAGCGGGAACCCACTTCAGTTTCCGGAAATCATTGGGGAGATCCTTTCTCGCCCGCAGCTGTAAGCCATCTTCGGAAAATCTTCGTAATTGCTACTTGCGTCTGGACTGATTGGCGGTGTTAAGATGCCGCTATGCAAACCCTGATCTGTCCACACTGTCACCAAACGATTAACCTTGATGAAGCGTTGCAAGAGCAACTCGACCAACACCTCAAACAGCAAGAACACCAGCTGGAACATAAGCTGAAGGCCGAGCTCTGGGCCAAGGCTCAAGCCGAAGCAAAAAAACGCACCGATGAGGCCCAGAAACAGGCTCAAGAGGCCCAGTCTAAGCAGCTGCAGGAGCTCCAAGATCAACTGCGTCAGAAAGAAGCTCGCGCTAAAGCAGCAGAAGAAAATGAACTCAAACTCCTCAAGAAACAACGTGAGGTCGAAGAAAAAGAAAAACAATTGGAGCTGCGACTGGAACGTGAGCTGACTGCCCGTGTCCAACGCGAGTTGGAAAAAAATACTAAGCTGGAAGAAGAGCGCTTCCGCCTCAAGGAACTGGAGTATCAGAAACAGATTTCCGACATGAAGGCAGCCGTAGACGAAGCGCGCCGTAAAGCCACAACTGTTTCACAACAACTCCAGGGAGAAGTCCTCGAACTTGAACTCGAGAAAACGCTTCAAGAAGCTTTCCCGCATGATGTGATCTCAGAAGTCAAAAAGGGACAGTTTGGGGCTGATATGCTCCAAGTAGTCCGGACATCTGCCGGGAAGACGGTGGGCATTATCGTCTGGGAATCCAAACAGACCGAACACTTTTCGGAAGGCTGGCTGCCGAAGCTACGCGAGGATGCGCGGAATGCACATGGCTCTGTGGCCGTCCTGGTTTCCCGCGTGCTTCCTGCAGATATCAAGACGTGTGCCGAGCGTGATCATGTCTGGGTCACTGGCGTGGAGTTTGTTTTGCCGCTGGCCGTGTTGTTGCGGCAGCAACTGCTCAAGGTTGACCAGGAAAAAACTGTTCAATCGGGTAAAGAGGTCAAAGCAGAGATGCTCTACAGTTACATTAACAGTCATGAGTTCCGCGGGAGAGTAGAAGCGATCGTGGAGAGCTTCCGCGAGATGAAGGACGACCTGGATAAAGAGCAACGCGCACTCCAAAACTCCTGGAAAAAACGCGAAAAGCAGATTCTCCGTTTAGCCACAAATACCGCCTTCATGTACGGAGAGCTGCAAGGTGTAGTAGGTACCAGCTTACCGGATATTACTGGCTTAGCTCTGGAGAGCGGCCTAGAATCACAATGATTGAGTACCAAGTCCAACGGAACTCCCGTAGCCGTAACCTGCGTATTCGCATCACGGCTAAAGCAGAAGTGATCGTCAGCGCACCTCCGCGCATCAACGACACTGCGATTCTACGGTTTGTCACCCAGCACTCCGACTGGATTAATCGCAATCTTGCCAAGATTAAAGTCCGCACCTCACACATCAGGCCTGACGAGTTAATGGTGTTTGGCCACACGTATAAGAAAGTTATCCACTCCCTAGACGACCATACTACGCGTCACCCAGTCTTTATCCAAGGAGAAGAACTTCACATCCAGCCAGTTTCTTCGGCTGCTTCCTCCGCTCAACGGACGTTTGAGACTTTCCTGAAAACTACCGCCCAAAAGTACATCATTCCCCGCACTAAACAGCTAGCTGAGTTGATGGGCATCACCTATGCGGCGATCACACTCCGGGACCAAAAAACTCGTTGGGGCAGCTGCAGTAGCCAAGGTGGGTTAAACTTTAACTGGCGACTCGTCCAGTATCCGACGGCAGTGATTGACTATGTCATCATTCACGAACTGGCTCATCGTAAGGAAATGAATCACTCACACCGCTTTTGGGCAATCGTAGCCAAGTACGATCCTGAGTATCAGGCCCACCGGAAGTGGCTGCAACGATACGGATCAACCCTAGATTAGGGTGAAGCGAGCATCGTTTTTCCTGAATGTCGAGAGCCATCCAGCAGTACAATAGAATGTAGGCGGATGTCCTATTCAGGAAAAACAATGCTAGTTATATTTCATGGCGAACACCACACCCAGTCACGCGCTGCACTTACTCAGGCGATCGCAGCCGCCCAGCAGCACGGGCGGCAAGTTGCCCACCTTGAGGTTAAAAACCTCGAGCCTTCGGGCTTGGCTGTTAGCCTTCAGACCCAGTCACTCTTTGCGGAACCTCGAACGATCGTGCTCGAAGAGCTTCACTCGCTACCAAAGTCAAAACGCAAGGACGAGTTGATCGCCCTGATTGCCCAGTTTGCCGAGCAGGCGGAGATTGAGATTATTCTGTGGGAAAAAAAACAGCTGACTGCCACCGAGCTCAAAAAGTTTCCCCACGCCAAGGTACAAGCTTTTATTCCGACCAGATCCATGTTTGCTTGGCTGAATGCACTTTCCGGCCAGCAAACTGAGGCGACCAAAGCAAAGATGGTGACACTCTTTCAGAAAGCCGTAGAGAGTGACGGCGAGCAGTTTTGTTTTGCGATGTTAATTCGACAAGTTCGGCTGCTGATGGAAGCGAAAGAGGGAAACAATCCTACTCAATTTAAGATGGCTGCACAGGCACAACTCTTTAGCTGGACACAGCTTTTTTCTCTCCACAAAAAGCTCTTGGAGATTGACCTTTTGCAGAAGACTTCTGGCACCCCTTTTACCATATCAAGTCAAGTTGAACTTTTAATGGTCACATTGTAGATTAGCGGGAGAAAGGGGATGTTTTTGTGAGATAGTCGTCCGCCCAAAGTACTCCTCAAAAACCGGTGGCTTCCGAATACTCACAAAAATATCCCCGTCCCTGTGATAAGGGAAGGAAAGGACAACTATGAAGGTTGACCCAGGCATTTTTAAGGCATATGACATCAGAGGAGTCTACGGAACTTCACTGTTTGACGAGACTGCTGAGGCAGTTGGGAAAGCATTTGCCAAAGTTCTTTCACCAACGACCGTGATCGTCGGTCGGGACGCACGTGTTTCAAGTCCTTCTCTGCATGATCATCTGATCAAAGGACTCACCAGTGTGGGTGTGAACGTCATCGACGTTGGCATGGTCTCTACCGATATGTACTACTATGCCTGCGCAACCAAAAAGTTGCCGGGCATTATGGTAACTGCCAGCCACAATCCGAAAGAGTACAACGGCTTCAAGATGGTCAAGCAGATCCCTTATCTTCTTTCTGGAGATGAAGGTATCCAAGATATTCGCAAGCTGATTGAAACCGACGACTTCCCACCCACTGCTGCTACTCCGGGCACCGTGGAAGACTGGTCAATCATGAACGGCTTTATCGATAAGATTTTGTCTTTGGTCGACTACAAGTCGCTCAAACCCATGAAAGTGGTGATCGATACTGCCAACGGAATGGTCGGCCCGTCACTGATCGAGCTCTTCAAGCACTTGCCACAACTCACCTTAGTACCGATGTACTTTGACCCGGATGGCACTTTCCCCAATCACGGCGGTGATCCACTCATGGAAGAGAACCGTCGAGAATTGATGGAGCGCGTCGTCAGCGAAAAGGCTGACCTGGGTTTTGCTTTTGACCCTGATGGCGACCGCTTTTTCTGTATCGACAAGAAGGGTCGTTTCGTCTCCGGTGACTTCATGACTGCGATTCTGTCTCAATACTTCCTCAAGAAGTATCCCGGGGCAGCTATCGTCTACGACATCCGTGCTTCCCACGCCGTGCCAGATTTGATCGCCAAAGCTGGTGGCAAGTCTTTCTATAACCGTGTCGGCCACGCCTTCATCAAGAAACGGATGATGGACGAGAAGGCTGTCTTTGGCGGCGAGGTGACAGGTCACTACTACTTCCAAGACTTCTTCTTCTGTGACTCGGGACTAGCGCCGATGATGTACATCATGGACGTGTTGTCACATGCCGACCAAACCTTAGATCAGATGATCGACGAGCTGGGGAAGACCTACTTCATCTCCGGTGAGATCAACACCAAAGGCGTTGACGCCAAGACAGTCATCCAGAAAATCCGTGACCTCTACGGCCCGCAGGCCAAAGAGGTGCTCGATGTCGATGGTATTACCTGCGTCATGGATGGTTGGCACTTCAACGTTCGCGGATCAAACACTGAGCCACTCGTTCGCCTGAATCTGGAAGCGACGTCACAATCGCTGATGGAAGAGAAGCGAGACGAAGTGCTGGCCGTCATTCGTGACTAAATCCGCTACAATGAGGCTAGCAGCTTCTATGTACTGAGCAGAAAGAAACATGACTGAAAGCGTTTCTCAGCCTTCCAAAAATAACGTCTTTATCGGCTGTTGTGTGATTGTCCAGAATGCGGACCGGCATATTTTATTGGCAAAACGAAAGAACGGCTACAAAGCGGGCTACTATGGTCTGCCGGGAGGTCGGGTAGAGGGACCCGAGCTGCTGACTGACTGCGCCTTACGTGAACTCCGCGAAGAGACAGATCTGCAGGCAGTTCACCTGCAGTACCTGGGAGTTGTTCGGGAGTGGCAAGAGGACTTTCCGGCTGATGCGCCGAACTCTTTTGTGCACTTTGTTTTCTTGTGTCGAGAATGGGAAGGCACTCCAATTACTAAAGAACCGGAGAAAGCCGCACTGTGGGAGTGGTACGACCCGAACAACCTGCCTGATCCTGTGCTGCCGGGACACTTTGCCGCCCTCAAGCTTTTCCAGTCCGGTGACCAGCTCGAAGATTTAGTCTAGAGTAGCTACTCTTTGTCGGAGACTTTTGCCAGTTTTCTCCTGGTCTTTATCTGCCAGACCGCCAAGGCAGTGATCACACAAAAGGCAACCAGCTCCAAAAAGGGAATGGTAATGAATCCAAAGTAGTTAACTTGCAGTGCCGAACAAGGATTAGCGGCGGTACACCGGAATGGATTGGGAAAGTCTAGCTTTTGCAGGCCATAGTGGTAAAAAGCTAGAACCATACCTGGAACAGACAGTGGCAGGACATAGTCAGTAAAGCCCTTGTCCTCTTTCAAAAGAGCTACACCACTAACAAACACCAGTGGGTACATCAGGATTCGCCCAAACCAGCACAACTCACACGGCTCGAAACCACCTAAGCTGGGGAATAGTCGACCATCCTGGAGGTTCCGTAGCGGGTCACCAAAGGTACTGAAGTAGAGCGAGCCCATCGTTGCGACTAGCGCCTGGAGAAAGATACCGTAGTTGAGAAGATTGAGCCTTTCTGTGAGAGTCTGCGGCTTCTCTTCTTGAGGTACAGCAGGGTGGGTGGCAGTTTGTGACATAGGCGAAGGATAACACAACTTAACTACCGCTCAGATGCTAGAATCTTCTCATGGCAAAACCAACCGTCATTATCATTGCTGGCGGCGCAAACAGTCGCTTCTTTCCCTTTCAGACACTCGGGCACAAAGGCGCTTTCCCCTTGTTAGGGAAGTCTCTGCTGGCCCGAACGTTAGAGAATCTGCATGCACACGGTTTTGACAAAGTCGTTGCCGTGCTTACTCCCAGAGATGCAGAGCTTCATATCACTGAACAGATCGTGCAACACACCCAGCTGCCACTGCAGGTCAGCTATGTCACTCAGCCCGAGCCCCGCGGCATGGGGGACGCTACTTTGTTGGGGACGCGAACGATGTCTGCGGAAGAACAGGCTCGTTTTGCCGTCATCTCTGCCTACCAAATCAACGCCGGAGAGATGCTCGATCAGATGATGACGCTCGGTGAGGGGACAGTGTTAGCATCTGCCCGAACTTCTACACCCACCGAGTACGGCATGTTGGCGTTCAATGATGCCGGTCAGGTCGTCAATATCGTCGAGAAACCGGCAGTCGGAACTGAGCCGTCCGACCAAAAAATTCTGACGATTTATCTTTTCGCTCAATCCTTTCTGGAACAGCTTAAATCTACTCCGGCAGCAGAGTACAACTTTGAAACTGCCCTGAGCCTTCAGTTGCAGCGGCAGCCAGCTCCGGTGCTCAAGCTGACCACGGAGTCACCATCTCTAAAGTATCCCTGGCAGCTGTTCACTTTCCTGGAGCTGCTTTTCAAGCAACAGCAGCCCTACCGGGCTGCCTCAGCCCAAGTCGCTCCTACCGCTGTCATCGATGAGTCGGCAGGTCCTGTGTACATCGGTGAAAATGCCAAAATCGGCCATGCCAGTCGGATCGTTGGTCCCTGCTACATCGGTGACAATGTTATCGTTGGCGACTTTGTCTTGGTCAGACAATCAAGCCTAGAAAAAAATGTGGAGGTGGGCGGCTTTCTGGAGATCGCCAGATCTATTATTGGCACCGGGACCCATCTTCACTCCGGCTATGTCGGTGATTCCATTATCGGACCGAATGTTCGCATTGGCGCTGGCTTTGTTAATGCAAACAAGCGGATCGATCGGAAGAGCATCGGTGTGAAAGTGAAAGGGAAGATGATCGACTCCGGTCGAACACAACTTGGCATGTTAGTGGGTGAAAATGCAAAAATTGGTATTCATGTCAGCGTCATGCCTGGCAAGTGTATCGGTCAGGACGCAGTAGTCTATCCGCATCAATCAGTTGCAGACAACGTCACTGCTGAGTTACAACCAAGCAAGTAATATGGCAACGCTTTCCGATTTTTCAGCAATCTTATTTGACGTGGACATGACTCTCACGACTTCCCAACGTGAAGTGAGTCCGAACACCCAAGCTGCTCTCTCGGGGCTCGCCACCAAAGGCATCAAGCTAGGTGTCTGTACCGGTCGAACATACGTCAGTCTAGTCAAGCCCATCTTGCCGTATTTTCCTGATCAGAGTCTGCATATTGTCGCCGGAGGCAGCCAGATCATCACCAAAGAAGGTGAAGTGAAGTGGCAACAGCTTTTAGCTGAGCAGATCGTCCGTGAGATCGTGGCGCTGGCAGACGAAACTGGTGAAATGTACTATCTGGCAAACAACCAACAAGGGTACGGCAACCAAACGTTCATCGAGACCTATCAAAACTTGCACAGTCTGATTCCGCCGTTGAGACTCATTAACGAGCTGAAAGATTGGCAGATCCCGGCCATTGTTTGCGTCAATGTTTCCCAAGCGTTTCTGGAAAAGCTTCAGCAACGTCAGGATATTACGCTCAAAACCTCGGTCAGCACTGGCAACTTTGTGTCACTTGATATCACCCCGAAAGGGGTAACCAAAGAAATCGGCGTTAGAGAGTGGTGTAGGCTGCAAGAGGTCGAGCCCCATCAAGTCATCGGAGTTGGTGATAGCGATAACGACATTGAGTTCTTAAAAGCGGTAGGATATGCCGTGGCAATGGGAAATAGTACCGACCAAATTCGCTCAGTGGCCCACAAAACGATCGGTGAGACAGATAACGACGGGCTTGCAGTATACTTGGACGGTTTAGTGAAAGGAGCGAGCGTATGAGAACTGTTTCTATTCTCGATTCTCGTCAAGAAATTAGCCAACTGGACACGATGAACATGCTCGGCTCCATTGAGCAGCTGGGCAGTCAAGTTCAACAGATCTGGAAAGACGCTCAAAGTGTTCACTTTGAGGAGAGTTACAAGCACGTCAAAAATGTGGTCGTGGCGGGCATGGGTGGTTCTGCCCTTGGCACTCACGTTATTCAGACTGTCTTTAAGGAAGAGCTCGGTATTCCAGTTCTGATTGTGCCGGACTATGAGCTACCCAGTTTTGTAAACGGTGACACATTAGTGATCGGTTCTAGTTATTCGGGCACCACAGAAGAAACGCTGGCCGCAGTCGCGGATGCCAAGAAGAAAGGCGCTAAGATTGCTGGCATCACTTCAGGCGGGAAGCTGGCCGAGTTCATGCGGGCCAATAACTATCCGGCTGTGGTTTTTGAAACTACCTACAATCCGTGCCAATCTCCCCGAATGGGACTGGGGTACTCGATTTTTGGTCAGATTGCTCTCTTCGGCCAGGCCGGATTACTCAAAGTTACAGAGGCAGAGTACAACGCAGTAATGGAGACGATTGCCGAGGCTCACACCAAGATGAGCGTGGATGTCCCCCAGGACACAAATATTGCCAAGCTGTTGGCCTTTGAAGCTATCGGTCATCTGCCAGTAGTGATGGCTGCCGAGCATCTTGAAGGTGTTGCACATGTCTTTGCCAATCAGCTCAATGAAAATGCCAAAACCTACTCCGAGTATCGGGTTATTCCTGAACTCAACCATCACCTGATGGAAGGCTTAAAGTTCCCAGAGTCAAACAGCAGTGACTTGCTCTACGTCTCGGTCCAGTCGGGACTCTATGACGCCCACAACCAAAAGCGGATCCTGTTGACCCAACAAGTGCTCGAAAAGCACAAGATTGAGTTCAAAGAGTTCAGCCTGACCCGCTCAACCAAGCTTGAACAGGCATTTGAGCTGTTAATGCTAGGCAGCTACACCAGCTACTACCTGGCCCTGTTGAATAACCAGAATCCTACGCCTATTCCTTGGGTAGATTGGTTTAAGTCAGAGCTGAAGAAGTAAGCTCTGGTCAAGAAGGGAGCCGTATGACCACGACTCAACCAGCGTATGTTATTCCTTTGCTAGTCGAACAACCGACTTGGGGTGGAAGTTATATTGCCACGAGTAAAGAGCTGGCACATCCGCTGGTACAAGGGAAGCGGGTTGGACAGTCGTTTGAGCTGTTTAGCGGCTCCTGGCTGACCACTGCCTCACCAGTCAGCTTTGCGTACGCGACTGCTACAGAAGTCAGCTCTCCACAGTTTGCTGATCCCCAACAGGAAAAATTGTCCCTTCAGGAGTTAATTGATCAGGATGCGTTAGCGGTATTAGGCCAAAAGGGAGTGGAGCGAGGCTGGAAAACCATGCAAGTCTTGATCAAGTTCACTCAAGCACAAAACAACTCCTACCAAGTGCACGTCAAACCTGGCCAAGAGTTCGGTAAGTGGCTTCCCAAACCAGAGTCATGGTACTTCCTGGAAAAGGGCAAAGCCACACTGGGGCTCTCAGATGTAACCGCAGTCAGCGAGTATAAAGCGCGTTGTCTGGCGATCGATCAGAAAGCACATGAGCTGAGTGAACAAGTACAGTCCGGTTCTTTGAGCGTAGATGCGGCCAGACTTGAACTGCGAACTTTTATCGACGAGGATCATCCACGGCGTTTCGTGAACACTGTCTCGATTGAGAAAGGAGCGGTTATTGATCTTAGCCAAGGCGGGACACATCACTCCTGGGAAGTCGATCCGGAGCTGCCGGAAGGCAATATTGTCTACGAAGTTCAAGTCGATGTCATGGATGATCAGTGCACAATCCGCTCTTTTGATCAAGGTAATATTAAGAATGACGGCTCGGTTCGGCCGTTGGCGATTGAGGACTACTTCAAAGCACTGGACACCGACCCTCAGTTTAACGCGCCGAATCACTACCTGCAGCAGCCTGCCGTTACTCAGGATAGCGGTGCTACTGTCACCACTTTATTCAGCAATCAGTTCTACGTTACTGAGCGGATCGAGTTCAGCCAAGGTTATCAGGGCCATTACACCCGCACGAACGGCAGCTTCCATCATCTCTATCCTCTAGAGGAGAGTATCCAGGTAGTGATTGGCGAGCAGACTTGGTTTGTCCCGGCAGGCTGGTCCCTCTTTATTCCGGCAGCTGTTGCTGAGTATCAGCTTCAACCCACTGCCCAAAAGGGCAATGTTCTGATCACTCATCTGTGACGCTCTACTGTGATGCATTCACAGCCGTTCTACTGCCGGAGTTTCTCTTGTTCTACTTCTGAAAGTTCGCTAGGATAAGTACGTGGTAAAGTCTGTCCATTCGCCTTCCGCCGCTCAACAAGTGCAGCCATTCTTGGTCGTGTCTGAAACGCTAAGCGCACCTGAACGCGAAGTGGGTGCTTTGGCTGCTTCACTCCGCACTTTCCACCAACGTGGCCTACCCACACCAACCGCCTGGGTGATGCCTGTTTCAACCCTGGAGGAGATCGCTCAAGCGAATCATCTCTCCAGAGTGTTAGAGCTCGAACTCAGCGCCCTCAACCTTAAAGATCGCCAGCAACGCCTCCGTTTTTCTGAAGACATCGCCCAACACATCAAGAGTATGGTGCTGCCTGTATCAATCGAGAAAGCGTTCCAAATGCTTTATGACACTTGGCTCGATCACCAGTTTGTGGCCATCAGGCCGAGCATCGTGACGACCCAAGAGTATCCTGAACACCTCAGTGCGCTGCACGTCCAAGGCGAAGCGAATATCCTGGAGTCGTTGTTTGAAGTCTGGGCTAAGCTCTACTTGCCCGAGCACTTACCTGACCGAGTAGCAGAGTGGAAGAAGGGTCATAAAGTTCCGGTCGCTCTTGTCATTCAGATGATGGTCAATGCCGAAAGCTCCGGAGTGGGAATCTACGCGCCGGCTGGAAGCCGGCGCCCAGCCAGCATCACTATCTTTTCGCAGTGGGGGACCAGCCCCGAGTTGCGCAGTTTGCTGCAGCAAGGTGACTGGTTTGAGATCGACCCCAAGACCTGGGAGATCCGCCAGCGTCACGTCGGTGTCAAACATCATGAGTGGGTCCGGCGACTTGATCATCTTCACCAGCAGCCTGTTCAGCGTCGCCTGCAAACGCATCCCTCGTTGACTCCTCAGGGTGCGATTGCCCTGGCCAAGATGGTAGCAGCAGCTCACAAAGGCCGGCTCGGCTCGTACATCGTTGACTGGGCTGCCGGTATTGATGCAGCATATATCTTGGACACTCGTCCGTTTTCACACCAGTTCACGGAAAACAGTAATCTCTACTACTTACCGGCTGCCGAACAGCTCAAGGCTTTGATTCCAACTACGCATGTACCGCGGAACTACAGTGGTCCGACTGCTACCAAGATTTACGTTTCGATCGGGAAAGGTGACCAAGCCAAAACTTCTTTGGCGGGCGCGGACGGAATTGGTCTGCTGCGTTCTGAGTGGGCGTACCTGCAGTTGCCCGCCCATCCTTTTCACTTACTCAAAACAGGCAAAGCTGACCTGGTACGAAACCAGCTGACGGAGCTGCTCCTCCAAGTCAGCCAATCACACTCAGATGACTTTCCGATTCTGTTCCGTTCTCAGAACTTTACGACCAATGAGCTCGCTGGCTTCAAGCATGGCGACGAGTATGAACCTGACGAGCCGAATCCGTATCTCGGCTACCGGGGAGCTATTCGTGTCATTCACGACTACACCTTGTTTGATGTGGAGTTAGATGCCCTCCAAGATGCGCATCTGGATGGAGTCCAGAACCTTGGCTTGATGATTCCGTTCATTCGGAACCACAGCGAGCTGGCCATTATTCTCCATCACTTTGCTAAGCCCGAGTTTGCGACCCAGCGCTTCCTTCAGCTCTGGATGCAGGCAAACACTCCTGAAAATTTGATCAATATTGACCAGTACTGCATGCCTGGCCTACAGGGTATCTCCCTCAACGTCCAAAGTATTCATGCACTGCTGTATGGTGTGGACCCTGATAATACGGATGTCTTCCAACTCTATCCGGCTCATCACCAGACTCTCTTTGAGTTACTCAAAAAAGCCCGTAAAGCCACACAAAACCATAACATTCAGCTGATTCTTCAGCTCGAGCAGTACGATCAAAAATTGGTTGAGTTCGCTGCCCAACTTGGCTATGATGGTGTGACGGTCAGAGCCAAGGACATCCACAGAGCTCGACAAGAAGTTATAGAAGCAGAACACCAACATATTTTGGGGTAATGATGCCGACGATTCAGAACATCTTTGCCCGTGAAATCCTAGACGGGCGCGGACAACCTACGATTGAGTGCAGTATCTGGCTGGATAACGGCATCTATGCCGTTACCAGTGCGCCGTCTGGTACCTCGGTGGGCAAATATGAAGCCCTGGACCTGCGGGATCAGGAACAACGGATGCTGGGCATGGGAGTCACCAAAGCAGTTAATAGCGTGAACACGGTGATTGCTCCGGCACTCAAGGGGAAAGATCCCAGCGAACAACAGGCAATCGATGAAGCTCTGGTCGCTCTAGATGGCACGGAGAAGCGTACCAAGCTGGGTGGGAATGCCATGATTGCCGTTTCTCAAGCGGTGATGAAAGCGGCCGCTCTTTCGGCCGGTTTGCCGCTCTATTACTACATTTGGCAAAAGTACCAACTCAGCCCGTCACTGAACATTCCAGCGTGTATCTACACCATGATTAACGGTGGCTCTCACGGCGCCACGAATCTTGACTTCCAGGAGTTCCAGATCGTGCCAGCCAGTCACTTAGACTTTATCCAATCACTTGAAATGGCGTCTCTATTGTTCCAAAAGCTAGAAGAAGTCTTGATCGCTAAAGGTGCCATTCACTCGGTGGGATTGGATGGTGGATACGCTCCCAACCTGTACAACAACACCGACGCTTTTGAGATTCTGATCGAGACTATCAAGAACTCGCCGTACACCTACATTCAGGACCTGTTCTTCGGAGTAGATGTGGCTGCCAGTGAGTTCTTTAATGCTGGCAAGTACAGTCTGAAGGATAAGTCTCAGCCCTATTCACCACGAGAACTGGTCGAGTACTACAAAAACATGCGGAAGCTCTACCACGTTTTTGCTATTGAAGATCCCTTCCAGGAAGACGACTGGCAGAGCTGGAAAGAGCTGACGACTGAACTGGGCGAGACCAGTATTATCATCGGCGATAACTTATTGGTCGGAAACAAGACCCGGACCCAAAAGGCCATTCAAGAAAAAGCCTGTAATGCGATCTTGGTCAAACCCAATCAAGTGGGTACGCTGTCAGAGACTATTGAAGTGATCAAGCTTGCCCAAAGTGCACAGTGGCAGGTGACTGTATCTCACCGCAGTGGTGAAACCAACGACGACTTTATTGCCGACTTTGCAGTCGGTGTCGGAGCCAACTACGTCAAGTTCGGTCCACCCAACCGAGGCGAACGGATCGCTAAGTACAACCGGCTGCTTCAGGTCTACTACGAGCTCCAAAACTACCAACAACAAGCAGCTGGACCCACTCCGGCTGAGGCAGCTGCTCCTACAACACAAGGGTAAACTGCTATGGCATCGGACTTCAAGACTCTAGAGCTCAAGCCAATCACTTCCGGTGCACCATTCACCGAGACGTATCCGCAAAAAAAATACAACGGCCCCCGGCCCGCTGTCTTATTGATTCTGGATGGGTGGGGCATCGGGCCGAACTATGCCGGCAACGCAATTGCGCGAGCCAAGACACCGAATATGGATCAGTACTGGGCGTCATTTCCTCACACTCAGCTCCAGGCCAGCGGCCAAGCAGTCGGACTACCACATGGAGAAGACGGCAACACCGAAACTGGTCACTTGAATATTGGTGCCGGGAGTATCGTCTATCAGGATCTGCCTCGCATCAACATGGCGATTGCCGACGGCTCATTCAATACCACACCAGCTTTTTTGAATGCCTTTGCCCATGTGAAGACCAATAACTCTGTGCTCCATTTGATGGGACTAGTCGGTGCCGGTGGTGTTCACTCAAATGTCGAACATCTGTACGCGCTGCTCAGCCTATGTGCAGCGCAAAAAGTAGAGCGGGTTTACATCCATGCCTTCACCGATGGTCGTGACTCACCGCCAACCGGGGGAGCAGGGTACATCCGAACACTGATGGAGTACTGCCAAAAAGTAAATGTGGGCAGAGTAGCCTCAATCATGGGACGTTTTTATGCTATGGATCGTGACAAACGCTGGGAAAGAATCGAAAAAGCATACAACTGTCTCACCCTCGGAGACGGCATTAAGGCCTCAGACCCTGTTCAAGCTATTCAAGATCAGTATGCCAAAGGAACGACTGATGAGTTCATGGAACCGACCAACATTACCCTGGAGGACGGTACAGTCCCAGTCATTCAGGATAAGGACGCAGTTATTTTTTTCAACTATCGTATCGACCGGCCTCGTGAGTTGACCAAAGCTTTTGTTAAACGGGATTTCGAAACCGGACCGATGTATGAAGGTTTTGACCCTTATGCAGTCAAGTATCAGGGATCTCACCTCAAAAAGGTCGAAGGTACAGCCATGTTTACCCGGCAAAAAGTACTGGCTAACCTCTACTTTGTGACTATGACGATGTATGAAGATAAGCTGCCGGTCGACGTCGCTTTCCCACCCCAGTTTGTGCGTAATCCGATCTGTAAAGTCTTTGCTTCCCACGGACTTAAACAGCTGCGGATGTCGGAAACTGAGAAGGAACGTTTCGTGACCTACTACATGAATGGCCAGAAAGAAGAGATCTATCCGGGTGAAGATCGGATTATCTTGCCATCTAAAGGTGCCAAGTCCTACGACCAGGTGCCAGAGATGAGTGCGCGTGAAATCACTGAACACATGATTCAACAGCTTCGCCGTGACGTCTATGACGTGGTCATCTGTAACTTTGCCAATGCTGACATGGTCGGCCACACGGGCAATCTCCAGGCAGCTATTACGGCCGTTGAAACGCTTGATCAATGCATTGGTAAGATTGTTCAGGAAGTCGGAAATCGGGGTGGTGTAGTTTTTATTACTGCAGACCATGGCAATGCTGAGGAAATGATTAACATGGCAACTGGTGAAGTGGATACTGAGCACTCCATTTATCCTGTGCCGTTTATTATCATTAGTAAGAAATACATTGGCCAAAATACGATGCTCCCCAGCGGTATCTTGGCGGATGTGGCGCCAACCATGTTGTCAGTAATGGGGATTTCTAAACCAGAAACGATGACTGGACGTGCGTTGCTCTAGAAGGACACTCAACTCATGCCTGTCGATCAACAGCAGAATGGTCTTGAGCTTTTTTTCTCTGCCCAATCAGTGGCAGTAATCGGTGCATCAAATCACCGTGAAAAGGTCGGCTTTCAAGTCCTCAATAACTTAGTCAGGGGTATTCGCGGGGCCAGTCCCAACTCCCGTGCTGCCAAGCGAAAACTCTATCCAGTCAACCCCGCGACCAGCTCAATCTTAGGGCTGAAGTGTTACCGCTCAGTTTCCGAGGTTCTTGACCCTATTGATCTGGTAGTTATCGTCACGCCCGTGGGGACTGTCCTGAGTTTGGTCGACGAACTGATCGCCCGGAACCATACATTTAAAGGAAGCGAAAAAGTCAAAGCTGTGATCATCATCTCTGCCGGCTTTGCTGAGACGGACACCGAAGGCAAGATCTTGCAACAGCGGATTTTACTGAAGCTGGCAGTGGCAGGGATCCGCTTGCTTGGTCCTAACACGCTGGGATTGATTCACACCGGCTGGCGGCTCAATGCCAGCTTTGCACAGCATGATATTCCAGAAGGAAACCTGGCAGTGATCTCACAGTCGGGGGCCATGTTGACTGCACTGTTCAACGCACTGGTATCACGACAAGCCGGAGTTTCGTTTGCCGTTTCGCTGGGCAATAAAGCAGACCTCAATGAGAATGACTGCTTAGAGTATGCCCTGGAAGATCGGCAAACTTCTGCAGTGATCATGTACATTGAATCGTTTTCACACTTACCACGCTTCTTTGAGCTAGTCAGTAAGGTGCGGCGAGTCAAGCCGGTGATCATCCTCAAAGGTGGTACCTCCTCCCGTGGACAGGTCGCTTCATCATCACACACTGCTGCCTTGGCCACTAACCAAGCACTTCTGCGCGCTGCCTCGCTGCAGTTTGGTTTCACGCTCGTCGATAATATGGAAGAGCTAATGAACGTGTCGTTCTTCCTGGCCCACCACCGTACCTTACCCTGCAATACCATGGTGATTACCAACGCGGGTGGACCAGCCGTTAATACTATTGATGAGCTGCAGCATGCAGGTATCACGCTGGCTCGTTGGTCACGACGTGCTCAAGATGACTTGGCACGCTTACTGCCCCGCATCAAAGCTGCAAACCCCTTGGATCTCCTAGGTGATGCAGATCCTCAACGTTTCAAAGACGCGCTGTCGGTTGCCCAGCGCGATCCGGAAATTGAAAGTATCCTGATCATTGTTACGCCGCAGGCAGTTACTGATATCAAGGGCATTACAGATCAAGTGATTGCTAACAAAGGAAAGAAACCGATCTTTGTGGCCTTAATGGGAGGTGATCAACTCGAACAGTACCGGCAGCAACTCCGAGCCAATCATATTTTCAGTACCGGTTATGCGAATAACATCGTCGAGATGCTCCAAGTCCTCACTAAAGCAAGTCGAGGGACCTATCTGCCCTCCCGCTATGCACTCAGTGAACCTCATACCCCAAGCCAAAGTCAGACACGTCAGGCCGTCAGCCAGCTCCACCAGCGGCTGGCCTTGCAACAAGGCATAAGCAAACAGTTCTTAGTCCAGCCCAATATGACCGAAACCTTTGGTCTTCTCAGAAAAGCCGGGTTTCGCATTCCACGACACTGGATAATCCGCCGAGCATCACTGAATGAGCTGGGCAGCTTACCGTATCCGCTCTTTGTCAAAACTGCAAACCTCTCGATTCTGCATAAGAAAAAAGTCGGCGCAGTCTATGGCGTCGTGAAAGATGCCTCGGAGGCCCGCAAAGCTTTTGAACAGATGATCCCGTTTGGCAATGAGGTCCTTTTCCAGGAGGTCCTGGAGATTGAGGATGAGTTACTGGTAGGAATTGAGAACGATCCGCAGTTTGGGATGTACATGACAGTCGGATTGGGAGGAAGTTATACGAATCTGCTGGCTGATCGTGCCTACTGCTTCTTGCCTGCACCTCCGAGTATGATCGAGAAAGCATGGAGACAGACCAAAGCTGCGCAGCTGTTTGCCCAAAATCCTGCTATAACTCAAGCTGTCTTGGAAGAGCTTGCCCGACTGCAGCAGTTTATGATGCAGCATCCTTGGGTTCGCAGTATTGAGATTAACCCGCTTGCAGTTAGTCAAGGCCACCTCTGGGTCGCCGACATCAAGCTTCAAGTATAATGGTGAAAACTATGTCTTTGCACTGGAAAGTTGCTGGCCGCGCTGGTGAAGGGATTGACGTTACCGGCGTTATGTTTGGGAAGACATGCTTGCGTCACGGCATGAATGTCTTTGGCTATCGTGAGTATCCGTCGTTAATCCGAGGCGGACACAATACTCATCAAGTTCACGCTGGCTTTGAGCCAATCACCTGCCAACAAAAACATATTGATGTCTTAGTGGCGTTTAATGAAGAAGGCATCTCGCTTCACCTTGATGAGATTGACGAGAACTCAGTAGTACTCTGTGAAGCCACTCAAGATGGCTATGACCTGACCAAGTATGCCGACATCGGGGCCAAGTTTTTTGACGTCCCGATGACCAACATTTCACGCGAAGAAACAGGTCACTTTCTGTCCCAAAACATCGTGTCTGTGGCAATGAGCTGCTGGATCCTAGGTCTGGATATTGAAGTGTTCAGGGAAGTGGTCAGCGACCAGTTTAAGGGCAAGAACGAAACAATGATCGCCAATAATATTAAAGCTCTGGAGCGTGCCTACCAGTACGCCAAAGATAATCTTCCTCAAATCAAGCCACCGTCCCCTAAGAAGCCCAACAAACAAATCTTCTTAACTGGCAACAACGCTGCCGCAATTGGCGCCGTGGCAGGAGGCGTTCAGTACTTTGCTGCCTATCCGATGACCCCAGCGTCCGAGATCTTGCACACACTCGCAGGCTTGCAGCACAAGTATCCGCTGGTCGTCAAACACGTGGAAGACGAGATCTCCGCGATGAATCAGGCAATCGGTGCATCTTATGTGGGGGCTCGAGCAATGACTTCCACTGCGACTGGTGGCTATGCATTGATGGTTGAGGCCACTTCTTTAGCCGGAGTCATGGAAACTCCGTTAGTGGTCGTGGTGGGACAGCGCCCTGGTCCGGCTACGGGCTTGCCAACTTGGACTTGTCAGTCGGATTTGCTCTTTATTATTAACGCCGGCCATGGAGAAGTTCCCAAAGTTGTCTTGACACCTGGTACGGCTGAAGAACACTTTGAGTTGACGCGCCAGGCGTTCTATTTAGCAGAGCGTTTCCACTTAGTGGTTTTTATCTTATCCGACAAGTTCTCGCTCGAGTCGTACATGACTATGCCTCGACCGAAGCAGGTCTACGAGAACGAACGATATAGTTTTGCCTTTGATCCGTTGCCGGACGACGATACCTATCGCCGCTATGAAGTGACTGAAGAAGGTTACTCGCCGCGTTCGGTTCCCGGCCAGCTACACGGCTTGAGTGTCACCAACAGCTATGAACACGACCAGTTTGGTTATGCCACTGAGGATGCTTCTTTGA
>Ga0226835_1000334_pt1 | contig 63764 bp, 53 predicted proteins | sample LAC_MetaG_1_FD_163627 | JGI IMG/M metagenome (GOLD analysis project Ga0226835, IMG submission 163627) | Anaerobic ammonium oxidizing microbial communities from anammox membrane bioreactor (MBR) in UC Berkley, California, United States -... | ecosystem: Engineered > Bioreactor > Anaerobic >...
CGAATTACGATGGCTCTTGGCAGCCCATTGGCTCGCCTTTTACGACCAATTCCTTTACCTTTGACTGGGATTGGTGCGCCAGCCAGGTCCCCGATGGCCCGGTCAGCCTGGCTTTGCGCATCCGCGACAAAGCCCTGAACCAAACCTCCGGGCTGCCCGGTCTGACGCACGTCACCAAGAATTTCACCTGCGCTTCCACGCCTCCATCTTGCATTCCCTCCGCCAATCAGGTTGCCTTGTTTTCCGATAAGGATTTTCAGGGAGATTGTGTCCTGCTAAACGCAGGCAGTTTTACCAGCCCGGCTTCGTTGGGGATGGTGGGAGATGATAACGCAGTCTCCATACAGGTTGGGTCAAATGTCAAAGCTACCTTGTTCATGAACGCCAACCTCCAAGGACGCGCAGAAACATTCACTGCCAACGATAGCAACCTGGGCGACAATCGAATTGGTAAGAAGACGGTGTCTTCCGTGCGCGTTCAGACGCGCAGCACAACGCCCGCGGTTCCGTTGCTCATCTGGCCTACCAACGGCGCCACCCTGGCTGCGGCTTCTCTAGTAAGTTTGAGCTGGCAAGACGCAGGCGGCGCCAGCCAATTTCAGGCGCGGTTGCTGCGCGATGGGGTACAGGTGCAATCCACTCCCTGGCAAGGTGAGGTCTATTGGCACATCGCCGGCTTGACAGCGGGCAACTACACCTGGCAGGTGAAAAGCCGCAGCGGGACGGCGGAAAGCGCCTGGAGCGCTGCTCGGTCTTTCACAGTCTCGACAGCCGGCGCGCCTCCCGCGATCCCTTCCGTCTCGGCGCCTTTCAGCGACTCAATGGAAACGGAAGTCAACGGTTGGAGTAACAGCGGCGCCTGGACGCTGACTACAGGCGCCAATCACACGGAAGGCGGACAAAAGAGCTGGAAATATGCCCCCGCCCCGGCGAATTATGACACTGGCGCGCCAAACGCCGGTTATCTCACCTCGCCGCCTATTTCGCTGCCCGCCGGCGAAACTTACTATCTGCGTTTCTGGTATCAATATGAAACCGAATCATCTGAGGCGCACTGGGACCAGCGTTGGGTGCAAATCTCGGTCAATGGCGGGCCGTTTATCAACGTTTTACAACTTTTCGACGACCCGCCCAATTATTGGCTGCAAAGCCCGGCCATTTCGTTGCAAGAATACGCTGGTCAGACTATCCAGGCGCGCTTTTACTTTGTTACACTGGACGCCAACCTAAATGCCTTTCAAGGCTGGATGATGGATGATTTCTCGGTGACTGCAACTCCGCCGCCCGCGTGCGGCGACGCGAACAATCAACCTGCTCAGGCATCCAACATCGCCTATGGCGATGCAGTCAATGGTGTGATCTGCCCAGGAGGAGATGTGGATTACTATCGTTTCCAGGGCGAACAGGGCGACTTAATTGGCGCATGGATCGAAGCGCAAAGCAAAGGCTCGCCGCTCGACTCTTATCTCTCATTGTTGGATAGCGACGGGCGCTCAGTGCTGACCAAGAACGATGATCAAGTTCAATATGTGCGCGCCGACTCGTGGGTGACTTATTCCTTGCCGCGCACCGGAACATATTACCTGAAAGTACAGGCGTGGGATCACCCTTCCAGCGGGGATGAGCCATACCAATACACGCTGCACCTGGCGAAGGATCATCAGGATCCAGTGGGCGTATTCATTTACCCGGACGTCAACGGGAAAGTTCCTCTGACGCGGCTGATATTACGCGTGTTCGCCAGCGATGGGCAAAGTGGGATCAGCCGTGTGCGTTTTCAATGGCATTCCGCTGATTGGGAGAATACTGGCTGGGTCACTCTGGGCGAAGACTGGGATGGCAGCGACGGATGGAGCTATACCTTCGACGCTTCGCGAATCGCGAATCTATATGGCGGCGCTTTCTATGCCCGCGTTTATGATTGGGCGGGCAACTGGCTGGGGATTGGAGTCTGGAATCTCAGCCCTCCGAACATTTACCTGCCTCTAATTGTCAAGGGGCGATAAAATAAGAGCTTGTGAAACTCATCATTCAAATCCCTTGCTACAACGAGGCGCAGACGCTGCCGGCCACGCTCCGCGATTTACCGCGTGAACTACCGGGAATAGATGTGATTGAATATCTGGTGGTGGATGACGGCAGCGAGGACGGCACCGCCCAAACAGCAGAGCAGCATGGCGCGCATCATGTGGTGCGGTTGAACCCCCATCGCGGCCTGGCGGCTGGTTTTACTGCCGGTTTGGATGCCTGTCTGCGCCGCGGCGCGGATATTATCGTCAACACCGACGCAGATAATCAATATAACGCTGAAGATATTCAACGCCTGATCGCTCCAATCCTTAAAGGCGAGGCCGACATCGTGGTCGGCGACCGGGGGGTGGCGAACCTGGAGGCGTTTTCGCCCTCCAAGCGCTTTCTTCAACGTCTGGGCAGTTGGGTCATCGCCCGCGCTTCCGGGCTGAGCACGCCCGACGCCACCAGCGGTTTCCGCGCTCTGAGCCGTGAAGCGGCGCTGCATACATTGGTTCTGAGCGAGTACTCCTATACCCTGGAAACGCTGATCCAGGCTGGCAACCGCGGCTTGGCAGTGATGTATGTGCCGGTGCGCACCAATCCCCAAACGCGCCCTTCGCGATTGATCCGCAGTGTTCCACAATATCTGGCTTACTCCACCGCGACCATTGTGCGCTCTTATACGATGTACCGCCCTCTGCGGGTGTTTTCCGCGGCGGGGGCGGTATTGACCGTCTTGGGTTTGGCATTGGCGCTGCGTTATCTGTATTATTTCCTCATCGGTCAAGGCGGCGGCCACATCCAATCGGTCATTCTGGCCGCCATTTTGCTGATCGTTGGTTTCCAAATCTTTTTGATAGGCTTGCTCGCCGATTTGATCGGTTTCAATCGCAAAATTCTGGAAGAAGTTCTCTTCAGAATCCGGCGGGTAGAACTTGGCGAAACATCGGACGAAAGGGAAAAACAGAGGTCCCCATAAGTTACCGCCCATGAATCAGAGCCGTTATACGTTCTTCAAAGCAGCCGCCCTGTGGACGGCTTTTCTTCTGATAGGTCTGGGACTGGCTGGCTGCACTGCTTTGCAGGTGAAACCTGAACAGCCTGCGCGCAGCGCAACCATACGCCTCCATGGAACCCAAACCATTGGGCAAACCTTCACGGCGCACTACGATGGCTTGAGCGGCGTCGTCGTTTATCTGGAGCCGGTCATTCCAGGCGATGGCGAGCTGACGCTTCATCTGCGTAACTCACCAACAGATGCCACCGACCTGAGCGTCTCGCGGCTGCCGATTAAACGCGTCACAAAGTCGGATATTTATCGTTTTGATTTTTCGCCACAATCCACTTCTACGCAGCGCGATTATTTCGTTATTCTTGAGATGCAGGGCAGCGGGACAGTGAATGTGGGTATTGCGGCTGGTGAAACTTACCTGAACGGCGCGCTTTACGTGAATAATGTCCCCCAGGATGAGCAACTCGCCTTTGGATTGGTCTACCACACAGCCTCGCTTTGGCGCGGGCTGTTGCTCGAAGCCTTGAATTGGTTGAAATGGCTGCTGGCTGCTGTTTTTCTCTTTATTCTCCCCGGCTGGGGGCTATTGGACGCCCTATGGCCAGGATGGAGTCGCTTGCATTGGGTTGAAAAGCTCGGCTTGAGTGGAGGCTTGAGCCTTTCTATCTATCCCGTTCTTTTGCTATGGACTGATCTGCTAAACATCCATTTGGGACAACTGTACGCCTGGCTGCCGGGGGGCACGGCGCTGATCTGGCTGATCTTTCGTCATGGGGTAAAAAACAGAAGTTGGCGCCTCATGCGCTTCTCTCTCACCTGGCCGGACCTGGCACTGCTCGGTCTGTTTGCGTTGATCTTCTTGACGCGGTTTTGGGTGATCAGAACCATTGATCTACCGTTGTGGGGCGACTCTTACCAACATACTGTGATTACACAGCGCATCACTGAGCAAGGTGGCCTTTTCGAGGATTGGGCACCCTACGCCGAGATCCCCTCTTTCACGTATCACTTTGGCTTTCATTCCGCCGCGGCGATGTTCCATTGGGTCACTGGCATGGCTACACCTCGGGCGGTTTTGGTAACTGGTCAGGTTTTGAACGCCTTTGCGGCGATTTTCCTGGCGGCTATTGCCCTGCATATCACAGGCAGGCCCTGGGCCGGGGTGGCAGCGGCGTTGTTCGCCGGCTTGTTGCTCTGGACGCCAATGATTTATACCCAGTGGGGTCGTTATACCCAACTCGCCGGACAGGCTATCTTGCCGTCTGTGATCCTTCTGGCTTGGCTAAAACTTGACGGTCAGGCAATCAGCCGCCGAAGTTGGATCCCGGCCTGGCTGGCATTGGGTGGATTGGCGTTAACCCATTACCGCGTATTGATCTTTGCCATCGTTTTTCTGGCTGCATTCTACGCGCTCTACGCCAGAGAGGTCGGCGGTTTACGCCTTATGATACGTGGTCTATGGTTAGGACTAGGCGGGGCATTTCTCTTCTTACCCTGGCTGGCGCGACTGACCGCCGGGAAGATTCTCAGCGGTTTCCAGGCGCAGATCACTACTCCGCCCAGCCAGTTATCTGATTTTGCCATGACGTATAATGCAATTGGTGATCTCACCAGCCATTTGCCGATGTGGGTCTGGCTCAGCATGCCACTGGCAATTGCATGGGGGTTTTGGCGACGGGACAAAAAATTCATCGTCTTTTGTTTATGGTGGTTCTTGCTTTTGTTGGCTGCCAACCCGCATTGGATTAATCTGCCCGGCGCGGGGGCGATCTCGAATTTTGCCTACTTCATCGCCGCCTACATCCCGGCCAGCCTGATTTTGGGTTCAGCCGTTGGTTGGTTGAGTGAGAAAACACCTTTAGACAGCGATTTGTCATTCCTGGGGAAGCGCATTTCGGCAAAGGTTGCTTTCAGTTGGAAGGGGGCGATTCTATTTTTGCTTGTCATGGGAATAGGCGTTTGGGGTGGGCGTCAGCGTGTGCGGGGTTTGGACATTCTCCCACACACCCTGGCGGCGCGCCCAGACATGCGCGCTGCCGAGTGGATTCGCGCCAACACCCCAACCGATGCCCGTTTTCTGGTAGACTCATTCCCTGCATACGGCGGCTACGTGGTGGTGGGCGCGGACGGCGGCTGGTGGCTGCCCCTCCTGGCTGGCCGACAAACCTCTCAACCGCCGATCAATTACGCCAATGAGCGGGAACCCTGGCCGGGATACGTCGCCTGGGTGAACGCGTTGACTTTTGCCATTCAGGAGAAGGGCATATCTCATCCCGAAGTGCTGACCATGCTGCGGGAACGCAAGCTGCAATACATCTACATCGGCCAGACGCACAAGACCACAAGCGCCACACTGAAGATCGAAACTTTACTCCAGGATGCGCGCTTCAAGCCTGTTTACCATCAGGATCGAGTGTGGATCTTTGCCATAGACGCCAGCCCTTAATGAGGCGCAAATGAAAATAACTCTGATTGGCCCGGTCTATCCTTATCGCGGCGGGATTGCTCATTACACCGGCATGCTGGCGCGTGCCCTGAATGGGGCTGGCCATACTATGCAAGTGATCTCTTTTCATCGCCAATATCCAACCTTACTCTATCCGGGCAAGACAGACAAAGATCCCAGTAAAAAGCCGCTTAAGACTAAAGCCGAGTTTTTACTCGACCCGCTTTATCCATGGACATGGCGGCGCACTATTCAGGCCGTATGCTCTTTTTCACCGGAGATCACGATTGTTCAATGGTGGACGACTTTTTGGGCGCCGGCCTTTGCCTATTTAGCAAAACGCTTGAAGCACAACAAACTTTCATCCGTGTATATCATTCACAATGTGATGCCTCATGAACAACGCCCATGGGATCGTTTTATTGCGCGATTGGCGCTTTTCAACGGAGACGCCTTCGTGGTTCAAACGCGTCGCGAGCGGGAGCGATTACAGGCTTTGCTACCAAACGCCCAAATCTATTTTTGCCCTTTGCCCACCTATCATCTATTGCGCGCGGAGGAAAGCACGCGCGCCCAGGCCAGACGCCTGTTAGAATTACCCGAAGAGGCTTTTATCTTACTATTTTTTGGATTCATTCGCCCGTACAAGGGTGTGCAAATTTTGTTAGAGGCGTTGGGCAAGTTGCGCGCGAGAGGAAAAATGCCGACTCTGGTGATCGCTGGGGAGTTTTGGCAGGATAAACAGATTTATTTGGCCCAAATCAAACGTTTAGGCCTCCAGGAGCAAGTGCGTATAGAAGATCGCTATATCCCTGACGAAGAGATTGGCAATTGGTTCACGGCGGCTGATTGCCTGGTTGCGCCCTATGTAGGCGGCACCCAAAGCGCCGCTGTGAGCATTGCTCTGGCGTATGGGTTGCCGATGATTGTTACACAGAATGTCGCAGAAGGTATCTCAGAAGAAAACCTTTCGTCGCTAGCCGCGGTTGTACCTCCCGGAGATATCAATGCCCTGGCGGAAGCGATTGATGCAGCTGTGGATCACCCCCCGCAAAGACAGGATCCTCAGCATCCAGAAACAAATGGTTGGGAGCGGCTGGTGAAGACTTTAGAACAGATTGCGAGCGATTTGGCGGCAAAGGATACTGCTTTATGAAGATTCTGTTTTTGCTGACACAGGATCTGGAGAGCCCTTCTGGGGCAGGGCGTTATTTTCCGCTGGCGCGCGAGCTGGCAGCTCTAGGAAATCAGGTGACAATTGCTGCTCTACATAGCGATTACGCTATGGTCAGCGAGAAACGATTCCAACGCGAGGGCGTGGACGTACAATACGTAGCCCAAATGCATGTGCGCAAAAAAGGCGACCGGAAAACATACTTCTCCTTCTTTGGTCTGATTCCAATTGCGCTCTGGGCTGCCTGGAAGTTGTCTTTGATTGCGCTGCGTGTGCCGGCAGACATCATCCATATTGCCAAACCTCATCCCATGAATAGCCTGGCAGGGCTGGTAGCGAAAATTCTACGCAGACGAGTGGTTTTCCTGGATTGTGATGATCATGAGACGTCGTCCAACCGTTTCAGCGCTAAATGGCAACAATACGGCGTGGCTTTTTTTGAAAATTACACCCCCCGCCATGTGCATCATGTAACTACCCATAACACGTTTTTACAAAACCGCTTATTAGAAATAGGTGTTCCGTCGAAAAAGATCACTTATTTGCCCAATGGCGTAGATATCAAACGCTTCGCTGGCGTGAACGATGTCCGCATAAATGAGCTGCGTCGCTTGCTTGGGTTGGAAGGGCGCGAAGTCGTGGCCTATATCGGCAGTTTAAGCGCTCCTGCTCACTCGGTAGATCTGCTGCTGAACGCATTTCAACGACTGCACATGCTGTTACCCAGCAGTTTGCTACTGGTGGTAGGAGGCGGTGAAGAATTTGACCGCTTGCAAGAAGTAACCCATTCTTTAGGTCTATCCAATGCAGTCCGCTTCACCGGGCGCGTCTCCTCTGCCGAAGCGCCATTATATTACCGTCTGGCAGATGTAGTTGTAGATCCCGTTTACGATGAACCCGCGGCTCGCGGTCGCCTGCCATTGAAAATGTTTGAAAGCTGGATTTCTGGAACGCCGTTTCTCACTGGCGACGTGGGCGATCGGCGTATGGTGATGGGTGAGCCGCCAGCCGGTCTGCTCGTTCCAGCAGGGGATGCACAGGCTATTGCCGATGCCCTCCATGCCTTGTTGCGCGATCCAATACTGGCAGAGACTTTACGACAACGTGGGCTGCGTCGCGCTCAAGACTATACCTGGGATAAATTGGCGCATGAGCTAAACGAAGTATATCGCTGTTGCTTGGAAAGGTCGTCGCACCTTCCCTTTGCCCGACGATTTGGGGGTGATCCATGACTGTTGCACCTCCGCTTCCCTTCATAAACCGGCGCGCGGTTGTAACCAATATCCTTGCCTTATTTTCTGGTTCTGCCACCGCGCAAGCTATGAACGCTCTGGCGTTACTGCTCATTGCGCGTCAGATCGGGCCGGCGCAATTCGGCCAATATACGGGTTCAACAATACTCACCATGTTCTGCGCCATCTTTTTCAATTTAGGTCTCGATCTTTGGCTACTACGCGAAGGTGGAAGAAAGCCAGAGCAGATTGGCAATTTGAGCGGCAGCGTCTTGGCGATCAAAAGCATCCTGGGGCTGATTTGGCTTGCCATTCTATTCATCCTTGCCCCCAAAATTGAAACCGATTCTATGCCAACCGACGTGTTGCGTCAGGCTGCCATCATGACCTGGTTTACGAGCCTGTTTGCTTCAACGCTGACCACGTTCAAGGCAATTTTACGGAATAAGATCACCTCTATATTAGAAGTATCTTCAGTAATCGCTCGCCTGGCAGGCGTTCTGGCGTTGATCGTCGGCGGCGGAACGCTGGCTTTGCAGTTCATTCAGGTGCAATCTTTCATTCTGTTCATGAGTTTGTTGGTCTCAGTTGTTATCGGCCATCGCTTATTGCATTTTCAACCTAGCTGGCAAACCGCCATCGCTGCATTGAGACAATCTCCTTCGTATGCCGCCTCGGATTTCCTGGTGAATCTCTTCATGCGTCAAGACGTGCTCATTGTAGCGCTTTTACTGGGCGACACTGCTGTTGGTCTTTATTCTCCAGCAGTAGGTATTCTGAATGCCGCGTTTCTCGCTCCTGGTGCTGTCCACCTTGTAATCGTTCCGGTGCTTAGCAACTTGTTCTCAGTGGATACGCGTCAGGCCTGGCGTACCACCCGCCGCTCATTGGGCTTGTTGCTCATCATTGGTATCGTCATGTCTCTGGTTTTGCTGTTCGGCGCGCCGCTGGTCGGATGGCTATTGGGCGCTTCTTTTTCACAATCGCAGAATATTTTGAAGATCCTCAGTCCAATCATCTTCTTTCATTCTATAAACTTTGGATTGGCTGCTGTGTTGGTGGCTGGCGATTTACAAACCCAGCGCAGCCGGGTGCAGGCCATTGCCGTTATAATTAATGCTCTGTTAAACCTATTGGTAGTCCGGTTGGCAGGCATCACTGGTGTAGCAGTGGTGTATGTGATCACTGAGATTGTGCTGTTGATCGGTTATGCGTGGTTGGCGCTAAGATTCTACAAGCAAACTGAAGCCGAAAAATCGCTCCAGGAAAGCTCATGGGCATGAATATCTTGATATTGAATATTCACTCGTCCTGTAATGCAGGCGATGCAGCGCTGACACAGGTTGCGATCGAACAGATCAAGAACCATTTCCCAAAAAGTTGCATTACTCTGATAATGAATGATCCAAATAGTTATCGGGGTCGGGAACAGACCCTGCTTTCTTTTCTCGCCTGGGTGAATCTAACCGGAACGCATCAAGCAATGCGTTTCTTGCAGGTAGTAATTGCTGGACTGATGGCTGTTATAACGAAACAGTTGGTTGGCAGATCTTATTACACTCCGCTCGCAAAGGGGATGCACCAAACCATCCACGCAATACTCTCTGCTGACATTGTGGTGTGTACTCCAGGTGGCTATCTCTTTAGTTACGGCAGTGGACGGGCGCTCATTATCATGATTTATTCAATGGTTCTGGCAATACTGGCCGGTAAGCCGCTGTATTTGTTTCCTCAATCAATCGGCCCATTCAAATATAAGAGGGAGAAGTTCCTAGCTCACTGGGTGCTTAACCACGCCCGCGTGGTTATGGCGCGAGAACCTGCATCCCTTCAGTATTTGAGAGAATGCCGCATTAATCCAGAGAGATGCTATCTTTTGCCAGACATGGCCTTCGCGTTCAACCCGGCCAGCGAAGACGCAGCACGCTCTTGGCTTATTGAACAAGGCGTCAATCCAGATCGCGATCGTCCGTTTTTAGGGATTACTGTAATTGATTGGAAAATGCAATACCCGGGTTTTGAAAATCAAGAAGTCTATGAAGCAGCGATAGCCTCAACTGTTAAATACTTTATTGAACACTATCGGGGTAAAGTATTCTTCTTCCCACAGAGCTATGGGCCTTCACTGGCAGAGGATGATCGTGAGCCTGCCCAACGAATTGTCCAACGATTGAGCGTTGTCCATCAATCCACTATCCTGGTAAAAATGCCTTTGCCGCCTGATATGTTAAAGGCCATCTTTGGTCAGATGGACGTATTTATTGGAACGCGTATGCATTCTAATATATTTGCTCTCAGTATGGGAGTACCTGTCATTGCAATTGGTTATCTGCATAAAACCCGCGGTATTGCCCAATCAATCGGAATGGAGGATTGGGTAATCGAAATAAAGGATATTAATAGCCAACAGCTAATCGAGCAGTTGAACAGTTTATGGGATCAACGCGCTCAAATTCGGACACATTTATTAAGAACTATGCCTGGGATTGCTGAGCAAGCTGGTCAAGCGGGCGAGATCCTGGCTAAAGATTATTTAAAATTGACAAAGAAGAGGACATGAATAGACGGATTCGCGTAATGCAGCTATTTTATACCTTCGACATCGAAGCAGGGGGAGGTGGATTGAGTCGATTTGCCATTGAATTAGGTAAGAAATTAGATGCACGTCGTTTTGAAGTAATATTAGTCAGCTTGGGGTATTTCGACACTCCACTAGGCCAAAATAGAATTCGTCAGCTTAACGATGAAGGGTTTCACTCTTTCGAAGCTGCTGTTTGGGATGATCATCATCCTTATGCGAGTTTTTATCGCGCTTATAGAAATCTATATAAAATTCTATCTCATCAATCAATTGACATCATCCACAGCCACTCTGAATATACAGATATTACAGCATTAATGTTAAAAATCAGTGGCGTTGCCCCAATTATCCTCCGCACTGTACATTATGGGTATCACGAGGAGTGGGCGCGCAAACCGTTGCGGCGAGCCATATTGACCAATTTCCTTTATCCCCTTCTGTTCAACGCCGAAATCGGCATAAACCAGGCGAACACCGATCGCCTCAATCACCGTTGGGTTGCCCGCTTGCTAAACCGTGAGGCGTTGAAAATTTACAATGCAATCCCCTTAGAACGCTTTGAAAATCTCCAAGTTGATAGGGAGGTAAAGAAAAACTCCTTAGGCATACCTCGGGACGCGATTATCATTGGTTCCGTTGGGCGTCTAACGGAGCAAAAAGGATATTGTTATTTAATTGAGGCTGCTCCTACAGTCCTGCAAGAATATCCCAATGCATATTTTCTCATTGTTGGTGATGGTCACTTGAAACAAGAGTTAATCGAACAAGCCAATGCACGGGGGATTTCATCTCATGTGATATTCACAGGTGCCAGAACAGATGTTGAGGAATTGTTACAGTGCATGGATTTATTTGTTTCATCTTCTTTGTGGGAGGGCCTGCCAACCGTGATCCTGGAGGCGATGGCCTGTCGAGTACCTGTAGTGGCTACGAATATCCCTGGCACCAACGAACTTGTGTTGGATAGAATTAATGGCTGGTTAGCTCCGGCAAAGGACAGCCGCGCCCTGGGTGAAATCATCATTCATGCGCTCAGGGATTCGCAACTCTGGTCAAAAATTACTGCCGAGGCGGAGCAAACAATTCGAAACTTTGCTATCGACTCGATCGCTAAAGAATATGAAGATCTATACTTATTGCTAACGAAGCGGAACCGAGGAGTGGATCGTTTTGACCACCTGCTCAGAATCAATTGGTAGAAAGATGAAACTTCACATAAACTCATCCCGGGTATATTTGGAAGAGTTCGCAAAAAAGGCTGCCCAATCCATCCCTTCGGGCAGCATTGTCTTAGATGCAGGAGCAGGGGACGCCCCATACAAACAATACTTCGCTCATACGATATATGAATCGGCAGATTTTTATCAAGTTAAAGGCGCGCCCTATGACAGAGTTACTTATGTATGTGATCTATCGGCGATCCCTGTTCACGGTCAGCGCTACGATTTAATATTTTGTTCTCAAGTATTAGAGCATGTTCCGGAGCCGCAGTCTGTATTGAACGAATTATTCCGTGTCCTAAAACCCATGGGCGAATTATGGATAACCGCGCCGCTCTTTTATGAAGAACATCAAATCCCCTATGATTTCTACCGCTACACGCGTTATGGGTTAACTCACATACTACAAAAAGCGGGGTTTGTGATTAAGAGTATCGAATGGCTGGAGGGTTATTATGGTGCTCTGGCTTATCAATTCCGCGTGGCAGGAGCTTCGCTGCCGCGGCATCCTGCTGCCTATGGAGGAAGCATGTTGGGTTTATTGGCTGCAATCAGCGCGATAGGGATGCGACTGAGTTCCAAACTAATGGCTATCTGGTTCGAACGCCTGGACCTGCGCTATAAAAACGTTAAGGTGGGTTTTTGTAAGAATTATGCTGTCGTGGCATTAAAACCTGCCAAAGATTCGCAAGCCCTATAAGTGACCTTAACGATTGAGTTCGATTTCTAAAATCCCAACATCTAAAATCTTTCCAGCTTCCACCAGCCAAATCCGAACATCGCCGTTGTTCTTTCGAAGAACTACATATTGCCCTGAACTATATCCGACCACGATGGCATATTCCATGGGCGGCACATTCTCTATGACAAAATTCCCATTATTATCTGTTCGAGTGCCCGGGCTCAATCCTTCGTCCATAACGAAAACACCACCCTGCCCATTTTCCTCATAATGAATCTCGGCCAACCTGACGATCAGATTAGCATAAGGAGATTTGGCACCAGGAGAAACAACACGCCCAACAACAATTGCCTTATCTGATTGCGGGGAAGCAAACGGAGTTATACGTGACGATGTGGGTCTTTCTTGGCTACAAGCGCTAATAAAGAAGACAAAAATGATCAGACTAAGTAAGAGCTTCTTCATTCCCTATTCTCCTAAAATCTATTTGTTTGCGTTTAATACTACTCGAACACAATTAATAAATCAATGAGACAACCGGGATGAAGCGAATTGACCTCAATAATCCAAAAGGGTTATGACGCGGTTTACACGATGGAATTGAATGGGCAGCATTTCTCTTGAAATAATTCTAACGAGGTATTGCTAGTGTTCAGAGTCCACCATAAAATCCAATTATGAGAAGATCCCGCGAGATTTTGAAGACTTTTTTGGAGATAAGACAATGAAACGAAAATTTCTCACTACATTCATCATTTTGGCTGTTCTTATGGCAGCAATTAGCTCTGGCTCTGCTCTAGCTGGCGCTTATGAAACGGACTTCGTCACCTCAATCACCTATCAAAATATTGGCACTGCTACCACAACATCATTGAGCGTCTTGTTTTATGACTCGCCGAGTGACACCAGCCCGCAGGTCGTGGCGCGCCCAAATCTGGCAGCTAATGCCAGCACATCACTCTATATCGGCAGCGTAATTTCCACCAGCTTTGAAGGTACCGCGGTGATGGCTGCTGACCAACCGCTGGCCGCCACATTAGTACAAAACCCACCAAGCGGCTCAACGGTGAAAGTTCGTCCATTATCCACTGGTTTTTCTGAAGGTGGAGCGCAAACTTTACTCGCAACAGTTCGTAAAAACGACCTTAACGAACACACAGTATTTGTGGTTCAAAACGCAGGCACCTGTACTGCTAATGCTGCGATTAAATTCTACAACACCAGCGCGACTCTGGTACATACGATTAATCAAACCCTCGAACCTGGTGCGGGAGTTCATGTTGATACGGGCGTGGTTTCAGCTTTAGGTTCTACCTTTAATGGCTCAGTTGTTGTGGATGGTACATGCACAACCAGCGGCACACCATCCTTTGTATCCAGTGCTATGGAATTAGGATTTGGTTCAAATAACTTTGCCAGAGCATTCGAGGGCAGTAACCAGGGATCAACAACGGTTTATATGCCATCAGCATTATGTGCTTATGGATCTCCGGCCAGCACAACCTATTATGCCGTGCAAAACACCAGTTTAACAACGCCTACGAATGTTACTGTTACTTACAGCAACGGTAAGTCAGAAACCAAGCCCGCAGGTCCGGGCGCCAAGGCCAGCTTTAGCGGCTGCGGACCGGTTGGACAACCAACGAACTGGATTGGATCCGCAACGATTACCAGCAGTGCAACCCCTGTGGTCGCGGTAGGCAAAGTTTCCAACGCCCCTGGCGGCTTACTATCCACTGCATTTTTAGGCTTTCCATCCGGCGCACAAAAGATTGCCCTACCTTATGTACGTTGGGGCAACTCTACGCACTATTTTAGTGGTCTAACACAACGCACCTACATCGCGATCCAGAATCTAGGGGCAGCTATCCCAGCGGGCACGCCGATCACAATTCAGTATGTGAAGTATGATGGTACTGTGGAAGGCACTCATACAATTACAACAGGCGTCCCTACCGGTGGTAAGGTGAACTCTAATCCAACCAATGCTGGATTAACGGAATTCGGATGTTATAGCAACTGCACTGTTTACGGCGGCGGCGCAGTGATTATTGGCCCTGCCGGCAGTCAGCTTGCTGTTGTTGCACGTCTCACCACTTGGACAGGCAGCGTAGATGTGGGTGAAGATTATAACGGCATCCCATATCCATAAATCAACAAAGATTCCAGACAACCGTTAGATGTAATACAATGATAGGGAGGCAGGTTTGATCGCCTCCCTACTATCGTTTAGACCGTCAAATATTTGGAGCGAAAGTCAAAAACTGTTTGTATAAATATTGTAAGCGGGTTTGTATCTACATCTGTGATACATCTATGTATGCAAATAAATATGCGTTTACAAAACATTACCACACTTAGCTCTATCGCGAAATTCCTTATCAAAGAACCAGGTACTATAGGAACGATCTATCGCGTTAGAAAAAAGGGTCTTACTTTTCTAAGTCTCCAGGCGCTCTTAGAATTAAGTCTGGCCATGATAGAAGTAAGACGGAATAAAATTCCTGGTATTATAGTGGAAGTTGGGGTTGCACTCGGAGGATCTTCTATAGTACTAGCATCCATCAAAGAGGCTGAGAGGCCTTTATTTCTTTATGATACCTATGAGATGATCCCACCGCCTGGCGTAATGGATGGAACAGATGCCCACGAACGATATCGGATTATCAAGAGCGGGCAAGCACAAGGTTTAACTCCAAGGGAAAAATATTATGGTTATATTGAAAATCTAATGAAACAGGTGGAGCTTACTTTCGAGGGTTTTGGTCTTTCCATTGAAACAAATAATATTATTTTTATAAAAGGGTTAGTCGAAGAAACCATTAAAATTGAGCAACCTGTTGCACTTGCACATATTGACTGTGATTGGTACTCTCCAGTCAAAAGCAGCCTCAATCATATTATTCCACGCCTTTCAACTGGCGGTAGAGTAATTGTAGATGACTATTATCATTGGTCAGGTGCGCGTAAAGCAGTTGATGAGTATTTCGCGAATCATATGATGAATAATTATAAGATTCAACACTTATCTCGTTTACATATTGTCAAAAATGCATGAAGGGGAACATATTTGTCATTTCACCACAATAGGAAAAGACACAGTGTAAATCGCCTGGTAAAGCGAGGCGTCTGGCAAAATCTGAGACTGCCCCCTTCCACCAAGTACAATCAAATTGGTCGCGCGAGCCGCGATGCCCATCCACGCCTCAATGTCGGCAGGCGGACTTTCAATTTCACGCCACTCGCCAGTCTGGTCAAAATAGGTTAAAGCAGGATATCGTCGTTCGCCTTCGCTTAAGCCGCCCACGACATACACAATATCGGCGATGCTTGTCGCCCCCATGGCATAAATCTTTTCCGGCATCTTCGGCGCTGCTTGCCAGACAAAAGATGCGTTGTTCTCTTCTTGATCCGGCAAATAGAGCTGGCTGATGTCTAGAGCCTTTTGACCATCATAGCCGCCCAGCACATAAATCTTGCGCCCAACGACGGCCGCGCCTGAGTATGCCCTGGCGATGGACATCGGCGGTTTCTCTTGCCAGGCGTCTTGCTGCGGCTCATATTTAAATACGGTGCGCATTGCTTGTTTCCCGTCCCAGCCGCCGAACAGATATAACTTTCCCTCGAACGCCGCCAACGCATAGGCGCTCAGCGGTGTGGGGAGCTTTGCCCCCTGCTGCCACTGGTCGCTTACCGGGTCGTAGATTTCAAGTACATCCGTGACTTCCCCCGAAGCCAACCTGCCCCCAGGTACATAGATCTTGCCTCCAATGACCGCCGCGTTGATCTCGTAAACCGGGGTCGGTTTAGCCGCAGCGGATTTCCAGGTTTTATTTTGAAAATCGTAATACTCCACGGCTGCGGTCACACCCTCGGCTGTATGTCCGCCAATGGCAAACACGTAGTCGCCATAAGAGGCTGCTGCCAACCCATAGCGCGCGGTGGGCATTGGCGCCAAAGCTTGCCAACGCGGCGGCGTGGAGCTGATTGCGCCGCCTCCCGGCAACGCGGCGCGCTGTACAATGAACTGGTAATAAATCGCCGCGGCCAGAATCAGCCCCAGCAGCGCCCCAGCGACGAAAGCCCAAAGAGGGATCTTGCGCCGCTCCGCGCTTTTTACTGCGTCCACATCCGCGCCCGCTGCTTCCCCCAGATCGGCTTTCGCTGGCGAAGGAACCAGCCCGGCGTTCACCGCGTACATGGCCGCTTCGGTGCGCGAACTGACGGCGATCTTGGTGAAGATGTTGCGCAAATGTACTTTGACTGTGTTTGCGCTGATGAAGAGTTTTTGAGCGATTTCCTTGTTGCTGGCTCCGGTGGCTAACAGACGCAAGATTTCCAGTTCTCGCTCGCTAAGTTCATCGCCGCTGGCTGGCATCCTGACACCAAGTGTATCGAATATGCTGCATTTAGAGTGGCTTCGGGCGTTATTATAACATAGCCCTCTTTTGGGCTTCTCTCCGCCTGTGCTGGCCACATAAACGATGGCTGCATTTTTATATTAGGTGAAGCTCAATCGTCACACATCATAAGTCTGGTCGGGAAGCATCTGAACGAGAGTATAATTCCACCGGTTAGACGACTTGAGTGTGCAAAACGATCTATTGCTTCGCATTCGCTTAGCTTTGGCCTCTCCGAACAGGCTGCAGCGCCTGGCGGATTTTGTTTTTTCTCAAACGCTGAGGCGTCTTCCAGCAGCCTGGAGAAAGGTGATGTTCGCTGGCCGCGAATATTATTGCAATATTTGTGAAAGCCGCTTGCGCGCTTTCCTCAAGCTACACCGCCCTTATAACCTTTGGTGTCCGGTATGTTGGTCGTTACAGAGGCATCGTCTGGTGTGGATATTTTTCCAGAATCATTTGCTCCCGACCTACGCTTCTCGCAGCGGCGTAAAGATGCTGCACATCGCCCCCGAACCCGCTCTGGAGGCGAAATTCCGCCGTCTGCCAGGGTTCGATTACCTCAGCGCCGACCTATATAACCCACATGCCATGATTCAAATGGATATCTGCGATATGCAGCTTCCAGATGAGCAGTTCGATCTCATTTATTGCAGCCATGTGCTTGAACATGTGGCGGATGACCTTCAGGCGCTGCGCGAATTTTACCGCGTGCTCAAAACGGGCGGGCAGGCTGTGATCCTGACACCCATCACCAGCCCGCAAACCATCTCCAATCCAAGCCTCACCGACCCACTGGAAAGAGAGCGGCTTTTCGGTCAGCACGATCATGTGCGCCGCTACGGCTGGGATTTCATCCAACGCGTCGAACAAGCCGGGTTTCGGGTGAAATTGATACGACGGGCCGAGCTAACCAATGAGGAAGAAGCAGCCCGTCTCGGATTGGATTTGGAGGATACAATTTTTCTGTGCGAGAAGCCCATCCCACACCCCGATTCTCTCTGATAGCAGATGTCCGTTAACTTACTATTTCGCCATCTTTCAGGGCGATCACCCGTTTTGCCCGCGCCGCCAGGTCATCGTCGTGAGTGACCATGATCACGGTCTTACCGTTTTCAGCCAAAGAGCGCAGAAGACCAAAAACCTGTTCCGCGGTGCGCGAATCTAAATTGCCAGTAGGCTCATCGGTAAGAATGATCTTTGGATCATTCGCCAGGGCGCGGGCGATAGCTGCGCTTTGTTGCTGTCCGCCGGAGAGGCGGCTGGGTAAATAATCGGCATATTCGGCGAGGCCAACCAGCTCTAACAAAGCCCTGGCGCGCTGCTCACGTTCCAATGGCGCGAACAGATTACAAAAGTCCATGGGCAGACGCACATTCTCCAACACTGTCAGGGTGGGCAAAAGCTGAAAGAACTGGAACACAATGCCCAAGGATGCACCGCGCCAGGCAGCCAGCTCGCCCTCGTCCAGGCGGTGGACGGGTTCGCCGGCGACGATTACCTCGCCGGAGGTGGGACGATCAATGCCAGCCAGTACGTTGATCAACGTGGTCTTGCCGCTGCCCGACTTGCCCACAATGGCGACAAACTCGCCATGTTCGATCGTCAGATCAACGCCTTTCAAAGCGGTGAATTTCCCCGCGCTGGATTCGTAGATCTTATACACTTGGCGAAGTTCAATCAGCGGCGAGGCCGGCGACATGGTAGCCGAGTTAATGGACATAAGTTGTGGCTTCAACAATGTTTTGAACATCGCATTTCTGTTTTATAGGGAGAAGTCCTGCACAGTGGGTTGAGCCTGGGAAATTGTTTTATTCATAGTTCAAAACCTCGCGCACCGTCAGGCGCACTGCATCCCGCGCTGGCGCCAGGCTGGCCAGAACGCCGATCAAAACTACCACTACTAACCAAACACCTAAACCGGCAAAGGAATATTGAAAGGTTGGGCGAGTATCGAACGCCACTGAAACCACCGCCTCGGAAAGCAGACGGCCAACTGGATACGAAATCAAAGCGCTGAAGATCCAGCTCAGCAAGGCAACCACAGTCCCTTCTACCACCACCACCTGACGCACCGAACGATGCGATGCGCCAACAGCCCGCAGTACGCCAATTTCGCGAGTGCGTTCCAGGATGTTTAACCCCAGCGCGCCGGTCAGCCCCAAACCGCCAATCACTGCCAGAATAACGGCTACGAACAGCAAGATAATGAGCAAAATGTTGAAGGCATTCGACATGGCGTCAAATATTTCATGCCGCGTGCGGCTGCTGCTCTGGCTCAATTGGGCGTCTTCAAAACGCTTCTCCAACTTTTTACCGATGGCGCCCTGTTCTGCAGGCTGGCTGAATACCCCGGGGGTGGCCAGGACGCGCACGCTATCCACCTGATTGCGCCTGCCGGTCAAGCGAGAGAGCTGGTCGTAGTCCATATAGATGCGCGCTCCAGACATGTGCTTAGAAACGATGCCGACCACTTCCAGGGTGCGTTTCTGCCCATTAATCTTGATCTCCACGGCGCTGCCAACCTGCAATTGCGGTTCCTTGGCCAGCAGATCTTCGTTCACAACCACTTTGCCATTGTCGCCAGCTTGAAGCCAGCGTCCCTGAACCAGGCGCGGCTGGATCGTCTGCGAGTTAAGTGGCAAACCCACAAACTCGATGCGGTCGCTCTCTTGACCATCTGTATGAACAATCACGCCGTTGGCGCTGGCCCAGCCTTCGGCGATCTTCACATCGGGAATACGCAGCGCTTCTCGCTCAACCGTATATTTATTCGCCCCGCCCGGAATGCTTAAAGAAGCGTCAAAAGCAATATATCGGCCCAGCTCGTCTATTTGACGGCGGATTGTAGTGTAAGAGCTAAACACAGCCATAAACATTGCCCCTGCAATTGTCAGGGTAGCCAAAGTAAAGCCCAGACGAGACTTGTTGCGGAAGGTATTCCGCAGAGAGAGCGAGATGGGCGGGGTAATGGCGCGAAGGCGCGCCAGTTGACGCAGCAACCAGCCTTTTTCAGGCTCGCTTCCTCCCAACCCATTTTGATAAATCGCATCGTAAACCGAGAGACGAGAGCTACGTAGAATCGGGAAGAGCGCTGCGGCTAACGGCATCGCCAGACCCAGGCTTACCTGGAGCAGTAAAACATCTGGCGGCAGGTTTACATGACTGATATTGAAATTCAAGAAATCTGAGGCGATTGCCAGCAATCCCACCGCTCCTGCCAGCCCCAAGGGGAGAGCCACCGCGAGGCCAGCCAGGCTGAGCGTCAATACATACGCCAAATACATCTGCGCGATCTGGCGGCGGGTGGCGCCAATCGAGCGCATGACGCCTATCTGGCGGGTCTGCTGCACCAAAACAGCCGAAATCGTATTGATCACCAAACCAACGCTGAGCAAAATGCCCAGCACACTCATCACCTGCAGCACCAACAATACCCCATCCACTTGCTTGCGCGCCCAGAAATCGCCTGGGTTCGGATCGCCGCGCACCTGCATTGCGCCCACGTGATAACCACCGGGCTCGATGACTCGGTCGCGTGCCAGACCGCCCACCTGTAACGCGCTTGCCGCATCTCGATAAACGTCGGTAACAACCAACAACAACTGGTTATAGTAGGGTTGTTCACCCATCCATTCCAGCGTGGACATGGTAACGTAGCCTTGAACCTCCGCGGTGATCGAATAGGGCTGTACGGTCATATCATGAACGATCCCGTCAACCGTCAGCGTATAACGCTTGCCGCCTTCGGTTTCCACGAGCAGGGGATCGCCAACCTGCAGGTTTAAACGATGGGCAGCATTGCGTTCGATCAAAATGCCGCGCAAAGAGGGAACACCGGCGCCTTTTTCAACCACAAAGCGGTTAATCTTTACTTCTGCGAAGTTCGGCGAGGCCAACAGATTCAGGTCTTTGCGCGCTCCTTGACTGTCGTAGGTGAAAGCAGAGACGCTGCGCAGTGCTTCCGCCTCGGCGACTTCGCGCATGGCTTCAACATCCTGGGCTAATTTTTCTGGAAATGGGGAGATATAGAGCGCCAGGTGAGCGGGATTGCGCGCTGCATACTGGCCGAACATATCGCGCCGCATCATGTGTACGGTGTTGTAGATCATGCCCACGGCTGCCACGCCGATGGCCAGAGTGAAAATGACCAACAGAGAGCGGGGTTTGTTATCCCAAATATCGCGGAGAATTTTATCGAATCGGGCGCTCAAGTTCATTCCGAAGTTCCTTACGCCAGCGGGGCGATGAAATTGAAATCGGGCGAGATAGCCCTGGGAGTAACGGCGGTCATGCCGGATGATAGGATTTGACCATCGGCGATCTCGATCTGCCGGCTGGCACGAGCAGCGACATTCTTATCATGCGTAACGATCAGCAACGTTTTGCCCTGAGCGTTCAAAGATGCGAACAAATCCAGAATTTCGCCGCTGGTGCGCGAATCGAGGTTGCCGGTGGGTTCATCGGCGACAAGGATGGGTGGGTCGTTTGCCAGGGCGCGGGCGATGGCCACACGCTGCTGTTGACCGCCGGAGATCTCCGCCGGCCGTTTGTGCGTGTGTCCACCTAACCCTACTTGTTCGAGGATGTTCAGCGCGCGCTGCCGACGTTCTTTGGGGGTATACAGCCCCAGGAATTCCATTGGCATCACCACATTTTGAACCAGGTCAATGGAAGGCAAAAGTTGGAAAAATTGGAATACCACACCCAGATTTTTGCCACGCCAGCGCGCCAGCTCATCTTCGCCGAGCTGATGAACAGCGACCCCGGCCACCCAGATTTCGCCTTGATCTGGGCGATCAATACCAACGATCATGTTCACCAGAGTAGATTTGCCTGCCCCGGATTTACCGCGCACAACCACGAACTCGCCTGACCAGATGGATAAATTAACGTCCTTTAAAGCAGAGGTGCGTCCGGCAGGGGTGGCGTAGCTCTTGCTTAGGTGACGCAATTCGATCAATGCTGCCTGGCTGGTATGAATGCTTTGCTTTTGCTCAGAGGCCGCTGTTGGATATTCCACAGATGAGAACACTCCCAGGTAGAGTTAATTTGCACTTAATATGTGATATACATAGGATATTATGAGATATAATATATCATATCGTCCGGCGTAGCAGTATATCACAGGATTTATAATTGGCAAGGATATTTTGCATAATGATTGGGTTAGAAAATTCTCCCTGTTCGCAGGCGAAGAAGGGTAGTCATGGACAAAACCGACCGGCGGGTCAAGCGCACACAAAAACTGCTCCAAGAAGCTCTCATTGCGCTCACACTGGAGAAGGGTTACGACCATGTGACCATTCGCGACATCACCGACCGCGCCGATGTGGGTTACGCGACCTTCTTTCGCCATTATCCTGATAAGGATCATCTTCTGGAGGATGTTTTGGAAGCCATGAAGGATGAGTTTCTCAGCCTGCTGGCACCCTACTCTATCATCACCGATCCACAAAAGACCGGCTCGCTGATTTTTGAATATGTGCAGGCCAACCGAGAACTTTGCCAGGTGTTGCTCAACAGCACCGATACGATGTCGGTGCTCAAGCCGGTGCTAAAAATCGGTCTGCAGGAGGAGACGCTCATCCATAACCGATCCAACCGTTCGGGCGAAGGCGTTGTGCCGACAGAAATTGCGATCCACCACCTGATGACCTCGCTGGTGATGCTGATACGCTGGTGGTTGGAGAATGGCATGCCCTATCCCCCAGAGCGCATGGGGCAGATCGCCGCCGAATTGATCATCCAACCCACGTTGCAGGCGATGCGGTAAGCGCTGTCAGAATCTTGCTTGTAGCGGCATTGGCTATGTTAGCCTGGTTATACGTCGTCAATACCTTTTTATTCCTGGAGCTGTTGGCGAGTTTGCCTCTCTCACATGGACGGTAATATAAAACAGATGGGCTTTGCTTGTTGAACGATGGAGCATAGCGATGCGAAATCTGGTCGCTTTTCTTCTGGCGTTGACGCTTTTTGCATTGATCCATGAAGGTGCACATGTCGCGACTGCAATAGTATTTGATGAATATGAAAGTTTTCATGTCAGAAACTATGGCCTGGAGGTTACTTTCAAGACCCCGGTGGAAATGCGATCTGGCTTCGAATGGGCGTTGATTTCAGGGATAAGCAACCTTCTCACCACCTCACTTGGCTACTATTTCTACGCTATTCGTCGCCGCTTTGAAAATTCGAGCCGAGCTATTATTGTTGGTTTGGGCTATTGGCTTACCATACTCTTTCTGATTCTCGATCCGCTAAACCTATCCATTGGTCTCATCATCTATGGCGGCGACGCGACAGGCATCGCTGTGGGCTTAAATGTCAGCCGATGGCTGGTTCAAGGGATTTTCCTGGCAATCTTTCTAATCAACCGGGAGATTGTAGCCCGGAATGTTCTGCCAGATTTTGGCGTCCGGGCCAACCACCCGATGTTTCGGCCATGGTTGCCACTGCGGGGTCAGCCGTTCGAGTGAAAACAGAAAATTGAGAAGCTAATTCCTCGGTGGCGCTCAATTAGTTGAACTGGAGCGTTTGGTCGGGTGGCCCACTCTGAAGCTGGAAGTGGCAAAAAAAGCCTCCAGCATCTTGAATGCCCCCTGGAACAAAAGCGAGCTGTAAACATGAGGCGGACTTCGGCGTCTCGCTCAACCAGTTCTTAATGTGGACAGTGGCAGAAAAGGTGGCTGCATTGCGTAATCGCTTGAACGATCCACGTTACCCAGATATTGTTTATCGGCGCGGGTTGGCTGGGATGCCGACGCCTGTGCTGGCGCGTACCCACCTGCGGGTTCAGACCGTCGTCGTAGCCGTGAATGTCTGGGGATATTCGACCGAGCAGGCAGCTCGCGAGTTCGATTTGACTCCGGCGGAAGTGCGTCAGGCTCTGGCTTTTTATGAGGCGCATCGCGTGGAGATTGACGCAGCCATCCGGGCTGAATCTGATCTTGAGGTCGCCCACGCTGCTGAATCTTCTAATGGGTGATGTCGTACTGCATCTCGACGCGGATGCATTTATGAAGTCGTTGCATACGGCTTTGCTTCAGCGCGGTCTGAATGTGACGCGCATACCGAACGAGTGGATGCCGCGCGACGCCAGCGACGAACAGCAATTGCTCGGCGCTACTGCCCAAGGGCGGGTGGTCTTCACCTTCAACATTCGGGATTTTCTGACGCTGGCTGGGCGTTATCCCCGGCATGGCGGCATCTTGCTTGCCGCCCTAGCTGCATGGACTCTCCCCGCTTTGATCAGCGCATTGGAACGCGCTCTGACTGAAACGCGCCCTGAAGATTGGATCGGTCAGGCACGCTGGCTTTCCGATTGGCGTTGAAACCCTGTAGCAATCCAGACGCTGGAGAGGCTTACAGATAACTGCTCATTAACAACAAGACGACGAGGGCAAAGACCAACAGCATAACGCTATACACATGATACACCTCAGTAGGTTGATTCCACTCGCACCTCCCCGACAGACAAATGAGCTTGTCGTGGCGATAGCGAGCGCTCAGGAGGAGCATAAGCCTTGATTGTCGCTTTAGCCTCAGTTGAAATGAAAATGCCCGCCGCGAGCCTGTGATAACGCAGCGGGCATGTGACAGTCGGGGCGGGCGGATTTGAACCGCCGTCCTCACGGACCCGAACCGTGCGCTCTAACCGGGCTGAGCCACGCCCCGATTCTCCATTTACCTTTGCTCCCCCCATGATGGAGAACGGTCATGGGATGATTACAGCGGCGTTGCCGCCGCCGGAGCAGTCGGTATTGTACTTGAGGCCGCGCGAAATGTCAACATTGCGGCTATTTTTCTAAGCGGCCGCGGCGGAAAAGGGAGGAATGTGTTCTTGGCGATGGATTTCTCCGGTATAATCAACAGCGCGTTGTTCACGCATACCTTTAACCGCTTCCGGGACTTTTCACCCGGTGCAGATCAACCCTATTGAGAACGAGGAGCCATCCATGAGCAAGAACAAAGTCCGCGTTGCCATCATTGGCGTTGGCAATTGCGCATCTTCACTGGTGCAGGGCGTGCATTTTTACAAAGATACCAAAGATGAAGATCAGGTGCCTGGCCTGATGCATGTCAACCTGGGCGGTTATCATGTGCGGGATATTGAATTCACTGCCGCATTTGATGTAGTGGACACGAAAGTCGGCAAGGACCTCAGCGAGGCGATCTTCGCCTATCCGAACAACACGTATAAATTTGCGGATGTCCCGCATTTGGGAGTTTCTGTCGCGCGCGGCATGACCCACGACGGGCTAGGGAAATATCTCTCTCAGATTGTCCGAAAGGCGCCTGGCCCAACCGCTGACATCGTGGGCATCTTGAAAAGCACCAAGACGGATGTGGTGATCAATTTTTTGCCCGTTGGTTCGGAAATGGCGACGAAATGGTATGTGGAACAGGTATTGGATGCGGGATGCGCCTTCGTCAATGGCATTCCGGTGTTTATTGCCAGCTCGGAGTATTGGGGTAAGCGTTTTCGCGAACGCGGCTTGCCGATTATCGGCGATGATGTGAAGAGCCAGGTGGGTGCAACGATTTTGCACCGCGTGTTGACCAGTCTGTTCGTAGATCGCGGTGTGCGCTTAGACCGTACGTACCAGCTCAATTTCGGCGGCAACACCGATTTCTTGAATATGTTAGAGCGCGAGCGGTTGGAATCGAAGAAAATTTCCAAGACCGGCGCAGTGACCAGTATGCTGCCCTATGAACTGCCTGCCGATAACGTACACGTTGGTCCCAGCGACCATGTGCCGTGGTTGACAGATCGCAAGTGGTGTTATGTGCGCATGGAAGGTACGACCTTCGGCGAGGTGCCGTTGAATCTGGAAGCCAAACTGGAGGTGTGGGATTCGCCCAATTCAGCCGGCGTGATGATTGACGCTATCCGCTGCGCCAAACTGGCTTTGGATCGTGGTATATCTGGGCCGCTGATTGCCCCGTCTTCTTACTTTATGAAGACGCCTCCGAAGCAATTCAAGGATGAGATTGCGCGCCAGATGACCGAAGCCTATATTAAAGGCGAAGAGTAGCACCGTGTCGTTATGAGGCGCTCAGGCGGGCGCGGATCGAGAAATGATCTGCTGCGCCTGCATGGTATAATCATATGTCCTACACAAAGATATCGCGTGAAGGTAATTAAGCAGCAGGAGAGATAAGCCTATGTCTGGACATTCACACTGGGCAACCATTCGCCGCAAGAAAGGTGCGGCAGACGCCAAACGGGGTCAGTTGTTCACCCGCCTGGCGCGCGAAATTGTGATCGCGGCTCGCGAGGGGGGCGGCGATCCAGAATCTAATGTTCGCTTGCAACTGGCGATTGATCGCGCCCGAGCGAACAATATGCCCAAAGAAAATATCGAAAGAGCCATCAAACGAGGTACGGGCGAGTCGAAGGATGGAAACGTCCTGGAAGAAGCGATTTATGAGGGGTATGCGCCGCACGGCGTCGCGGTCATGATTTCGGTTGTTACCGATAACCGCAATCGCACGGTAGCCGAGGTGCGCCATGTGTTGAATCGTTTCGGCGGCAGCATGGCCGACGCTGGGTCGGTTGCCTGGCAGTTTAAACGAGTGGCTTATTTTGGTTTCGATCCTGGCAAGAACGACCCGGACAAGATCTTTGAAATGGCAGTAGAAGCCGGGGCAGACGATGTAACCATCGAGGAGAACTGGGTTGAGATTGTCGCTCCCGTTGAAGCCTTTAAAGAGATCAGCAACATGCTCAAAGCCATGAATATTACGCCAGAAGAAGCCGAATTACGTTATGTGCCGAATAATGAGACGGAGCTGAGCGACGAGGATACCCTTCAGGTATATCGCGTCATCGAAGCGCTGGAAGAGCTGGACGACGTTCAAAACGTTTATTCTACCCTCTCAATCTCCGATAGCGCCATGGCTCAGCTTGAGGCAGCCTGACGGCATGTTGGTGCTTGGCGTTGACCCCGGAACAGCGACTACGGGCTTTGGCTTGGTGCAGGAAAACCAGGAAGGCAGCTTGTCGGTTGTGGATTACGGCGTCATTTCAACACCAGCCGATCTTGCAATGCCCCAGCGATTACTGGAATTACATCAAAAATTACGTCAATTATTGCTTCTCCATCAGCCAACCAGCAGCGCGGTGGAGAAGTTGTTTTTTGCCAAAAATGTAACCAACGCAATCAGCGTGGGGCAGGCGCGCGGGGTGGTTTTGCTGGCTCTGGCGCAAGCTGGTTTAGAGGTAGCCGAATATACACCCATGGAAGTTAAGCAGGCAATTGTTGGTTACGGCGGAGCGGATAAAAACCAGGTGCAACAGATGGTGCGAGCGTTGCTCTATATGGACGAAATCCCCAAGCCGGATGACGCTGCCGATGCCCTGGCTGTGGCGATCTGCCACCTGCATAGCATCAAAGCGCGGGCGTTATATCAGACCGATCAAGACGCATGAGTTTTACAAGCGTGGCTTTTGGAATAGATAATCGTCGTAAACAATGCTCTCGATAGTAAATGGTCGTGTCCTGGAAATCTACCCCGATAGCCTGGTGGTTGGGCTGGGCGGAATTGGTTTACAAGTGTTCGTCCCAGCCCCGTTGCGAGACCGCCTGCACCCAGGCGACGAAATTTTCTTGCACACTTATTTGGCGGTGAGGCAAGATGCTCTAAATCTATATGGTTTTGAAACGCGAGATGAGCGTGAGCTTTTTGTCTTGTTGCTACAAGTGGATGGCATCGGTCCCCGCTCTGCATTAGCGGTGCTTTCTACGCTTACTCCTGACGCCATTCGGCGGGCTATCTTTCACGAGCAGCCAGAAGTGTTCACCCGTGTGCCCGGCGTGGGTAAAAAGACAGCACAGAAGATCCTCCTTCAGTTGCAAGATCGCATCCCTGTCATCAGCGGATTAGAACCGTCCACGGCATTCGGCGATGAAGACGCCGAAGTGATTGCAGCCTTGACCGCTCTGGGTTACAGCGTGGTAGAAGCGCAGGCAGCGCTCCAATCCATCCCACGAGATACGCCGCCAGACATTGAAGCCCGCTTGCGAGCTGCTTTACAATATTTCAGTTAGTGAAAGCTTGAAGATGAAGGATTCGAGGCGCAAGTTTTTGAAATTCGACGGAATATTAAAGGAGGGGCTGTTTGTTTACTCATAAAAAGATCGCTTTTATAGGCCCTGGGGCGATGGCGGAAGCCATGATCCACGGATTAATTCGGCAAAATGTTGCTGAACCGGCTTCGCTGCTGGCTGCTGGACCCAATCCACAACGACTGCAACAGCTTAATGAACGCTACGGAATCCTGACCTTTACAGATAACGCCGAAGCTGCTCGCCAGTCGGATGTGATTGTCTTATCGGTGAAACCACAGCGGTTGGATCGAGTGCTGCATGGATTGAAAGGCGCAGTACCGTCTGGCGCGCTGGTGCTTTCAATTGTGGCTGGCGCGTCCATAGATAAAATTTCTCGCGGTTTGGAACATAACATCGTTGTGCGCTCGATGCCGAATACTCCCGCCCAAATTGGGGAGGGGATCACTGTGTGGACCGCTTCAACGGGCGTATCTGAAGAACAGCTCGAAATGACACGGCGCATTTTGGGCGCTTTGGGGGAGCAAATTTGTGTGGAAGAAGAGAGCTATCTGGACATGGCAACTGCCCTCTCCGGTACAGGCCCAGCGTATGTCTTCCTCTTTATGGAGGCAATGGTGGATGCCGGGGTTCACCTGGGTTTTCCGCGTCGCATCGCTGAACAATTGGTTGCGCAAACGGTGCGCGGCTCGGTGGATTATTACACCCGTCGCGATGACCCAGTGCACCTGGCGCGCCTGCGCAACGAAGTGACTTCTCCAGGGGGCACATCCGCCGAGGCGTTGTATTATCTTGAAAAAGCTGGCTTTCGCACCGCCATTTCTCGCGCCATCTGGGCGGCTTATGTGCGTTCACAAGAATTAGGCAAGGGAGGTAAAAGCCGTCCACCAGAGAATAATGCTGGTGGTTAGTTCTCCATAGCTGCATCGTACAACGGATTTTCTGTGAACATTGTGAATAACTAGACAAGATAAATGCTTTCAGGTATCATTTGACCGAAATTTCTCCCGCCGCAAGGCAGCGGCGGAATGTTTTTGAAAGCACATACCCTCTCGGAGGCAAAATGTCCGATCTGATCAGTCAAATTACCGCCGATCTTAAGAGTCAAATTGAGTCGTTTCAACCAGAATTAGAAATTCGAGATGTCGGCTCCGTAATCGAGGCCGGCGACGGCATTGCACGCGTGCGCGGCCTAGCAGATGTGCGCGCCCAGGAATTGGTGCAGTTTGCCAATGGGGTGAGAGGCATCGCTTTCAACCTGGAACGGGACAGCGTGGGCGTGATTATCATGGGCGATTACGCCGGGATCGAAGAGGGCATGGAAGTGCGCTCGACCGGGCGGATCGCCTCGGTGCCGGTGGGCGATGGATTGGTGGGTCGTGTGGTGAACGCTCTTGGCGAGCCGGTGGATGGTAAGGGCCCGTTGAAATTTGATCGTTATCGCCCGATTGAGCGCATTGCGCCTGGCGTGGTGGCGCGCAAAGACGTGGATACGCCCGTGCAAACCGGCTTAAAAGCCATCGACTCAATGACGCCTATCGGTCGCGGACAGCGCGAACTGATCATCGGCGACCGTCAGACCGGAAAGACTGCGCTGGCCATAGATACCATCATTAACCAAAAAGGCAAAGATCTTAACTGTATCTATGTCGCCATTGGACAAAAGAAAGCCGCAGTGGCGCGCACCGTTGCCGTATTGGAACGCTATGGCGCAATGGATTACACTACCGTAGTGGTCGCCTCAGCAGATGACCCGGCGGCGTTGCAATATATTGCCCCTTACGCTGGTTGCGCGATTGGCGAGGAGTTTATGGAAACAGGTCGCGACGCGTTGGTGGTTTATGATGACCTCTCCAAGCACGCCTGGGCATACCGACAGGTCTCCTTACTGCTGCGCCGCCCGCCGGGTCGCGAAGCCTATCCAGGAGATATTTTTTACCTGCATTCGCGCTTATTAGAGCGGGCTGCCCGCCTGGCAGACAAATATGTAATTGTATCTAAGGACGTCAAAGATAGTTTGGTAGAAGCCTCCGCTGGGGTGGATGGCAAAGTCTATGATGGCCCTCTGGCGTTGCACCTGGCTGAAAAAGCACGCAAGGCAATGGAAAACGCGGATGATTACAAATCTGTCAAGGTCAGAGGCTCTGGCGGTTCGCTGACCGCTTTGCCGATCATCGAAACGTTGTTGGGTGATGTGTCGGCTTACGTTCCAACGAATGTGATTTCTATTACGGATGGCCAGATTTATTTGGAGAACAACTTGTTCTACGCTGGCATTCGCCCGGCGGTGAACGTGGGTTTGTCGGTGTCGCGCGTCGGCGGCGATGCGCAAACTCGAGCAATGCGCCAGGTGGCCGGGCGCTTACGCCTGGATATGGCCGCCTTCCGCGAGCTGGCCGCTTTCGCCCAGTTTGGCTCCGATCTGGATAAAGTGACCCAGGCGCAGTTGAATCGCGGCCAACACTTGCAGGAAATTCTAAAACAGCCGCAATATGAACCTATGTCGTTGGAGAACCAGGTGATGGTAATTTTCGCCGGTACGCAGGGATACGCCGATAAAGTACCGTTGGATCGCATGCGCGCCTGGGAGACTGCATTCCTGCGCTATATGGAGACCAGCCACCCTGAAATAGGACGCGATATTGCTGAAAAGAAGCGCATCACCGATGAAACCATGGCCGCTCTACGCAGCGCCCTGGACGAATTCACCCGCACCTGGCAATAATAGGGTAACACAATGCCCAATGCACGTGAAGTCCGGCTCCGCATTCGGAGCGTAAAAAATATCGCTCAGGTCACCCGCGCTTTGCAGGCCGTCAGCGCCAGCAAAGTGCGCAAGGCAGTGCAGGCGTTGATGAATACCCGCCCCTATGCAGTGAAAGCCTGGCAGGTGCTGCGCCATATTGCCGCACAACCAGGGCGAGAGAATTTGCATCCCCTGCTTACGCGGCGCGATGAGGTGAAGAATATCCTGGTTGTTTTGATCACCGGCGACCGAGGATTGGCAGGCGCCTATAACACCAACATTGTGCGTTTTGCTTTGCAGAATTTTGCGAAGTCGCAGACGCCGGTGAAATACATCACTGTTGGGCGTAAAGGGCGCGACATGATGCTTCGCCGCCGACAGAATGTCATTGCTGAGTTTAGCAACCTGCCGGCTGCGCCAACCTTTGCAGATGTTTCGGCAATTGGCCGTTTGGCGGTAGAGGATTTTCTCTCCGGCGCGGCTGATGAAGTCTATCTGGTTTACACTGACTATATCAGCATGGCGCGACAGGTGCCCACCATGAAGAAGCTGCTGCCATTAGAAATGGAGATCGGCGGTCGAGTGGCCGAGTTTGCCCCTGCGGCGCGCGGTCCAGCGGCTTCCTATATTTATGAACCGAGTCAGGAACAGATCTTGAGCGAGATTGTGCCTCGTTTCACGGCGCTGCAGGTGTATCAAGCCATCATGGAATCCCTGGCCAGTGAACATGCTGCGCGTATGGTGGCCATGAAAAACGCCACAGATAGTGCCACAACATTGGCGGGCGCATTGCAATTGGAATATAACAAAGCCCGCCAACAGTCAATCACCAACGAAATCCTGGATATCGCCGGCGGCGCAGAGGCGCTGGCGCAAGCTGAAAAAATGTAGCCGTAAGGCTTTTTACGGAGGCGAGAATGGCAAGAGTCAAAGGAAGAGTTGTGCAAATCTTGGGCGGTGTGGTGGATGTGGAATTTCCCTCCGAGCAGCTTCCGGAAATGTTCGAGGCCATTGAAGTGCCGCGCGAGAACAAGGAGCCGCTTGTATTGGAAGTGCAGAAACATTTGGGCAATAATTGGGTGCGTACCTTAGCAATGGATGCCACCGATGGTCTGCGGCGCGGCGTGCCGGCTTACTCCACCGGCGCTCCGATTATGGTTCCGGTGGGGCCAGAGACCCTGGGACGTGTATTCAATGTGTTGGGGCGCCCGGTAGATGGTTTGGGAGAAGTAAAAGCCGAGCTATACTACCCAATTCACCGCCCTGCGCCATCTTTTTCGGAGCAGGCTACACGGGTAGAGGTATTCGAGACCGGGATCAAGGTTATTGACTTGATCGCGCCGTTCACCAAAGGCGGTAAGACCGGCATTTTCGGCGGCGCTGGCGTAGGAAAGACCGTCGTCATCATGGAGCTAATTCGTTCGATTGCTATTGAACATCAGGGCAACTCTGTTTTCGCGGGTGTGGGTGAACGCACGCGAGAGGGCACGCAGCTCTATCGTGAGATGAACGAATCGGGCGTCATTAAAGACACGGTGATGGTATACGGGCAGATGAACGAACCCTCAGGTGTGCGTCTGCGCGTGGCGCTTTCGGCGCTTTCGATGGCTGAGTACTTCCGCGACAAAGGCAGCGATGTGCTGCTGTTTATTGATAATATTTTCCGCTTTTCCATGTCGGGGTCAGAGGTTTCGGCGCTCTTGGGTCGTATGCCTTCTGCGGTAGGCTATCAGCCAACTCTGGCGACCGAAATGGGCGAGTTGCAAGAACGCATCACTTCTACCCGCACCGGGTCCATCACCTCGATGCAGGCCGTATATGTGCCAGCGGATGACTATTCCGACCCTGCTCCGGTGGCGACCTTCACCCATTTGGACGCCACCATTGCTTTGGAACGCTCCATTGTAGATAAGGGTATTTACCCGGCTGTGGATCCGCTGGCTTCGACCTCTCGTATTCTGGATCCGCGCATTGTCGGCGAAGAACATTATACGACCGCCCGTGAAGTTCAAAGAGTGTTGCAGCGTTATAAGGACTTGCAGGATATTATTGCCATTTTGGGTGTGGACGAATTGAGCGAAGATGATAAACTGATCGTCTCTCGGGCGCGCAAGATCGAACGCTTCTTCTCCCAGCCGTTCTTTGTTGCCCAACAGTTTACCGGGCGTGAAGGCCGTTATGTCCCCTTGCGGGAAACTGTGCGCGGTTTCCGTGAAATCCTGGACGGTAAACATGACGATCTGCCAGAGAGCGCGTTCATGATGGTAGGCACGATTGATGAGGCAGTAGAGCAAGCGGAGAAGATGGCGCAGGCTTAAACCCTGCGTGGGCGGCGCTGAACGTCTGAGATTTGAGGATAACGTATGCCAATTCGATGCGAGATTGTCTCTCAGGATCGCCTGGTCTATGAAGGCGAAGCAGATATCGTGATTGCGCCTGGCGAGTCGGGGATCATGGGTATCCTGCCGCGTCATGCGCCGCTGCTGTCAACGTTGAAGTACGGCATTCTCACGGTGCGAAGCCAGGGAGTAGAAGAACACTTCACCATTGCCGGTGGAGTGATCGAAGTACAGCCAGATTTGATCACCGTGCTGGCCGACGCGGCGGAGAATGTGAAGGAGATTGATATTGCACGTGCAGAAGCAGCGCGCAAGCGCGCAGAGGAGTTTCTAAAAGCTGGCCCGCCGCCGGATACAGACACCTATCTGGCAATGGAGGCAGCGCTCAAGCGCAGCAACCTGCGCCTGGAGGCTGCTCGGCGCTATGGCCGCGCTGCACGACGCTTGCCCGACTTTGAACACGGAGAAAACAAGTAACCTATGGCTTTGTTTTCCCGCGAGCTGGGTATTGACCTGGGCACTACCTTCATAAGAGTGGCCGAGGGGAACCAAATCGTGCTTCAAGAGCCGACTGTGGCGGCTATTGTTGTGGAAGAGCAGAAGATGGTGGCATGGGGGCAAGAAGCGCAAGATATGCTGGGAAAGGTGCCGGAATCGCTGGAGGTGACGCGCCCGTTGATTAATGGTGTCATTGCGGATTATGAAGTCACCGAAGCGATGTTAACCTTCCTCTTGCGGAAGCTTGCCGGGCCTTTGCGTTTCTTTGGTCCGCATGTGATGATTACAGTGCCTTATGGCGTCACCAGCGTAGAAAGTCGGGCGGTGCATGAAGCTGCGCTGCAGGCTGGCAGTCGTGAAGCTTATCTGGTGCAGCAGCCGTTGGCCGCCGCCCTGGGTGTAGATTTACCCATTGGTACGCCATCCGGTAATATGCTCATCTGCCTGGGTGGGGGCGCTACGCAGGCAGCGGTTATGGCGATGTATGGTATCGTAGCAGCGGAGACTTTACGTAAAGGCGGCGGCGCGCTGGATGATGCGATTATCTCCTACGTGCGAAAGAAGTATGGTTTGATAATTGGACAGCTTACCGCCGAGCAGGTCAAAATTCGCATCGGCGCGGCTGTACCGCAAGAAGAAGAACAAACGATCGAAATCCAGGGGCAGGATCAAGTCAGCGGGCTGCCGCGCCCAGCCTCCCTGACAACTGGAGAGGTGGTGGAAGCCTTGCGCGAGCCTCTGAATGAGATTATTGAAACTGCGCGGCGCGTGCTGGAGAAGACTCCGCCAGAGCTGGTTTCAGATATTATTGACCGCGGCGTGGCTTTGACCGGCGGCGGAGCGCTCTTGCGCGGCATTGACAAGTTGATCACCAAAGAACTCGGCGTCCCGGCGTATCGGGTGGACAATCCCACGATATGTACGGCTGAGGGCGCAGCGCGGGCTCTGGCGATGTACCCGCTGATTCGGCGCAATCTGCCCACCGTTTAACCTTCCGTATACCAATCCGACTTGATGAAAAACAGCAGCCGTCCGCGTGGCTGCTGATGTTTTTGTGCCGGTGTATGCTCTCAGTGCAGAGGAACGGTTTACTCAAGATAATAAGTCATACGCTGCAAGTGAATAGATGGATCAATGTACTGGACGTGCACTCCTGGAGGCACATTGAGGCTAATGGGGGCGTAGTTTAAGATGGCTTTTACGCCGGCTTCGACCAGGTTGTTGGCGACTTCCTGCGCCAGGTTAGCCGGCACGGCGATCATGGCAATCTTGATCCCAGCTTCAGCGATTTTTTCTTTTAGCGTGGCATAGTCTTGAATGACGAACTCGCCAATGGTTTGTCCAATCTTATTCGGATCGTTGTCAAAGATCATCCGAACTTTGAAACCCCGATTGATAAAACCTTTGTACCTGGCTACCGCGCTGCCAATATCTCCGGCCCCGATCACTGCCACATCCCATTCATGGTTAACATGCAGGATTTTTTGTAGTTGCTCAATCAGGAAAGAGATGTTGTACCCCGTCCCTTGTTTGCCAAATTCGCCAAATTGAGAAAGATCCTTGCGAATTTGGGCGGCGGAAATCCCCAGGCGCTCGCCCAGTTCTTGAGATGAAGTTACCGTACGCCCTTCGCGCGCCATTCGCTGTAATGAGCGCAGGTATTGGGGTAAACGTCCGACGACAATATCCGGGATCTGCTTGTTCGCCATCTGCTCCTCCTTCAACTTCGATGAACCGTTGACTTTGAATTTACCACAATTCTCATAATTGTGCAATTCCACACAATAAAGATACAAAACCGATTTTATACGATAAAAGACCAGGTCGTCTCAGGTATAATTAGTTTATGTTTATTGATCAGGTAGAAATCCTCGTCCAATCAGGCAAAGGCGGCGATGGCATGGTGCATTTTCGCCGTGAAAAATATGTACCGCGCGGCGGTCCAGATGGCGGAGATGGCGGAAAGGGCGGCGATGTTGTCCTGGAAGTTTCGCCTACGCTGAACACCCTGGCAGCGTTCCAGCAGAAGAAGCAGTTTCGCGCCCGGGATGGCGCAAATGGCGCCAAGCAGAATATGACCGGCCGCTCCGCTGATGATTTGGTGATCTTTGTGCCTCCCGGTACAATGGTTTACGACGCCAAAACCAACGAATTGCTGGGCGATTTGGTGGAGCCAGGTCAACGTCTGATCGTGGCGCGAGGCGGGCGCGGCGGACGAGGCAACACTCATTTCGCGAACTCGGTTCGACAGACACCGCGCCTCGCCGAACGCGGCGAACCCGGCGAAAGCCGCGCCTTGCGTTTGGAGTTGAAGCTCATCGCGGATGTTGGCATTGTGGGTGTTCCCAACGCCGGAAAGTCCACTTTATTAGCAGCGACAACCAATGCGCAGCCCAAAATCGCCCCCTATCCATTCACCACTCTGGAACCGAACCTGGGGGTTGCAAAATTGGATGATGAGACCACTTTGGTGCTGGCCGATATCCCTGGTTTGATTGAGTCGGCGCATCTGGGCGTGGGGTTGGGGCACGACTTTTTGCGCCACATCCAGCGCACACGGGTATTGATCCATCTGCTGGATGGGCTTTCGGAGAACCCAGTGTTGGATTTTGATCAGATCAACAATGAATTGGCGTTATTTGATCCCCAACTGATGAATAAGCCGCAAGTGGTGGCATTAAATAAGATAGACCTGCCTGAGGTGCAGGCGCGCTGGCCAACCCTCCAGAAGGAACTCAAACAGCGTATTCGACAATTGGGGAATAAAGCGCGGGTGGACGCTGAACCGTGGGCGATTTCCGCGGCGACAGGTCAAGAGGTGCGCAAATTGATGTACCGGGCGGCGCAATTGCTGGCAGAAGCTCCGCCGCAGATACAGGCGGTTGAGATGCCGGTATATCGCGTGGAGAGCGATCCGCGCGCCTTTACGATTCACCAAGATGAGCAAGGCTGGCGGGTGGCGGGCCAGGCAATCGAACGGGCTGCTGAAATGACTTATTGGGAACATTATGAATCGGTTCGCCGTTTCCAAAAGGTGTTGGAAGCATTGGGCGTGGATAAAGCGTTGCGAGAGGCTGGTGTACAAAATGGCGATACCGTTTTCATTGGCGAATATGAGTTGGAGTGGCAAGATTGATAGATGGGTTTTCCTGGATAAAATCCACCTCATCAGAACCAGCAGTAAAAACCAAATCTGTGTGAGATCAGGCCAATAAAGAATGCGCCAGCGCACACCTTCTCGCCTGGGAATATTCGGCGGTACTTTTGACCCTCCTCATATCGGCCACCTTATTTTAGCGGCGGAAGCGCGCCAGCAATTCAATCTGGATCGTGTGCTGTGGGTGCTAACGCCAGATCCGCCGCACAAAACGGATCGTTGTATCAGCCCATTGATCAAGAGGCGGCGCATGTTGGAAACGATCATTGCCGATGACCCGGATTTTGAATTGAGCGCCGTGGACATCTTGCGCCCACCTCCGCATTATGCTGTAGATACAGTGCTTTTACTGCACCAGGAATATCCTGAAGCAACTCTGGTCTATTTGATGGGCGGCGATTCGCTATCCGAACTGCCCACCTGGCACGAGCCGCGAAGTTTTGTGCAGGCGTGCGACGAGATCGGGGTAATGCTCCGCCCAGGCAGGGAGGTAAACCTGGACGAACTTGATGGTTTGCTGCCAGGCATCCGTGCAAAGTTGCGTCTCATGCGGGCGCCGCTGTTGGAGATCTCATCCTCGGAAATCCGCCGCCGGATTGCTTCAGGTCTGCCTTATCGCTACTATCTTCCACAGCAAGTCTATCAAATTATTCAGCAAGAGACCCTTTATCGCGAGGCCGTGTGAGCCAATTCACTTCGCTGCCTGATGAGGATATGCCCTTCTCGGACCTCAATCAACCCAGCCCGGCGACCTTGTTTCGGATGCGCGTGTATGATCAGGCGGCCAGCGATTTGGTTCGGCGGGCGAAAGAAAAGCTGGCGCCCATCCTACAACTGCGCGATCAGGCCAAGATATTCAAAATCCGACATGCACGCACCGTGGAAGATTTATTGGATCTTTCGCCGCAAGCGACCGGTCTGGCAAAAGACGCCTGGCATGAGCGCATGCGCGAATTTGGGAAAGACGCCTTGCCGCTGATTGCGGACGCATTGCGTCAAATTTATCGGCTGGACGATCGGGAGTTGCGCCAACGTCTGTACATTCTGTTGCTTACGGAGCTGCGCTGGCAAGGCGCATCAGGCGTACAGGCTCTGATGCAATGTTGGGAAAATCTGGACGACTTCGCGAGAAGTCTGGGGTGTGTGGTCATGGGTCTGGCTGAGTGGCATGACGGGTTAGGATTGATCTGGGCATTTTATCAGCAGGCGCGAGGCTCTCCCCAGGAGCAGACTTTCATCGGCGCGCTATGGGCGATGTTAGACCTGGGCGATGCACGCCTGGCGAACGAACTGCACGAATTTTTAGAACACGGGACGATTTTCTATGAATTATTCGGCTTTCTGGCGCGAGCTGGTCAGGCGCGTTCTCTGGGGCCGTTGTTAGATTATGCAGCCGAGCGTGGATCGCCGGGCGGTTTCGAGCCCTGGATTGCGGCGGTGGGGATTGCCTATCGCATTGGGCGCGCCGCGGTGATCGAGTCATTGGCGAAGTACGCCGCCGAGGCAGAGTCAGATCTCGATGAGACGCGCCGCCAGGCGGAAGAAGCAGCTTCTATGCTGTTGAGCAATCCGCCGCAAATGACGCGCCAGGTTTTCCCAATTTTTTACCGGGGTCTGCGCGCCGACGATGTGCAAGGCGTACTGAGTCGGTTGTAACCACCGTTCTGTGTCTGGCTTGTCTGTTACCGCCATGGGGGATAAGCAGCAAGCCCTATGGTTATTCTGCAATGGTTGCATGTCTGGATGCGTCGCCTACGACCAGGCGCGCCTGGTCAGACATCGAAATATAGACTTACCTCAAAGGGATGGGGCCGGTTACGCACTTGATAATATTCAGCCTCCAGCTTATAGTTGATCCATTGTTGGATCATCTCAGAACTGAATACATTTCCAGCCAGTAGAAAATCATGGTCGTCGTTCAGTGCATCCAACGCCTCGCGCATCGAGGCAGGCAATTTCTGGATTGCGGAGCGCTGCTCTTCGTTCCAGGCGAAAATATTTGCGTCAATCGGACCAAAGCCTGACCCGCTGGGATCTATACGATTCTGGATGCCGTCCAAGCCGGCCAATAATTGTGCAGCCAGCGCCAGATAGACGTTGCAGGAAGCGTCTGGCGGACGAAACTCGATGCGCGCTGTGTCTGGCTGATTGGCGTATTTGGGGATGCGCACCGCGGCGCTGCGGTTACCCAGCGAAAAGAAGGCATTCACCGGGGCTTCGAAACCCGGCACCAGTCGGCGGTAAGAGTTCGTACTGGGATTGGTAAACGCTAACAAGGCAGCTCCATGCTTAAGCAACCCGCCAATATAATACAGAGCAGTCTGACTCATACAACCATAGCCATCTGGGTCGTAAAACAAATTGCGCCCGTCTTTGAAGAGATGCTGATGGAAGTGCATGCCGCTGCCTGCTTCCCCGTAAAGCGGTTTAGGCATAAAAGTGGCGGTTTTACCGTGAGCGTTGGCGGTCATTTTGGTAACGTATTTGACCAGCATTGCTGCGTCGCCGGCGGCTACCAGACCCATCATAGGGGTCTCGATCTCGGATTGTCCTGGGCCGCCCACTTCGTGGTGGTGATATTTAACCGGCACGCCCATTGCCTCCAGGTGCAGCGTCATTTCGCTGCGTAAATTATATAGCTGATCTTTCGGTGGAATGGCGTGATAGCCGCCATGCAGCGGGATATAATGCCCGTGACCACCGGTAGCGCTGTTCCAATCCGCTTCTTTGGAATCCAGCCGGTAAGAGGCATGGTTAACGCCGTTTTCGAAGGCTACGTTGTCGAAAATATAGAATTCAAATTCTGGCCCCCATAAACTACGGTCGGCGACGCCGGTTTCGCGCAGATATGTTTCGGCGCGGATGGCGATATTGCGCGGATCATTGGCAAAAACCTGATGCGTGTCGGCTTCCAGGACGGTGCAGATAAAGCTCAAGGTAGGCGCTTCCCAAAATGGGTCTATGAAGGCGGTTGAAAGATCCGGCGCCAGCACCATATCTCCGGCTTTGACGCTTTTCAAACCTACGGCTGACCCGTCAAAGCCAATGCCATATTCAATAATGGAGGGCGAAAACTGACTGGCAGGCACAGTCAGATGGCGCCAGCGCCCCCACAGATCGCAGAATTTGAGATCAATCAGCTTGATCTGATGCTCGTCCACAAATTTCGCTGCCTGGTCAAAAAGTTGAAACATATAGATAATTCTCCTGGAATTTCGTTCTTTTTGGAAAATTTATGAGGATGTTTTGGATAGATTTTTTCCCAACCCTGCCATAGTTTGAATTATTTTGCCTGTCATTCGGCGATGATAAAATCCAGAGCGCGCAGCACTGCCGGGTCATACACCGGATCATAATGACGACCCGCCGAGGGGACAATCTCTAATCGGCAAGGGATCTTGGCTCGCTCTAGTTGCCTGGTGAAATCCTGGATGTCCCTTCTGTTTATGGAGGTATCCTCCTCGCCAATCAGGATATAGCCGCGCAAACGCATAGGCGCATCTCTATCTAAGAAGGGCATCCATTCACTTGGGTCGTCCATAAAGGATGCTTCTGGGCTGATCGCCAGAAAGCCGCGCATTTCAAATACCTGGCTCAACGCCAACCAAATGGCGAGTTCTCCGCCTGTGGAATGGCCGGCGATTACAGTGTGTTTCATGTCAATTGCATAGCGCTCGAGCAAAGCCTCATAATGCCTCTGGATTTCTTTACGCGCGTTTTGGCGATCATCCCAAACATAGGCGTCTTTCCAGATCGCCTGTGAGGATTGGGGTGCAGCGACCAGCCAACCAGAGGCAGCCGCCGGCGCCCAAAAAGTAATGGAACTTTGTGCAGTGGTCGCATTACCGTGCAGACCCAGCAGCAGCGGACAAGGCGCTCCGCCAGCCTGGCAGCGTTTTTCAGGGCGTAGCATATAGAGCGGATAACTTGCGTTGCGGTCCTTTTCGGCGATTTCCTGGTTGCGGGAGACCAGATTTTCAAATTCGGGGTCGCCTTGCAGCGAGTTGAAGGACGGGCTACGGCGCAGGAGCAGTTCGCTGTACCATTCGCCTTGTTCTACAGCTTCTCTCAAGATCTGCTTGGCAAGTTTACCCTCGCCTATTCGGGCGGCCATGGTCATACGCCAATAATCCAGGGCGGTGCGCTGTTCAGGAAAGCGACTCAGCGATTCAGATGCAAGCCTCAGCGCTGCATTATATTCTCCATCTCGGTACAACTTTTGGAGTTGCTCGTATAAAAGATCAAAAGCTTCGGACAGCATGATTTTCCAAAAATCCGCCTGTTCAGGGTGATGGGCTCATTATATCTATAATTACACCGGATTGTTCACTGATCTCCATGTCCAGAAGCAGTACTGGGAAGGGCAGAAAGTGACCGGGTGGATAGTCCAGGTTGGGGTTCTCTGCACGTTTCATCCAGGGGCGCGAGTCGTTAAAACTGTGTAACATCGTCGGCGCGCTGCTGTTGATCTCTATGGTCAAACCTGGCTGTCCATTGGGGGTATCGCTGATCAACCAACCCGATTCAAGGCGAGAGTGGTTATATTGATCTGCCCAGCCTGGGTGGAATCGCTGCCAGGGATCTATGGCAAAGGGCGCTTGCAAACGGCGAAAGGGAATTGCGGCGGCGAATTGGTATTCGATGCGTACGCCGTTCCCTTGTAAGGTATAGGTCTTTTGCACCGAACTATCCGCAGAGAAGAATATCAGCTTATCTTGTGTGATAAATGGGGAGTAATTGAATCCGGTTTCGAAGAACGCGCCAGGGATTACTGCTGGATCCGCGAGAACGCCTTTGGATAAATCCCAAAATGCGGGATCGCTCAAGCCAACGATAAATTGCGCCGTGGGGGCAATCCATTGATGGACAACAATGGCGGAGGCTGGAGACGTTTCCCGGCTGAATAAAAACGAAAGGCCGCCAGGTTCGATCTCGAATTGGGCATAGATTTTCTCGGAGGCTAAGATACACTCTGCTTCGCCGTCCTGATCGGGGTCGCTTTGACAGGAGGCCAGAGGCGTTGGGTTTTGCGCCCAATTCGCGGCGCGCAACAACGACCAGACCAGGCTGGTGTAATTGGCGCGCAGAGCCGGCAATTGTGGGGAGTTGGGGTAGACTGGCGCAAACAGCGCCTGATACGCCTGCCAGGCAGCCTGGCGCAGCGTATTTTCGGGAGCGGTGGATAAAGCCGAAAACAATTCGGCGAGCTGCTGATTGCTGAGCGCTGGCTGGAAGGGAGCGGCTGGCTCTGACGAGTTGATTTGAAGATTGGTTTTTCCTGCACCGGCCGGCATGGCTTGCAGGTCGGCTGCGTTCATAAAATGTATCCAGGGCCGGGCGCGCAGATAGTGGAATGTGGCTTGCGCTGCGCCGCTTGCGCCCCAGGTGCTGTGCGGCAGTTCGCCGCCCAATATCAGCAAGGCTGATTCGCCGCCAGGCCGATTTGCCGCCAGCGCAGTTTCGATCAACGCCTGGTTCACCACGATCGCTGGACCGTTCAGGGTCGCTTGTTGCGGATCGGCGCTCGTTGGAAGGTGTAGAATACGCTGTCCCCCCTGATGCATAAGATGCGTATAGGATAGCTTCGACGGCGAAGATGTTTCAATGGAGTCCACATTGATTGGAGCTGGGGTAAAGATGATCGGCGCTGAGCGTTGAGGGTTGGCAAAACCAGCGGGGTGATATGTGAACAACGAGCCTGGCAACCCAAATTCTCGCGCAGCTTGGGTCGGTTGTGTTTGCAGATTGGTCATCTGACCGATTGTTGAACGATTGGAAGGAAGATTGACGAAGCTTTCAGGCAGGATCAATAAGCCTTCGGAGGCCATTTGCCGGATGACCTCCAAGCCTCCGACCGTATCTAAAGCTGAGAGCGCGGCTGGTTCTTTGAGATCCATCAATGCAATAGGGATATTCTCTGCTTGCGCCGCGCTGAGTAATATCGCCAGGCCATGGCTGCCGCCATACGGGCCGGTGTGGGCGCCATTCCAGCGGCGCAAGGCGCTGGCTGGGGTGTAAGCGGGGTAAGCATTGGTAAACGCCATCCATACGCGCGCGGGCTGTAAAGTGTTTAACCCGGCGTCCGTCGGTGCAGAGTAGTCGGCGATCAATCGCTCTCCAGCCGGGCAGAGAAAGACCTGGAGACGCGGTAAATGCCATCTTGAGGCGAGGTCGCTCAAATGGATGATGACTGCATCCAAAGTCGGGTCGCGCCACACGAGCATCCTGCTTCTCGGGATGGGCTGTAAATCTGTCCCCAGAACGCTTATCTTGCCATTGGCTGGAATGACCAATAACGCATCCCACTCAATCTCAACCTGCGCATCAATCGGTAAATGAGCGCTTCCGCCGGGCGCGAGATCCAGCGCAATATAGAGATCGTAGTCTGGCAAAAAGGAATGATCGAGCAAGTCCAGGCGAATGCTCAGCGCCTCATTCTCTCGTCGCAAGTAAATACTCAATAAATCCCAGGTGGGCTGAGCCGCATCGGCGGGGTCAAGACCGCGTACGTTAGATAGCGTCCATTGAAACAGGGATGAAGGTTGAACGGGCGAGGAAGAATTGAGAGACAAGACCCCCATTAACCAGATGCAGCCTGCCAAAGCCAGAATGAAAATCAGGCAACGTCTGCTCACAGACGTATCATACCATATTGGCGGCTCAGGTACCCCCAACGCGACTCGAACGCGTGTCTTTGGCTCCGGAGGCCAACGCTCTATCCACTGAGCTATGGGGGCGATAGCGACCCGATTTTACCACAGACGGGGCGGCGCACCAAGCCCCATAACACTCAAGCCAGTGCCTGTGGAGAAAGGCGCGCCAGTTCAGCGCGCAAATCTTGAATGATCTGGCTGTTTCTGCCTTCTTCGCCGAGCGTCTTGCGTTGGTGCTTTTTATAGGCCAGCTCGGCGCAGAGTTGATAGAAGCGGCTTGTCGTTCGCAAGCGGTTGTTGAAAAGCGCCCCAAATCGGGCGAAGCTCTGCCTCCAGGCGGAACAGGCGGTCTGATATTGTTGCGCGGTGAGGTTGCCCAATTGCACTTCTTCTCTCAGTTGTTGCACGATCCATTGCTGCTCTCGATAGATTGCCCAGAGTATGAACAGCAACATAAAGAACCAGCCGCTCCAATCATAGAGCGAGCTGAGAATAAAGCCGCCAAAGCCGGCCAATAAGCGACTCAGGGTGTTGTGCAGCGCGTGAAAAATGATTGCCAGCATCAGCCCGCCTGCGGCTGCAGCCAGGCGTGTTAGCGGAGGGCGGCTCAACCGGGCGATTGCCAGCCCAATGCCAAAAAAAGCAGTGTAAAAGGGGTGTTGCCAGCCAACCAAAACTACGCGAATAAAGACCAGCGAAAATAAACCGGCGTAACCAAATTCCAAATAGCCGTCCCGGAAAATGTAGAGTGTATTCTCGCTGGCAGCAAAACCCAAGGCGACGATCGCAGCATAAATGACCCCATCCAGGATCGAGTCGAACTCGTGACGTGCGAACAGGAACACCATCAAGACCGCCGCTCCCTTGAGCGCCTCTTCGACCAAAGGCGCTACAAGAAAACCCGTGGCAAACTCGGTTGCTTCCGGCGAGTGCGTGATCGAGTAGATCCCCAGCGCCATTGAAGTGTTGACCAGGAAAGCCGCGCCAGCGGCGACCAGCGCTCCCCATAAAAAGACTCCCCCCAATAAGGCTTTTGGTTCTTTTTCGTAGCGATCTACCCAGTAAATCAACCAGGCGAAAAAGAGCATGGGGATAAAACCAAAAAAGAGGGAGAGAAAGACGCCCATTTCCCTCGCATCCTTTTCAGCAACTATCCTGAGAGAATCAACCTCAAGCGATGAACACGCGCCCGATCAGCCGCGCCGCCCAAGGCTTCAACGACTTCATCCGGTCGTCCGGTAGCGCCTTCTTTTGTTACCAGGCGCATGAACAATTGCTGCAACCCATCTGCCTCGGGAGGCAGATGGCGCAGTTCCAGGATGAGTGGGCGCAGGTCATACTCTTTGTCGCGCCGACGACGGGGCAACCGTTCGCTGTTTAGCAGGGTTTCCAAGCGTGCAGTCAGCTCTGGCAACTCGTCCAATAATTTAACCAGATAGTCAGCCGCCTCAATTTGGGTCTGGATCGCCGGTAAGCTTAGCGCAACTTCTTCGATCTGGCACAAACGAATGCCAGGAGGCAAGGCGGGCTCAAGCGCAGCCCATGCCTGGCTGATCGGCAGCGTTTCTTCCAGCCAAGCATCAATGATTTCAGCCTGACTGGTGAACCCCAATGGGAGCGCCGCGGCCAGATTGAGGCGAGGATGTGGATTATAACCCTGAGAATAAGCCAGCGGCAAACCGGCGCGGCGGAAGGCGCGCTCCCAGGCGCGGTGCAGATCCAGGTGGCCGGTGAAGCGCATGGCAGATGTCTTGGCGAAGGTGATGCGCAGGCGCAGCATGTCTGTCTATGATCTGTTTGCGGGTGGTCTTAGTTGCTGACGGGTATCGAGTCGGCAGGGAGAGCAGCGATCTCACTAAGCGGGATGCGCTTGCTTTTTACCTCCGGGCATTGCCAAACATCGCCAGGATTCTCGCGGCGTAAATCTGCAAAGGTCGGCAAAATGCCGCAGGCGAAACAGCGCTGTCGGCAGTCTATCCGCGTTTTCCCCTGCATACTCCACAAATAATCTTCGGCGAGGAATTTCTTGCGCACGGTAGCGCTGATATGATCCCATGGAAATGTTTCATCCAATGGGCGCTGGCGATGCGTATAAAAAGCTGGGTCCAACCCAACCACCGAAAATGCCTCCATCCAGAGGTCGTAACGGAAGTGATCTTTCCAGGCGTCGAAGCGCGCCCCGCGCTTCCAGGCCTGATAAATCACCTCGGCCATTCGCCGGTCGCCGCGCGATAACCAGGCTTCTAGCATCGTATCTTCCGGCGAATTCCAGTTCAGTTTAAGTCCATCACCGCGCAGAGTTTGTTTGAGTAAAGTTTGCTTGGCGCGGATCTGTTCCATCGTGTCGCAAGCCGCCCATTGGAAGGGGGTGTGGGGTTTGGGAATAAAGGTGCTGACGCCAGCAGTGACCTGCGCTCTCCGGCCAATGATTTTGCGTCCTTCAGCCAGAACGGCTTTGCATAGATCAACGATGGCTTGCACATCCTGGATCGTTTCCGAGGGATGACCAATCATGAAGTAGAGCTTAATGTTGTGCCAGCCGCGCGAGTAGATGGCTCGGGCGGTCTCCAACAATTGTTCGCTGCTGACTGGTTTGTTGATGATCTCGCGCATCCGTTCGGTAGCCGCCTCTGGCGCCAGCGTGAAACCGCTGCGACGTGAATCCTTGAGAGCGTCCATCAAATCCACAGAGAAAGATTCGATGCGCAGAGATGGCAAAGAAATGGCTAAATTTCGTCCTGCGAAACGCTGGCTGACTGTCGTGACGAGTTCCAGAATATGTGTGTAGTCGGAGGATGACAGAGAAAGCAACCCAACCTCTTCAAATCCCGTGTTTCTCAAGCCTTCTTCGATGGCTTGAACAATTTGTTCCACCGGACGCTCGCGAACCGGCCGGGTGATCATCCCTGCCTGGCAGAAGCGGCAGCCGCGCGTGCAGCCGCGCATGATCTCGATAGGAATACGGTTGTGGATTGTATCTATGTAAGGCACAATCAAACGCGTTGTTGGCGGAGGCAGCCTGGCGACGATGCGCTTGACCACCGGCAAGGGCGCTTCGTTGAGCTTTTTTTCAATATGTGAGAAAACCCCATTGGCTTCGTAATGGGCTTCATACAACGAAGGCACATAAACGCCCCAAATCTGCGAGAGGGAGATCAGCAGCTCCTGGCGGCTTGCTTCACTGGCTTTCCAGGACTGGTGCGCATCTACAATCTCTTGCACGACCTCTTCACCTTCGCCGATCACAAACGCGTCAATGAAGGCATGCATGGGTTCAGGGTTGAAGGCCGCGTGGCCGCCGGCGATCACCAAAGGATGTCGCTCATCACGCTCTGCAGTAAACAGAGGAATGCCCGCCAAATCCAGGATATTCAAAGTATTGGTATATAGCGTTTCGTATGGCAGCGAAAATCCTACAATATCGAAACTAGCCAGCGGATGTTTGGATTCCAGCGAGTACAGAGGGATATTTGCCTGGCGCAACGCAGCTTCCATATCTGACCAGGGAGCAAAGGCGCGCTCGGCCAATACATCCGGGCGTTGATTCAACAGATCATAGAGAATGGCTAATCCCAGATTAGACATTCCCAGGTCATACAAGTCAGGAAAGATCAGGGCAAAATGGGTGCGCACCGCATCCCAATCTTTGACCACCTGATTGATCTCGCCGCCTGTATAGCGCGCCGGCTTTTGCACTTTGAGCAAAGTGCGTTCTAGGAATTTTTCAATTTCGTCTGGATAGATCACCGCTAAAAACCTCTTTTACTCATTTTTGTGCCAACATTATAACAGATGAAAATTATTCAGATATACACGATCTAAATATGCTGCGCCTCTTTCAATGAGGTGAATTATTGATATTCACCAAAATTGGTTTTCCTCATGGTGCAAAGCGTCCCCCAGGTTTCTCTAACCTGCGGGATGTTCATAACCCCATATTTGAAGGTCAAAAAACGACCGCCCGGCAAGCGGAAACGACGCCGGGCGCAGAGTGACAAACCTATTGCCGAGATTTGTCGTCTTACTCGAAGATCCAGCGATCCATCTCGCGCTTCCATTCCACCAACTCATGCGGTTGGAACCACAACGCAACTTCATTGATGCCGTTCTCGGGCGAGTCGGATGCGTGAGTCAAATTTCGCCCTACTTCCAAAGCATAATCGTGGCGCAGTGTGCCTGGCGCGGCTTCGGTTGGCCGGGTGCTGCCCATCGTTTGGCGCACTGCCGCCACGGCGTTCGGACCCTCCCACACCATTGCCATCACCGGGGCAGAAGTGATGTATTTGATCAATCCTTCATAAAACCCTTTGCCTTTGTGAATGGCGTAATGGGTTTCTGCCAGCTCTCGACTGACCTGCATAAACTTTGCCGCGACCAGGCGCAGTCCACGACGTTCCAGGCGGGAAATCACTTCACCAATCAAGCCGCGCTGCACCCCATCCGGTTTTACTAAAACGAGCGTTTTTTCCACAAGATCCTCCACAGGATTGATTTTCACAGATTGCGGCGGTCAAGCCGCCGCAATCTGAATTTTGACTTTTACATTCAGCATGAAAATACAACGATTAAGCCAACAGCCTTTCTGCCTGGGTATAAGCGCGTAACGCCTCCGAGAGCTGATTCGAACGCAGATAAGCATCGCCCAGGTTTTGTAAGATGCTGATCTGGGATGGGAACTGAGCGGCTGCTTGATTCAGATCATCAATCACCCAGCTCAGGTGATCGCCTCGCTCGATCAGTCGAGCGTAGGCTGCCAGCGCCAGTTCCAACTCATTGCGACTGAGGAGTTCACGCGCTTCCAGAATTTCTTGCGGTACGCCAGCCCCTTCAGCCAGGATTACCGGCCCGGTATCTGGCGCTTTTGACTCGATGGGGGAGATGGACGGCTGAGGAGCAGCGGCGACGAACAAATAATCGCGGATGCCTTCCAGCGTGTAGGAAGTAAAATTGGGCACTTTAAGCAGGTCGTCAACTTGCTGGAATGGGCCATGTTGTTGTCGGTATTCGATGATCTGCTGAGCCATGATGAAACCCACGCCCGGCAGACGCTCCAATTCAACCAGTGTGGCCAGGTTGAGATCGTATTTTCGGCGTGTGATCGGGGGCGGCGTCCATTCGAGCTGTTCTTCGTGAGTTCCGACGCTGGTCTCGATTAACCAAGTGGGCAATTCTGGCAATGCTTCTTCAGCAGGCAGCGCGCTGGGCGCTTCAAGCGTTTCTTTTACAGGCGCTTCGCTCACAGCCGCAGGCGCCTCACCCGTTGCACCTTCTATCTCAGCTTCTGCCACTGCTTTACTTTCAACGATTTGCTCTAGGGAAGGAGCGGCTTCTTCCGAGACTGTCTCGGTTGACCCCGGTGCGGCTTCGGGCTGCGGCGCTTCCTGTTCCAGCACCCAATCGGGAGGCGCTTCCAGGCGTTCTTCTGGTGAAAGGAGCAAAGCCTCTTGAGCGCCCTGACGCACCGCCAGGCTTTCCAGCCAGGCAAAAGCGGCATCTTCGTCGCTTAGCGCTGCGGCTGGTTGCGCCGTTTCAGCTTCAACGGCCTCTTGTTCTTCTTCCTGCTCCGCTTCCTCCGGCTTTAAGGCAAGCGGTTCTTCTAACGCAGCAACTGGCGCTTCTGCTGCGCCTCGTTCCACATCCTGCAACACCCACTCAGGTGGCGTCTCCTGACGCTCTTCTGGCGAAAGCAGCAAAGCCTCTTGAGCGCCCTGGCGCACCGCCAGGCTTTCCAGCCAGGCAAAGGCAGCCTCGTCATCCAGTATTCCCGATGATGGCGGCTGCTCCGCGGGTGAAACAGGTTTGGCTTCTTCTGTTGTTGTAGCAGGCGGCGGGCCTTGTGGGGAAAGCATCAGATTAAGCCAGGCAAGGGCTTCTTCCATTTCCTTGTCCACAGCGGTAGGTTCTTCTAGGGCGGCTTCTGGTGGCGCCGGCGTGGGTTGTGTATCCCCGATTTCAACTACAGGGGACGTTTCGGCGATAGACTGCTGCTCCATTTCGAGCGCAACCCTTGATTCGACCTCTTCGCCTGGCTCGATCAATACTTGCTGATCAAGAAGAGCCTCGGCAGGCTGTATTTCCAGCAGCCAATCGGGCAGTTCGGCTTGCTCTAATTCAGCTTCTTCGGTTTCGGGCGCGGGTTGTTCGCTGAGCCATTCGGACGACAGGTCGGCGGCTGGCGTGCTGCTCTCCACGGCTTTGAGCCAGTCGGGGATTTCTGTTGCAGGAACTTCTTGGCTCAGGGGTTCTTCTTTCTCCAGCAGCCATTGCGGGGTTTCAACGGCTTCCTCGCCTTCGCCGCTCTGTAACATTATGTCTTGGGCTGTCGCCTCGATTTCGGCTAACCAATCGCCTGCTTCTTCCTCGATAGTTTCTTCAGCTTCGGCCAGGGCTTCTTCTTGATCGCTTTCACTTTCTAACAACCAGTCAGGAATCGCTGCTGATTGCGCTTCCGATTCGATGACCTCTTCAGAGCCAAGCTCGGCTTTCAACCAATCGGGCAATTCAAGCGCCTCGCTGATCGTTTCAGCCTCAACAACTTCTTTCTCAGATAGCGGCTGGCTCGCAGCCTGCCATTCGGGAAGTTCCTCGCCGGCTGGAGTTTCGGCTGGCGGCTCTTCTTCGAGTAGCCATTCGGGAAGTTCTGTGGTGGGCTGCTCGACTTGCGCAGCCGGTTCTTCTTCAGCCTCGCTCTTGAACAACCAGGAGGGCAGCTCTTCCATTTCTTCTTCCGCAAATGGGGGCGCGGCTTCAGGCGTTTCTTCGGTGGTAACTTGCTCTTCCAACCAGGAAGGGAGTTCTTCAGCCGGCGCGCTTGGTTCAGCCTGGGGTTGAGGAGCGGTTTCTTCGGCGGTAAACAGCCATTCGGGCAGTTCTTCTTCAATCGCTTCGTCGAGCGGGGCAGAAACTTCGGAGGGCTTTTCGGGGGTCTTTAAAACGAATTCGGGGGCTTCTGTGGGAAGAACTGTTTCGTCAAATGTTGCAGCAACTTCATCTGCTGCTGTTGCTTCAAGGAGCTTTTCCTCTTCAACTTCCGCAACCGACGTCGGCGCTTCTTCGGGCGCGGCGTTGCTGGCAAATAACTTATCCAGCCAGGGGGCCAGATTTTCGTCTTCTGCCACGCTTTCTTCAATCAATGGCGCTTGTTCATCGGCAAGGGGTTGTTCTACTGATGGAGGCGCAATTTCTTTGAACCATTCAGGAAGTTCAGCTTCTGCAAGTTCGCCTTCTACGGGCGGCGCTTCGGTTTCATCGGCGAAGGTAAGCTCAGGTTCGGCTGCGCGGCTGACGTCAGATGCGGGCGTCCAACCCAAATCCTTCATCCAGTCCGGCAATTGATCTTCTTCAGCAGGAACGGCGATTTCCAAATCCGGTTCGCTAATCACAGCAGCGCTTTCTTCCATAGAAAAGGCTGGCACAGAGGCGATTTCCCCGGGCTCGAAACCACTTTGGGAACTTTCAGATGATGACAGCCATTCCGGCAACGGTTCTTCCTTTGTTCCTCCTGTGTCGCCCAAATCAACCCCCAGTGAGGCAGCCCAAATCGGTTGCCCGGCTTTGCCAGTTGGACTTTGACCGACTTTCCATTCCAATTTATCCAGGCGAATAGCGGAATCGGGCACGTTTTCTACCGCTGATGACGAATCGGAGACGAATGAATAGTAAGGGTTAAGCTGGCATAAGCGTTGATGGTATGTCGCAGCTTCGGAGGCTTGGTCGGTAGTGGAAAGGGCCTCAAAGAGAACGCGGTTGGCGACCAGGCAGTACGGCAATCGGCGCAGGATTTGGTTCGCGATTTCGACAGCCTCTGCTCGCTGGCCAGCTTTGGAATATATTTCGGCCAGCAAAGCTTGCAAGTCCAAACGATCCGGGTTTTCGGCCAGGGCGGCGCGCGTCTCAGCGATTGCTTGAGGATACAATTCGCCGCGGTAATACATGCGCGCCAGCGCGCTGCGGCTCAATCGAATTTTTGGCGGTTCGACGTTGTCACGCCGCCCGTACATGCGTCGCAGTTCTTCTTGAATGGCGCTGTTCGAAGGCTGTACGTCGAAGGCGCGCTCCATGTGCCAGATAGCTTCGTCCAGATTGCCTTCATCCTCGCGGATAATGCTCATGCCAGCATGAGAGACGAAATCGTCTGGAATTGCGGAGAGGACGCGTTGGAAGATGTCCGCCGCATCGCCATAACGCTGGCTTTCCAGAAAAGCTTTACCTAGCAATCGGTAAACGTCAACGTGTTTTGGATAGGAAATCAGAATATGGTGACAGTGCGCTATCGCCTCTTCGTATCGTTTACCGTCCACCTGTTTTTCGATCTCTCGAATATATTCACGTAAAGAGATTCCGGCCATAGCTTTATGCTCCCAACTCTTAGTATGCCCTATTCTTTTAAAAGATGCAAGCCTTTAACAATAATTGCTGAAGCTGTTTCACATTCTTCGATATTTTAGGTTGCATGACATGCGCCAGTTGATCCTTGTTCACCTTGTATTCTGTGCAACAAATTTGCATACAGATTAGCATTTCATTAGAAATTGCAAACCTACTTGACTTCAACCGTTTTATTAATGTATAAACTTACACGGATACTGTTATCCAGATCTATTATTCGACGAAGAAAATGACTCAAGTCTTACTCATAAGCACCGCCGCCGATGTCGGCTGCTGTGCTTTTTGTTGTCATTTCGCAGTCTTGAAAACGTTGGAGTTGTTCCATGATTCGTGTAGAAGGACTAACCAAAGATTATGGTTTGCGCCGCGCCATTGAGGATCTGACGTTCGACGCCCAAAAAGGCGAGATCCTCGGCTTCTTGGGCCCCAATGGCGCCGGTAAGACCACGACGATGCGCATCCTCACCGGCTATATGCCGCCCACTTCTGGCACAGCGCAAGTGGCCGGGTTTGATGTCGTTGATCAGAGCCTGGAGGTTCGCCGGCGGGTTGGCTATATGCCGGAGACGGTTCCGCTTTACCCGGATATGACGGTTTTTGATTATCTCAAGTTCATGGCCGACCTGCGCCAGGTAGCCGACGCCGAAGATCGGGTAGATGAACTGTTGGAACGCCTCGGCTTGCTGGATCGGGCGGAGAGTTATATCGCCAATTTATCGAAGGGTATGCGCCAACGCGTGGGGCTGGCGCAGGCTTTAGTCCATAGCCCAGAGGTGTTGATCCTGGATGAGCCAACCATTGGTTTGGATCCCGTCCAAATCATTGAAGTGCGCAATTTGATTAAGGAGTTGGGCAAAGATCATACGATATTACTCTCCACGCACATTTTGTCCGAGGCGCAGCAGGTTTGTAATCGGGTGATGATTATCAACCGCGGGCGAATCGTTGCGGAAGATACCCCCGAGCGCTTGCAAGATCGCTTAACCGGTTCGCGGCGCGTTTCTGTACAGGTGGGCGGCGATGGTGATGGGCTGGCTTCGGTTGTTGCCGCCGTGCCGGGAGTGGCGCGCCTCATGGAGAAAGAGGATGGACGGCTGGAATTCGAAACCGTGCCGGGCATGGATCCGCGAGCAGAGGTGGCGCGGGCGGTTATCCAGGCGGGTTACGACCTGCTGGAAATGCGCCCTTATGGGGTCAGCCTGGAAGAGATCTTCCTGGAATTGACCCGCGATGAGCCAACGCCTCCACAGCCTGCAGAAGAAGAATTATTGGATGAGTCAATATCCGATCTGAAGGACTTGAATTTGAAATCGTGAATGAACGATCAAAAAGGGAAAAACCGCTTATGATCAATGTTTGGACGATCGCGAAACGCGAATACAGGCTTTATTTCTCCAGCCCGGTGGCGTATATGCTCGCCTTCTTCCTTTTTCTGGTGCTGGGCTTTTTCTTCTCGTATTCGATTCAAATCGCCGCTTCAGCTATGGGGATGCAACAAGGTTATGTGCCAGGTGTGGATATTACCTTGCAGCCCATGGCGGTGATGCTGGTCCTCTTAACCCCAGCGTTGACCACGCGTTTGTTGGCTGAAGAGCGTCGTCTGGGGACGATTGAGTTGTTAATGACCGCGCCGGTACGAGATTGGGAACTGGTAGTCGGAAAGTGGTTGGGAGCGTTCATGCTTCTACTTACCTACCTGGCTGTCAGTCTCATTTATCCAATGATTTTAAACCAGTTAATCTCCCCCGGAGTGGATCAAGGTCCGCTATTGACCGGCTATCTGGGGTTAATTCTTCTTTCTGCGGCGACTGTGGCTGTGGGCGTTTTTGTCTCATCGCTGTTCAGCAACCAGATCGCAGCCTTTGCCGCGACCATGGGCGTGGTGATCTTCCTGTGGTGGATCATCAGCGTTATTGGCCAGGTGGCCGGGCAGACGGGCGGAGCGACGGAATTGGCCAGGTATTTGGATTACAGTGGTCACTTTTACGATAATCTCTTGCGCGGCGTTGTGGATTTGCGGGATGTCACCTATTACTTGAGCGTAACAGCCCTGTCTCTTTTCCTCAGCGCTATGTCTATCGAAGTGCGGAGGTGGGGATAATGAAAGCTGAATGGCGTCGTTTTGCCCCGCTGGGCTTGTATCTCTCAGGCGCGGCGATCTTGGTTGCCGCCGGTTTATACGTGGTTCAGCGCCAGTTCAACCTGGCGATTCAAATCAGCCTGGGTTTATTTGTCATTGGTCTGGCGCTATTTGCTCTGCTGGATCCCGAACGAGTACGCCGTTTTCTGGTGGGCAGGCAGGCGCGCTATGGAAGCAATGCCCTGGTGCTTACCCTGGCGTTTGTCGGCATTCTTGTGGTGGTCAATTATCTGGTCTATCACAATACGAAGCGCTGGGATTTGACGGAAGATAAGCAATATACTCTGGCGCCGGAGAGCCTGAACACGCTCCAGAGCCTTCCAGAGAAGGTCACCGCCAGGGCTTTTTATTCACCGCGTGCCTCTAAAGAGAGCGCTGAGCGCCTGTTGGAACAATTTAAACTCAACAGCAACGGTCGGTTTGATTATGAGTTCATTGATCCAGAAAAAAACCCGCTTGTTGCCGAGCAAGCAAAGATTACACAAGATAGCACAATTGTGCTGTATATGGGTGACCGTCAACAATCCGTGCGGTTTGCCAGCGAGCAGGAGCTGGCTGGTGGATTGGTGCGTTTGATGAACCCAGAGAGCCAGACCATCTATTTTCTGAGCGGTCATGGAGAATATATTCCAGATGTGGGCGGCGACCAATCCATGTCATTGGTCAAGCGCACGCTGGAAAGCAAGAACTACAAAGTAGAGACGCTGAACCTTCTGGCGACCAATCAGATTCCAGAGGACGCGAAAGTTATCGTCATTGCTGGTCCGCGTAATCCGTTGTCGGAGGCGGAAGTTTCACAACTGAAGGATTTTCTCTCCAAAGGCCGCGGCCTGGTTGTGATGCAGGAACCGCGTCCGCTCACCAATTATGGCGAGGCCGCCGACCCGCTGGCGAATTACTTGCAGCAAGATTGGGGAATTGAATATGGAGAGAACATTATCGTTGATCTGACATCCAGCCAGCCGTTTGCTCCTTTCGCGGCGCAATATGGGCAGCATCCAATCACGCAGCCCATTCAACGCACGACGACGCAATTCCCCACCGCTCGTTCTGCAACCGCTGCTGCGACCGCTGGCGCGGGTGTGAGCCTGGTGAACCTGGTGTTGACCGCTCCACAATCGTGGGCGGAGACCAACCTCAAAGGTCTTGAGGATAACCAGCAGCAAATCCAGTTCAATGACGGACAGGATACCTCAGGCCCCATCTCGTTGGCAGTGGCGGGTGAGAACTTTGAAACAAAATCGCGTGTGGTCGCCTTTGGCGACGCCGATTTTGCTATAGATGTGAATTTCCCAGCCTATGCCAACGGCGATTTATTGGTCAACGCGATTGACTGGGCGGTTGGGCAAGAACAGTTGATCAGCCTGACGCCCAAGAACTCCACCCCGCGCATGATGTTGCCGCCGCAGACGACTACTTTGAACCTGATCTTCCTGGGGACGGTAATTGTATTGCCTGGGCTGGCTTTGGTCGGAGGGGTTTGGACCTTTATTCAGCGCCGTCGAAGAGGATAAGCGTCTATGATTCGGAAGACCACCTGGATCGTTCTGGCGATCTTTATCGCTGCTCTGGCAATAGCGCTGCTCTGGCAGCGGAATAAGCAGCAGCAAGCGGCCGAGGCCACCCCTACCGAAGGAGGCGCATCGCAGAGTCTGTTTGGCATAGATGAGCAAATTACCGCGGTGCGTCTGGAGCGCGTCGGCGACCGCGTTGTCGAGTTGAAGCGCAACGATCAAGAAGAATGGACGATTGCCTGGCCCGAAGGTTTGGAACCGGACAGCGCCTCATTGGATAGCACTTTGAGTCAGCTGGCCTCAATGACTGTTCTGAGCGCGCTGGAGGATGCGCCGCCGTTGGAGGATATGGGGCTGACCGCGCCCGCTTACCGCATTTTGATCACGTTAAAGAATGGCAAGCAATTCTATGCTGCCATCGGCAAAGAGACGCCTACAGGCAGCGGTTATTATGTTCAAGGCAGCGATCATCGCCTTTCTGTTGTCAGCAAATTCAGCCTGGATTCGATTTTGGGTCTGATAGACAACTTGCCGTTAAAACCCACCTCCACCGTCGCGGTCGAGACGCCCTCAGGCGAAGGCGGTGGTCAAGAGACGGCGACGCCAATTCCAACGCCATAATGGCAACCGCTCGAATGGGTATTCGAGGGTTGAAATTGGGTATTGATTTTGAGACAAAAAAAGTGTATTCTGGATCTAGCATACTGCAACGATCCTAAGTGAGCAGGTAATGAGGATGATGATTGATAATGAATTAATGTCCGGGATTGAGGAGCCCGATGAGCACTCCGCAATTGCACGCCTGATTGAACTCGGGCGGCAAAAATCTTATGTGACCATTGATGATATTTTGGGCTTTTTCCCCGACGCTGAGCAGGATGTGGATCAGCTCGAAGAAGCATTTGCAGCTCTGCTCAGCGCGGGCATCCCCTATTTGGATGAAGCCGCTGTAGGCGGGCCCAGTGAAGAGGAGCTGATCGAGGAAGAAGAGAACGAAGAGGATGTTCGTCGCGAATTTGGCGTTGATGATAACTATCTGGCGAACATAGACACCGATGACACGATTGGCTTGTATCTGAAAGAAGTCGGGCGGGTGCCGCTGTTGACAGCGGAAGAAGAAGTGGAGCTGGCGCAACGTATCGAGCGCGGCAGGCTGGCGCGGGAAGAATTGGCAAAAGGCAATGTCAGCCCACGCCGTCGTCAGGAGTTGCAGGCTTTGATCGAAGATGGCTGGGCCGCTCGTGAGCATCTGATCACTGCCAATTCCCGCCTGGTGATCAGCGTGGCGAAAAAATATATGGGGCGCGGCGTTCCCTTTTTGGATCTAATTCAAGAGGGGAACATCGGCTTGATCCGCGCAGCGAAAAAATTTGATTACCGTCGGGGACATAAGTTCAGCACTTACGCCACCTGGTGGATACGCCAGGCGGTGACGCGCGCGATTGCCGATCAAGGGCGCACGATCCGCGTGCCGGTGCATATGGGCGACCAGATTAATAAGCTGTTGCGCGTTCAGCATCAGCTTACTCAGCGCCTGGGTCGCGACCCCTCTGTTGAAGAACTAGCGGTAGCCCTGGATGTCACGCCTCAGAAAGTGGAAAACATGATCCAGGTAGCACGCCGCCCGCTTTCGTTGGAAACCCCAACGGACGATGAAGAAGATTCTGTGTTGGGCGATTTCATTCAGGATGAAGAGGTGCCTGCGCCGGATGAGACCGCTACATATAACTTACTGCGCGAGCACCTGGAAACTGTGCTCAACGGATTGCCGCCGCGCGAAGTGCGCATTCTGCAATTGCGCTACGGGCTGCTGGACGGTCAGGCATACACCCTGGAAGAAGTGGGACGCAAGATGGGCGTTACCCGTGAGCGAGTACGGCAGATCGAAGCGCAAGCTCTCAGCCGGCTACGCCACCCAGCCATCCGTCGTAAATTGCGGGAGTATCTGGGTTAGATTTTAAGGTAGAACAGTAAGCCAATCCATGAAGGACTGTCTTTTATCAGACAGTCCTTCTTGATTCTAATGATAATCACCGAAATTGGCTTATCTCGTCGGTGCCAAACGTCTCGCAAGTTCCCCTAAAACAAGCCTGTGTAAGCAGAAACCTGCGGGACGTTCATAACCAAATTATCCGAAGGTCACGTTCTTTCTACTGAAGCGATAGAGAATATCCCCCCATGGATAAGCTGCCCAGAGGCTGACCATTGGCACAAGGGGAATGACATAACGCTGCCAGGCCAATGGGACAAAAAACAACAACCCGATAAACTGGCAGGCGGTCGCAAGCAAGATAAGCGCCAATATTCTGCGTTGTTCAGCTCCAACCCAGCCCAGTTGCAGCAACGCCAATAATATGCCCGTGAGCGTCAAAGCCAACAGGATAGATCCGCCAACCAGACCGCGCAACAAATTATGGAGAGGGATTGCCAGATAAGCTTGTTCGGCGGGAGCGGTCTCTGTTCGATAGTTGCCATATTCAGCGAAAGACGGCGGCGCGAAGAATAGATTGATTAATAAAGCCGCGCTGCGCTCTGTGGGCGTTTCAAGCAGCTTTTCTGGCGCGAACAACCGGGCATCTTCAACTTGCTTTTGCAGCAGGTCTTCCCGGCGCTGTAGCGCGGTTTGTACAGCCTGTAGTGGGTTCCGCCATAGAAACGGATTTAGCGCCAGGGTGACGCCTGTCAAAACAATCAACATTTGCGCCTCACGGGCAATCAGTTGCCGTAAATGTTGTCTCCAAAGTAGATCCGCTGCTGGCGAAGCCTCCCAGGCAACCGCCAGCAGCGTAACAGGCAGCAATGCGAGCGCAGAGTGTTTGGCGTTGATAGCCAGGGCGAGGCCAATTCCTGCCAGCCATGGATGGCGATCAGCATATAACAGGCTCCAGATTGTGAAGGACACGCCGAAGGTGAGCGCACCTTCGGCCATCGCCCTGCGGGCGTGTAGCAACACCAGCATGTTGACGCTAAGCAATAAACTGGCGAGCAACCCAACCAATTCTCCGTTCATACGTTTGCCGACAAGGTAACAAAAGTACATGCTCAAGGGTAATAACAGCGTTATGGACAATCGCGCAACATGCAACAATGCCGGGCGCGGCAGCGCTCCGGCCTGACGATTTTCATCCCATGTTCTTGACCAATCCCAATCCTGGGTTAGAGCTTCGCTTCTTGAAATGAAACGTACCAATCCGATCATGAGCCGCCCTAATGGGGCGTCAATCATGCGATAGTGCATACGCAGGTCAATATCTGTATTTGTCGTCCAGACCAGCGAAAGTGGCTTGTTCCAGTATGCCTCGAAATCGCTGCTCATGAAGATATAGGCGCTTTCATCGGGGTGAAAGGGGACCAGTGGAGCGCTCCACACAGCAAAAACAGCCGCCACAGTCGCCAGGATAATGAATCCCAAAGACGGGGGCAGGTCAAGTTTTCCGCTCTTTCGAGACGGGCTGGGTTGACTGCTACGAGACTCCATGCGCGGTATCATACGTTGTTTGATATAGCTTTGTCAACTTACAAAATCAACAGGGGGGTTTCCCCTGCTCATTAACTTGTGAGTGTAGGGGAACACAGCTAAAATTGCAACTGATGAAATCCTGGCGATTATGGGCGGTGGCTGGCGCTGCGCTGTGTCTGGCAACCGGGCTGAAAATCTGGATTGTGCTGAATGGTTGGGCGCCATTTAATGCTGATGAAGCAGTCGTGGCGCTCATGGCGCGCCACATCTTACAAGGCGCCAGACCGGTTTTCTTTTATGGTCAGGCTTATATGGGCAGCCTGGATGCTTTTTTCGTTGCGGCAGCGTTTGCCTGGTTCGGGCAGCACGTTTGGGTAATCCGTTTTGTGCAAGGCATTTTATATCTGGGCTTTCTAACGACGACCATCTGGGTTGGACGGCGCGCCTTCGACTCTTGGAGCGTTGGCGTCCTGGCGGCGGTCTTGCTGGCGATCCCAACCGTCAATGTCACACTCTATACAACGGTTTCCCTGGGTGGTTATGGGGAAGCGCTGGTGATCGGAAATTTGATCTTGCTTGCAGCAATGCGCCTGACCGAGGATCTGCATTCCAAAACTGGAGCTAAGCTGCTCTGGTTATGGCTGGGTTTGGGCTTTCTGGTTGGCTTTGGGGTTTGGGTATTTGGCCTGACTCTGGTATTTAGTCTGCCGACCAGCGTTTATTTACTCCTTAAAACACGCCACTCTGCGAGAAAAGTACATGATTGGCTGCTGCCCCTGGCGCTGTTGGTCGCTGGCGGTTTGATCGGTGCCGCGCCCTGGTGGGGATATGCCTTGAAATATGGCTTTGCGCGTTTAATTGGCGAGTTGAGCGGCGGAGCGATCGCCAGTGTGGAAAATTCTGGATGGCTGACGCGAGTTGCCGGTCGTTTGCTGGGTTTATCGCTGTTGGGCAGCACAGTTACATTGGGCTTGCGTCCGCCCTGGTCGGCATCCTGGCTGGCTCTTCCCCTGGCGCCTATCGCTCTGTTCTTTTGGACCGCAACCGCAGGATATACCTGGCGAAACCTGCGATCTAGTTATCCCCGACGCGCCGAGCAATTATTGCTGGTTGGAGTGATCGCAACGGTGTTGTTGGGCATGATTTGCACACCTTTTGGCGCTGATCCGTCAGGCCGATATTTCTTGCCATTGGCCGCGCCGATGAACTTATTTGCTGCGGCGATGATCCTGCATCTGCGCCATCGTTGGGGGAACTGGGCGTTTGCGCCGGCGGCCCTGCTCATTGTGTTTCATCTTTGGGGAACGTTACAATGCGTGCAGCGCTTCCCTCCTGGCATCACCACTCAATACTACGCGCCTGCTCAGATTGACCATCGCCGCATGCCTGATCTGATCGAATTTCTTGATCAGCAAGGCGAGAGCCGAGGTTATACCAACTATTGGGTGGCTTATCCACTGGCGTTCCTCTCTCAAGAGAGGATGATCTTCATTCCGAGGTTGCCTTATCATTTGGATTTTCGCTATACCCCTCGAGATGACCGATATGCGCCCTATGACGAGATCGTTGCCCAGAGCGAACGAACAGCTTATATTTGCACCCATCACCCTGATCTGGAGGCGTATTTGCGCGGACAGTTTCGTCAACTGGGCGTAACCTGGAAAGAAAAGCGGATTGGCGATTATCAGGTTTTTTATCGCTTGTCTCGCCCGGTCAGACCTGAGGAAATTGGTTTGGGCCTGGCTGTGGGAGAGTGATCGAAGTTTGTGTTTCAAAGGTCACGAAGAGGCGGCTATTTTGAATGCAAAAAATCTGACGTTCTGGGCGCTGTTTATTGGTATATTTGCGATTTCGACGCGCGTCGCCATGGATACGGATACCTGGTGGCATCTGCGCGCCGGGCAGTGGATCATAACCCAAAGGTCAATCCCCATGGTTGATCCATTCTCCTACACCCGTCAGGGACAAGCGTGGCATTACCCTGGCTGGTTGGTTGAGGTCCCGATGTATGGAATCTATCAGGCGACGGGGCCGGCTGGATTGAACTTGTGGACCGCTGCTATGACGACTTTGTCTTTTTGGTTTATCTGGCGCACGATGCGCGGCGGGATATTTGTTAAAGCATTTACATTGCTTCTGGCGGTGATCGTCTCGAATCTCTATTGGGCGGCTCGCCCATACATGGTTACATTTCTATTCACTTCGGTGTATCTTTTTATCCTGGAAAGCTTTCGTAGAATGCAGGTTGCAGGGCGGGCGCGGGATTTGCTGTGGCTGCCACTGCTGATGTTGATCTGGGTGAACAGCCATGGCGGTTTTGCGGTAGGGTTTATTTTGGTGGGAATTTATGCCGCGGGTGAAATCATCTCTCTCTTGGATCGGAGCATCCTACATCGGCAAGGTTTATCCGTTCGAGATTTTCGGCGCGCTGGTAGTTACGTTGCAATTGGGGCGCTGATGCTTTTCGCAGCCTCTCTCAACCCCAGCGGCGTTGAGATGTTGACTTACCCCTTTAAAACCATTTCTATCGGAGCATTGCGCGAATATATCCAAGAATGGCAGTCGCCAGATTTTCATTCCAGCGCAGCTCAACCGTTTTTATGGCTACTCTTATTATTCATCGGGATTATAGGCGCGTCACCTGTGCGTTTGGATTTTACAGATTTTTTGTTGATGGCGGCGTTTCTCTCGATGGCGCTGACAGCCTGGCGCAATGTGGCTCTGTTTGCTTTGATTGCGCCAATCATCATTGCGCCGCGTTTAGCGCCGCTTGCGCAGGCGTTGGGTGAGCGGTTCGGTTTTCGCGGGGTGGATGAGCAGCCGAAAAGTTCCTTAGCCGGGATTTACTGGTTTTTGCTGCTGGTTGTAATATTCATCGCCGGGATAAACATTTACGCCCAATGTTTGCCTCAGCGCAATTGGACGGTTTTTCGCCGTACCTTACCCGTGCAGGCAGCAGCTTATCTGCGCGCTCACAATTTTCCGGGGCGTTTGTTTAATTCCTATAATTGGGGTGGTTACTTGTTATGGGATCTGCCGCAATATCCAGTTTTTATTGATGGTCGTACGGATTTATATGATGACGAAATGATTGACCAATGGTTGAAGGTTGTAAAAGCCGAGCCAGGATGGGAATCCATATTAGATCAGTGGGGAGTTCGTCTCATATTGTTGGAAACCGATGCGCCAGTTATGCGTCATCTAAACGAGGTGGGCTGGCGTTTGCTGTATGAAGATGGATTGTCTGTGATCTATAGCCGATAACAGACCAAGTCATTCATCCAGCGCGCTCCATTTTTGCCCGCCCATCATTTTGAATTTTTCCCAAGCTCTTTCAACTGCTTCTTTGATCTCTTGCATAAAGCGAATCTTACTAAAACGCGCAGCATTTTGGCGAATAGCAGCAGGGTCAAACAAATGTTGGCGCGTTTCAAAATCCAATACCGCAGATTGGAGGCTTACAACGCTCTGCTCAGGGAAAAATACACCGCTGACTCCTTCGATAACTGTCTCCAGCGCGCCGCCGCCGTAATAGGCGATTACAGGCTTGCCGCATGACTGGGCCTCTACTGGCGTTATGCCGAAATCCTCCAGGGCGGCAAAGACGAAAGCCTTTGCGTTTCGCATATACTGCCGCAGGGTTTCCGTTGGTTGATAGCCGAGAAATGTTACGTTCTTGCCAGCCTGGGCACGCAGCTTTTTCCCGTCTGGGCCATCTCCGATCACCACCAGCTTTTTATCGGGCATTTCTGAAAACGCCTGCACAATCAGGTCTATCCGCTTGTAAGGCACCAGGCGCGAAATTGTTAAGTAATAATCGCCTCTTTGATCGCCAGGGGTGAAATACTCTGTGTCCACAGGCGGGTAAATGACTTCAGCTTTCCGCCGGTACGTCTTCCAGATGCGGCCAGCAGTGTGGCGCGAGTTTGCTAAAAACACATCCACCCGATTGGCGCTGGCCTGATCCCAAAGACGCATATAGTGGAGAATGAGGCGCGCCAGAAATCCAACCACTTTCCGATCCAGCCCTGTTTGGCGCAAATAGAGGTTCTGCAAGTCCCAGGCGTAGCGCATGGGTGTGTGAACATAGGAGATATGCAGTTGATTGGGTCGCGTCAGGATGCCTTTGGCGACGGCGTAACTGGAGGAGAGCAAGATGTCATACTGTTCCAGGTCAAGCTGTTCAATTGCCAGAGGCATTAACGGCAGGAAAAGCCTGTGCCGTTTGCGGGATGCAGGCATGTGTTGCAAAAAGGAAGTAATGATTTGGCGATCAGTGGTCCACTCGCCACAGGCCCCCTCAGGATCATATAGCAGTGTATATATGGGCGCCTGCGGCCAGTTCTCCATGAGAGATTTCAGCACTTGCTCGGCGCCGCCCTGGGTGATTAACCAATCGTGGACAATTGCGAGTCTTGGTTGTTGATTCATGACCTGGAATTTACTTCCTCGCTGACCTGCTGTAAAACTTGGAATACCTGGTCCGCGGTTTTTTGCCAGGAAAATTGTGCGGCGCGCTTCAGGCAAAGGATGTTCAACCTCTGGCGCAGAGGCGTATCCTCGAGAAGGCGCACCATCGCCTCGCTGATTTCGTCAATGTTCAAGGGATCGCAGAACAATCCAGAGTTTCCGACGATTTCTTCCAAAGCGCCGCCCTTGGAAGCGATGACCGGTGTTCCACAGGCCATACTTTCCAACGCAGTCAACCCGAAGCCCTCCATCAAAGAGGGGATGATCAACGCCACTGCGCCGGTATAGAGCGGCGGTAAATCCGCATCTTTTACTTCGCCCAGATAGATGACGCCTGGTTGCTGAACGGCGAGACGTAGATTGCGAAATGCCCTTCCCGGCGCGCCCGCCAACGCCAGGCCGACCTCTGAGTGGTGGAGAAAAACCTGGGCAAAAGCTTTCAAAAAGCGCGGCAGGTTTTTGCGTGGTTCGAGTGCGCCGACGAACAAAAAATATTGGTCGGGCAGTCGAAATTTTGTACGTACGTTTTTACACGCTTGCGGTTCCGCGGCGCGAAATTGGTCGCTCACA